>Ga0209317_1001324_pt1 | contig 22186 bp, 12 predicted proteins | sample RifGroB2_FD_183994 | JGI IMG/M metagenome (GOLD analysis project Ga0209317, IMG submission 183994) | Soil microbial communities from Rifle, Colorado, USA - Groundwater B2 (SPAdes) (version 2) | ecosystem: Environmental > Terrestrial > Soil > Unclassified | place: Rifle, Colorado | collected...
GTTGCCCGGCTTATATCCGCCCAGGAAACCCCTGCCACTGACATCGATCTTCGAGGTGTCATTGATGCTGACAGTCCCCGCGGTGACATCAAGTTTGTAGCTGGCCGTCGCTGTCGCTGCAGAATGATTCAGGGTACTCCCGTTTTTAAGCGTAAGGGCGTTAGCAACATTGACCGGGCCGTTAACGGTAATAGTACTCCCGTCAAAGGTCAGGTTGGCGGTTGAGGTTATTCCGCCGTTAAAGGTTAGGTTACTGCCGGTGAAACTTACATCCTGGTCAAAACTTATATTACTGGCTACGCTTATCTTTGCGCCTCCGGTGACCGTGACTTTCCCGTAGTCGCCACCACTGACTGTCGTTGCATTGTTGCTGATTAAGCCGCCGTTGTCGATTATCACATCGCCCTTGGCCTTGAGGTTCTCTTTTATGTAGATGGTTCCGGCACCCCCGTTCATAGCAGAGACGGCTCCATAACCACCCTTGCCGCCGATTGCGCTAATGCTTGATGCCATCAATGTGTTCGTGTTGGAATAAATCGCAATACGTCCACCACCGCCTCCGCCATCTACTAGAGTAACTCCCAGACCACCGTTAGCACTGATCTTCCCGTTACCTGAAAGAGACCCCACATTGATTAGTATACCGCCACCACTGCCGCCACCACCGTAGCCGCTAGTGTTTGAACCACCGTCTGCCAGAATACGAGTCGAAATTCCGTTTAGATTTAATGTCCCGGCTGTCAACTTCACGTAGCCACCACCGCTCGAACCTAGATAGGTATAAACGGACTTCAAGCCACCACCGCCACTACCAAGTTCGCTTGGCTGCTGAATGTTGCCGTAGAGTGTGTTCACTCTCCCACTCCCACCACCCGGCCCCCCATAACTACCACCACTTGCATAGGTGCTGCCGCCAACAATGGTGCTGCCAAAAGTGATCGGGTCATAGGTCATGCCATATTCATTGCTGCTGTTACCGGGCTGATACCCGCCAAGGAAACCCCTTCCACTGACATCGATTTTCGAGGTGTCGTTGATGCTGACAGTCCCAGCGGTGACATCAAGTTTATAGCTGACCGTCGCTGTCGCTGCAGAATGACTTAGGGTACTCCCATTTATAAGCGTAAGGGTGTTAGCAACATTAACAGGGCCACTAACGGTAATATTGCTCCCGTCAAAGGTCAGGTTGGCGGTTGAGGTTATTCCGCCGTTAAAGGTCAGGTTACTGCCGGTGAAGGTTACATCGTGGTCAAAGCTTATATTACTGGCTACGCTTATCTTAGCGCCACCAGTGACCGTGACCTGGCCATAGTCGCCACCGGCAACGGTCGTGGTGTTACTGGTCGCCACACCACCGTTGTTAACGATGACGTCACCCTTGGCCCTAGCCGCGTCCTTCAGGTAGACCGTGCCAGCGCCACCGTTGTTGGATGCAGTTGCCCCAGTAGCATACTTACCGCCGGCCGCACTAATGTTCGCCACCGGCAGCTCGTTGGTTGTGTAGTAAACGGCAATCCGGCCACCGCCACCACCAGCGCCAAGACCATCAGAAACAGTCGACGTCCCCCCTTTGGCACTGATGGTGCCAATGCCAGAGAGGGTTCCTACGTTGATCCAGATCCCGCCGCCACTGCCGCCGCCACCATAGCTGGCACCAGATGCCCCATCGGCAAGGATGCCAGAACTGGCACCATTAAGGTTTAGTGCGTTCGCCGTCAACTTCAACAGGCCACCGCCGTTGCCACCTTGATCGTAAATGACGGGGTAAAACCAGTCCATCTTCAGCCCGCCACCGCCACTGCCCGGCTCACTGGGCTGCAGGAGGTCGCCGTAGACTGCGCCTGCAGTCCCTTCACCTGCGGCACCAAGGCCACCATAGCTGCCACCGCTCCGTTTCGTGCTGCCGCCGGTGATGGTCGGCCCCTGGGTAGCAGCATCGTAGGTCATGCCGTTAATGCTGCTGTTGCCCGGCTTATATCCGCCCAGGAAACCCCTGCCACTGACATCGATCTTCGAGGTGTCATTGATGCTGACAGTCCCCGCGGTGACATCAAGTTTGTAGCTGGCCGTCGCTGTCGCTGCAGAATGACTCAGGGTACTCCCGTTTTTAAGCGTAAGGGTGTTAGCAACATTGACCGGGCCGTTAACGGTAACATTGCTCCCGTCAAAGGTCAGGTTGGCGGTTGAGGTTATTCCGCCGTTAATGGTCAGGTTACTGCCGGTAAAGGTTACATCCTGGTCGAAGCTTATATTACTGGCTATGCTTATCTTGGCGCCACCAGTGACCGTGACCTGGCCATAGTCGCCACCGGCAACGGTCGTGGTGTTACTGGTCGCCACACCACCGTTGTTGACGATGACGTCACCCTTGGCCCTGGCCGCGTCCTTCAGGTAGACCGTGCCAGCGCCACCGTTGTTGGATGCAGTTGCCCCAGTAGCATACTTACCGCCGGCCGCACTGATGTTCGCCACCGGCAGCTCGTTGGTTGTGTAGTAAACGGCAATCCGGCCACCGCCACCACCAGCGCCAGCACCATCAAAAACAGTCGACGTCCCCCCTTTGGCACTGATGGTGCCAGTGCCAGAGAGGGTTCCGACGTTGATCCAGATCCCGCCACCACTGCCGCCGCCACCATAGCTGGCACCCAATGCCCCATCGGCAAGGATGCCAGAATTGGCACCATTGAGGTATAGTGCGTTCGCTGTCAACTTCAACAGGCCACCGCCGTTGCCACCTTTATCGTAAATGACGGGGTAAAACCAGTCCATCTTCAGCCCGCCACCGCCACTGCCCGGCTCACTGGGCTGCAGGAGGTTGCCGTAGACTGCACCTGCAGTCCCTTCACCAGCGGCACCAACGCCACCATAGCTGCCACCGCTCCGTTTCGTGCTGCCGCCGGTGATGGTCGGCCCCTGGGTAGCAGCATCGTAGGTCATGCCGTTAATGCTGCTGTTGCCCGGCTTATATCCACCCAGGAAACCCCTGCCACTGACATCGATCTTCGAGGTGTCATTGATGCTGACAGTCCCCGCAGTGACATCAAGTTTGTAGCTGGCCGTCGCTGTCGCTGCAGAATGATTCAGGGTACTCCCGTTTTTAAGCGTAAGGGCGTTAGCAACATTGACCGGGCCGTTAACGGTAATAGTACTCCCGTCAAAGGTCAGGTTGGCGGTTGAGGTTATTCCGCCGTTAAAGGTCAGGTTACTGCCGGTGAAGGTTACATCCTGGTCAAAGCTTATATTACTGGCTACGCTTATCTTAGCGCCACCAGTGACCGTGACCTGGCCATAGTCGCCACCGGCAACGGTCGTTGTGTTACTGGTCGCCACACCCCCGTTGTTGACGATGACGTCACCCTTGGCCCTGGCCGCTTCCTTCAGGTAGATCGTCCCGGCGCCACCGTTGTTGGATGCAGTAGCCCCAGTAGCATACTTACCGCCGGCCGCACTGATGTTCGCCACCGGCAGGCTGTTGGTCGTGTAGTAAACGGCAATCCGGCCACCGCCACCACCTGCGCCAAGACCATCAGAAACAGTCGACGTCCCCCCTTTGGCACTGATGGTGCCAGTGCCAGAGAGGGTTCCGACGTTGATCCAGATCCCGCCGCCACTGCCGCCGCCACCATAGCTGGCACCCGATGCCCCATCGGCAAGGATGCTGCCGTTCACGGTCAGTGCGTTGGCTGTCAGCTTCAACAGGCCACCGCCGTTGCCACCTTGATCGTAAATAATGGGGTTAAACCAGTCCCTCGTCAGCCCGCCACCGCCACTGCCCGGCTCACCTGGCTGCAGGAGGTTGCCGTAGACTGCGCCTGCAGTCCCTTCACCTGCGGCACCAACGCCACCATAGCTGCCACCGCTCCGTTTCGTGCTGCCGCCGGTGACGGTCGGCCCCTGCGTATTAACATCGTACGTCATTCCGTTTATGCTAGCGTTCCCCGCTGAGTACCCGCCTAAATAACCCTTTCCGGTTAAGTCTATTTTTGAAGCGGCATCGATGGTGATAGTCTCTGCATTAATTTCGAGGTTGTAGGGATTGACCGTTGGCGCTAACCCTTTGGTCATAATGGTAACAAATGCACCATTAACGATACTGACATCACTAAACGTCCCCCCCTTGATCGGGGTGAATTTGTTAGTGGGGATCATGTCGTTATTCACGATGAGGTCCGGATTCCTTGTTTGATCTTTCAGATAAAGTGTTCCAACACTGCCATTAGAAGATGCATTGTTTGCAGAACCAATACCTCCGGTTACGCTGATTTTATTAATCGGGAGATCGAGTGAGCTGTAATAAATGGCGATACGGCCTCCACCCCCACCGCTTGGCGCATTAGCACCAATGCCTGCCGAGCCTCCTTTTGCGCTGATACTGCCTGAACCATAAACACTCCCAGCGTTGACGTAAATTCCTCCGCCACTTCCCCCAGAAGCTGAGGTGACACCTCCATCTGCGTTGATAACACCGTCAAGTTGCAAATTAGCGACGGTGAGACGGATTAAGCCACCACCATTTCCCCCTTGGGTTCTGGTGATTACATTGCTCAAGCCAGTAAACAAATCGTAGTAGTAGCCACCACCGCCGCTGCCCAGTTCATTCGGATTTGATTGATCACCATAAACCTCATTGACAGAGTTACCCCCGCCATAGCCGCTATAACTGCCACCGGTAGTTTCGGCACTCCCACCAGTCTTTGTGTTGCCCAACGTATACCCAGGCGAGGTATTATCAGGACCCGGGTAACCTCCCAGATATCCTTTGCCGGTCACGTCAACCTTTGAGTCTAAGTCAACAGTCATGTTAGCAGCAGTAATATCGAGCTTTGAGGTATCGCTCGTAGTTGCCGCATAGTGAGTAAGGATACTATTGTATTGCAAACTGACGTTGCCAGTGACCTGCAACGGGCTCTTAAGGGTGAGTGTGCTGGTGTTCAAAGCAACATTGCCAGATATGGTTCCGGTGCCAGTAAACGCCATGGTGCTGTTGGTCAGATTCAGGTTGGCAGCCAGATTCAGCGTCCCGTTGACATTCACCTGGGAGCTGTTGGTCAAAATCATGTCCCCGTACACCACGGCCAGGTTGGCGGGGACCGACGCGCTTTCGGACATATTCAGCGTACTATTATCCATGTGAAGCGTATCAGCGGTCACTCCGCCGCTGGCAGATACAAAACTGTTTTGCAAGGTCAATGTGCCATATCGGCCAGTTGGCAGCACATACGGCGAAGATGAGGTCCCCTGGTTCTCGATGACCAAAGAGGTCTGCTGCAACGTCGTGAATTGCAGCGTATAGTCACTCGACAGACTATTTCCTGCCAGGTCGCGCACTCTGCTAAGCGTGAGGGTATATGACGTTGCCGAATCCAGGGCCGGTGACGGAAGAAACTGCATCACCTTGTTGTCCGTTGACAGGCGGTACATGCCGGAAACCCAGGCACCGTTATCCGTCCGCTGGAATTTGAGGGTGTCGCGGCTAACAATGCTGGCAGTATCCAGTGGTTCGCTGAATGTCACCAAAAGCGGCATGGTTGCACTGACGTCAATAGCGTTGTTCGCAGGCACGCTACTTACTACTGTGGGGGGAATGGTATCTTCAGACAGCAGTTGCAGTTCGCTGACACCAATTACCCCTTCCGTACTCTGCGCCACGCAGGAGAGCCGATAAGGGGCAAATGGGGTCGAGTCGGGCAAAACTTGGAATATCAGCTGTTGGGTGACTTGGCTCTGCGGGGTATCAAAGGCCAATGCCAGAGCTGGGCCATTGGCAGCCCCGCTGGCTGAACAATACAGCTTGCTCATGCCTGCGGCAGCATAGACCGTGACTGTGGCGCTGCCGATCTCGCCCGGCTTGTACTTGATCGACTGGCCCGGCGAGGTAATAGCAATCGTCGGGATCTGGAGCTGAAAGATGTTCTGTATTTCTTGAGCGGGGAGCGCCCGTTTGTAGACTGCAACCTCCCCAAGCCCGCCGCCGTATGCCCCATAACCGGGAGGCCCATTACCGAAGACATCGCCGAATACTGTAGAGGGATATACCGCTACCTCTTGGCTGATAAGGCCGGTCTTGATGAACTCGCCGTTCAGATACAGGCTCGGCTGTTTATTGTTGAAAACTACAACGATATGATTCCACCCGATCAGCGGAGCGGGACTGTCGTACACGAGCAGTGACGGCAACGTGCTGGTTACTTTTCCGATGTCCGGACCTACGCTGCCATTTCGCTCAAAAACGCTGACGCCGTTGGTGCCGACCGACACTCCGACACCGGAACCTGGGATATCCGGTATGACTGGGGCAATAGCGTACCGTTGATTGCCGATACCTGTAATACCGCTCTGCGTTTCGACCGTGCTGGCCCTTGTCGCGGTCGGCTTGGCCCAGAATGATATTGTGAAGGTATTGGGGGCATCGGCAGTGTAGTCAGGATCTCCTGGCGCATAGCCCCCAGACCCTTGGAAAGAGGCCGAATCCACGACGAAGTTTGCAGCGGCTTTTCCCAGGTTTCTGCCTGGTAAAAAGGTAACTGAGCCGACCCCATTGATGTTGTTGCCATCCCCTGAATAATCCTTCCAATCCCCATCCATTGGCCAGTAGCCCACCAGGTCCGGGTCGAGCATCGGCGTGCTGAAGCTGCTGTTAAAGTCAATGACCGTGTTTATGCCGGTTGCTGTGCGGACGGAAGCCTTAACGCTGAATGTGTAGGTTGTGGCATAGGTGAGCTTGTCCTGCGGAGTGAAGATTAACGAGCTGCCGTCAGCACTGACGCTTACGGAGCCAGGCATGACAGGACCGGTGGCACTGAGAGTGACCATGTCATTTGATATGGAAGACGGGTCGACGCTTTCCGACAGGCGCACCAGGATGGCTGACCTGACCGGAACATCCTTGCTGCCATTTGCCGGGGTGACGTCGACGATTGCCTGGGCAACCCGGCAGGGAATGGTCTTGCTCGTGGCCGCTCCGCCCGGCAGGGCCAGGGTGACTGTGGTCGCGTGTTCACCACTCCCAATGCCGGCCGGTATGGCAATGGCGTTCTGCTGGGTCTGGGTTCCGGAACCGATGGTCAGGTTCTTGGTGTCGCTATAACCGGCATCTGTCACGGCAACATTCAGCGATACACCATCAAGGTTGAATTTGCCGGTATTGCTCAGACTGACCTGAAGGTTGGCTGTGTCATCTGCCTTGTAGGAGTACTTGTCAAAGGCTGCGGTGAGGTCGATGCTGTTGGCAAGGGGGATCGTGCCGGTCTGATCGTGGGCGGTTTCGTCGCTCTCTGTGTAGGAGAGCGTATAGGCTCCGAATTTCAGCGCTGGGAATGTCAAAATGTAACTGAGTGCCTTGTTTTCTCCCTGGGCCAGACTGAAGGACTGTGATGAACTTGTGATAGTTTGACCATCGGGATCTTTGAGGGTTATGACCAGGTTGCCACCGGATATGGAAATGTTGCTGTTGTTGGCCAAGTCGAAGGTGATGGTGTTGCCGCCTTGGTTGAGTTGTGCAGGGATTCTTGGGGTGATCAATACCGGGATAGTCTGCACGGTAAAGCTGACAGGTGCGGTTCCAAGGAGTGTGTTATTACCATCATAAAGTTCTGCCTGTGCAGTATAGGAGCCTGCTTTGGCGGTGATTGGCAGTGTAAAATTCAAGTTCTGCGTCAACATGGTGCTTGCTGTTAGGTTCAGAGCCAAGCTTGTATTGTAGACGCTTGTGCCGGTGGGGTCGGTGACCCGGAGTTTGAGAGTGGCGGGATAGCCTGTTGACCGGTTGTTCTGGATATTGACTGTGAAAGGTACGGTATCACCATTTTTGTAAAGGCTCTTGTCTGTACGCAGGTAGACGCTTGCATATGGTGGAGCGTGTTGGGTCTGGACCATGCGCGGGTTGAAAATGAGGACGCCGCCAGGGGCGAGGTTGTCTATCCTCGATATGTTCCAGTATGCCGGTTTGTTGGTGGGGCCGGCCGGGGTGCTCATTGTGACGGTTCCAGAGGGAATATTGGCGAGCCGGTAGGAACCATCCGGTCCGGAGACCGTCTCATAGGTGCTGCCGCCGGAAACGACCCGTACGGTTACTCCTGGGAATGGTGTGTTCAGGTCGGTGTCCCAGACGGTCCCAATGACCGTGCCGGTGGTGGGGGCTGTGGCGGCGAGGCTGAGCTTGCCGAGATTGATAAAGTCATTGGCATTGAGGATGGCCGAGATGGTAAGGGGTGCGTAGCCGGCCAAGGTGAGGGTAATCGGCTGGCTGCCGTTGGCGATGCCGGATAGGACGAACTGGCCTGTGGCGTTGCTGGTGGCGGTAATGGCAAGGTTACTTGCCAAGGTTGCTGTTACGCCTGCCAGCGGGGTATTGGTGGCCCCATTGACCACGTATCCCATCACTCCTGCGGTGGTCAATGCAGGGGGTGCGGGTGCGGGTATGTTCTCAGAGAGATAAAGGGCCTTGATGGCCAGGGCTGTGGAATAGGCATCGTCATTCCAGGAACCGTTGAGGGATTGGTGGGAGGTAAGGTAGTTAAACGCATTCTGTAGGGGTAAACCTTGTGTTTGCCCGTCTCCGACCAAAGCAACATAAGCAAGGGCGGTCTCATAGACTGTGGAAGCCGCTGCACCGGACGCAGTGACGCCGAACCCGCCGTCAACATTCTGATGCGCTACAAGATAAGCCGTGGCCTTGGTGATGGCGTTGGCAATGGCTGATGCCTGAGGGAACTGCCGGAGCGTGGCCGAGACGATTGCGGTGATATAGGTGGAACTGTCGTCGCCGGAACCGAAACTCCAGCCGCCGTCGGAGTTTTGGGTGTTGGTCAGGTAGGCAAGAGCGTTGTTGCTGACGGAAAGGTCGGAGTAGTTGGAGGCTTTTAGGGCTTGGAGGGCTAGAGCGGTATCCAGATTGTTGGTAACATGACCTTCATCCCCACCCCACGCGCCTTTGGTCGGGTCGATTGAAGGCAGGATGGTAATGATGCTGTTGTTGGTGATATTCAGAGCACGGATTCTTTCGGCGATATATCCAACGGCATTCGGCGCCTGACCTTGCAACCAGGCAGTGGCGTTGGTGTAGGAGCTGCCGGCGGTCTGGTTCAGGAGTTTCAGGGTCTCGATGCTGGCAACCGTTGTGGCGGTTGTCTCCTGCACTGATCCAGCATTACCCCAAGTGCCGTCCGGGTTTTGGGAAGAAATGAGGTAGTTGAGTCCGCTTGATATCTGGGGCAGTTGAGCATGGGCCGCCATGGTAAAGAGCAGTGAACAAAATACCGCCAAGACAATCAATAACCGCAGTCTATGCATAAAACCCCTCCACTCAAAATTAAAAAGGAACATAAATTCAATAGATTGTTCTACTGCATCCAAAAGAAATCATCGACTCGTTGGCCAATCTTCAGGAATTAAGGCGGGTGGTTTTGTCCACGGTTTTTCTACTAAAGCCTGCTGAAACCAATCATCGCGCAGGTTTGCATGCTCGGTAACAATGATCTGGAATCCTGGACAAAGCTCTGTCACAAAGCGATAAAGCATCGAAAACAGCTTGTGAACGCGTTGTACATCGGAGTCTGCTTCCGTTTTTTCAATGGAACCATCAGCTTCTTTATAAGCTGCCTCAGAGGGGAAATAGACTTGTGTTGGTTGATCCAGAAAAAGGAATTGGGGTATGGGCCGCCCATTGGCTGCGGCAAACTGGTGGAGGGATAAAAGTGCTCCTAGATGATAGGCAAGATGATTGGCCCCGCCCCCGGTCCGATGCATTGGGATGGGTCTATCCGGACGATCCACCATCACGGTAAGGTTGCCAAGGTCAAGACGGAAAGGATATTCAGAAAATTCAGCGCGCAATTCTTTCGCATATCCAGCAATGTTGCTGGAGATAATGTTTAAAATCGAGGCCAAGCGCTCCTTGCTGTCATCGGCGCCTGATTGCTTTTCAAGATCCTCTATGCGGCGTTGCAACACTCTCTTTCTTTTTTCCGTTTCTGCGACATCAGCTTCCGGGCTATAGGTTTCAAGAAAATAGCTGATTCTGCCAACCACCTTAGAAGCTGCATTATTAGTATTGCCGAGTTGTGCAATAGCTTCATTAGCAGCAATAGCTGACGCAAGCTCCTGTTCTTTATCTCTCAGCAAACGATTGGCCTCAAGGATCAGCCCGTCAAGTTCGACTATATAGAACTGTAGTTGAGGGCGTTCTCCCGTCACTTTCTCCATTTCGGTATTCAGTGAATGCAGTTCGGCCAGAAGCGCTTCTGCTATGGGCGAATCCATCCCCAGGTTCTCTTCGGCAAACGGCCACTGCCATTCTCCCGTTTGAGCATTACGCGGCAGAGCGTTGATTGATGAGAGTCTGTCTTTTTGTTCTGCGGCTTCACGGCTAAAACCGTCTTCTTTTTCGGTAAAGAGTTTGGCTGCATCGAGCCGCTGTTTGAAAGACCTGCGCTCGGCGCGTAGCGCAGAGAGTTCGTCTTCTAGCGCGGATATTCTGCCGGAATCCTCGTCTGGTATGGTTGACGGTTTCCACGTAACAGCTTCTTTAAGTAAACCAAGTATTTCTTCCGTCGTTGTCGGGACGCTGTCTGGTTTCAGGATTCCCAATTGACGGGCTTCAGAAAGCAATCCAACCCCATTGGTGTTCAGTTGACGGCGGGATTGCATGGCCTCTGAAATTGCCTTTTCCAGAAGTTTAAGTTCTCTGCGGGCTTCCCGTAATTTTGACTCAATTTCAAGACGGTCATTTGGAGCGACACCCAGCAAGATCGGGAGGGTGTCCTTGATTGCTTGCGGCATGTACTGCTCATTCTGCCGGTAAAAGAGTTGCTCTTTATTGGAAATGATGCCTATTTTCTGAAACAGGTAAAAATACGTATGTTTGATATTGGCACTGAAGCTGGATCTACTCTGATCCATTGATACATTGGTGATGTTTTCCGGGATTCCAAGGAGATTGCTGAGAAGAGAAACAACATAATCATCATCAGAGTTTGCTTTGAGCTCAGAAAATTCCGGCGCTACCAGATCTGCTCCTCGTCTGACCATGGCGCTTGAGCAACTGGAATGGCCTGAACCCGGGGCTGGTTTGGCAATAAGTACTTGCTCACCGGTAAATTGATAGGTGACACCGTACCAGGCCACCTTGTCCCGAATTACACCTTCCGGGATATTGAAGGTACTGCGCCCCATGCAGTATTCCACGATCTCTGAAAGAGCTGACTTCCCTGTGGATGAACGGCCCGTGATGATATTGAGACCTTCAGTATTAAAGGGAAGGATTCGCTTGCTGCCATTGTGGCTATAGAGAATAATGGAGCGGATTTTCATGGACGGACCCCAAAGGTAGTATAAATTGTCATGCGGTCGCCAATTGCGGCGAACTTCTTGCCAAGGATTTGAGCGGCCTGTTGGCACGCTTGAGATTCATCTGTACCGGTAAGCTGTTTTCGAATACAGCCGCGAGTTGTGGTTATCCTGCCATCTGCGCTGACACTGATTGCCCCCATTTGCATGAGCAGTCCGTAAGCCTCGAATGTGTAGGGGAGCAGACTCCAGGTGCGCTCTGGTAAACCAACAAGGATTTCAGGGTTCCCGTCTACAATCTTGGTAAGGTAGCTTCGGTTCCCGCGTACAATCGACTCTCGGCTGACTTTGTGGAGGCTGAGAGGCAAAACGAGCAATGAAAGAGAAAATGGCATCCCATTCTGCTGAACAGCCTCAAAACTCATCAAGCTGCGAAGCAGGACTACTCCGCAAAATGCCGGGTTAAAGAGATTTCTGATTTCTCGCGGTCTCTTCGCCCACTCTTTCATACATGCCCCGGTGTAACGATCTCTTGAAGTCGTTGCATGAACTGTGGATGCCAGTAAACCCGAGGCATCGGCGCCTCGTTGGCCAGCATGTGATAGCTACCGATCATCACGTAGGCTTCTGTGACATCCCGCCTGATGCGAAAACGTGGACTATCATTTGATTCCACCCAGCTAAGCAAATTGCGGCCGGTTGTGATCAGGAGTTCATCAGAACTACTTTCGTCAAGATTTTCGCAAATGATCGAACGGTAACGATCCCATTCATCCACAAGTCGGTCGTCATACAATTCAGATTCACCATTTATCGTTAAGTGTTCCCTGGCCCAGGACGCTCTCTGTTCGAAGGCCCGGTAATAATCAAGGATTGCCCGCCTGATCCGGTCCGTTTTCAGTCCGAGTGCTCTCAGCTGCAGAACAAACATGCGATCATCTTCTTCTGGATTCACGCCCTCCGACGGTTCCTTGCCAATAAAATCTATGGGCAAGTTATCTTTTTTGAATTGATCCGCTATGGCTGCAAGCATCTCCGAGACTTCCCAGCCATAGGCAGGTTCTACCCTGTCGCCGGTCATAATTTTTATGGCGACGTCTACCCACCAGCCTTCAAGTCGCTGGTAAACTCCGGGACGGGATTTAACAGGTACAGTACGCATGCGGTCCATAATGACGGCTGGAATGTTCTCAATGCGGATCTGGTTATCGAAAATGGTTATGCGAGACAAGAAGTCATATTTCTCCTCATCGTCGAGTTCGTTAAACAGATTCCTGATTTTCAATATAGTTTTGGAGGTGGTAGTTCCCAGGATGGCATCTGCCGTGGCGGCGATGTCGTCAGGTTGGCTTTTTCCAGGAAGAAAATTCTCCAGAAACGAGCCCTCCGCAACGCTTCCAGTAGTGAAAAGGAAAAACGTGGGAGACCCGTTGGATTGTTTTCTTTCTTTATAGCGAGCAAGCCAGATCCGTACTGATTTCCAGAAGTCGGGACAAAGGTCCGTCAGTCGGTCGCCACGCGCCTTGTGCTTGAGAGAGGCAAGGAGTTGGCCCTCTTCGGGATCTGTGAAGTCGAGGTCGTCATCTCTCTCGATGAAGCAGGCAGCATCTTCCGGTAGCCTGACCATTTGGAGAAGAGCAAAACGGACTTGGTATAGATAGCCGAGAGCCTGTTCGCCTGCTGAAAAATTGTCTTTTGTGTCAGACATGTATAACACCTGGTTGTGTATCGGCGTGAATTGCTGGTTTGTCAAATGTCAGTGCATGACACCTGTGTTTTTAACCCTTATCTGATCACCAACGCAAATACAGGATTACAGCACACAATGTTGAAAAAAGAATCGTAAACACAAACATCATTATGCTGACTCTTTTAAAACTTTGCGCAATAGGTATGACATTATCTCCATAAACAGGCTTATTTTTATAAATACCTTTATTGATGATTTTGGTTTCCATATAAATTTTTACATTTCTTAATACTATAACCATATAAATATAACCTAGAATAGGCATTATGATGCTGCATATAATTATAATGATTTTGATGTTATATGGCATTTGATAGTTCCTTATGGTGTATTAGCAAATATATCTTCTATTGAAATCAACTCTGGTATAATTAAATATAATAAAATCAACTAATGCAGCTGCTGTACATAATATTATAGTTCCTAATATAAATGGTAACCCTGTTAATCCGGCAACTGCTAAAGAAGCAATTCCTGCTGCAATTATAAGTTGCGCAATAACATCAATTACGGTTGTATAAACATTTATTTCTAAATCTTGACCAAAGGCATCTTTTATCAAAAGTGTCCCAACTACACCAGCAATGGTTCCAATTAGTACAGAGGTCATGGCACCTGCGACTTCACTAATTGCTAGAGCTGCTGCAATCCATCCTCCTGATACTGCAACAAGGGAAGAAAATTCTCCAGAAACGATCCTTCCGCAACGGTTCCAGTAGTGAAAAGGAAAAACGTGGGAGATCCGCTGGATTGTTTTCTTTCTTTATAGCGAGCAAGCCAGATCCGTACTGATTTCCAGAAGTCGGGACAAAGGTCTGTCAGTCGGTCGCCACGAGCCTTGTGTTTGAGAGAGGCAAGGAGCTGGCCCTCTTCGGGATCCGTGAAGTCAAGATCGTCATCTCTCTCTATGAAACAGGCAGCATCTTCCGGTAGCCTGACCATCTGAAGAAGGGCAAAACGGACCTGGTAGAGATAGCCGAGAGCCTGTTCGCCTGCTGAAAAATTGTCTTTTGTGTCAGCCATGCAAAATCACCTGGTTGTGTAGTCAAAAGTAGCCTATCCCGCTTCTTCTCCTACACAGAAGTTTATGCAGAATTATTTTTTTTTATAAAAAGTGCATAATAATATAGACATATCATCTCAAATCCAAAAATAACTAAACTAATTTTTGTATACAAAGTAAGCTTATTGGCCGTAGTCATTCCAACAACAATAGATATCAATATTATTATTCTTGAGTATTTATTACTAAATGGTTCGTTCAGATATAATTTAAACTTCAATATTAAATACCCTATTGGTATAAATACAAATGTAGGAATTATTGCTAATTTAACAGCATCAGCTAGGGTGTTAGCTTTTAAACTTATGAACAATATTATTGCAATAGAACAAATTATTAATGATACTCTCAAAAATCTTCTTAAATCATCTTGCATATTAAACCTCATAATAATTTCTAAATATGTATTTAGCTTCATATATATATTCTAACAGAAGCAATTTTATTGAGTTAACGGCGTATATAGTAACAATACCTATAAATAATGAAAGCAATACAGGAGTGGATGCTGGAACCATAAGTATAAGACCTACACTCAACAATAAGCTTGATGAGATTGCTATATAGGCACTAAGCCACTGCATTGGATCTTGATTTGGCCTGCTGTTTATATCATTTAAATCCTGAGCCCACTGAATAAGAGACAAAACAGTTGCAACTTTTTTTGCTACACCATCAATAATCTCAACTCCGTCCCCAGTTACCGCAGTTGACATTATCGCAAACTGAGCAGAAACTAACGTTCCAATATAATCGAGAAGAGACCAAACAGCACTTGAATCTATCACGCCACCACTTATCCCATTGCTAATCATATATGCCCCGGCTCCGGTTTCGGGATTAGTTATGACGTACCCGCATCCAATCCAACCCTTATAGATAATGTCAGCCTTAGGGACTGTGACAATTTTTCCTGCGTTGACAGCATCGAAAATATCTTCTTTCACTGTTTGGTCGATTTGTAATTGTGGCAGAGTTGCAGTGATGTTCTGTTGGGTTATTGTAAAAATAGGGATATTTTGATCGTTTGCGATTTTGAGCGCCTTAACAGTGCTTATGCCTTCTACCGGATTTTCAGGAGTAGAAAAGAGCCTTTCGGGAACACTATGTTCCAGAGACGATGAGACCATGCCTGTATTAAGCATATATTGTCTGACAATTTCATTATTTCCGTTTTTGGCTTTTACTACACTCAGCAGACGGTCGGCGTCCATGTTTAGACTGCCGGGGTTAACAGTACTTGGAACTCCCCACATTGAGTCCACTTTAATTGTGGTTGAAAAGATCGTTTCCGAAGGTAAGGTTATGGCATTAACGCCCAAAGTTTTAGCGGCAATATTTTTCATCGTTCCCAGCTCTGCATGATAACTAAGGGCTGTAGTGTAAATCACATCGCTAATTAGATCCTCCCTGGTAAGTCCACCATAGTCCTTATTCTGGAGTTTTACCTTGGTAGTTTCGAATTCTGCTTTGAGTTCATCAAGCTGTGCCTGCATTATCCTACCCAGGTTAAGCCCAATTGCTTCATACGCCCCGGCGGTGATGGTGTTGGTGATTATGCTATCATCAACATTTGGTTCAAGGAAGGTCATCTTGAAGGTTTCAACCGTCCCAAGGGTTATCGGTGATCCTGTTGCCACCACCTGTCCGTTGATCCGCAGCTCCGGTACGACGTTGATCATATAGCCAGGCAGCGATTGCGGCAGTTCGCCCGGTTCTATTGGCGTGCCGTCGGCGTGGGGTGTTGGCAGGTATGAGTTGATGACCGCTTCGTCATCCGCTGTAGCCGGGGAGTAGCTGAGCGTAATCTTCTTGCCAGCCAGTTCGGCCAGACTTCTGGTTATGGCGAGCGGGGAAGTGTCGGCTGCATCCTTCTTTACGTTAAAGGTCAGTTTATGCCGCAGGGTGTCGGGGATGCTGGTGAAGGCGCTTCCCTTGACGGCGGTGCGATACGGCAGGGTACCAAGCAGGTAGGGATATGTCTTTGTGTCGAGACTGGTGGCGTCTACTTCCTTTTTGCCGATGACGTCCCCTACCGTCGCGTTGGGGTGGTTCTGGGTGAGGTAGTTCTGCACCTGTGTCTGGTAATTTTGCATGGTCTGCTGGGTCAGGGTGGAGTTGACGCCGGTGATGGAGCCATTGGTTGCGTCAATGGTGGCGCCGGACTGGATCTGGTTCAGGAAGGCCTGCCCGTCGAAGGGGACAGCCGCCTTGATGTCGATGCCGCTGGTGTATTTGTACTGCTTATAGGAGGGATCAAGCTTGATCCAGGTTTCACCCTTGCCGTTAACATGCTTGGCACCGCGGGAAGGGATGTAGTTTATGAACGCTTCCACCCAGACATGCTCCAGGCGGGCTCTCTTAATTACTCCAGCTTCGGTAATCCCCGTGGTCGGTACGCCGCCGCTGCTCATGAAGTCGAGGGCCGACATGGGGTCGGTAAATCCTCCCACCCAGTTCATGATCTTGTCGATGGGCAGCTCGATGGTGCCGATATTGTAACGGGCATGGATGCCGGCGGCGCGCAGCAGGGCAATCAGCAGGGACGAGGTGTCAAAGGCGTTACCTTGCTTGGTCTGCATGGTCATGTTGGCGCCCTGGATGGAGCCCCAAGTGGGTACATAATCGATGTTGTTCCGCACCCACTCGTAAATCTTCACCGGGTTGTTGCCCAGTTCCAGAGCCTTGGCCCTGATTTCTGGTGTAAGCTGGACATCAATGGTTTCAGCCAGGTCATCGGCTGCCGGGAGGGTAACGGCATTGATGCTGCTGGAGACCAACAAACCGGCCAGCGACCCGGCCGACGCGACCTGAATCCGCTGCTGGTTACGCCAGGCGTGCTTGTCTTTCTTCAAATCCTTATCAAAATCCTCCTTCTTCATGCGCGGCTCGCGCTTCTGCAACACCCGATTACGATGGGGCAGGTTGTTCGGATCGAGTTTCTGGTGGCTGGACGGTGCCTTGACCCGCTTCAGGTGTTGATGCACCCTGGCTAGCTCCGTTTCGGTCTCCGCATTGTCCCTCGCTTGCTCGACCCGTGCGATGTTCCCCTTCAGCTCCTTCAGGTTGTCGTCGTAATGTTTAACGAACTTGCGGTGGCGCTCCAGAACAGCGGCGGATAGCTTGGCAGCCTTCAGTTTCTGTTCCGTGGCGGCGAACTGGGCGCGCATCTCGACATCCAGCTTGTCAATCTCATCAAGGGCAGCCCTGAGACGGATCTTTTTGCTGCTGTTATCTGCGTTGGTATCGGCAAGTGTGCTTTCCAGGTCTTCGGTGATCTTGGAAAAACGCTCTTCGGGACTCGCTGCTTTCTTCTTGGGTTGCGCTGCCGCCTTGGGCTTGTCAGCCTCCAACTTCGCCGCATGGGCTAATGAAAAGATCCCACCCGAAGTCCAGGTAAAGAAACAGAGTGCTATGGCAGCAATAATCCGCGAATGCTTGCGAAACATATATCCCTCCAAATGGAAAATAAAATATCATCAATCAGCAGCACATCCAAATCCACTCCAAACATTTAAAAGCTTAATTAAAGAAATTCGTAAAACAGTTTAAAAAACATCTCTTTTAGCAAAATATATTCCATAGATCAAGGGCTTATTTTTAAAAAGCTTTTATTTTATAATTGGAATTGTCAATTTTTCCATCACCATAATCTGCCAGGCAAATAGATTCACAACTCAACTTTCGCAGCTAGAATAAACATGTAACTTGCTGTAATTTGGTTTAGAAATAGCATCCATCTGTATTAATGGGACATGCCGACAAAAGCATGATTGATCGAGTCTATAGGAATTACCGCGACGGGCTGGCTGATGAAAGAGAACAAATCCTTGAATACTTTGGTGAGGGCTTTCTTCCTTTGGAGGAGCTTAGGGTTGCTTTACCCCACCGCATGCCGCCCGTTTGGCAGCAGAGGCGTCGAGAGTGCAAGCGGAAAAAGCCTCTGAGGACGCCGCCAAACCACTCAAAGGACTCGGTCCAAATCAGGTCCTTTATCCAGATAACTACCCGAAATAGTGAGCGGAATGTGAGCGATTTCTTTATTGGTAGACAACTGACCCTCAAACACCTCGGCCTAGCGGTGGTGAAGATAGTTGAGGGGGTAGCTTCTCGGCACTTTGTCCCACTAAGAGCTTTTGGCTGGACGCAATGGTTTCTCTGTAGGCTCACCATCACCTTGTCCCGAACCTTGGATTTTTACGAACTTCCGCCGAGGTTTTGGCTGAATTTGGAAGGAACCAGTTTTCCCTACCGCTGATTTAGCCAAAGGCGAACCGGAAGGCTCTGCGAAAACACCCGTTTCCTGGTTTCTGCTTTTCCTTCTCTCTATTGCCCACTCAGTGTTCGTAACCGTCGTGGATCCATTTCCCTCCATCGAGGCATTTCTTCGTTGGTGTGTCGCCACGTTCCTCCGGCGTGGTTTGATACTGCTGAATCCCCATGCCACAACGCTTGCTGAAGAAAAAACAACGGCAAAGCAAAACGCCCTGACATTTCCGACACTTTGGTCAAAAGTTTTGGTCACAATCAGGGGGTTTTTCGGCTAACTACCTAACGTAATTGAGATTTTTTGGAGCAGGAAACGGGATTCGAACGTGCCTGCAACTCTAGTACATAAAGCTGATTGAAATTTGAAACGCTGCCCCCACAGAGACGCAGACGGGATGCTGTGGCGCTTTAAAGGGAGCCGGGGCCGATTAGCAAGCCCGGTGTCTCTGCGTCCCATCCGGTCCCCGGCCTCTCTTGGCTTAGGGTCGCTGCTAGCCAATCCGGGATAAAAGGTATTCTGTTCTCGGATGATTTTTCTTAACAGGGCTAAGACGAAATCCGAAATTATAAGCGAAAAAGTTTTGCTGAGCGTCCCGCCCGGGGAGCCAAAAACAACGATGGCCGATTTCCTAGTGAAATCGGCCACTTTTTTTGACCCATGCCGGAGCCGGCAAGCACCCCATCTGAATTTAACCAAATATATAAGCGTGTTACAAGTTTTGCAAGTGTATCAGATGCCTGTCATCTTGCGTTGCAAGTCTAGGCATCTTTCAGATCTCACCACAGCGGTCCCTTACCTTTCTCGGCTGTTCTCTAGTTCCCATTCGTACAACTCTTCGTACATCTCATTCTGCAGGAGGAAAATAGGATCGGCGTTTTTACGGATGAATTCGTCGACGTCCATCCCATTCATGGTCGGCGGACGCCTTACCTGCTTTTGCTTCCCGTTGATGAAAACAATCATGAATTCTTCCCACCGTTTTTTTCGGGCGGCTTTCTGTTCCGGGGTCAGTTTTTTCTTCCTTTTTGTCATGTCGTTTTCAATCGAGAAGCTTTTTCCCCGAAAGGGAATCCAGGACTTCCATCAGTCTCCGCTTGGGCTTATGCTCCCTGCGCAACTCTGACAGCAGCCCCTCCCACTCCGTCGAGCGATTGTTGTCATGGTAAACCTTGCACATACGCCGCAAGAAGACGGACGCTTCTTCATAAGCCTTCAGCTTGACCTGCGCGATCAGGCCGTCCACCACGAAGCGCCAGATGTCCAGGGACACCTGGGGATGAGTTCCCGCTACGGCATCGGCGACAGCCTTGTCGGTCTCAAAGTGGTAGCGCTTGCCCTTTCGTAGTTCGCCATAGAGGGAGACCACGTCGTCTAAACGCGTCTCTTGGATGGCGATCCTTATCAGCATGTCGAGGTCCGGAAACTCCTTGAACTGGCGCGCAGGCTTGTCAGCGGGCCGCCTGACCTCCGGTTCCGGAAGGGGCCACGCCTCCGCTGCCCCGCCTCGGCTGGGGCGCCGCCCGGTTCGGAGATAGCTGAGCATCCCTTCCCTGGCCTGCTGCCATACTCCGGCCTTCTCCCCAGCCTTACGCAGCTCCCCGTAAGCCGCGAGGGAAGGATTGTCAAAGAACTCTTCAGCCCGATAGGTGGCTACCAGCGCGTGATTCTTCTCCTTATCGGCCATCTCCCTGAGCCGATTCCGCAGACTGACGGCGATCCCGGAAGCGTTCTCCGCGGTTCGCTGGAAACCAACGATACACCACTTCCGAGCCTTTTCCTGTTCTCTTGCCGCGCACAGGGCATCGACCAGCCTTTCGTAACATTGGCTAACATCGGCCTCCTTCTCAAGGAGGGGAATGACTCTCTCCTTTTGCCCGCTCCGATGGAAAGCATGGAGGAGCATGCCCATGACTTGCCCCCGCCGATAGGTCTCGGAAAAGCCGCCCGATGTCGGTTTGGCCATGGTGTTAAGCCTCCCCTCCAGGGCCTCGGCCACTTTTCCCCAGTGTGACTGGTTGTAGGTTCGCAGCCCTAACACATGATCTGTCGAACCCAAGAGGGAGTATTCGTCTTCGAGTTCTCGGTCGATCAGCCACAAGAGTTGGTCCGGCGGCGTCAGGGACGTTCGGCAGCGGGCCGGCTAATGCACCTTTGTAGGAACGAGGTGAACCTCGAGTTTGCAACCAACCGCCTGAGCATATTTTTTCAACGTCGCAATAGTGGGCGAATGCCGGTTATCAGACAATGCTGTTTCCAGACGTGTCACTGCTGGCGGCTTAGTCCCCATCTTTTCTGCAACTTCCGCCTGGGTCAAACCAGACCGCTGTCGAGCCAACAAAAGTTCCCGCAGCAGGGTAAATTCTGTTTCCAGTTCGCCGTAAGCCGCATTGAATTCCGGATCCTGCGTCCATTCCTCCACCATCTGACGGTGCGTTTTCTTCGGTACATTTCCGATCATGATCCTGATACCTCCCGTTGCCGGCGGCGGGCAATCTCAAGCTCCCGCTTCGGCGTTTCGTTCGTCTTCTTAATGAACGAATGAAGCATGATGATTTTCCTGCCAACCATCATGCAATAGAATACCCTTGCGGTTCCTTCTCGCCCCCGTGGTCGAAGTTCAAACAACCCTCCGCCCATTGCCCGTGAATGGGGCATGCGAAGTTCAAGCCCAAATTCTTCAAGCAACTCGGTCAGGCGAGTGTACGAAGCTCGAATGCCAACTGGCAAGGCATCGATTTCAAGTCGTACATCTTCACTGAAGTAATCGATTATCCAGGACATAATCACCTTATAACATATTTGTTATGTTCCTTCAAGGTGCAAAGCTTAGGAACTCATCCTTGTCATCAGGTATTCTGTCCGAGGGTGATTTTTCTTGACCGGATTCAGCACGAAGCCGAAATTATAGGCAAAAAAGTTTTGCTGAGCGTCCCGCCCGGGGAGCCACAATTTATATGGCCGATTTCTTTAATTAAATCGGCCATTTATATTTTACCCATACACCTACCTCCTACTGCTGTCATCCCATTATATCGGCGTGCATAAGATTTGTAGCGTATCCGATAGTCTTTAATGCGGCCTCTGATCCAGGACCGCGGCAAAGCGCTCTCCACGAGGCGATAGTGATTTGGTGTCCTACGGGATTTCATGCTTCAAAAAACCACTCCAAAAGCTCGTAATCGGCAAATGCTTCCCGACCCGCCTTGAGCCGACGTGCTCTCAGTCGACTTCGGTGACCGTGTCTGCGGTCTTTTTCAGCGTCTGGGGAGAAAGGACCCCGGCCTGCCGATCCACGACAACTAGTGGCAGACTGAAACTGGCGGCATCATGATCGCCAATTACGCGGCCATGGAGATCCGTCCCGGTTCCATGGGGCAGCCGTTACCAGGGGTAGAAGCAGCCATTGTCCGGAGAATCGGTGAGAATACCGTCGCTATTGCGGGTCCGGATGAAGAAGGAGACCTGGCGCTCCGCCCCGGCTGGCCCTCCATGTTCCGCGGCTATCTCCACGATGAGGAGCGATGCCGAAAATGCCTCGTCGGCAACTGGTACATCACCGGCGACCTTGCCAGCCCACCGGGACGGTTACTTCTGGTTCGGCTGCGGCTACGACATCATCAAGACAGCCGGCCACATGGTGGGGCCCTTCGAGGTGGAGAGCATCCAGATGGAACACCCCGCGATGGCAGAGGCGGGGGTGATCGCCAAACCGGAACCAATTATCGGCGAGATCGTCAAGATGGGGAAGCGCATGCCATTGGGGTGTGGCGAAGAATCTCCTCCACCCGTACACCATCCAAGGTCTCCTCTTCCTGCA
>Ga0209317_1001326_pt1 | contig 22170 bp, 20 predicted proteins | sample RifGroB2_FD_183994 | JGI IMG/M metagenome (GOLD analysis project Ga0209317, IMG submission 183994) | Soil microbial communities from Rifle, Colorado, USA - Groundwater B2 (SPAdes) (version 2) | ecosystem: Environmental > Terrestrial > Soil > Unclassified | place: Rifle, Colorado | collected...
ATTCAAAAATCAACCTCCTGCAAATTTAAAAAACGAGGTAACGGTCTGACTTCTTCACGGCGGGTTCAGGTTTGCAACCTCTTGCCGGTTCATTCGTCCTCGATTGAACCGAAATGTTTTGGTTCAGACTACAAGTCTGTACCAGCGCGAGAATGAACCCACCCCTTACCCCTCCCAGGAGGGGATTTCTCTATTCCCCTCTTGGGAGGGGACAGGGGTGGGTTGTCGTTTCCAATACTAAAGAATTTGAAATTCCTTAGCATTAAATTGTTACAATTTTTAAAAAATTCATTAAACTTATTATACTTTCTGCCGATAATTACAACAGGTACCGTAGAAAAGTTTAAAGACCAGACTAGTCAGTCTCTTAAATTATTGTAATTTATATCGAAGAATGAATTAGTTTCTTCCCGTCATGGAATACGGGAAAAACATTAAAACAAGGAGGTTTAAAAATGGGCGCAAGAATTAACACCAATATTAATGCGTTGAATGCATTAAGGTCGTTGAACGACGTTGATAATCGGCTGTCTATCGCTCAATTGAGGCTGGCAACAGGTAAGAGAATTAATAATGCAGCCGACGATGCTGCTGGTTATACCATTGCCAAAAAATTCAATGCCCGTGCAGAAGGCCTTGGTCAGGCATTAAACAACATCGGCTCTGCTAAGAATCTTATCGCAGTTGCGGAAGGACACCTGGGTAACATCGTTGACATCCTGACTCAGATGAAAACAAAGACCACCCAGGCAGCCGATGACTCACTGGGCACTGCTGAGCGTACCGCCATTAAAGGAGAACTGGTAAAATTAACCAATCAGATTGACCTCGAGGTTAATCAGGCAAGGTGGAACGACAAAACAATATTCAGCGGCGCTGCTACATCCGCCTCATCAAGCGCAAGCGGACTGTTCAGGTTCCAAATCGGCGCAGGGGCAAGTACCACAAATGATATAATGAAGTTTGATTTGCTCGCAAAGGCCAACGTCAGCTTTGATTCGGCTGCTTCAACCAAAGGGTTTTCTTCTTCCGGGTTGAATGTGTCGGTTGCTACCGGCGCGCTTGCTGGTTCAATAATTGGTTCGGCAGCGTCTGCTCAAGTATTAATGGGCAGGATAGATACCGCTATATCCGATGTGTCAGAAGCATTGAGCTACATCGGGTCAGTAGTGAACAGGTTGACGTACCAGGAGACAAGCTTGACTGTCGCCAGGACGAATACCGAGGCAGCGAGGAGTCGTATCGAGGATGCCGACATGGCTTACGAACAATTAAATTCAACCAAGTTGCAGATATTGCAACAGACCGCCAGTGCAATGCTTGCTCAGGCAAACTCAGGACCACAATCAATATTAAGTCTCTTCAAATAAGGTAAGTTTCAAACTGGGGATGGGTGCCGTTAACCCATCCCCAACTTTTTGTTTTAGGAGTTTAATACCATGGCCATATCATCGCTTACCTCAGCTTACAGCTCAAGTTCCTCCCTTGATTCACTGGTTTCTCAGTACATGACATTGGAACGCAGGCCATTAACTACTCTGAATACTCAAAAAACCAGCCTCAATAGCAGTCTCAGCATACATACCGATTTAAAGACAAAGATATCAGACCTCTTGACGTTATCAAGAGAGCTTGGCAGCACTGAAACCACCGCTATATATAACTCAAGGACATCTAGTTCCGGCGATGAAACAAAGATAACTGCATCCGCCGGCTCCGGAGCCGCTGTAGGCACCTATCAGATACGCGTTAAACAGTTGGCTACCGGCGCCTCTTTACAAAGCACTGCGGCATTACTAACAAAGCCCGCTACCATAAGCAGCTCAAAAGTAGCGCCAGGCAGCGGGACAATTGACGTGACAAAGAGTTTCGCTAATGCGGGTTTTGAAAGCACCCCTACGGGGACAGTAACTATCGGTTCCTGGACATCAGATGATTTATCCACCTATACATCAGTCCAGACATTCATGGATGCGGTCAATGCTGCAGGGGTAGATGCAAATATTTACTATAACAAGACAGAAGACAAGTTCTATCTTGAAAGCAAAACTGCAACCGCTTTGACCTTTTCTGAATCAGAGTCTGGAGGCGGCGCCGGATTTTTTACACAGGTGAAAATGAGAGATACTACGTCTGCCTATGCTTATCACGGCACGACAGACGCCACCGGTGTTCAGAGTAATGTAATATTGAACAATGCAAATTTTGATACTGCACTGACAAGTACCACGACCGGCAAATTTAAAATTAACGGCGTGGAGATTTCATACGACACATCAACGGACACGCTGGATGCGGTTATTTCCAGGATAAATAGCTCCACGGCAAATGTAAATGTGTTCTATGATACATCCCTCGACAAGGTTCTTATTAAATCCAAAGGTGCTGGCAGCACAGATACGATTACACTGTCGGATGTAACCGGTAATCTTATGAATGTGATGAAATTGGACACTGCATCGGCAACCAGCGGCACTGATGCAAAATTTACCATAAATAGCACCAGTTCATCGGATGAAATAACCAAAAGCGCGAATACTTTTACGATAAACGGCATTAGCTACACACTTAAAAATACGAATGTTACGGCCTACACAGATACCACCTATACGACCATAACGGTCAAGCAGGATACAAGCGCCTTACAATCAAAGATTAATGATTTTCTCACAAAGTTTAATGCTGTAACGCAATATATCAAAGACAAAACAGGTCTAGACGCATATACAAAGGCAAGGGGCGTATTCGCAGGAAATACGACATTTACGTCCTTAAGAAGCCAATTATATAAAAAACTATCAGAACAAGTAACAGGGCTTACCAGCGGGAATCCGGATTATCTCAGTAAAATCGGCATTACCTTTGATAGTTACCTGAAAGCCAGTTTATCAAATACAACGAAATTTAACGATGCCATCTCTTCCAATTCCCAGGCAGTCCAGGACCTATTCAATTCCACAAACGGTGTTGCTAAAAAGTTGGAAACCCTTATAAAACCGTTCGTGGAAAGCGACTCCACATCAAGAGGCTCAATTATTGACGAGACCAAAAACGTCATTAGTAACCGAATAACGGATATCGATAGTAGAATAACACGGATGGAAGCGCGCTTAAAAATAAAAGAAAGACATTATCGCCAACAGCTATACAAAATGCAGGACCTATTGAACACTGCCGTACTTCAGGGTAATCAGATTACTACTCAACTGTCATATTCTTCACAATACACTTACTAATACTAGGCAAATTAAAATAAATACGATATGGACGTGCGTAAACTAACGCTCTCAGACGAAACAAATAATATCGAAAAAGTAATTGAAATTCTTACGATACAGTTAAAGTATTATAAAGAACTTTTCGTTCATACCAGCGTGCTAAAAGAGATGCTGATAAAGAACTGTAATGAAGACGTCCTGAGTAAAAAAATGGAAGAACGGGGGCTGTTAATCGATAAGATAATATCTTCAAAAAAATATTACGATTCTATTAAAGAATGCGCCGACTCTGCCGATAATAAAGGAAAAGCATGTACAGACAAGTTATTACAAGAAATTCAACAGATATTAAATTCGGTAGTTATTTTTGACACAGAGAATATTGCTTTAATAAAAAATTACATTAAAGATATTACTTTAAATCTGGAAAAGATCCAGGAAAGCAAACATTTTGTGAATGATTTAAAAAAGCACATGAGTAATTCACCCGTTTTTGTCGATGTCTGCGGATAAATAAACATAAATAACTCTTTACTTTATCAGGTATTTTTTAAAAAGGAGTCCTAAATTATGATCGCTACAAAAAAGATTAGCACCGCATATCTGGAGCAGGAAATAATGACGTTAAACCCTGTTCAACTGCTGATAAAGGCTTATGATGCCGGGATTACTGCTTGTAATCGGAGAGACGAATCAAAAGCCAGCACAGTTCTTGTCGAGTTAATCGACTCACTCAACTTTGATTATGCGGAAATTGCCAACTCTTTATTTAGATTGTACGATTACTGCATGCGGGAGGTCAAACGTGGTAATTTTGATATAACTTTAAAGATATTAAAAGAATTACGAGAGACATGGGTTCAGGTGCAAGACAACGTTCAGACAGAAGCGTTACAAACCAGCAGCTTGTAATGTCCGTATTTGACACTATAGTAAACGTCATAAATAAGTTAATATTGAATGCCTGTCATTCCGAACGAAGTGAGGAATCTTAAGATTTCTCAGTCGCGCTGCTCCATCGAAATGACAACTCTCCTGCGCTGGTTCAGGCTTATAGTCTGAACCGAAATATTTTGGTTCAATCGAGGACGATTGAACCAGCAAAGCGCTCAGTCGAACGATTGAGAAAATCGTAATTCGTAAATCTAAAATCTGTTAACAAATCGCATTTTTTGTATCTACCAACCTTTGTATTTCGGTAATCCACTCTTTTGCAAGGATATCCCAATCGTAAAGCAACTCAACCCGACTACGGGCGCCATGACTGAGGCTCTGCCACGCATCGTCATTATTCATCAAATCAACGACTGACCCAACGAACTGTCTGCCAAACTCGTCAGTATTGGGATCTCCCGGAATAAGTCGTCCACTGACACCATCTGCCACCGTTTCTGACAATGCCGCCAGTGTGCTGGCAACTACCGGTGTTCCTGCAGCCTGAGCTTCAATTGCGGCAATACACGATGTCTCTCTCCAGGTACTTGGATACACCATCAGGCGGGCAGTAGCCATTTCCTCTGCCAGTGCTGCTTTGGGTAAGCCCATCCGTACAAACACCCCGGGCTGACGCACCTGTTGCCAGATAGGGTCTTCAAGATTATCATCAGGTAATTGATAGGTATAAACGTGCAGCTCAGCATCTGGGACTTGTTGGCGAATGCATGGGAATAATTTCAGCAAAATATTCAATCCGCGATCAGGACGGCTGGCATAAATTAAACGATTACGATTCCTCTTTTCAGCGGGTCTGAACAACTTCAAATCTACACCATTTCGTGTCAGGAAGAAACGTTCTGCGGGAATACTAAAATGGCGCGACCACACGTCTCTCTGCCACCGACTAATGGCGTAAATACGATCAATGGGCAGACGAGACGGACGTTCCCCTTCTAAAAATGGAACATTAATATCATCATGTATCCAAAGGATACGCAACTGTGCCTGTAAATCAACCTTAAAAGGCCGTAGTGAGCGGGAGGAAATGAGCACCGGCAATTTATACAGATTCCGGTAAATGTGAAAATCCACCAGATCGTCGTAACGCACACCATCATAGGTACCGGGCCTTTCGCAATTGCAAAAAACGCGCACCTTGATTCCCTTTACAGCCAAGGCACGGGCAATGTAAATAAGGGCGCTTTCGCTGCCCCCAAGCCCTTTTTCTTCCATCGTCCCGCCATGAAACGGATAACCGCCGATATAAAAAATAACGTCTGACTCATCAGCAATTACAGATAGACCTATAGCCGATGCTGCCGACCTTGCTCCCTCATAAGCCGAAGCAAATTCAACATCACGGGCAATTGTATTACGAAATGCATCATAAGCTTCCTGGTAACATCCATTTTGCAAATACAACTGACCAAGATAATAGTAAGGATTGGCAAAAGAGGAATCAGCGTCTATACTACGTTGTAACAAACCCAGAGCACGGTCTTTATCTCCTAACCGGTTATTAATCACCGCGGCATTGAAGAGGACGCGGGGCTCATCAGGACAACCTTTAAGAATATCCTCAAATATACGAAGCGCCTGATGCAACTTTCCCTGTCCTGCCAGACCAATACCCCGTTGTAAAGATTCTTCAATAGCCATCATACTCACCTTATAAATTAGGCCTTCGGCGACTTCTATAACATCGTAGTGGCAAGGCGCGCCTTGCCACTACATGGTCGGTTTGAAATTCCTGTACATTAAATTAGGTTGGGTTTTAAAAGACAAAAACCCAACAACTTTCTACCCACCCCTCAATCGTTCGACTGAGCTCACGACGAAGTCCCCTCTTGAGAGGGGCCGGGGGTGTGTTTATTCACGCCCGCAACACAAGGCAAGACCACGCTGCGCGTCTTCCCTCGATGGGTCCAGGACAAGGGTACGTTCATACATATCCCTGGCCCCAGCCAGGTCGCCGCGCATAAAGCGACAATTCCCCAATAGCAAATGGGGTAACGCAACCGAGGCATTACACTCTATAGAACGAATAAACTCCGCCTCTGCACCCTGATAATCACCTGCTGCGCTGCGACAACAGCCTAGTTCTAAATAAATTCTGGACATATTCAAATCTGCGTTTGGAGATAATGCTTCTTTGCCTTTGGTAATTTGTATTGCACTCTCCAGATACTTGATTGCTGTATTAAATTGATTGTTAGTTACCGCCAGTGTTGCCAATATATAATAAGACAAAGGATTGTCAGGTTCAAAAGTTGAGATTTGACGGGCATGGTACGCTGTTTTTGCACTATTGCCCGATTCCAGGTATAGTTTGGCCAGGCTTAAGTGTATCTGGCCTATCAGTTCACGCTTGATATGGCCATCGTCTTTGTCCAATGCACGATGAAAGGAGCGAATTGCCATATCCTGTTGTCCAAGTTCCCGGTAAGTCATCCCAAGATTGAAATGCACAAATGGATCGTCCGGCATCCGTTTTACCTCGGCTAGCAGGTAACGAAGGTTTCGTTCTGCCCGATGACGCTTTTTCTCTTCAGTAGCCGCATACGCCCAATGATGAATCACAATGTCCGTGCGTAATACCTTTCCTCCAATACGTTCTATTGATGGAAGAATCTGTTCATGAATTGCCCCTTCGAATCGAATGGCGGGATGATGTCGAAAGAGACGGCAGTACTCAATATAAAAAGCGGTAACGATGTTCTCCGCTTGTTGAGGAATACACTGGCGCACCGTGGCGCCCATAATATCCTTTTGTGTAATTACCTGGCGAATTTTACCGGCATTTACACTATCAATAACTTCATCTGCATCAATATAGAGAATCCAGTCGCCACTGGCATGACGTAATGACTCATTACGAGCGGCAGAAAAGTCATCTATCCACGTAAAATATTTCACCTGTGCGCCATGGCTATGCGCTATTTCTATTGTGTCATCGGTAGAGCCTGTATCAACAACGATTATCTCGTCTACAAAAGAACGGAGGCTCTCAAGACAACGAGAGAGAAGGAGTGATTCGTTTTTAACAATGAGACAGGCCGAAAGGAGTGCTATACTACTACCTTGTGGTTTCATTACATTATTTTAAACGATTCCCAGAAAACCATAAAAAGATGACCCTTTCACATACGCAAAACGGTCATCATAAATAATCGTTCATCAAATTAGTCCCCCTTAATAAAGGGGGAAAAAGGGGGTTGTATTTTTGACTGCATTATTTTACAACCCCCTTTGCCCCCTTTTCTAAGGGGGATTTATACATCACACATGCCATGTGAGCCGCATAAATAAAATGAAATTCCTATACAATTCAACTATTTATTTGAATAGACTCAATATTGCCTGTGGCCCTGTGTTTGCCTGGGCAAGCATCGCACTGGCGGTCTGCTGTAATATCTGCAGCTTAGTCGCCTCCAACTGCTCAAATGCCATATCGGCGTCCTCGATACGACTCCTCGCTGCCTCGGTATTCGTCTTGGATATAGTCAAACTTGTCTCCTGATACGTCAACCTGTTTACTACTGAACCTACATAGCTCAATGCCTCAGACACATCGGCTATAGCGATATCTATCCTGCCCATTAATATTTGAGCAGACGCTGCCGAACCAATTATTGAACCGGCAAGTGCGCCAGTAGCAACCGACACATTCAACCCGGAAGAAGAAAACCCTTTGCTTGAAGCAGCCGAATCAAAGCTGACGTTGGCCTTTGCAAGTAAATCAAACTTCATTATATCATTTGTATTGCTAGCCCCTGCGCCAATTTGGAACCTGAACATGCCGCTTGCGCTTGATGCAGCGGATGTAGCAGCACCGCTGAATATTGTTTTGTCGTTCCACCTTGCCTGATTAACCTCGAGGTCAATCTGATTGGTTAATTTTACCAGTTCTCCTTTAATTGCGGTACGCTCAGCAGTGCCCAGTGAGTCATCGGCTGCCTGGGTGGTCTTTGTTTTCATCTGAGTCAGGATGTCAACGATGTTACTCAAGTGCCCTTCCGCAACTGCGATAAGATTCTTAGCAGAGCCGATGTTGTTTAATGCCTGTCCAAGACCCTCTGCGCGGGCGTTAAACTTTTTGGCGATGGAGTAACCTGCGGCATCATCAGATGCACTATTAATTCTTTTGCCTGTGGCCAACCTTAATTGAGCTACTGATAACCGGTTACCAACATCGTTCAATGACTTTAGCGCGTTTAAAGCGCCAATATTGGTATTGATTCTCGCACCCATATTTAAACCTCCTTGTTAAAGTTCACAATATAATACAATTACATTTTTTGGAAGAATCCCAAGAATAACCAGGCGCCGTCGGTTATTCTTCGTATTCTACTCTACTAATTCAACTACTTTATGTTGAACTTCATCTGATTCTTCACCGGTACTAACCTGTAAAAAATCAATAAACTTTTTTAATATCCCTTTATCAAAGTTCCCATCCATTCCCTTTACCATATTCTGTAAAACGTTAAAAGCGGCGTTAGAATCGTTTGCAGTATTCTTAGACATCCGTATTTCAAATTCGTCCAAAATACGTGTTATACGGCTATAATAGTGGATTTCTTCACCCTTCAGACTCTCCGGGTATCCCTTCCCGTTATATCGTTCATGGTGTTGTTTTGCAATGAGGCAGGCTTCCCTGGATAGATTGCCGCTGTTTGACAGAAGAATAAAACCCAAATCGGTGTGTTTTCTCATCTGTTCTCTTTCTTCCTTTGTCAACTCTTCCATATCCTTTTTCATCACAGAATGGTCTATCTTAGCTTTACCAATATCGTGCAAAAGCAACCCGGTGCCTAAGGTCAAAAGATCATTGGCAGGCATCTCAAGATAATATCCAAATAGTAACCCTAATATGGCTGTATTTACCGAATGCCTCATAACATTCTCATCGTATGTCAACATTTCCATCAGATGCGAGTAAACTTCTTTATCCTTTAACATAAAATCAAGTGCAACCGTAGTCCAATCCCTTGCCCTTTCAACGCTGATACCAACGCTTGAGTCTTTCAAAGCATCTGTCATCATATTTGTTGCAACTTCATAGACAATATGAACTCTCTCATGCAACGTAGCCATTTCATCGCGAACAACCTGCTCAAGATTTGTTTCCATGTATCGCAAGTATTGCGCATTGCCGTTCTTTGCAACGTAAATTTTATTGATATTTTTCTTTACAAAGGATTCTTTCCGTTCGTCGTCAAATAGGTTATTACCCTTGCAATACAATAAATATTTGTTTTCATCATTCACTACGGTTTGTAAATACAGATCACATCCTGCAAAGGCGCCTGTTTTTATACTTCTCAATGTAACAGGAAGATATTTATGATTTTTATCATAATACGTAGAAGTAAAGTGGTCTAGTTTGTTAGGATTTTTCAATCTCTCATACAAATCTGTATTCCTGATAGCGATAGCTACGTATGCTGCAATTGTTTCAAGGAATCGTACGTCATTATCTGTATAACTATCTCCTGACTTTTTACTATTTACGCTTATTACACCAACAACCCTGCCTCTTGCCCTTATGGGAACACAGAGTACTGTTTTCCCAAGATACCACTGAAATTGTTGCTTATTAAAACGCAAATCTTTTTCAATGTCATCAATAACCAGCGACTTCCCACATTTCACAACCCACCCGATGGCTCCGTCTCCCACCTTAAATATTGTATCATTCGCTACGTGGCTGGGCAGACCTTTTGCGGCCTTTAACTGGACTTCATCTCCATTGACTAACACAATAATCCCCGACAGACTGCCAGTCCCACAGACAGTAATATTATTGACGAGTGGAAATACCCTCTCCAGATCAAGCACCGAAGTTAAGGCATGTCCGATTTCTTTGAGATTTAGTTCCTTCAAACTGTCATATGTCTCATCCATTAATTTATCAGTGCTACGCGGATGGTGTAACAGATAATATAATTTAGCAAGGCATCTGATATCGTTTAGCGTATCCTGAACTATTTTCAGATCTTCTCTAACTGTTTGAGTCAACAGATTTGTTGTCATAGCAATTGCCCTCTGGAATTAATGGCGAACACGAAAGTTATTAAAAATCTTTATCTGAGATTTACCGATACAATCAAGTTTTAGATGCACGATGCACAATACCCTGTATCTTGCATCATGAGTCTTGTCTCTTGTTTTATAATAAGCAATACAAGTGCCAAATTATTTCCCAAACAACTTCCTGATAAATATAATATTAACTACTGATGCCTAAATGTTTTATATCTTACAAAGCCGCAACCATAGCGGCATTGACGCGGCTAATAATTAAACAGCCGCTTACCCGTGTGTAAATATTTCCTATACAGACATAGGAAATATCTTCTTACTTTTCTGATACTGCTTTTCACCACCTGAACCAAGAAACAGGATAAAATCCTTGAAATATTTCTCATCAAAACTCCCTGTCATCTCATCATTCATAATCTTCAATGCCGAAAATGGCTTTCTCGCATCGGAATAAGTCCTTTTTGTTGTCAGGGCATCATACACATCTATAATACCTGAAATTTTACCGTATTTGTGGATCGCATCGCCCTTTAACCCATTTGGATAGCCTTTCCCGTTATACTTTTCATGATGCTGCATGATGGGAAAGAAACTTGTGCTATCAACACAACCTGTTTGTTTTAGAATATCGGCGCCTAAGTCCACATGCATTTTAATCCTTGCAAACTCTTCATCGTTCAGCCTTTCCTTTTTATTAATTATCTGAGGGTCAATCTGCGTTTTACCCACATCGTGCAACAACAACCCGGTTCCAAATACCTGCATCTCATCACCACCAAAACCTAAGTATTTCGCAAATAACAGTCCCAATACAGACACATTTACTGAGTGTGTATATGTATAGTAATCATAGGAAATCATACTCATCATGCCTGAAAAAGAGCCTTTACTCCGGATAATAAGGTCGATGGTATTTGATACCCAAGTCTTCGATCGTGCCACTTGTTCACCAGAACGTGGATCTTCAAAAACATCGCTCATAATGTTTTTAGCTACATCGTAAACTATATACGCCTTTTCTTTAATATCCACCCTATCATCGTTAACAATATGTTTTAGACTCGATTCAACATATTTTAAATATATCTTTTTATCTTCTTTGCGTATAAATAAGTTCTTTACCTGGTGTTTCTGCAAATCTTCGATTTTGTCTGATTTAACAACATTCGTTCCACTACAATATAATACGTAACTAACCTCGTTATTTATGTGGTTTTGTAAATAAAGGTCGCATCCCACGATCGTATCGACCCGAATTGCATTCAATGTTACCGGTATATATTCCACTGTACATTCCACTGTTTCAGTCATTCTTGTCTATGCCTCTATGTCAATTATTTTTCCACACCGATTTTCTTCAGTGTGTGTCTCATCTGACTCTTTATGCTCGATTTCTCGTATATCATCGACTGCTTTCTGCCCAGTACATGAAATTGGTTTCTTGCAAACCTTGTCCACTTTCTTGCCGTCCTTTTTCTTCCGCTTATCAAAGTTAAAAGTTCCACCTGACTTCCTGTCGTCGTCAGTCTTTTTAATAGACGAGCATCTAAAAAGGGGCTCTTCATGAATACGTTCGATATTATCCGACATATATTCACCTGCATAACACGAGCTAGGCATTTACTGAAACCCTGCTCATTCTTGCCCGAAGTAAAAATAACGCCCGATGGTGAAGTTGGGATACCCTTGATTCTGAAATACCTATCAATTGACTAATTTCCTTCAGCATTAAATCTTCGTAATAATACAGTGTTATTACCAATCTTTCCCGTTTTGGTAATTCTGCAATGGCATTAGCCAAGAAAGTTTTTTCTTCCTGTGTTTCCAAAAAGCTTAACGGGTCATTAACTTTTGGATCCTTAATTTGCTGATTTCTCTCCTCTCTCGAATTGTCTTCAGATTTTTGATTGTACTCTTCCAGCGAAAGGAATGTGCTAAAACTAATTTCTGACAACAATTTATCCCACTCCGCAGGATGTATTTTGAGCACGGCTGCAATCTCATCCGATCGGGGTGGTCTGTTCAGCTTTTGTTCCAGTGAAATGTATGTATCCCGAACCATTGTTGCCTTATCCCGCACAGAACGAGGCAACCAGTCTTGAGACCTTAAGTAATCTAAAATTGCACCCCGAATACGAGAAATAGCATATGTGCCAAATTTTGTATCCTTCTTTGAGTCATACTTTTCCGATGCTTCTATTAATCCTAGAATGCCATACTCAATAAGATCTTCTTTGTCTACGAAAGGAGGTAAATACACAATAATTTTACCTACCACGTATTTAACCAATGAAAGGTACTCTATGATTAATTTATTACGCCTTATTAAATCTCCCCGTGTATAGCTCGATTTTACTTTAGTCACTGTACCCATTTTCGTTTCCCCTTAAATAAATTTTGTACAGACAGGTTTGAAACCTGTCTCTACTGTTATTTATTATTTTGTCCCATAGTTTGATCAATTTTAGGAGATACAGATTCTTGCGTTTGACCAATCCCACCGCGTGAAACTGTTTTTGCCACGCTTACAATATATTTGAAGAATAAACTACTTAAAATTCCAACAATAATCGTTATTACCACACTTCTGATGGCCAGCATAGGTATAGATACGTTGGACATCAGTCCCAAAAAACAGGACGAAAAGAACACGATTACGATAATATATATACGTCCTCTGGCTAATAGTTCCTCCATCCATCAAACCTCCTTTTTAGATTTACGATTTGGGATTTACGATTTGGGATTTAACAAAATCGTAATTCGTAAATCGTAATTCGTAAATTTTTGCTAAAGATGTCAAAATATTTTTATAAAGAACCTATAGTCGTGTTTCACTTGCAATTCTTCTAAAATAACCTTCAACTCCTAACGTTTGCGTTCCATCATCACTATTTAAAAATGAAGCAACCATATTATTAAGGCAACTGGTTGCCGTCGTATTGGGATATTCTTTTACAAAAGATTTCTGAAGCCTTGTCGCAATCGGGATATTAGGGTCTTGTAACAAATATCCCAGGTATTGTACATTTACATTCAAAAACCGATGCGTTACTGATGCAATTTTTTTCATCGTCAACTCGGCTTCTTCCCGACTGTTCGAGAGGTTCACAAGCAGTTTTATATTTAAATCTTTTTTCTTTCTGGAAAGGGCTTTAATCATGGCATAAGCATCTGTTATAGCTGTGGGTTCTGGTGTTGTTATGAGCAATATTTCATTCGATGCAAGAACAAAACTCAACACATTAGATGATATCCCTGCGCCGGTATCTACAATAACGATATCCAGTTCTTCATCCAGGTCACAGAATCCTTTAAAAAGCGCCTCCTTTTGCTTTTCGCTTAAACTGGTAAGTTCTTCAATACCCGAACTTGCGGGGACAAATTTTATTCCATCGGGACCTTGAAGAATAATATCTTTCATTTGTTTACGGCCCTCAATAACATCCTGTAATGTATATTCAGGGCGAAGACCGAGTAAAATATCAATGTTTGCAAGCCCCAGGTCTAAGTCTATTAATAAAACCCTTTTTTTATACCTTCGGAAAATCATTGCTAAATTCGTAGCAATGTTTGTCTTTCCCACGCCTCCTTTACCGCTGGTAACTGCAATTGTCCTTACCTTAGAAAATCCTGTGGTTATTTTCTGTTTACCCTCCACGTCGTTTAATTCCTCCTCAACCCTCACGTATACCATTTATTCCTTCCCCACCAGGAAATTTTTACACACAGTTAAATGCATTCATACAATAATATCACAAACAATATTTCACCCGGCAATTACATCCCCATTTTCATGAGGACAAGCCTCCACCGCACTTACAGTTTCACGATTCCCAACGATTCAATCCTAACACCCTGTGATATTTCTTTATATGACAATACTGGCACCTGAGGTAAAGCATTTTCTATAAGACGGCGAACATGACTTCTTACATTAGAGGATGTCAGAAGAACTGCCTCATAGCCAGACGATAACGAACCTTTTACAATCTCTACTAACATATCTATCAATTTTTGTGCCATATTCGGCTCCAAAGCCAGTAAGTTTCCTCTCTCTGTTTTATGAATTGCATTGGCAATAGCCTGCTCCAGTTGCGGATCAAAAGAGATGACTCCTATCTTACCTTCTGCATTCTGATACCTTTGGCAAATCATTCTGGAAATCTTTTGCCTTACATATTCTGTTATTACCTCAGCATCCTTTGTCACGGGAGCACAGTCTGCAATTGTCTCAAGTATGGTTGCCATATCACGAATGGGCACTTGCTCTTTCAATAAATTTTTAAGCACCTCTTGTATACTCGCAAGAGGCATGATGCCGGGAGCTAATTCCTCAACGACTGTTGGTGATTCTTTCTTCAAATTTTCAACAAGCTTTTGCACATCTTCACGACAAAGAATTTCGTATGCATGACTCTTTATAATTTCTGTAAGATGTGTAATCATCACTGACACTGGATCAACAATCGTATATCCTGAAGCCTCGGCATCTTCTTTTATTGCACCAGATATCCATTGGGCGGGCAGACCATATGCAGGATCAGACGTCTTCATTCCTTCGATTACTTTGGTAGTGGTACCTGAGTCAATAGCGAGATAACACTCAGGAAACAATTCTCCTTTTGTAATTTCCTGCCCCCTTATTTTGATCGCGTATTGATTTGCTCCTAATTGCAAATTATCCCTCACTCGAATGGGGGGTACCATAATCCCCATATCTCTTGCCATTTGCCGCCGTAGTGCATTGATTCTTTCCAGGATGCCCCCGTTTTTTTGCGGATCAACCAATGGCACCAGTCTGTATCCTACCTCAATCCCCATACGGTCCACATGAAGCAGTTTTTCAACGGATTCTTCAGATTGCGATTCTTGCCCGATTTTTTTTATCTCCTTTTCCGTCTCTTCTTCAATGAGTATTTTTTTGTTCGATTTCCTGAGGATAAAGAACAGCACACCGAAAAAACCTGCAAGAATCATGAAAGGCAGCTTAGGCAAACCCGGAACTATGCTAAACATCGCAAGGATCCCCGCTGCAAATGCCACTGCTTTGGGTTGTGTAAACAGTTGACCTGCTAAATCCTTGCCCAGATTCTCGCTGGAAGATGTTTTCGTAATAATAACGGCTGAAGCAGTTGCGATAATAAAGGATGGAATTTGCGACACGAGACCATCGCCCACCGTCAAAATAGTGTAATGTTGCAACGCCTCAGATACCGGCATACCCTGGCGCATTCCCATAACAATACCACCCACGATGTTAATCAACACGATAACAATACCCGCGATTGCATCTCCACTTACAAACTTACTTGCGCCATCCATTGCTCCATGGAATTCTGCCTCCTTGGAAATCGATTCTCTCCGACTTCGCGCCTGGTCCTCTGTAATGAGTCCGGCGTTTAAGTCTGCATCAATACTCATCTGTTTCCCAGGCATTGCATCTAGTGTAAAACGGGCAGCCACCTCTGAAATTCTCGTTGTACCCTTAGTTATGACAACTAATTGGATAACAATAATCACCAAAAATACCACCAACCCAACAACAATATTTCCACCCACAACAAATTCACCAAATGACGCAATCACTTCTCCTCCGTATCCATGTAATAATATCTGCCGTGTGGCTGCAACATTAAGTGCCAGCCGGAAAAGTGTCAGAAACAACAATATCGAAGGAAATGTGGATAAATCCAGCGGTCTTTTTGCGTGGAGAGTAACCAACAGTAAAAGAAGGGTGGATGAAATGTTCACGGTAATAAGCATGTCCAGTAAAAATGGCGGTATCGGTATAATAAGTACGACGAATATGCCTATCACCCCGATGGCTAATGCTATCTCGCCTTGTGATAACAATCGGCCAAAAGGCGTCTTTGCCGTAGAATTTATTTTATTTGTTGCCATATTTAACCCTCATTAACATTGTCTTTCCCGATTTATATTCTTTTCCGCTCTTTCTTAAGTTGATATACATATGACAATACCTTCGCGACTGCATAATACAATTTTTGCGGTATTTCTTTTCCTATTTCAACCGTTTTATAGAGTGTTTGCGCAAGTGGTTTGTCTTCTACTAACGGTATATTATGCTTCTTTGCAATGTCTTTGATGCGCTTTGCAAGCAGGTCGGCGCCTTTTGCAACTACCGTGGGCGCCTTCATAGCAGTATTTTCATATTTTAACGCTACTGCGTAGTGTGTAGGATTGGTTACCACAACATCAGCCGTAGGAACTGCCGCCATCATGCGCTTCATAGCCATTTGTCGTTGTACAGCCCGAATCTTTCCTTTGATTAACGGGTCGCCCTCCGACTCTTTTCCCTCGTCTTTCACTTCCCGTTTTGTCATACGGAGGCTTCGCTTATACTGCCACTTTTGGTAAAAGAAATCCAGAATTGCAAGAATCAGCAATGCCGCTGCTATGCGTAAACTGAGAGTATACATCGATTTTGTCATCATTCCGAATATTTGTGCAGGGCTAAGGTCAAAGGCATGAATGAGGTGGTTAAATTCCTTCTTGATTATTAAAAAAGCCAGCCCTCCAACCACAAGGAGTTTTAATACAGAAAACTGCAGCTTTACAAGTGACTTTATTGAAAACAGCTTTGTTGCCCCGGCTACGAGATTGAGTTTGTTAATATCAGGATGCAATGCCTCAAAACTAAATATAAAACCAGTTTGGTAATAAGATATGGCCAATCCAATAAGCAATAATCCGCCAAGAATAGGCAAAAGTATCTTCGCTAACCCGTAGATCTGATTTATGAATATATCTATCGCAATGCTTTGATTAAAATCCTTGCACGACAAATTCCCAAAGGTTAGCTTCATAGCGCTAGTCAGGCTATTATAGGTAATTACACCAAGGACATATATAAGCGATATGCCGGCCAATAAGACGACAGCGTTATTAAGATCGGGACTAAATGCAATATTTCCTTTATTACGTGCCTTACCTATACGCTTGCCGGTGGGTTGTTCAGTTTTTTCTGTGTCAGCGCCAAATGCCATCTTTTCAACCTCACATGGTCGACAATAAGGATATCATGCTCTTTTCGAAATTAAGCATATACGATTTCATTATATTGATTACAAACGGAATCGACACCATAAGTATAAAAAACCCTATACATATTTTTATTGGAAAGGCAATTATAAACACATTGATCTCCTGTGCAACCTTCGTCATCAATCCTAACGCTACTACGGACAATAATAAAACCAATAATGCGGGAGCGGATATCTTGATGCCCATCAAAAAAAGAGATTTAAAGATGGCGAGTATCTTCGTGAGTGTTATGGTAGTATAGTCAAAACTTCCGAGTGGAATCATTGTGAAACTTTGCGCAGTTGTTTTAATAAACCAATGATGCCCGTTAATTAAAAGGAAGATTAAAATAGCAATCATATTATAAAATACCGAAATAACTGACTCTTCATCTCCAGTCTGTGATGAAGGGTCAACAACCATTGCCGTATCAAGCCCCATTTGGTTGCTTATTAAATAACCCGCCATATTAAAGGCCGCAAAAATCATTGAAGCTGCAAACCCAACTACAGCGCCAATCGCTATCTCTTTGAGAACAATAAATGAGTACGAAATAATATCAGAAGGCAGCATGGACTGATTTTTGTTTATGCCCGGGTATAAAATGAATGTAAACATCAACGCAATGGCGATTCGTACAGGCATGGGAATGTGAGCGTTACCGAAGATGGGGGCGAAAAAAAGCATTCCACCGATGCGAAAAAATACAGCCATAAAGAATGGTAAGTCATTTACGAAACTTATCAGGTATTCCATATAAACTTTTATTGACAGTATCTTGTTAGATTTCCCAGTAAATTTACAGTATAGGAGGTCATCATGCGCAGCATCCACGGCAAACAAAATAAGAACACCCCAAGAACTCCAAACACTTTTGGCAAAAAAGTAATTGTTTGTTCGTGTATACTTGAGATTGTCTGAAATATGCCTATCACCAAACCAATCACCATTGCAACCACCAGCAAGGGCGCCATAAGGAGAAACGTTGTTTGTAACAAGTCTTTGCCGATTGTGATAACTACTTCTGTTGTCATAGCCCACTCCCTTAGGAATTTACGATTTGGGATTTACCTCCCCCTTTATCCCCCTCAAGAGGGGGACAGGGGGAGGGTAATTCGTAAATCGTAAATTTTTACTAAAAGTGTCAAAGTATTTTTTGTAAGCGCCTACCCTCTGTTTTTCATGCCACACTTGAAATCAAAGACTGAATAATTAATTGCCAGCCATCCACCAGAACAAAAAGGATTAATTTAAATGGCATTGAAATCATAACAGGAGGAAGCATGAACATCCCCATAGCTGTTAGCACACAAGCTACCACCATATCAATCACAAGAAATGGAAGAAATAATAGAAAACCCATTTGAAATGAAGTCTTAAGCTCACTGGTGATAAAGGCTGGAATTAATATGTGCATAGGAATGTCTTTCGCTGACTTCGGCCTCTCCATCTTTGCAATATTCACAAACAAGGCAATATCTTTTTCACGGGTCTGTTTTAGCATAAATTTTTGGAATGGCACTATTCCTCTTGTTAATGCCTCATTCTGTGTGATCTCTTCCTTTAAGTAAGGTTGGAGTGCCTCAGAATTGACCTGCTTCCACACGGGCGCCATAACAAAAAATGTTAGAAAGAGCGAAATACCAATGAGTATCTGATTGGGCGGAAGTGTTTGAAACGATAATGCCTTTCGCACAAAGGAAAGCACGATAATGATTCTCGTAAAAGAGGTCATAGTCAATAACAGCCCAGGTAATAATGAAAGCGCTGTTAAGAAGAGTACAATTTTTAATGTACTGGCTACCTCTTTAGGCTTCCCCATATTATTGATACTCATTGTTAAGTTCAGCGGACCTGTCGATTCACCAGCCGCTTCAACGATACCCATACAGCCAAACGTTATCGCCATTCCACAAACAACCAAAATCAATAACCCTTTTCTCATATTTTTATCCTTGCGTTACCATGAAAAATCATGTTCGTTCTGTATAGGCACGTTTAAAGAACTTCATAAATTCACTGCCTTGAGATTCCATATCGATTGATTCCACAATCTCTTTTTCTGTTATCTCTGTAAGCGGCTGAATCCTCTCATTAGTGGCGCCAACCAGCAGCAATTTCCCGGGTATTTTTATTAAATGAATATGCTTCTTTGAACCTAAAGACGCCGTATCAACGATATGGACGTACCGCTTTCTTCTATTCATACTTGTTTTAATTCCTAATTTCCTGCGTAAGAAAAATACCGTAACAACGATGATTACAATTACGATCCCTGTTGACTCCAGCACCTTGGTAATCTTCGAGAAATTAAAAGGCGAAACAATTCCTATACCATCGAATTCTGTTGCAACGCTCCCTGGTTTTTCAACCTTTTGTGCTGGTTCAATATCACAATACGCCGTGTTACAGACAAATAACAGGAAAAGCAAAAACACTATCAGGCATTTATTTTTCATCTCATTTTCTCCTAAAAACTTTTTACATTTTGCGCAAATAATATGCCTCGTCACTTCTATTTGTTATAAGATAATTTTGTTTGCATCATTCAGGAGATAGGTATACACACTTAAGATATATACATTGAGCTATTTCGGATATTTCTTAACTGTCTGGAAGTTATCAAAGTTCCTTGATTTTGATGGGAGCTTGGAGGGCTATTTATCGTGGGCTTCTTGTATTTTTTGTGGAAATTTTAAACAACTCACAGATGCAACAGATCGTAAAAGGATTGTAAATGCTACACTTCAATAGAGAGACACTACGCAGTGAGAGATTGTCCGCTTCCCTCAAATTTCTTCAAAGGGACGGGATGGTGTAGGAATGGCAGCTAAAAGGATGTTTTTTATGTGGGCACATTGTACATACTACGCAAAACTTCTAACACGGTCTCATTGTGCCTGGTGTGGCTTTTAAACAAACATATTACCCAAGATTTTTAACTAATTCTTCTGAACCGCATATATTTGTAATTTTCACTCCAAAATTTTCCTCCACAACCACAACCTCCCCTTGAGCTAGCAGCTTCCCCCGAACGAACAAATCTACAGGCGTTCCAGCCACCTTATCTAATTCCACTATAGAGCCCTGTGATAAGGCGAGAATATCCTTTATAAGCATATTTGTATGACCCAACTCAACCGAAACAGGCACCGAAATATCAAGAATCAGGTCTAAATTACGTCTGCCTTCGCCTTTGATCCCATCAGTGCCCATGGATGTCAACTGACTAAATTGAACTGATTGTATCTGGGATTGTGTTTCAGCAATCTCATTCAAAACGTTTTCCTTAATCTGTTCCATATTCATCTCCCCATAACAAATTCAAAACCAAACAAGTATTTATAATTGTTGGGTTCGCTCCGCTTAACCCACCCTACCGTAAACCCGCATAAATAAAATCCTACACGATTAAATTAATCGACTCATGACACCTGAAGCGCCATCTTTTTACCAACCACACCCGGCTTACCATACCGTTTTGCTTTTCCTTCAACCATCAAGCATAAATCTTCAGTAATCTTATTGTCAAGTTTTACCACATCCCCAGCCTTAAGGTTCATAAGTTCGTTAAGCGACAATTGGGTCGACCCAAAAATAACGGAAGTGTTTAATTCCACTTCCTTAATAACATTTTCAATAATGGCAATCTCCTTTTGTCTGTCAGTTTTCTCTAATTTTGATTTTATCATTAACATTTCCAAGCTTGTAACTGGTATACATAGAATGAATGTACCATTGCCAAGATCTCCACTTATCGCAAAATTGATCGATATCATAAGTTCTGTAATAGGTACCAGCTGCAATGACCTTATATCCATCTCCATTTTCTCCAGAGTCCATTCCAGTTTTGCTAATTTTGACCAACATAACTTTATATCTTCCATAATATCTGATAATACAACACCTACCACAGACTCTTCAATCATGGTAAGAGGTCTTACCTTTTGTGGTATTTTCCCAGGGCCACCCAGTCCCCGATCTACGATAGCAAGACAAAAACCCACATCCATAGTCAAACAACCCAACCCGGCGAGAGGTTTTAAATTCACAACGTTTGCACACACAACGTCCGTGAAGGAATTTACAAATACTTCGTAACTGAATTCTTCAATAGCAATGAGTTCAACAACTACCGAGGACCTTAAAAAACGAGAAAAAGTAGCCCCCACGGCTTTTGCTGCTTCTTCACTAATCTTTTGTAATCGACGTTTTTGTTCTCTCGGAAACCTATCGGGACGTCTGAAATCATAGTGTTGAATCTTTTTATCTTTTTTTGGTTCTACCTTTTGCCCAACTAAAACCTGTCCACCCTCTATTGCAGAGAGTAGCGCTTCAACTTCATCATTATTTAGTATAGAATTTGCCATCTCTACTTACCTTAACTCCGTTGGTTACTGAACAACAAATTCCGTAAAATACACCTGTAATACACCTTCCACCTTTAATACAACATCCACAGCATCTTTTATTTCTTTTCTAAGGTTCTCTTGTGCTTCCAGCCCATCAATATCTTCTAATGTTTTTGAGGATATGATAGAAATTAACCGATCTTTTATTTGTATAGACTTTGCTTCAATGATTTTTTTTACGTCTCCATCTTTTGCCTCTAAGTTTATCTTCGCCTTTAGATACCGCCTCCCATTGGAACCGCTCAGATTAACGACTATCGTATCCACAGGAATAATCAGGGATTCTTCCTTCTCGGCGCCTTCATGACCTTCTTTTCCTTTTTCTTCCTTCTTTTTCGATGTTGAGGCTGGTTCTTTCTTTGTTTCTGACTGTTTTACCGTTTGTACCTCTGCTGTTTCTACCGCTGCTTCATTTTCTGGATTTCCTGGTACCACTGCATCAGGCGCAACATTCCCAGTTAAAGATGGATACACTTTCGAAACAAACACAAATGCACATCCTACCGAAATCA
>Ga0209317_1001328_pt1 | contig 22168 bp, 20 predicted proteins | sample RifGroB2_FD_183994 | JGI IMG/M metagenome (GOLD analysis project Ga0209317, IMG submission 183994) | Soil microbial communities from Rifle, Colorado, USA - Groundwater B2 (SPAdes) (version 2) | ecosystem: Environmental > Terrestrial > Soil > Unclassified | place: Rifle, Colorado | collected...
TTTCGTTTACCGAAGTTTATAACAACGCTCTTAATTCTATGAACCGCCGTATGCCGAACGGCACGTACGGTGGTGTGAGAGGACAGTAGGTGAATTAATCACCTACTTCCTACTCGATTCTATTATTCTTATCTATTGTGTCGGGATTTACCTTTGACAAAATTACCAGTATTGATCAACGTAGGAGAATCGTGCCATGCGGTGCCGTCGCCTAACTGGCCCACATCATTGTATCCCCAGGCCCATAGTTTCCCTTGCTCATCAATGGCTAAAGTGTAATTATAACCAGCTGAAACATTTTTAAATTTTGTGCCTGATTTGATCGGTATCGGATTGGACTTATCAGAAGTTGTGCCATCTCCCAGCCGACCAAATTTATTGTATCCCCAGGTCAAAAGATTACCAGATTGATCAATGGCTGCAGAATGCACAGATCCGGCATCTGTGCATTTAAATTTTATTCCAACTTTTACTGATATGGGTTTCGTTTTAGCCAATAATGCACCATTTCCCAACTTTCCATATTCGTTACTTCCCCATGCCCATAAATTTCCCGATTCATCAATAGCTAAGGTATGAGAATAATAAGTCGAGACATTCATAAATTTCACCCCGGACTTAACCTTAATTGGTGTTGATTTATCTACAGTGGTACCATCGCCCAATTGTCCTGTTTTATTCGTTCCCCAACCCCAAAGATTGCCTGATTCGTCAATGGCCATTGCATAGGTAGTACAAGCCGAAACGAATTTAAATTTTGTTCCCTGTTTGATATTTACTGGTAACAATTTAGTAGAAGTGGCGCCGTCACCCAACTGCCCGTAACCCCAGGCCCACAGATTACCAGCTTCATCAATAGCCATAGTAATTGAAGATCCCGCTGATACGATTTTGAATTTTGTTCCGTATTTAACTTGTACCGGAGTGTTCCTGTCCTGTGTAGATCCGTCACCCAACTGCCCGTAATAGTTATATCCCCAGGCCCACAAATTTCCTGATTCATCAATCGCCAAACTGGTGTTATATTTTCCTGCTGCAATGGTTTTAAATTTTGTTCCCGACTTTATTTGTTCCGGGATGTTTTTTCCATATTTGGTTCCGTCACCCAATTGTCCATAAGAATTAGCGCCCCAGGCCCACAAATTTCCTGATTCATCAATAGCCAGGGAATGTTCATTTCCGGCTGAAATGGTTTTGAATTTTACATCCGTTTTAATATTTACCGGCAGTGTTTTCCCTGAAGTTGTACCATCAGCAAACTGTCCATTTTCATTCGTTCCCCAACTCCAAAGGTTTTCCGATTCATCAATAGCCATGCTGTGATTATACCCGGCTGAAACCGATCTGAATTTGGTACCTGACATGATATTCACAGGAAACGTTTTTTCTGAAACTGTTCCATCACCTAACTTTCCATAACCATTATTTCCCCAGGTCCATAGATTACCCATTTCATCAATAGCCATACTGGAAGAAGACCCCGCTGAGATATTCCTGAATTTATTGTCCGATTTAATTTGTTCCGGGTTGGATTTATTGATGTCGCTCCCGTCGCCTAATTGCCCGGAAGAATTACCACCCCACGACCATAATTTTTTAGCTTCATCAATGGCCATACTATGACCAAACCCAGCTGAAACGTTTTGAAATTTTGTACCTGATTTGACCATTACAGGTGTTGACTTATCTGAAACAGTACCATCTCCTAACTGACCATATTTATTGTTTCCCCATGCCCAAAGGTTTCCCGACTCATCAATCGCCATGCTGTGTGCAGTACCTGCTGAAATGTACTTAAACATTGTTCCTGATTTAATCTTTACCGGAGAGGGCTTGTCTGAAGTGGTGCCGTCTCCTAATTGACCCTTGGTATTAGATCCCCACGACCATAAATTTCCTGATTCATCAATGGCTAAAGTATGAGAATAATAAATTGAAACGGCTTTAAATTTTGTGCCAGGCTTGACCGGTACTGGTATGGAGGTGTTGTCTGAAATGGTTGCATTACCCAACTGTCCTGAATTATTAGTTCCCCAAGCCCATAGATTTCCAGATTCATCAATCGCCATGCTGTAATCAAATCCAGCTACAGCGATTTTAAATTTTGTTGTTGGCATAATCTGCACAGGTATGTATTTTTCTTGTGTGGTTCCATCTCCTAACTGTCCACAATAATTATAACCCCATGCCCACAAATACCCGGATCCATCAATTGTTAAAGTGTGGTAGGCCCCTGCAGAACAGCCCGCTATTTTTTGTGAATAAAAACTTATAGCATTCAAAACAGATGCAAACAAGACAATGATAAGTAACAGTAACAGCCTCTTCATCTTAATAAATTTTAAATTACTGAATTAATCTTCTCCTTCAAACATTCATCTCCACATTATCAATTCATTTTCAATTGCTATTCCAAAGACTGGAAACTTAAGAAATCAAATATCAGCTTAGCGACTAGATTGCTAATCATCAAACAGATAAATTAAATAAATATTTTACATTTTTAAAAGGCTTTACCAACAACAATTTCTTAAGGTATTATTCGCTCAGTTAAACCGCACAACTACACAAAAAAAAAATTCTGCTCCAACTCATGAGCCTACAAATTCCCTGATTCGACAGTTTTCTAATTTATTCTGGAAATTTCTAAAATGTGTGAAATATACAACTCTCCATTTTAATTGTGTAACACATCCTGATTTTAAAGGGTTCAACTTTGCCCTTAATCATTTCTATAATTAAAAAAAAACTAAAATGAAAAAGCTAAAACTTTTAGCGACCCTTGCTATAGCATTGGTTATTTTTATTGCCGGGTGTAAAAAAGATGAGTATCAGGAGAAGATTGGAGCATGCCCATTGGTGGTCTCGACCGTCCCCGCTGACAAAGCGATCAATGTACCCCTCAACCAAATTGTTACTGCAACTTTTAACGAAAAGATGAATCCTGAAACTATTACTCAGACATCCTTCACTTTAGAACAAGGTACAACGAAAAGTGCAGCATTAAAGTCGGCTACAGAATCTGCCTCAGTCGCAGGAATAGTCACTTACAGTGGAGTTACCGCGTCTTTTGTGCCTGCGATTCCGCTTGTCCCTTTCACAACCTACACCGGAAAGGTAAAAACCACGGTAAAGGATTTAATGGGCAATGCCTTACAAACTGACTATGTATGGTCCTTCACAACCATTCCTCAGGTAATATCATCTTCATTGCCGATTGCCGGAGGAACAACTACTGGAACAGGTACCTTTAACCAGGGCTCATCAGTTACTTTATCTGCTATTCCAAATGCTGGTTATTCATTTCTAAACTGGACGGAAAATGGCACTATTGTTTCAACGAGTTCAAGCTATCAGCTCACTATGGCTGGCAACAAAGCTTTAGTGGCCAACTTTACACTTAGTTTGGTGGTAACTTTATCCTCAAGTCCTTCCGTTGGTGGAACTACTACCGGAGCAGGTTCATTTACACCAGGCTCGTCAGTAACATTAACAGCAACTCCAAATACAGGATACACTTTTGTGAACTGGACTGAAGGAACAAACATTGTTTCTACGGATGCGATTTATACCTCATCCTTAAATTCAAGCAGAACCTTAGTTGCCAATTTTGTTCTGACATCTGGCATCACATTTACCTTAAATGCCATAGCAAACAACGGAACAGTAGTTAAAAATCCGACTCTGGCATCTTACAACAGCGGCGCAACCGTACAATTAACAGCAACGCCAAATTCAGGATATGTCTTTTCATCATGGAGTGGAGACGCCACAGGTTCGGTAAATCCATTAACCGTTACCATGAATGCCAATAAGAATATCACAGCGAACTTCATACTTGATGGTATAAATCCCGGAAGTCCGGCTGGTATAAATCTGGGATCAGCCGGGAACTTTGCGGTTCTTGCAGGGTCAGGAGTATCAAACACTGGCGTTACCACCCATATTATCGGTGATGTAGGTGCATTCCCGACTGCTACAATCAATGGCCTACTTGCCGGAAATGTTGATGGCATACTTTATACATCGGCTGATCCAATAGTTGGCCTTGCAAAAACAGATTTAACTACTGCATATAACGATGCCCAATCAAGGTCATTAAATGCAATTTCATTACCCGGACAGCTTGGCGGACTTACGCTTGCCCCAGGATTATATGTAAATTCATCTACAAGCGGAATCTCAGGAACAGGAGCAAACGGAATCTTAACACTTGATGCCGGTGGCGATGCCAATGCGGTATGGATATTCAAAATGGGGTCAACACTCGTGACTGATGCCGGAACCAGTATTGTTTTGGCCGGTGGCGCGCAAGCCAAGAATATCTACTGGTCGGTAGGTACTTCAGCAACTCTTGGCACTAACTCAATCTTCTATGGAAATATTCTGGCTGACCAGGCAATCACGTTAACCACTGGTGCCACATTATATGGAAGAGCTTTAACACGTATAGCCGCAGTTACATTAGATTCAAGCACAATAACCAAACCATAAACTTTAAACAATATGAAACCAAATACAAGATTAAAAAAGGGATCGCGCTTTGCGCGGTTCCCTTACAGCCTGGTACTAAAAAGTCTTTTCGCGGGCGCATTAATTTTTACAGGTATGCAAACACCTCTTCAGGCTCAGGAACCTCAGATGGTAAAATACGCTCAACCATCCTGGTGGTTTGGCGCTGCAGGTGGAGCTAATTTTAATTTCTACCGTGGTACCACACAGCAACTGACGACAGACTTCATCGTTCCAACAGCATTTCATAATGGCCAGGGTGTAGGATTTTTTGCCCTCCCCCTCATCGAGTTTCATCGTCCTGGTTCAAGACTGGGTTTTATTCTTCAGGCAGGATACGACAGCCGGAAAGGCAAGTTCGACCAGATGGAATCACCTTGTAATTGTCCGGAAGACTTAAACACGGATTTAAATTACATTACGATTGAGCCAAGTTTACGCATTGCTCCGTTCAAATCGAATTTCTATGTGTATGGTGGACCTCGTTTGGCTCTCAATATGGACAATAATTTTACCTATCAGCAAGGCATTAATCCAGCTTTCCCTGAACAAGTGGCCGATCCTGAAGTAAATGGAGTATTCAGTAACACGAATAAATCACTGATTTCAATGCAAGTTGGAGCCGGATACGATATTTCACTGACGCCGGAAACAAAGCAGACACAAGTGGTACTTTCTCCGTTTATTGCTTATCATCCTTATTTCGGTCAGGATCCACGTTCAGTTGAATCATGGAACCTAACCACAGTTAGGGCAGGAGTAGCGCTTAAGTTTGGTCGCGGCCATAAAGCGTCGATTCCAGAAGAGGTAGCCGCTCCTGTAGTAATTGTGGCTGAACCGGAAGTTACTTTCTCGGCCAACTCACCAAAGAATATTCCTGTTGAACGTAGTGTAAGGGAAACATTCCCTGTTCGTAATTACGTGTTCTTCAACATGGAATCTACTGAGATTCCTGATCGTTATGTATTGCTTCGCAAAGGTCAGGTGAAAGGCTTTAGAGAAGACCAACTTGAGGTAACCACACCAAAAGAGTTGACAGGTCGTTCCAAACGACAAATGATTGTCTATTACAATGTATTAAACATCCTGGGCGACCGAATGGTGAAAAATCCAACTGCGACTATTACCCTGGTCGGATCGTCAATGAAAGGCCCAAAAGATGGACGTGCAATGGCAACTTCAGTCAAAACCTACCTTGTTGATGTATTTGAAATTGCGCCTGTAAGGATAACTGTTGAAGGCCGCGTAAAACCCAAAATCCCTTCGGAACAGCCGGGTGGTCAACTCGAACTTGACCTCCTTCGTGAGGGTGACCGCAGGGTTACTATCACCAGCAGTTCTTCTGATTTATTAATGGAATTCCAGAGTGGTCCGGATGCACCGCTTAAACCAGTCGAAATTATTGATATTCAGGTAGCGCCAATTGACAGTTATGTTTCCTTCAATGTAAGCGGAGCAGATACAGCTTTCTCTTCATGGTCGCTGGAAATCAAAGATGAACAAGGAAAGGTTCAAAATTTTGGACCCTATACACAGGAGACGATTAGTATTCCTGGAAAATCAATTTTGGGTACCCGTCCGGAAGGTGACTATAAGTTGACCATGATCGGTCAAACAAAGAGCGGCAAGGTAATAAAGAAAGACACCAAAGCTCATCTGGTACTTTGGACACCTTCAAAAGACGAACAAATGATGAGATTCAGTGTGCTTTATGAATTCAATAACTCAAAAGCCATCATGATTTATGAAAAATACCTGACTGAAGTGGTAATCCCTAAGATTCCCACAGGAGCAACAGTTATCATACATGGTCACACCGATGTTATTGGTGGTGAAGATGTCAACTTGAAATTGTCATTGGCCCGTGCAAACGATGTCAAAGGTATTCTTGAAAATGGCTTGAAGAACTCTGGCCGAAGTGATGTTAAATTTGAAGTTCATGGCTTTGGTGAAGATCAAAACCTGGCGCCATTTAATAACAAATATCCGGAGGAACGCTTTTATAACCGTACCGTTATCCTGGATATCATTCCTAAAAAGTAAGAATTGGGATCAAATCGGAGAATGTGTGAATAATGCAACAGTAAAAAATAATTGTGTAACTACTTGCTGCAATTAAACACTGACTTTTGTTTCGTAACTATTTACATATCATTTAAACAAAAGTTCATGAAAACAAGACAAAGAAAAACAGGTCCAGTTTCAATTATGAGAAAGGTAATGTATGCAACATTGATCGGCTTGCTTTTTATTCAGATTTCATCCTGCACAAAGGATAAGAATTCCGGAAAGGCACAACTCTCGGTTCGAATGACGGATGCCCCGGCAGCCTTTGAGGCGGTTATGATTGATGTGCAGGGTGTGGAAATAACCGGCAGTGGCGGAGGTACAGTTCTTCTTAATACAACTGGCAAGATTTATAATCTCCTCGAATTATCGAACGGGGTTAGTACCCTTATTGCAACAGGCGATTTAGATGCGGGAACAGTTTCACAAATCAGGTTGATATTAGGAAACAACAACTCGATGAAGGTTGGAGGCGTTGTTTATCCGCTTAGTACACCAAGCGCTATGCAATCAGGATTGAAATTACAGTTAAATCAAACATTTGAGCCAGGTGTTTCTTATGAAATTCTGCTTGATTTTGATGCAAGTCAATCTATTGTTCATACGGGCACTAGTGAATATCAATTAAAACCTGTTATCAGAACCATTGATAATGCTATCTCCGGTTCAATAAAAGGAAGCATTACTCCAGTTGGAACAATTGCTACGGTTTCAGCTACATCAGGCGGTTTGACATACTCGACAATAACCAATGCCAGTGGTATGTTTCTGATTTCAGGACTACCTGCAGGGACCTATAATATTACTATTACACCTGTATTTCCACTGCTTCCGGTGACAATTACCGGAAAAACAGTTACTGTTGGAGTTTCCACCAGTCTGGGAGTAGTAATTCTATAAGTTATTTTTTTAAGCAGAAGAGGCTGGGCTCAATTGAGTTCAGCCTCTTCGATTTTATAAAGTTTGAAACGCGACAGTTTTTTTGAGATTACCAAAAACAAAGATCGCACTATTCCCTGGAATGTGTGAATTATACAAGATAAACACGGAGTTATGTAACATTTCTGATTCCAAAGTTGATCAATTTCGTGTTATCAATTAATCATTAAAAAAAATCAAAATGAAAAAGACATTTTATGTCCTTGTATTCTCTTCCCTGATTCTAAGCTTTTCATTCCTATCGTGCGGGCCAGGTAAAAAACTAATGAGTTCGAGGGCCAGGGTTGAGAATCTGCAAAATGACAGTATCCAGGTACACGGTCAACTGAATGAGTGCAATACATTGGTTAAAAATCTGAAGAATGATAAAACTTCATTACTGAGCGAAAAAGCAGCCTTACAGAATGAAAATGCATCGGTTGAAAGCGACTTAAAAGCGCTGTCTGCTCAGTCAAAAATGACCATTGCCGAGCAGGCTAAACGATTAAAAAGCCTTCAGGAAATCATTCAATCACAAAAAGATGTAATGAACAATCTTAAAAATTCAATTGCCGATGCGCTGATGAATTATAAATCGGATGAACTTTCGGTTTACACGAAAGATGGAAACGTTTACGTTTCGCTTCAGGAGAAATTACTGTTCAAATCGGGCAGCGATGTGGTTGATCCTAAAGGAAAAGAGGCTCTTCGGTTTCTGGCTCAGGTATTAAACAGCACCAAAGATATTACAGTATTGATTGAAGGTCATACCGATAATATTCCGATTAAAACAAAACTGATGGAAGACAATTGGGACCTAAGCACAGCAAGGGCAACATCAATTGTCCGTATTTTGACCAAAGACTATGGCTTTGATTCGAGCCGTATCACGGCATCTGGCCGAAGCCAGTTTCACCCGGTAAAATCGAATGATACACTTGAAGCACGGGCAAGCAACCGCAGAACTGAAATTATTCTGTCGCCGAATATGAAAGAACTGTATAACCTGATCTACCAATAAAATCAAAAAGTGTGAAACATGTAACTCTTCTCCTGAATTGTGTAACACGTTCCATATCAAAACTGTCCACCTTTGTAAGGTAAAAAGAATCAAATAAAAAAAATCAAATAAGATGAAAACTTTTAAATTTATTGTTGTCGGGATGTTTTTGTTCTTTGCGGTTGTGGCAAAGGCACAAATATCAGTACACGTAGATCTTGGATCACCACCACAATGGGGCCCTTCCGGTTATTCTGATGTAAGGTATTACTACCTGCCCGATGTGGAAGCTTATTACGATGTTCCATCGTCAATGTTTATTTATTTCAACGGAGTTAGTTGGGTCCGCCGGGCTTATTTACCCAGCCGCTACAGAGACTATGATTTGTACAGTGGATATAAAGTAGTGATGAGCGACTATCGTGGCAACACTCCGTACAGTCATTTCCGTGAGCATAAAAGACAATATACCAAAGGATATCGTGGCGAAGAGCAACATAGCATCGGCAGACGGCCTGAAGGAGGAAACTACAATGACAGAAACTATTCCAGAAGTCGTTATAATCAAAGATACAATCGTGATAATCAAGGATACAACCGCGACAATCAAAGATACGGCCGTGATAATCAAAGACAAAGATACAACCGCGATAATCAAGGCTACAGCCGTGATGATCGCCAGGGTGACCGCCGTGGCAATGACCGTTATAAAGGAAAAGGTAAAGACCGCGGAAAAGGAGACAACAGGAATAGATAATATAGATAATATTTATAACCAAACTTTAAAATCATTCAAATGAAAACAAAACTTTATACATTGGCCTTACTTTCCCTGTTCTTGATTGTGGGAACTAATTTATCTGCTCAGAAAAGAACTTATGTTGAGAACTACGGAGGTACCTTAAACTTAGGTTTAGGTATTGGTGGATATTATGGGTATGTTGGGTATGTTGGGCATACATTGCCTGTTTTTAACATCAATTACGAATTTGATGTGGCCCAAAATTTCACATTGGCCCCATTTATTTCTTTTTATTCATACAGGAATAACAAGTACTACTATCAGGAAACTGTAATTCCTATTGGTATTAAAGGCACATACTACTTCGATCAAATACTCAATGCTAATTCCGATTGGGATTTTTACCTGGCTGGTTCATTAGGTTTTGCGGTTGTAAACTCCAGATGGGATAGTGGGTATTATCGCGATGACAGGTATTACCATGAAGTAAATCCATTATTTCTTGATTTACATATAGGCACCGAATATCACCTCAGTAACCGGGTTGGATTATTCCTTGACCTTTCAACGGGTGTTTCAACCTTTGGAATAGCATTGCATTAACTTTGGATAAATAATAAGAATTGGTGCAGTAGTTTCACAAGTTCGCTGGATTTATATAAGGGCCTGTTATCCCACGTACCCGTGATCAGCACCGCCAAAAAGCTTCAGGAAATTGAGGCTTTTTTGTTATGCTCAAAACTGCCTGATTAGCGTTTTCGGTTGTTCATGAAAATTGTTTTCTCCTTCAATAAAAAAATCATTACAAAAACATTTTCAGCATACTGTTGTTAATAAATGAATTGTAGATATTTGAATCGTACAACAGTAATAACAAAACAATTTAAAAAATGAAATTTCACAAACTTATTTTAGTAGCATTAGTAGCATTTGGATTAAATGCGTGTAATCAAAAAACGGCCAAAAACGAAGCCGACAGTAATGTAAAATATTACCGGAGTATTCAATTCAGTGAAACTCCCTGGGACACTGAAAAAGGTACACATCAGCTTACTGCAGAAGAAGCAAAGACAGTAAATAATTACAAGTTTACCTACAACGAAAATAATCAACTGGCTTCGGTCGAATACAACCGTAACAATGTTTTGCTCGATTATTCGTCGTTGGGCGCTGCAAAAGTGACCTATACGTATGAAGGTGACAAGCAAATCAAACATTTTTTTAATGAAAAAGGTGAGCCAGCCAAGAATGGCGGGGCTTCAGTTTGTGAATATACGCTTGATGAATCAGGTGTAAGGGTTGCCATGCGTTTTCTGGATGAAAACAATGCGCCTGTGGAAAACCGCAACAAGATTAACAACTACAAATGGAAAAAGCTCCCTGATGGTATGGTTCAGGAATTAAGGTATAATCTGGCTGGCGAAAGCGTAGTAATGAACGAGTTCTGTCCATTTTACGAACTCCGTTTTACATACGATGCAAATGGTTTTGTGACCCGGATGGCCAATTATCAGGCCGATACCTTGTATAACTGTACCGCCGAAAACTGCGGTGACATTGGTGTTTCATATTTTTTGTTTGAAAATAATGCTGCTGGCGATTTACTGAGCTTTTCGGTACACAATGCTTCCGGACAGTCTTCCAATTTATATTGGGGCTGGTCAAAAAGGTTGAATATTGTTGACGAAAATGGTTACGCCATTGAGACAACACAATTCGATCAGGATAACGAATTTCTGGGTGGAAAAAGTTTACCAATTACCAAATCGGAATATGACGAACATGGCTCTTTGGTAAAACGTATTTCGATGGATAAAGATAAAAATGTGGCCAATAATCCTGCTGACGGAGTTGCCATTACCAAGTATTCCTACGATGAGCAGGGCCGCCGTACCGAAACCCTTAAATACGATAAGGATGAAGTTTTAGTCCCTGCCAAAGGTTAATATTTTAACTCTATGGGAACGATCAAACAAATCAGTGCGGCAATTTTAATCGCGGCGCTGATCTCCTGTTCAGGTGGTGCAAATAAACCCAAACAAGCTGGAACAGTTGCTTCAGTTGAGCCCAAAGCCACCATCGTTGCGGTAAACGACGAATCACAGAAATTGCTCAAATTTCTGGAAGAGTCGGGCGATTACGTGAATGGACGGAATTTTCCATCGCTGATTAAAGCTTCGGTAGTTCATGCTGAACTGGCCGGTAAAATCAAAATTGTTGATTTGCGAAGTCCTGAAGCCTTTGCAAAAGGTCACATTAAAGGTGCTGTTAATGTTGAATTCAGTCAGATTCCCGACTATTTCACCAATGTGATCAAGCCATTCGAATACGATAAAATTGTGATGGTTTGTTATGCGGGGCAAATTGCCAGTTATACCACTTCGCTTTTGCGTTTAATGGGCTACGGAAATGTGTATGCCATGCGCTGGGGAATGAGCGGCTGGAACAAGGATTTTGCTGCCGGTTCGTGGCTGAAAGGAATTTCCGACAAATATGAAGGTAGTTTGGAAACCGATGAAAACGGAAGGGCTGCTTTATCAGACTTTCCGCAGATGAATACCGGTAAATCTACCGGTGAAGAAATTTTAGCTGAACGATTCAAGAGTTTATTCGCTGCAGGTTACGATGATGCTTTTATCAATGCTGATCAGGTTTTTGAGCAACCCGCAAATTTCTATACCGTTAATTTTGAACGGAAGGATAAGTATGATGCCGGACATATTCCAGGCGCTGTTCGTTACAAAACAAACGGAACGCTGGGTATTATTCCTGAAATGGAATCAATCCCGACTGATCAGGATGTGGTGGTTTATTGCGGTACCGGGCATAATTCCGGGTTTGTAACGGCCTATCTGAAGTTGTTTGGCTATCGTGCAAAAACGCTCATGTACGGTAATAATGCTTTTATGCACAGCAAAATGATCAAAGATAAAGCCATGCTTTCATGGCTTCCATTTACTGATGCCGACATTGAGAATTATCCTGTGGTGAAGAATTGATATCAGGTACATTTTTAAATAGAATCTAATTCCAGCCGGACTGTTGTGTCGGGCTGGAATTTGTATTTTAGCTTCTCCGGAATTTCTTTGGTAGCAAGTATCTTCACGTTTTTAAATCCCAACTGGTTCAAAATAATCCAGGCTTTTGAAGCTGTTGCCACATCGGCAGAATAAACGATCAGGTCGCCTTTCGCTTCGTTTAATGTTTTCCGGTTTACCTGGTCCAGTATATGATCGAATGGAATTCTGATTGAATTTTCAACATGAAGGGAATCGGGCAAATCGCTGTTATCCATATTAACCACCAGCCAGGGGCTTTTCAACTGATGGAGCTGATCAGGCGAAAGCAGATTACTTTTGTTTTGTATGGCTTCAATAGCTGTTTTTACATCATTCCTGAAAATATTCCGGTCTGAATTTCTGACGAGTACCAGGATCAAAAGAATCACCAATGCCAGTATAATGAATTTTAAATTTTTCAGTTCGTTCATAGTTTCTGATTTTCAGGTTTATTCACAGCCTCCGTCGAGTTTCGATTCTTTTAGCATTTTCGCATTGAAAAACTGGGTTTTAAGGCTGTCGGGCAAACTGTTTATTTGGGTAAATGTTTTTCGGGCATTCAACCTGTTTTCAAAACGGGCATTTTCGGCTGGAGTAATTTTTTCTCCTGAATACTGACTAAGCATTACCGTATTGAACCATTCGTTTAGGCCGCCTTTCATCACGTAATTTTTGCCGTAACCCATTCCGGTAACGAGTGTCCATGCGTAGTTCGCGGTTTGATCGTTGTTTCCGTACAGAATATTTTTCACCTGCTTCTGGTTTAAAACCGGCTCCCACAGCGGATTTAAAAGATCGTGAAAAGGAATATTGATGGATCCGGGAATGTTACAAACCTTAAATTCTCCGGCATCGCGCAAATCAATAATCTGAACGGTACTGTCCTCGCTATTGACAAATCGGGCAACCTGATCAACTGAAAAATACATTTCATCGGAAGCCGATTTTGAAAGCAATTCGTCGGCTTTCAATCGAAACGATTTCGAGGCGTTAAATGGCAGAAAGGCGAGAATAATTCCGACCCCAACCAGCAATACTGAATATTTTATTCGTGGATCCATATTAATTAAGTAAGTGTAACAGTTTAATGTCGTATTTTATCTTTTACTCACCCCACGTCCGCTGGCGGACGTCCCCCCTCTCTACTCGTAGAGAGGGGCAAAGCGAGCGTTGCGAGCTTGGGGTGAGTCAATAAAACAATGAATTTGAAATACAACATTTATTAACTCTTTTAACTTAGTTTAAAGCTCTCGTGTTATATCAGCCCGCTTAAATTTTTTCTCAGCCAGCTCTGCCACCCAGAATAAAGCAACAGCGCCAATAATCAGAAGCAGTGTGAAAACTCCGGAAGATACACCCATCCATTCATCAATACGCATGGGGCCTTTGTAGTTTTCCGATGCCAGGGTCATGATGTACGGATAGGTTTCAGCAAAAAGAAAAGCTCCAACCATTCCGCCAACCAGAAAGATCATCGCGTCTATTTTCCCGATCGAAAGTGCGCTGATGCCGGTTCCGGGGCAATATCCACCCATGATGAATCCGGCTCCCATAATCACTCCGCCAATGATGGTTGCATTGATATAATAGGGATTTACAAATACCAGTTTCAGGTTCAGCAGACCAAAGAAACTGAGCAGTTGCGACCCGGCCAAAGCCACGATGGCAGCGGTAAAAAATACTTTGAGTACGGTAGTATCGTAACCGTAAAACATGCCGGCAAGTTTTCGGCTCGATGAAAATCCGGCCTGTTCCAGTGCAAAACCAAAACCAATGCCGATCAAAAAGGCGATTGTTAGGTTAAGCCATTCCGGAAATCCGGATAATATTGATAATGGTCCCATATTTTTTTTGTTTCTTATTTCTTATTTCTTATTTCTTATTGGATATTCAATATTGGACATTGATTATTGGATATTTTCCTCTTTTCTATATCCATAATTTCCTGAAAAACCAGGCGAACAGATAGGCCGATCCGAAAATGGCGATCATGGTTACAAAACCAGCTACCGAAAGTACAGCCATGCCCGAAAGCGCCGCCCCACTGGTGCAACCACGAGCCAATTGCGCTCCGTAAACAAAAAATACGCCGCCAAGGAATGCGAATAGCAAGCGTTTGTTATTCGATATTTTTGGCGATTTCTCCACTTTAAATTTTAAACGGTGGGCGAGGGCTCCTGAAATAAAACCTCCCAGAACCATTCCCAGTACTTCGAGCGCCAGCCAGTTTTTGAGCGGATTTTCGCCGTTTTCAAAATACTTGCTGTAATAGGGCGAATCCATCGCGTGCTGCTTGTCAACCGCGCCAACCACAGCCACCACCGCGTATTTGATGCCGCCGCTGGCGCCCAAACCACGCCCCGAAAGAAACATGGCCGACAAAAGAACCAGCCCCAGCAATACGCCGGCCAGATAGGGATTCATGTATTTTCGTTTTTCCATAGTTGTCATATTTGATGATACCGACTAGTAAGACAATTTTAATCGATGTATTGTTTTTTGAAACGGCTTGAAAGCACAAAGTAGTCAATTATTTTGAACAGGCTTTCGTAAAACCAAAAATAGCTGATTCTGTAATGCAAAAGATAATTGATATTGAAAAATTCATCGTTCCAAGGCATTGAATTTTGCCTTCAATTCTTTCTGTATCAGCTCAGAAATAGTAAAAATAAAAGTGTTTGTTTACTTAAATTCTACAAAAAGTACTATATATTTGGTGGAATTTATCGAGTTGGCGGTAAAGCTAATAGGCTCGCAGATTAATAGTATATTTAAAAGTTTAAAACGTATGATCTATGGATAATATATTGACTATTCAAAAGACATTTTACAAAGTAGCGGACTTTGTTTCTTGGACAAAAAAGAAAGGTCTTGTTCTTTCACCATACTTTCAGCGAAGACCAGTTTGGAATAAAGGTGCAAAATCATTTCTTATGGACACAATCTATAAAGGATTGCCAATCCCAATAATATTCCTTCGGGACAGAGGAATAGACAAAAGAACTTTTGAACCAATCCGTGAAGTAATTGATGGTCAACAGAGGCTAAGAACAATTATCTCATTTATTGCACCAGAATTATTAACTGACTATAAACCAGCATCTGATGATTTTATTGTAAATAAGACACACAATAAAGATTTAGCTGGCAAAAAGTTCTCTGAACTTGATGATGACACTCAAGACAGGATTCTAAATTATGAGTTCAATGTTCATATTCTTCCTTCAAATGTTGATGATAGAGATGTTATTCAAATATTTAGAAGAATGAACTCTACAAATTATACACTTAAAAAACAAGAACTTCTTAATGCCCAATTCTTTGGTGAGTTTAAAACATCCCAATATACTTTAGCAGCAGAGCAACTAGAGAGATGGAGAGGATGGAAAACATTTACGGAAGACGAAATAGCACGAATGCAAGAAGTTGAACTTACTTCAGAGCTTTCTATTTCAATTTTAGAGAAAAGTATTTTAGGTAAGTCCTCTGCTCAAATTGAAAATTATTATAAGAAAAAAGATGAAAACTATGAAGAAAGAGATGAGATAGAAAAAAGAATTCGTGACGTTATGGATTTTATTTATCAAAATTTTTCAGGTAATAAAAATGATTTCGTATTCTTTAAGAAAACAATTTTTTATACCTTTTTTATCACTTGTTATGACTTATTATTTGGATTAGCTACATCTCCAAAAGTGCCCAAGATCGCTGACAAGATAACACAAACGCTGATAAATGATCTTAAAGTTAAAGGTGACCGTATCAGAGTGAGAACAGCCCCAAGTTTTGTTTTAGACGCAACGGATAGAAGAACTACAAATCCTAAAGAAAGAAAAGATCTATTCAATTATTTAAAAGCTTAATAATGCCAAAAAGCTCAAAAACCCTTCATAATGAATTGTTGAAAAAGCTAAAGGCGCTTGATAATACTCGTAAAAACTTTGAAATAGCATTTAACGCTTCAACAATCCAGATTGATGATATAAGTCAAGCCTATGCTGGCTTATATTTAGATTTATTCACTGAATTTGAGAACCTAATTGAAAAGCTTTTTATGGGTTTATTGAACGGGGACATAAGACCAAATAATTTATTAGTAACAAAAAAAGTAATAATTAAACCATCAACAGAAATTGAAACGGTTCTTCTTGGTGAAAAAAAGAACTATTTAGACTGGCTTCCATATCCTGACAATACAATAGTTAGAGCAAAAATATATTTTAGAGATGGTAAGCCCTTTACTTTTATATCTGCAATTCAAAAGGATAAAATCTCAAATTACCATAAGATACGGAATGCGATTGCACATAAAAGTAAAAAAGCAATGAAAGAATTTGATGCAATAATTTCAACATCAACTTTATTGCCTCATGAAAAAACACCTCAAGGATATTTAAGAAACATTCCCAATCGTGCAACAGGGAAGACACAATTAGAAATAATTAGTGATGAACTCGAAGCAATAAGTTTTACTCTTTGTAATTAATGTATCGGAATTTATATCTGAATTAACAAATTGAAACAAAGCACTGCCGCAAAAAGCAAAGTCCCCGCAAGTCGGGGGTTTCTGTTTCGTTGACAGTCGGGTTTCAATGCTTCGTTGGCAGGAAATTAGCCCCGGCTACTCGGGATGAAAAGCAACTCGTAGGAAGTTCATCGGGAACTCCCGTCCTGCTTGGATTTGGGAGATGTTATGGGCAATGTTAAAATAAAACAGAATAATAATGGGAAGACCTGATAACAAAACTATTATTCTCCAATATATAGAGCGCATTGAAAATACCGGAGATGTATCTAATATCCGTGAATTCATATCAGACGACTATGTGGAAGTATATGAAGGTGAACGCTACTCAATTGGAATCCAGGGAGCAATAGATCATGTGCTCGGTGTACGGAGGGTTTTCCCTGATCTAAACCTAACAATAGAAAATCAAATATCCGAAGGTGAGTGGGTAGTGACTACCTATTCTGTTACTGGCACATTTAAAGATGAATGGTTTGGAATGAAACCAACCGGAAAACCCATAACCTTTACTGGAGTTAATGTTGATAGGATCAAGGATGGAAAAATAATTGAACATGGAGGAGCTGTAAACCTGTTTGATCCATTACTGAAAGCAGGAGTAATTAACAAGAAATGATGAAGCACTGCCCAGAACAGACAGTGTCCCAAAATAAATAGACAATGACAAAACAAATTTTACTTATTGGACTTTTAACAGGATTATTAGTAAATTTAGGTTGTAACAATAGGACAAGAGACAAGACATTACAAGTTCAAAGCAACCCACAAGATATGAAAGTTACCAAAGAAACTTTAAAGCAAATCCTTGACGCATTCAATCGGCATGACCTTAATGCGATAATGGAATTCTTCTCTGATGATTGCTCATTTGATTTTCCAAGGGGACCTGAATCCTGGGGACAACGCTTCATTGGCAAAGCTCAGGTGCGAGAGGCGCTTGAAGGTCGCTTCAAAGGAATTCCTGATGTTCACTATGGAGAAGATCGTCATTGGATATCATCAGATGGAAATATGGGAGTATCAGAATGGACACTTACCGGAACTACAACTTCAGGGCTCAGTGTAAAAGTGAGAGGTTGTGACCTTTGGGAGTTTCGTAATGGCAAAGTTACCCGAAAGAATTCCTATTGGAAAATTGTTGAGCCAACAACGAAATAAGTAGAGTATAAAAATCAGGTTTTCTTAGTGTATATTCTTTTTGTGGCTGACAAAAGACGAAAAAAGCATAAAAGGGCACAAGTTTAAAAAAGTTGATTCGACAACACCAAAGTACTTAAAGTAAGAAATAAAACCATTCACAGCAGCAAAATACGCGTAAGACTCTGAGTGCGTTCAGTCGAACACCGGATTTCGGTGCTTCATTGGCAGGAAATTAGCCCCTGGTACTCGGTTTGAAAAGCAATACTTCGTAGGAAGTTCATCTGGAAATTACAAACTATTTCAATACATTTTTAGGGATGAAAACATCTACTGTAATTGGGCTTGGTTTGAACCCGGACGAATACCCGCAGGCGGCGGTGGTCAATTCCCCTCCCTTGGAGGGGTGTCCGAAGGACGGGGTGGACAATTACTACCCGAAGGACGGGGTGGTTAATTGCTGCCCGAAAGCCATGATGGACAAAACTATTCTTACTTACATCAACAACATCCCAATCAAGCGTAACTTTGTTGAAAACCTGCCGCACAATCCGGCGCTCAATCAATTGGCAAGAGATAAACGAAAAGCTGGAATACTTTCCGAAGTATTGTTTTGGCAACAAGTGCATCAACGAAAATTTCACAACATTGACTTCGACAGGCAACGAATTATTGGAAGTTATATTGTTGATTTTTATGTGAAGACCTTAGGCTTGGTTGTTGAAATTGATGGGAGTAGTCACGATGATAAGATTGAATATGATGCTATTAGACAGGAATTTCTTAAAAATCAAGGATTGAAGGTTTATCGGATTGCTGACGGTGATGTTAAAAATAACCTGGGAATTGTAATGAAGAAACTGGAAGATTACATTGTAGGTGAATATGGGGATGAGCCACCCCGGCCTTCGGCCACCCCTCCAATGGAGGGGAATGGAACACTCCTGCTTTCTGCAACTTGAGATATTTCTTTTAGCGGGCAGCAGTAATTGATTTTCAATCACAAGCAGAAGAATCTACACGACGGAGTTAATGTCATTGCGGATAGATGTAAATTAAATTCCTGTTCTGAATCCCGTCAATGAATTGATTCAGATGAAATAAATATTTGTTTATATTTACATAAAAATCGGTTGGTTGATGGATCATAGTTTTATGAAAAAACTCATCAGTATATTAATATTCAGTCTGGTACTTTTCACAGATGGCATTTCACAGCAATACATTTTTACCTACTATTCAATCGACAACGGACTTTCCCAAAGTGTAGTCAATTGCATCTATCAGGATTCAAAAGGGTATATATGGATGGGTACCCAGAATGGACTAAACCGCTTTAATGGCGAAACATTTGATGTTTACACTTATAATCCTGTTGACTCCAATTCCATTTCAAACAACTGGATTTTTGCGATCACCGAAGATTCATCCGGCAATTTGTGGATTGGTACAAAAGGTGGATTAAATCAATATGTAACCAGCCAGAATAAATTTAAGCGAATAAGCTATCGCACGGATTTTCCGTTTGATGTTACCCGATATACGTATGACCTGATTTGCCTGAAGGACGGGAAAATCTTAATCAACACACCGCCGGTAATTTCAATTTATGATCCTGTTCAGAAAAGTTTCACCCATTTCCAGAGTAAACTAACCTACGACGGAGCTGTGAAAGATGTCAAAATCCCTGTCCTGGAAGATGGCGATGGACAGATTTGGATAGGTTCCACCAAGGGATTAACCAGATTTTCACTTCAGACGAAAGAATTCATCTATTTCCCATTCAATGACAAAAGCGGACATCTTATTGAAGATGTAAATATTACCTCACTATTCAAAGATAAAAAGGGAAAACTTTGGGTTGGAACCACTTCAGGATTGTTCAACTATAATCCTGCTTCCAGGCATTTTGAAGAATCCAGGTTTTCAATTCCTTCGTCAGACGAATTTCCCTTCCATAATACTTGTATCAGGTCAATCCTTGAAGATAAACACGGGAACCTGATCGTTGGGACTGAAGGCAATGGTTTATATGTTCTGTCGCTGTATTCGCAAAACCCTGTGACAATTCAAAACTACCGGACTCAGAACAGCGCAATAGGGCATAATATCGTGCAGCCGCTTCTCATTGACCGGTCGGAAAACTTGTGGATTGGTACGCTTCAGGGCATGAGTAAAACCGATTTAAAGAAGAAAAAGTTTAATATTTTGCAGAACAGCAATTCTCCGAACTCTCTGAATCTGCTGGGAAATGTCATTGCTTCCATCTACAAAGATGATGAGGGTATTTTATGGGTAGGTAACTGGGGGCAGGGATTGAACCGGATAAACAGAAATACCAGAGAAGTGGAACATTTTTCAACTCAATTGACCGGAAATCACCATATCTCCAATGACTTTGTCCATGTGATCTTTGAAGATGCCGATCATCACATCTGGATTGGAACACGCAACGGAATCGCCATCTATGACAAACCCCGAAATCAATTTATCCCCTGGTACGAATATTTCAGAAATCCCACCTTGCCCACTTTTAAGAACGTCAGGATATCCGTGATTATTCAGGATAAGTCTTTCAATTATTGGATAGGAACCCAGAATGGGCTTTATAAGATTGATTTAAAAAATTCGGTGGTTGAAGTTTTTCAGGAAGAACTGGACATAAATCATCAGATAAGCGGGAATTTAATCTATTGTTTATTGGAAGATTCCGATGGTCTGATCTGGATTGCAACGGTTAGTGGTCTGGATGTGTACAATCCGGTTACCCGGAAAATGAAACACTTCAGGAAAGAAGAAAAGGGATTAAGTGACGATTTCATCATATCGTTATGCGAAGATAATAAAGGCCGGATTTGGATCGGCACCAGCACCTATGTGAACGTGTTCAATAAAAAAGATTCCACGTTTACTTATTATTCACAGGAACATGGTTTGCCAAATAACCGGATATTCGAAATTATTAAAGATAAAAAAGATGGTTTATGGTTTGCCACCGGAAAGGGATTGTGCCGGTTTGACGAGAAGCAAAACACCTTTCAATCTTTCACTCTTGAAGACGGATTGCAGAGCCTTGAATTCAACCTGAGAGCGGCCTATGCCTGTAACGATGGTGAAATGCTGATGGGTGGAATGAATGGCTTAAATGCATTCTATCCCGATTCCATTTCTAAAAATCCCTATGTTCCCAATCTGGTGTTTACCGCTTTCTATATTACAAAAGGCACATCAAAAGAGTACATAAATCTTGCAGAAACTCCTGAAGTGGTTTTGAATCATGCTGTAAATTCATTCACCATTGAGTTTGCGGCGCTGGAATATACCAATCCGCAAAAAAATAACTATTCCTATCAGATGGAAGGCATTTCAGATGAATGGGTAGATATCGGGAATCGTAAATTTGTTCCGTTCTCAGCCCTTCAACCCGGGGAATATACCTTTAAAGTGAAAGGTTCAAATAATGACGGGGTGTGGAATAACCAGGAAATCAGCATGGGCATCATTGTACTTCCTCCCTGGTGGAAAAGTATTTATGCGTATATTTTATACCTGGTTTTAATCGTTCTGGCGATCGTAGCTTTTATAAAAATGCGTGAACGAAAACTAAAGCACGATAAAAAAATCCTTAAACAGAAAGTTAAGGAACGAACACTTCAGATTGAGGAAAAGAATCGGTTAATCGTTTCAAAAAACCAGGAGCTAAAGGAGCTGAATCATACAAAAGATAAGCTTTTCTCGATTATTGGCCATGACCTTGGAAACCAGTTCAATATTATTTTAGGTTTTACGGAAATTCTGCTTTCTGATTTCAAAAAATTGGATGCAGGTAAGGTAGAATATCATATATCCAATATTTATAAATCTTCAAGGCATGCCTATGAATTACTGGAAAATTTATTGACATGGTCGCAAATGCAGACCAATTTGATACAATATCATCCGGTGATATTTAATGTCAATCTTAAAATTACCGAATCAATTAATTTGCTTGAAGGAGCTTATACGAAAAAGAACATTAAAATTAAGGTTAACACAAAAGAAGAAATACTGATTTATGCTGATGTAAATATGTTTTCTACAGGGAAATCGCTTTTAACATTTCAGGACTTTTTCTCTGTAACTATCATCTAATGCAGCCTTGAGCCTTTTGCGTTTTTTTGATGCTTTGAGCGAATCCTCCTTTTCAAGCAGAGCCAATGCGATCT
>Ga0209317_1001331_pt1 | contig 22131 bp, 25 predicted proteins | sample RifGroB2_FD_183994 | JGI IMG/M metagenome (GOLD analysis project Ga0209317, IMG submission 183994) | Soil microbial communities from Rifle, Colorado, USA - Groundwater B2 (SPAdes) (version 2) | ecosystem: Environmental > Terrestrial > Soil > Unclassified | place: Rifle, Colorado | collected...
CCCAACTTGAGTGGCGACTTGTGCTCCCAGATTATTTGCTAGACAAATCATTTCGGCCAAGTTCATCACTGCCAACCCGACTTGCCACTATCGCCTCGTGGCCCAATTGCTTCACGTAATATGCCATATTGAGCGGGGACCCGCCCAATCGCAGTCCATCCTGATAGCAATCGAAAACAACTTCGCCGGGACTCAAGACAACAAACTTAGGGGCGTTCTCTTGGAATTGAGATTGCGCCATTTGCTACTCTTGAATGCGGTAAGGCAATCTTTCTTGAACTCCTAAGATAGTTCATAAGATTACAGTCCCTAACGGTGTTTCGGGAATTGTAGAGGATATAAAGGATGGTGAATGGACAGTTGAAGATGATGTGGCTGTAATCAGCAGTAATAGAATAAAGATGATGAAGGAGTGGGGTGTAAGAAAGAACCTTCCTTATAGAAAAAAACTTCCGCTAAATACCCCATTTATAACAGGACAGAGGGTATTTGATTTTTTGTTTCCCATTGCAGTGGGGGGGACAGCGGTTGTCCCCGGCGGATTTGGAACAGGGAAGACTGTGATAGAGCAGACATTGGCTAAATTTTCAAGGGCTGATATTATTGTCTATGTGGGATGCGGTGAAAGGGGGAACGAGATGACAGAGGTTTTGACAGACTTCCCCAAGCTCACAGACCCGGTAACAGGCGACTCCCTCATGAACAGGACGATTCTTGTCATTAATACATCCAATATGCCTGTAGCTGCGAGGGAGGCATCCATATTCACAGGCGTAACAATGGCTGAATATTTCAGGGACATGGGCTATCATGTTGCCCTTATGGTTGATTCCACATCAAGATGGGCAGAGGCGTTGAGGGAAATATCTTCAGGGATGGAGGAGATGCCGGGCGAGGAGGGTTATCCTCCCTATCTTGCAACGAGGCTCGGAAATTTTTACGAGAGGGCAGGCAAGGTTGTGTGTCTCGGCAGGGCTTGTAGTGAGCCTGGTGAATCTAATGAGAGGGTCGGCTCTGTCACAATTGTTAGTGCCATATCGCCGCCCGGAGGGGATTTTTCCGAGCCTGTTACACAATCTTCTCTGAGAATTGCCGGAGCCCTGTGGTCGCTTGATACAGACCTTGCATACAGGCGTCACTTTCCTGCTGTAAGCTGGGTTAAGAGTTTCAGCCTTTACATGACAGGACTTAAGGAATGGTATTCAAAGAATATAGTTGGTGATGTAAATGCGCTTAGAGAAAGACTCCTCGGGCTTCTTCAGAAGGCAGAGGAGCTAAACGAGGTAGTGCAGCTGGTGGGGCTTGATGCCATACAGGATTCTGACAGGATTACTATTGATATTGAAAATATAATCATAGAGGGATTTTTAAGACAGAGTGTGTTTCATGATGTGGATGCCTTCTGCACGATTGAGAAGCAATACTGGATGATGAATGTTATATTCAGATATTACGATGAGGCACTAAATGCACTGAAAAGAGGGGTTGATATTGACAAGCTCCTTGATAACCCGTGCAGGACAAAGCTTTTAAGGATGGTTGAGTGCAGAAATGAGGATATGTGCGGTGAGGCAAAGGTATTGATAGAAGAGATTGAGAGGCTATGGATATAAAATAACCAATTGCCAAATTCCAAATACCAAATAATAACCAATTATCAATGACCAAATTTTCAAATATCCTGTTTGGTTATTGATTTTTTTGGGTATTGGAGCTTATTTGGAATTTGTTGATTGATTATTGTGATTTGGAAAATATATGGACTTAATAACAAGAGAGTTTCAGTCAATAAGATATATATCGGGTCCCCTTATATTCCTTGAAAAGGTGAGAAAGGTATCTATGGGCGAGATGGTGGATGTCATGCTCAGCACAGGAGAGGAGAATAGGGGGCAGGTTCTAAAGATTACTGAAGACTATGCGGTGATTCAGGTTCTGGAAGGGACATCAGGCATAGATACATCAAAGACAAAGGTAAGGCTTAAAGGTGAGGCAGCGAAGTTCGGGGTTTCGGAGGCTCTGATGGGGAGAATTTTCAGCGGCCTCGGTGAGCCGAGGGATGGAATTCCAAATTTCATTCCGGAAAAAAGAATGGATATAAGCGGATTACCTATAAACCCTGTATCAAGGGATAAGCCCACTGATTTTATCCAGACAGGTGTATCCTCTATTGATGGATTAAATACACTGGTAAGGGGGCAGAAGCTTCCGATATTTTCAGGTGCAGGACTTCCAGCCAATGAGATGGCTGCACAGATTGTAAGGCAGGCAAGTGTAAAAATCCCCCCATCCCCCCTTTTAGAAAGGGGGGCGGAAGGGGGATTTGCGGTTGTCTTTGGCGCAATGGGGATAAGCAGCAGGGAGGCATTTTTCTTTATAGAGAGTTTTAAAAAGACAGGTGCAATGGATAGGACTGTCATGTTCTTAAATCTTGCCGATGACCCTACCATTGAGAGGCTCTTTACACCAAGGATAGCCTTAACAGCAGCAGAATATCTCGCATTTGAAAAGGATATGCATATACTCGTAATACTTACAGATATGACCAATTACTGTGAGGCACTAAGGGAAATCGGGAGTGCGAGGGAGGAGATTCCCGGGAGGAGGGGTTATCCCGGCTATATGTATACAGACCTTGCAAGCATATATGAGAGGGCTGGAAGGATAAAGGGAAAGAAGGGTTCAATTACTCTCCTGCCAATCCTTACAATGCCTGATGATGATATAACCCATCCAATCCCTGACCTCACAGGTTATATAACAGAAGGACAGATTGTATTAAGCCGCCAGTTATGGAAGAAGGGTGTATATCCGCCTGTAGATATCCTTCCATCCTTATCACGACTCATGAATCTTGGAATTGGGGCTGCAAAGACAAGGGAAGACCACAGAGGGCTTTCAGACCAGTTGTATTCAGTCTATGCAAAGGGGAGGGACATAAGAAAACTCTCTACAATAGTGGGGGAGGAGGGACTTAGCGACCTTGATAAAAAATATCTTAATTTTGCAGACGAATTTGAAAATAGGTTTATAGGGCAGGGAGATGCAAACCGCAGTATAGAAGATACACTTAATATCGGCTGGGAGCTTCTTAAAATCATGCCAAAGACAACTCTTACAAGGATAAGAGAGGATTTAATAGAGAAATATTATGGTTAGTTATAACAGCTCATCTTGCTGTCAAGACAGCAAGCGGTCTAATTCCCTTCAATTCTTTTTCTTCTGTTTGTTGTGCAAGATACAGGTCACACCGTAATTGAAGGTTCATCCAGAAATCAGCAGACATCCCAAAAAACTTTGCTAACCGTAAAGCAGTATTTGGCGTCATACCACGCCGTCCATTGATAATTTCATTTATCCTTTGGTAAGGAACATGGATTGCTTCAGCCAGTTCACGCTGCGTTATACCCATTGGAAGCAAAAACTCCTCTAATAGCATTTCTCCCGGATGAGTGGGTTGCCGATGTTTAGGAATCCGAATCATTTTTTTCTCCAATCTTTTGTTGCTTATGATAATCTACTATATCAACTTTCTCAGGTCCATTTTCAGACCACAAATGTTAGCATGGAAGTCATGCTATTCCAATTTGTTTTTATAATATGTTTTATAATATAAAAAATCATAAAAAATTCTTGACAAAATATTTTATGGTGTTATATTTCTCCTTAAATCCCCCTTAACAATGGAGAACAAGCAATCTCCCCCCTTTTTAAGGGGGGATGCAAGGGGGGTAGAGGAATTCCCCCTTAGTAAACCTGTCCCCGAAAGCCTGAATCGGGGAGGGGGGCAGGGGGTTGTAAAAAAGGAGGGCTTACCTATTGCTAAACAACACTCTTTCTATCCTGAACCAGCCGAAAGGGCAAGTGGCACGAAGATTGCCAGTCAGTCAGTCAGTCAGTTTTAACGTCCCCTAAAATTTTCTTTCCTTTCACTTTCACTCACACTCACACTTTTCACTTTCCTTTACAGTTGTTCATCAACCCCGAGACAAACTTATTTGTTATCTCTATACCATTAAGGCAATTTCTGGGGTTTATATGAAGAGAACTTCTATTCTGGGATTGTTAATAGTAATAATTGCATGTGGAGATAGTGTCTATCCTCCAACCGTTCAACATTCAAATGATATATCTCCTGATTACGATGTAAATGTGAGAAGGAGCGGTGTGCTTCCTGTCAATCCTGCTGATTATGTCCCGGATGAGCTTCTTGTAAAATTTAAATCAGATATTGAGAAAGGTTCAATTCAGAAAGCCCATGCCTTACTTGGAGCTAATAAAATGAAGGAATTCAAATTTATCAGGTTTCAGCATATCAAATTACCTGCTGGTATGTCAGTAGAGGAAGGTATCCAAAAATATCTGCAAAATCCAGATGTTGAATATGTCCAGCCGAACTATATTTTAAGAATAAAGACTACCACTCCAAATGATACAGGTTATGCTAATCTGTGGGGACTGCACAATACTGGACAGACTGTAAATAACACACAAGGGACAGTAGAGGCTGATATTGATGCACCTGAGGCATGGGATATTACTACCGGTTCAGATAATGTTGTGATTGCTGTTATAGATTCGGGTGTTGCCTATGATCATCCTGACCTTAAAGATAATATATGGACCAATCCGGGTGAGACAAGCTGTACTGATGGAATAGACAATGATGGAAATGGTTATGTGGATGATTGTAAAGGATGGGATTTTGTAGGTAATGATAATGCCCCTTATGATTTTAATGGACATGGTACTCATATATCAGGAACAATAGCAGCAAAAGGAAATAACGGTCTTGGTGTTGTTGGAGTTAACTGGAATGTCAGAATTATGCCGATAAGAACTCTTGATGCAAGTGGCTCTGGCACAACAGCTAACCTTATTAGTGGTATTCAGTATGCGACACAGGGAGGAGCAAATATTATCAACTATAGTGGCGGTAATTATTCTTATAATCAAGCATTATTTGATGCCATTACAGATTTTGGTCAAACAGGTGGTCTTTTTATCTCTGCGTCAGGGAATGAAAGCAATAATAATGATTTATATCCTTTATATCCGGGGAGTTATAGTAGCCCCTATATTATTAGCGTTGCTGCTACAGACCAGAATGATACCCTTGCCTCTTTTTCAAACTACGGTGCTACTTCTGTAGATGTAGGGGCGCCTGGTGTAAATATCTACAGTACACTTCCAGCCAGAGAAACAGTATTCAGTGAAGATTTTGAGAGTGGTGCAACAGGCTGGACTACTGGAGGGACATCAAACTGGAGTATAACAGCAGAAAGTAGTAATAGCCCTACAAAAAGTGCAACTGATAGTCCAGGTAGTTATTATTCAAATAACACCGACTCAAATATAACTTCCCCTTCAATTAACCTTTCAGGTAAAAATGGTTGCAAGCTATTATATTATGGCACTCTTGATACGGAAGAAAACTACGATTTTCTCTATGTCCGAGCTTCTACAAATGGCTCTACATGGACAACCTTGAACGGTAGTGGTTATAGTGGCTCTCTTGGAACTTATACACAAGACGAGTTAGACCTCTCAGTTTTTGATAATCAGTCAACAGTATATGTGAGGTTCAGATTAGTAACAGATAGTGTGGTAAGATATGGCGGTGTCCATATAGATGATGTTTCAGTCTCCTGTATTTCTTCAAACTATACAAGTATTGAGTATGGGTATAATGATGGCACCTCAATGGCTACTCCACATGTGGTAGGTCTTGCTGGATTAATCAAGGCATTAAATCCTGAACTAATAAATACTGATATTAAGAATATCATCCTGAATAATGTTGATGTAAAGGCGTCATTAAGTGGTAAGGTTGTCAGTGCTGGAAGAATCAATGCCTATAAGTCTCTCAGTGCAGTATGGCCTGTTACACCATCAGGATTATCTGCAACAGCAGATTCATCAGGTCAGATAAACCTTACATGGGCGGATAACTCCAGCAATGAGACAGGATTTAAGATAGAGCGAAAGACTGGCACAAACGGCACATATACTCAGATAAAAACAGTAAGTGCCAATGTAACATCCTACAGTGATACTGGACTTACTGAAGGGACAACATATTACTACAGAGTAATCGCTACGAATAGTGCCGGGGATTCTGCATATACAACGAGTGATTCCATAACTATCCTTGATACCACAGCCCCATTGAGTCCATCTGTTTCAATAAACAGCGGCTCATCATCAACCACAAGCACATCAGTAACATTAACCTTATCAGCAGCAGACAATGTAGGAGTAACAGCATATTACGCATCAGAGACCTCAACCACACCATCAGCAAGCGCATCAGGATGGACAACAGTAACCTCAGCCACATCCTATTCAGCGAATGTTTCCTTTTCATTAAGCAGCAGCTCAGGTGCAAAGACCGTATATGTCTGGTTCAGGGATTCAGCGGGGAATATATCTGCCTCAACGAGCGACTCAATCACCCTGACTATCTCCGACTCTACAGCCCCATCGAGTCCGTCTGTTTCAATAGACAGTGGCTCATCATCAACAACATCCACATCAGTAACCCTATCCCTATCAGCGACGGATGATGTAGGAGTAACGGGATACTGTGCAAAAGAATCATCCACTGTATCAGCTAATGACACATGCTGGACATCAGTTACATCCACAACAAGCTACTCAGCAAATGTATCATGGACATTAAGCAGTAGCTCAGGCACTAAGACTGTATATGTTTGGTTCAGAGATTCTGCGGGGAATGTATCATCTTCAGTTAGTAGTTCTATTACCCTTAATACAACATCGTCAGGTGGAGGCGGCGGCGGTGGGGGAGGAGGAGGCGGCGGCGGTTGCTTCATTGCAACAGCGGTTTACGGCTCGTATCTTGACCCACATGTCAGAATATTAAGGGATTTCAGGGATAAGTATCTTTTTACAAATGTACCCGGGAGGGCTTTTGTAAAATTTTATTACAAAAACTCACCGCCAATAGCGGATTATATAAGGCAGCATGAACTCCTTAGAACTATTACACGGCTTATATTGACTCCAATAGTATTTTTTGTTAAGTATTCAGAGTGGTTCTGTGGTTTACTTTTGATTGCTGTATCGTTATTGATTGGAAAAAGAAATAATAGATGATTAAAATACTACCATTCTTAATGCTTTTGATAGGACAGACGCATGAGGGTATTGACTTTAAAGCAAATAAGGATGTGGTGAGCAGTAAAGAGTCTGTGTGTTTCACAATAATAAACAAGAGCGAAGAAACAGTGCAATTACCAAGCCCCCATCCTTGGTATATTGTGGATAAGGAAGGAAAGATTATCTATTCTCCTATGTCCATACAGGTTATTGTTGATTTGAAACCCAATACTATAAAACAGTGGTGCTGGGATCAAAAGGATGGCAGTGAGGTCTATGTAAAACCTGGGCAATATGAAGTGAAAACCCATATCTATATATCGAAAAAGAAATATGAGATGAGGGTAGAATTTGAGATTAAGGGAGAGTAAGGTTCTTATTAACCTTTTGAAAGCTCCTCAATCCCCCTTAAAGGGGACAAAAGAAGAAATTGGGTGTTTAAAAATAGCTCGTATTAAGCATATGCTACAACTGGTACAATTATTTCTTTTTTAAAATATTCTCGTTTTTCAATTAGCTTTTCTAATTTTTCCAATACAATCCCCTTAAATACCCGTTCCCCACACTCCATACATACTCCAACAGGAACATTTTCAAATTCAAATAATTCTCCTTTGAATCTGCGCACATATCTTATTCTTTTTTCTGTTATTTTCCCCCCACACTCACAAGTTCCGTATTTCATATTAAGGTTCCTCCTTTATAAAAACTGTTATAATTTTAACTTCCTGAATATCATTAAATTTACAAATTACAAACAAATCTTGATTATCTAAAGTTTTTCCTAATATTTTATATCTTGTTCCACGAGGGTCATGAGTATATTTCTTAACAATTTCTCCATTTAAAATTGCATTTTTAATATCCGAAATTGAAACATCATCATCTTGGGCTTCTTTATCTGCATGTTCTGTAACTTCATATTTACCATTTTTTATATAATTTCTTATTTTAGTAATTAGTTTCATACTATTGTTCTGCCCCTTAAAAATTATAACAATTATCTAATAAAATCAAGTGGAAAATTGTGGTCTTGAAATATCATTTTTTCTTTTTATAAATCCAACCCATGCAACCCCCCCCTAACCCCCTTTGTTAAGGGGGAATTTAGACTTCCCACAGAGGCAGAATGGGAATATGCAGCAAGAAGCGGCGGCAAGAGTGAGAAATATTCAGGAGGCAATAATATTGACAGTGTAGCGTGGTATAGCGGCAATTCAGGTAGTAAAACCCATCCAGTAGGACAGAAAGAGGCGAATGGACTTGGGCTATATGACATGACAGGCAATGTATGGGAATGGACGAATGACTGGTATGCTGATGATTATTACAGAAAGAGTCCTAAAAATAACCCTGAAGGTGCAAGCAGTGGTCAGCACCGTGTGCTTCGCGGCGGTTCGTGGGGCGACACTCCCCAGAGGTTGCGAACGGCTAACCGCGTCAGGGACGGGCCGGGGGAACGGGACTACAACTTCGGGTTTCGGTTGGTTCTTTCGCCTCAATAATTTTCTAAGTTCTAATTTTCTATTTTCTAAGGTTTTTTTATAATGTAGTGCGGGGGTTCATCCCCCGCCTGCAGCCGACAATAAATGTCGGCGCTACAGGGGTGCAGGGGTTTCGCACTGAGGAAAGGTTTTTATACTTTTACAGGCATTTTGCCCTCCCTTAAAACCCAAGGAACTTTAGTGACACTCTATTATAGCGAAGGCAATAAATAACTTGTAGGGCAAGCCTTCAGGCTTGCTTATTTGCAGGGCTAAAGCCCTGCCCTACATCAAGTTATTTATTGCCGTTAGTATAGATAGGAGAATTTGGGAGAAAAGAGGGCAGTTTTATACACAGAAAATCACTTACAAAAATCACTTTGGGCTTGACCAAAACATCTAAAGTCAATATGCTAATTAAAAAAATGGAGGTAATTATATGAAATTAACATACGACCCAAAACATAACATAGCCTACATACGGCTGCATGAAAAATCTGTAGAGGTAGAAACTGTCAAGATAAGTGACGAAATGAACATAGACTTGGCGCCTGATGGAACAGTCTATGGCATAGAACTGTTAAATGCTAATGAACAACTCGAAAAAGAGGATGATGGGAAGCTACTCATTATGAATGAAGCAACAGGCAAAATAGCAGAAGTTTCGTTATCATGAATAATTAGGAGGAGACTAAATGAAAAGGCATCAACTGTATCGGGTATTAGTTTCTATTTCGGCAGTGGCAATTATCGTTACAAGTTGTGCCTCTCCCTCAGCCCTTGTTCCTGTGATTAGACCTGCTGAGGTAAACTTAAGGGGGATTAATAAGATTGCTGTAGGAGAGATTACAGGAAATGGAGGGCAGGCAATAGCTGATTTGCTTACAAGCAGATTATTTGAGACAAATAAATTTGAGGTGCTTGAGAGGTCTCAAATTAACAGGATAATGCAGGAACATGCCCTTAATATCAGCGGCACAATTGATGAAAGGACTGCGGCAGAGGTTGGTAAGTTAATAGGTGCTGCCACAATTATTTTAGGCAATGTATCAACTTATAAATATGAGCTAAAGACTACATATCAGGATTGGGAGGATAGGGAAAAGAAGACTCATCGCACCTATACAAAGACAGGAACAGCGAATGTTACAGCAACCTTCAGGGTAATCGGTTTACATACAGGCAAGATTGTAGCTGCAAAGACAATCTCAAAGGAGACAGTAAGGAAAACTTGGGCAGATGATAAGACACCCGAAGACCCTGATAGGGAGAATGCTATGAATGAGGCTGTAAGTGCTATTGTTGGTGCCTTTATAAAGATGATTGCCCCTTATACTGATTATGTCAGGGTTGTATTTGCTCCTACAGATAAAAATATTCCTGAACTTGAAAGGGGGATAAATTTTGCAAAGGTGGGGCGATGGAGTGATGCCATAGAGGAATTTAAACTGGCTGTTCAGAAAAACCCGACCCATGATGGTGCATGGTATAATCTGGGGCTTGCCTATGAATATAGCTATATGTTCAAGGAGGCAGAGGAGGCATTCAATGAGGCAAATAAGATAAAATCATGCGAGAAATGTCTTTATGAGATTAATAATGTCAAGCGTCTTGCAATGGAAAGGAAAAAACTGGAAGATCAGGGGTATAAGGAATAATCTTCCTCTACAATCCTTACATCAAGAGAGTTTTATAACTGGTTTTCAATTCCCTTGACTTGTTATGACTGACTCCATTATTCTTAAAAGCAGGGAAGTAAATGAACATGCCTACAACACTACAACAAGCAATTGCTTCAATAAAAAAGTTTCAGAAACCTGTTAGAAGAGGAAAGAAGAGCATTGCTAATGAACTGCTTGGAAAATATAAGGGGATAGTTTCGCCTGAAAAGACTTCTACTGAAATTATTAGGGAGTTAAGAGCATCTCTGTATGGTAAGGTTAAAGAGTAATCTATGGAACCAGCAAGAGTTTTTTAAAGAGAATTTCTTATGAACCAGACATCGCCAACAAGACTGAATCTGTTAAGTCTTAAAATCCGTCATGGGCTTGCAAAGGATGGTGTTAGAATGCTCAGGAGCAAGAGAGAGGTGCTGGTCAGGGAGTTTTTTGTCAGTATGAAAGATGTTGCGGAGGTAAGGGATATTATAGAAAAAAAGCTTGATAACGCATTTACATCCATAACACTCGCCAGGGTATTTCTCGGTGATGATATTTTAAAATCCAGTGCCTATGCCTATAAGAGGGATATAGATGTTAATATCAAGTCTAAAAATGTAATGGGTGTTATAGTTCCTGAGATAGAAGATGTAAATCTCAAGAGGGCGATAGATGCGAGGGGAACATCCCCTATATCCGAGCCTTACAGGATAAATGAGGTAACAGAAAAGTTTGAAGATGTGCTGGGCAGTATTGTTTCCGTAGCATCAAAGGAAATCAGGCTTAAGAGATTGGGAAGCGAGATTCAGACAACCAGCCGCAGGATAAATGCACTTGAAGAGATACTTATCCCATCTCTAACGAAGAGGATTAAGTATATTCAGAGGATGCTGGAGGAGAAGGAGAGGGAAGGCATCTTCAGACTGAAGAGATTTAAGGAACGTCGTAAAAAAGTTGAAATGACCATTTAAAATATTTAATCGTCCTTGACTCCTGTTAAGATTAACCGTATTATATAAAATGTGAAGAGATATTACATTGTTTTTATATTAGCAGTTCCTTTAATATTTGGCGGTTGTAGCAAGTCTGTTTTGAAACAGGCATTTAATGGGAAACTGCCTGTGAATGAAGGAAATAAGGTTGCTTATGAATACTGCCAGAGCTGTCATGTCCACAGGAATCTATCCCCCGATGACCATGTTATAAATATATCAAAGAAATATCCATCTGAAAGTTTCAAGAGGGCGAAAGAGTGCAGGACATGCCATTATATTAAAGAAAATTTCTGGGGTGATGTTACGAGAAAGACCCAATATCCTTATATGGTAGGAGACAAAGGAGGATGAAAATTCCAATAATCAAGCACCAAATAACAAATAAATTCCAATTACCAAACTTTCAATCACAATGTTTTATGTCATTGGATATTGTGATTTGGAATTTGTTTGGAATTTGAGTATTGGGATTTGTTATTTATTCTTTACATCCATTAAATCCCTTATCCCGTCTCCAAAAAAATTGAACCCGAGAACTGTAATCATTATTGCAAGACCGGGAAATATGGTCAGGTGAGGTGCTATAAGAAGAAACTGTCTTCCCTCATTTAGCATAGAGCCCCAGCTTGGATTAGGGGGCTGGACTCCGAGCCCTAAAAAACTTAAACCTGCCTCGGCTATTATTGTGCCAGCCATTCCGAATGTTGCCTCTACAATTAAAGGTGATATTACATTTGGCAAGAGATGTCTTAATATTATTCGTGATGAACTTCCTCCAAGTGAATCTACAGCTACTACAAACTCCCTCTCCCGTAAGGAGAGTATCTGAGCCCTTATAAGACGGGTATAGCTAACCCATCCCATTGCACATAACGCAATAATTACATTGTTCAAACTTGGTCCCAATACTGACATAATGGCTATGGCGAGGAGTATCCCCGGAAATGCAAGGACAATATCACAGAACCTCATTATGATTTCATCAACCTTTCCGCCGATATAACCTGAAATAGAGCCGATAGCTACACCAATGAGGGAAGATATGCCTACAACTAATATTCCAACAATAAGGGATATTCTGGAACCGTATATCACTCTGCTTAAAATATCCCTTCCCAGTCTATCCTGTCCGAGAGGGTGTTTGTAATCTGGCGTATTTAATCCTTCATATAGATTCTGTTCCTTTGGGTCATAAGGTGCCATTAATGGTGCAAAAATGGCAGATTATATCAGGAATAAGATTACAAACCCTCCAACAAATATTAACTTTGAACTTTGAACTTTGAACTTTGAACTTTCATTATTCATACTTTATCCTTGGGTCAAAATATGCATAAAGTATATCTGTAATTAAATTTACTACTACATAGCTTAAGGAGATAATGAGTATGCAGCCTTGCAGCAGAGGATAGTCTCTCGTATTGATTGCTTGTATTGTAAGCCTCCCTATGCCGGGCCATGAAAATATTGTCTCTGTAATTATCGCACCTGAGAGAAGGGCGCCGGATTGAAGCCCTACTATGGTTATAATTGGTATCATTGCATTTGAAAGGGCATGCTTTATTACTACGATATTCTCACTTAGTCCCTTCGCCCTCGCTGTTGTTACATATTCTTCCTTCAGGGAATCAATCATACTTGAACGGGTCATCCGACTGAGGATTGAAGATAGTGCAGTTCCTAAGGTTATTGATGGAAGGATAATATGGCTTATACTTCCTCTCCCCGCAACAGGCAGCCAGCCGAGCATTATAGAGAATAAGATTATCAAAAGGGGACCAAGCCAGAAATTGGGCATTGAAATGCCGAGGAGTGATAAAAACATTGAGCCGTTATCAAATATAGAGTATTGCCTATATGCTGCTATAATGCCAAGAGGTAAGGAGATTATTACTGCTAAGAGAATCGCACAGAGCGTCAACTCTAATGTTGCAGGAAACCTTTCCAGAATAGTTGTAAAAACTGGTTTCTGCGAATGGATAGACCTCCCCAAATCTCCTTTAAAGGCATTGAGCATAAAAGTAAGATACTGGTCAATTATTGGCTTATTAAGACCGAGGTCATCTCGTAATTTTTCTTTATCCGAGATTTGAGCATTCTCCCCAAGCATCAGTTCTACAGGGTCGCCGGGAATAAGATGTATTATGAGAAATACAAGTGTTATTACACCTATTACGACAGGAAAAAACAGGAAAATTCTTTTTATGATATAATTTCTCATAATGGGGATAATTATAACACCCTTGACATATTATTAAAATCTGTATATTTTTGGTGTATTGAGTGGCAGTTTATTTGCCATCTTTGCTCATACGACACAATCGTTGTTCAGTCAGTCAGTTTAACCACATCTAATAATTCATTTCTCGGTAAGATAAAATCAGGAAAATAGTCATTGAAAAAGTGTTAGTTATAAATTATCATTTCAGAGTAGATACAGGAGGATTTAAAAATGTTTGGAATAGGAATGCCTGAGTTAATAGTGATACTTGCCATTGCAATTATTGTGATTGGGCCTGATAAGCTTCCTGAGATTGCAATGGCACTCGGGAGGGGTTATGCAGAATTTCAGAAAGCATTAAGAAATGTAAAGGATTCTATTAACACAGCTGAAACTGACCTTTACAGGAAGGATGTGATTGAAGAGGATATGAAGGATATAAAAGGTAAGGCACCAGAGGGACAAAAATCTAAGGAAATGGAGGGTGGGGGTGGAAAATAGGCATGATGTAAAAAAAAGAAAGATTAGAAAAGTTACCCCTGAAGAGAAACTCCCCTTCACAGAGCATTTAGAGGAACTCAGATGGAGATTGATTATCATAATAGCTACGATTACTGTGTGGTTTGGAGTATGCTACACATATTCGGAAGATATTATGAGGTTTGTCCAGAAGCCGTTGAATCAAAAACTTATTTTTATCAGTCCTACAGAGGCATTTTTTGTTAATCTTAAAGTTGCATTTTTTGTGGCAATTTTTCTTTCTTTCCCCGTGATAATTTATCAGCTCTGGGCATTTGTTGCACCGGGACTTCTTGAAAAAGAAAAGAAATATACGCTTCCATTTGTAATTTCGGCTACAGTATGCTTTGTCATTGGTGCAGCCTTTTCATATTTTATTGTCCTGCCAGTTGGAACAAAATTCCTTTTAAGCTTTGCTGGTAGCGAGCTAAAACCGATGATTTCAGTAAATAACTATATCTCCTTTGTTGGAAGGTTTATGATAGGCTCTGGTGTCATATTTGAATTTCCAGTTGTCATTTTTTTCTTAAGCAAGATAGGCATAGCAACCCCAGAATTTCTATCCCAGAAAAGGGGATATGCCATACTGGGAATATTTATCCTTTCCGCAGTCCTTACCCCTCCTGACATATTTACCATGTTTATAATGGCTATTCCGTTGCTGGCTCTGTATGAGATAAGCATAATTATAGCCCGATTATTTGGAAAACCGGTTGATATGTCAGCAGTTGGCAGTCAACTTAAAAATGAAGGCTGAAATATTTATAATGAATACACGGGTTCATATAATTATCTCAGGTATTGTGCAGGGGGTATTTTTCAGGGCAAATTCAAGAAATCAGGCACAGATGCTTGGAGTTAAGGGATGGGTCAGGAATAAGCATGATGGAACAGTTGAGATAATTGCAGAAGGGGATAAGGAAAAGATAGAAAGGCTGATAACATGGTGTCACAAGGGACCTCCGGGAGCAGTAGTAAATGATGTGGCTGTAAAGTGGGATGATTACAAAGGAGAGTTTAAAGATTTCAGTGTAAGATATTAAACAAATTTCAGCCGCCGACTTACACAGACTTAAAATGATTTGAGATTTTTATGAGTCAGTGAAAGTCAGTGGCAAAAAATATGGACAAAATAAAGTATCCACAACCTGTGATGCTCCTTACAGGATTGATTTATAGGAATATTGAAATAGTAAAATCTGCAAAGATAAAACTGATTGATAACTTCGGGGAGATATATCATCAGAGTATTCCAATCCCATTCAATTTTACAAAACATTACAATAAAGAAATGGGAGAGGGGCTAATGAGGGAGTTCATAAGCTTTAAAAAATTAATAAATGTCAATAATATTCCGAAAATTAAGCTCATAACAAATGAAACGGAATCTGAATTTGCCGATTCTTCAAATGGTAATAGGCAAATTAATATTGACCCCGGCTATATAAATGCCGAAAAGCTTGTCTTGGCTACTACAAAAAACTATGCCCATAGACTATATCTCGCAGATGGTATTTATGCCGAGCTTACCTATCGGTTTATTAAAAAATCTTTTACAACTTTGGAATGGACATATCCTGATTATAGGACAAAAGAAGCTATATCTATGTTTAATGGATGGAGAAAATGGTATCTTGAGGAATTAAAACAAAATAGAACGCAGATTAACGCTGATTTAGGGGATTAAAAAGAATATTTCATTGCTTCATTGTTCCAAAGTTAAAACAGCAATAAATCTGATTTTATCTGCGAAAATCTGCGTCCCATTATTTTTTATGATAAATATAAAAAATCTTACAAAACATTATGGCAATCTGACTGCTGTCTCTGCCCTTAGTCTTAACATTCCTGCAGGTGAGTGTTTCGGTTTTCTTGGTCCAAATGGTGCTGGTAAGACAACAACAATAAAACTCCTCGCAGGGCTTCTTAAGCCAAATGAGGGGACTATTGAAATAGGCGGCTATGATGTCCAGAGGGACCCTCAGAAGGTGAAAGGCATAATAGGATATATACCTGATAAACCCTTTATCTATGAGAAACTTACTGGAGGAGAATTTTTGGATTTTATTGCTGAGTTGTATCAGGTAAATGAGGATTTTGTAAAAGAAAAGAGGGAAGAACTTCTTAATCTATTTGCCATAAAAGACTTTGAGAATGAGCTTGTGGAGAGTTATTCACACGGGATGAGGCAGAAGCTTGTAATCACAGCAGCCCTTATTCATAACCCAAAGGTTATTATAGTTGATGAGCCGATGGTGGGTCTTGACCCTAAGGGGATGAGACAGGTAAAAGAGATGTTTAAACAGCTTACAAAATCCGGGGTGACAATATTCATGTCAACCCATACAATGTCAGTCGCTCAGGAGATGTGTCACAGGATAGGTATAATTAATAAGGGGAAACTTATCGCACTCGGCAATATGAATAACCTACAAAAACAGGCACAGGTCTCCAGTGGATTAGAGGATGTATTTCTTCAGTTAACCAGCAGTGAGACCTATGACCTGTCGTAGGGTTGAGGGGGAAATTGGATAAATTATTGGGCTTTATCCATGTCCTCAAATTTTTTCATTATTTCATTTATCTGGTCATCTTCAAGGTGCATATCGGCCATCATGAAAAGCATATTGTCTTCTTTATAGATATGTTCTCTCAATAGGTTGATATAGTTTGTTGCATTTTCCCTTATTAATTTTTGTGCCTCATCGTTGTTTTCATCTTTTGAAAACAGGTCAATGCCATTAATAAAATTATCTTCATATTTATAAAGGTCCTCATGTTCCATCAGCATCTGCCCTATGGGACCCTCATCTCTTGGAATAAATTTTTCCATTTCAGGGAAAAGTGCATTCTCCTCTTTTTTGAAATGAACATCTACTTCTTTCCTGAAAAATACCTTCAAATCTGAAAGAACCTTCTTTGAATTTGGAGACTTAAAATTATTGACAGTCTGCTCAAAAAGTTTTAGCTTTTCCAATACAACCTTATGGTCATTGGATAAAATTTCAGTCGGTCTGCTCATTTTTATTTCCTCCTTATAAATTGTTGAATGTAATTTTAATATACTGAAATGGGATTTTCCTTACTATGATTTTTATCATAATCTGAATTTTTGGGTTCTTTGACAATAAAATGAAAAATTTGATATTATAAAAATTAGTCCAAATTATAGTCTTGAATTCACAAAGGGAGGTAACTTACAAATGCCAATTTATGAATATGTATGCAACAAGTGTGGCCATGAATTTGAAATAAGCCAGAGAATAACTGACAAACCGCTTAAGAAATGTAAGGAATGTGGTGGCAAACTTCAGAAGATAATATCCAATACTTCATTTGTCCTTAAAGGGACAGGGTGGTATAAGACAGATTACGCAAGTAAATCTATAAAGGAAGCTAAAAAAGAGGGGAAAACTTCTGAAGTCCCAAAGAAGTCATCTGAAAAGACATCAAAGACTACAGCTAAGTGATTTCTAAGTGTTAATCGCTTCGCTATCGTTAATATCACGGACATATACCTCTCTCGGTTTTGCACCGTCTGCCGGGCCTACGAGACCATGTTTCTCCATAATCTCAATCATACGTGCGGCACGGTTGTAGCCGATTCGGAGTCTCCTCTGTATCATTGAGATGGATGCCTGTCGGGTTGATGCTACAAGTGCGACTGCCTGGTCATAAAGCTCATCTGAATCTTCCCCTTCCTTTTCTGCTACTTCATCTATTCTTGGTTTTAGTATGGATTCTAAATATATTGGTTTCTGCTGTTTTTTAAGGAATTCAACCACCTTTTTAATTTCTACCTCTGATACATAGGCACCGTGTATTCTCTGCAGTCTTGAGGTCCCCGGAGGGAGGAAGAGCATATCTCCTTTTCCAAGTAGTCTTTCAGCACCTACTGAGTCAAGGATGGTTCTGGAGTCAATCCTTGATGAAACCTGATAGGATATTCGTGATGGGAAATTCGCCTTTATTATTCCAGTAAGAACATCAACTGATGGCCTCTGGGTTGCGACAAGGAGATGTATCCCAGCTGCCCTTGCCATTTGTGCAAGGCGTGTCAGGGCGTCTTCTACATCCTTTGAAGACACCATCATCAAATCAGCCAGCTCATCTATTATGACAACAATATAAGGTAATTTCTTTTCCTCTTTTTCCTTAACAATCTCCTCTAACTCCTGTACTTCCGTATTGTCTCTAATTCCCTTTGCCTTTTGCCCTTTGTCCTTTGCCTTTTGCTCTTTATTTTCTGTTTCCTCAATTGTCCTGTTATATCCATCAATATTTCTTACACCTTTTTCTGCAAGACAGTTGTATCTCCTTTCCATCTCTTCAACAACCCACCTTAGGGCATTAGCAGCCTTTTTTGGATTTGTTACTACAGGTGCAATCAGATGAGGAATGCCATCATAGATAGAGAGTTCTATCATCTTTGGGTCTATCATTATCATCTTTACCTCATCCGGTGTGGAATTGAATAAGATACTGCATATCATACTGTTGATTCCAACGCTTTTTCCTGACCCTGTTGCACCCGCAACGAGGAGATGCGGTATCTGGGCAAGGTCTGTTACAACAGGTTTGCCTGATATGTCCATTCCAAGCCCAAGTGATAATTTTGATTTTGCCTTCTTGAATTCATCTGAACTAAGGAGTTCTTTAAGACTAACCGAGTCACGGTATACATTTGGTATTTCTATTCCTACAACAGATTTACCGGGGACAGGAGCTAATATCCTTACACTTATTGCCTTCATCGCAAGTGCAAGGTCATCAGATAGGCTCATTATCCTGCTCACCTTGACACCCGATGCCGGCTCAAATTCATACATTGTAATTACCGGCCCGGGAAGCACCTGTACTACTTTTCCCTCAATACCAAAATCAATAAGTTTTTTTTCCAGTATGGATGAATTATTTATTAGTTCATCTTCATCCCTCTTTTTTACTGTAGGTGAAGGGGAATCGAGGAGTGAAAGGGAGGGCAAAGTATATTCCCCGGTTGTATCGTAGGATGCAAACTTACCCTCTATTTCAAAATCCTCCTTTTCTTCTTCATCGTTCCTCACTGTTGAGACTATCTTCGGAGGTTCAGTGTTTATATCCTGGGGTTGCTGAACTAATTCAATTTTTTGTGCTGGCTGTTTTACCCGTTTCTCTTTTTTCTTAACTCCCTTTGGCTTGATAGCTGACAATCCCTTAAGTAAAAAACCAGTGATGCCGTTTAATCTTGCCAGTGTATCTCCAATTGAGATGCGGGTGGTCAGGAGGATGGAAAATATAAGCAGTGTAAATACAACTATGTATGCACCGCCTCTATTGAAAAGCCATATCAACTCCTCAGTGATAAAATATCCCAATGTACCTCCAGAGGGGGCTAGCTTTCCGAAAAATGGGTCTGTCCTGAATAATAGATAAATGAGGGAGCATAGGAATGTGGTGCTTAATATACCCCCAATCAATGAAAAAATAGAGAGGCTTATCATTTCATTTTGGAAGATAGTCCATCCGAATAGCAGAGATGCGATAATTATAAAATATGAGCCGCCTCCCATAAACTGGACAAGGACATCAGAGAGATATGCACCAACAATCCCTCCATAGTTTTTAACTGGTATTTTTGTAGAGATATACTTGCTGAATGAAGGGTCATCACTATGATAGGAGATCAGGCTTATGAAGGAGAATAGTGCAAATGCGATAAATAGCACCCCGATAATTTCTCTTATAATCTTATTTTTTAAAAAAGATAACATAATGTATATCTATACTACCATATTTGAGAGTTGACTATATTGAAAATTTGTGATATTTTTTAACAACTTAACTAAAAGGGGAGGGATATGCCTACCTTAAAAGAACATTTATTTCAGGAGACTATATCAAGAAGCCTTAACAGGCTTAGTTCCGAATTCCGTGATAAGTATAAACCAAAGAAAGATAACCGTTTTGAGAGTCATGGCATTACATATGAGATTGGCTCTCCGTTGGTGACCCGTGAAGGGGTGGTGTTTGAAATAAGCTCTAAGATTCCTCTTGATCTTCTATCCTCCCGTGTTACTAAAGAAAAATATTTTAAGGCAATTAAAGATATTATCTCTAAGAAAGGCAAAGCCCCTTTATCTGTTGATATGGAAAATATTGTTACAAGTCTGAGCCTGAGTGAAAAAAAAGAAAGGGATTATGTAAAGGCAAAATATATCTATTCTGAAAATGAGCTTTATGATAATAGTGAAATCACAAAAAAAGTGGATAAATTTAAAAAAAACCCTGAAAATATACCTGTTATTCCGGGTGTAACAACTCTTTTTGGGAGGCTTGTCCTTCAGTCTGTTGAAGAACAGATTTACAAAAAGGCAAAAGAAAACATCATTTCCTTTATAAATGCCAATGAAGAGATAAGGAAGAAATATAGCTGAATGTGCCACAAATGACCACTGAGTGCTGACCACTAACCACTAAAACCTAACCTTAAAATAAAATAATTATGGATGAAAAAACGATACTGGTATCAACCGATAATAATCTGATGGATGATATCATTATATCCATGTTCAAACATAGCAAAGTTATAAAACCTGTGGTTGTGCCTCCGAAAAACCTGCTGAGTTCAGCAAAGGATAGCAAGCCTGATATGGTTATCATCTTTGAGGAACTCGGAATCTATAAGCTGCTTAAGAATGATAAAGATACGATGGATATTCCAGTTATCTCTATTCAGTTTGAGCATCATAAAAGGAAGGGAGAGGATAATCGTAATGGTGATAAGACATGGATATTAGGTTCAGATATAGAAAGTCTTTATGAACTTGTGATAAATAATCTGCCAATGGGCAGGAAGAAGATTGTGCTTATAGATGATGAAGAGGTAATTCATAATGTGATTAAGAATGCATTAAAAGGGGATAAGTATGAAGTGTTTAGCATTTATGAAGGGGCTACTGCCATAAAAGACATATCCAAGATAAAACCTGACCTTGTAATTACCGATATAACCATGCCCGGCAAGAATGGTCTGGAGGTTTGTAAGGAGATTAAAAGTAAAAGTGATATGGCGGGCATTCCAGTAATGATAGTCTCTGCCCATGCAGATGATATGATTATAGAAAAAGGTTTTAATGCAGGTGCGGATGAATATATAACGAAACCTTTTTCTATGGAGGAGCTTATTTCGAAGGTTGAAAGTGTTCTGAATGAGACACTGAACAGAAGGAAGGAAAAGATACTTATTGTTGATGACAGCCCGACCATAATAAGTATTCTGAATAATGGAATTAGTAAAGAGGGTTTTACTGTTATTACTGCATCAGACGGTGAGGATGGGCTGCGAAAGGCACTTGCTGAATTGCCTGACATCATCATTTCCGATATTGAGATGCCCATGATGAATGGGTTTGAGTTTTGCAGACAGGTAAAGGCAAATCAATACATAAAACACATACCATTTGTTGCACTGACATCAAAGGGGAGCAGAGGTGCAAGGGGGCTTGGGAAGAGGGCAGGTATAAATGCATACTTATTAAAACCTTTTACCATTGAAAAGGTAGTAGTTATTATAGAAAGATTCCTTGCAGAAAAAAGAGAAATACTTGAGATAGAGAGGGATCTTATGCTTGCAAGTATATCCTCACTTGCGAAGGCTTTGGATGAAAGGGATACTTATACCCGTTACCATTCAGAGAATGTAGCTAAATATACTGTAATGATAGCAAGCTCAATCGGCTTGAGTAAAGGGGAGATTGAGAAACTGAGGCTTGCAGCCCTCCTCCACGATATCGGAAAGATAGGAATAAGAGATGAGATACTATTTAAAAGAGATAAGCTTACGTCTGAGGAGTATAAGATAATACAGGAACATCCTGAAAAAGGTGCAGCTATACTTCAGCCTATTCCGAGTTTGAAGGATATAATCCCGTACATACTTTACCACCATGAAAAATACGATGGCAACGGTTTAAAGGGGATAAAGGGCGAGGATATACCATTAGGTGCGAGGATATTGGCAGTAGCTGATGCTTACGATGCCCTCACAACTGAAAGACCTTATCGTAAATGCTTAGAAAAAGAAGATGCAATAAGAATGATCAGGGAAAGCTCAGGGATACACTTCTGTCCGACATGCGTTGAAAATTTTG
>Ga0209317_1001333_pt1 | contig 22108 bp, 18 predicted proteins | sample RifGroB2_FD_183994 | JGI IMG/M metagenome (GOLD analysis project Ga0209317, IMG submission 183994) | Soil microbial communities from Rifle, Colorado, USA - Groundwater B2 (SPAdes) (version 2) | ecosystem: Environmental > Terrestrial > Soil > Unclassified | place: Rifle, Colorado | collected...
CCGGGACCGCAGCCTGCTCGGCACCCAGGCCGACCTGCTCGGCGCCCATGCGCTGGGAATCAGAAATCTTCTGGTCACCACCGGCGATCCGCCAAAGCACGGCCCTTACCCGTCAAAACCGGTCTACGACTACAACACCGTCGAACTCATCGGCCTGATCAAGAAGATGAACGCGGGCCTGGATTACAACGACAAGGAGTTCGGCGGCCATACCGACTTCAAGGTTTCCTGCACGGCGCTGCCGACCGCGAAAGACCGGGACCGCGAGATCGAGCGGATGGCGAGAAAGATGAAAGCCGGCGCCGATTTCTTCCAGACCCAGGTCGTCTACGATGCCGAAAAAACGATCAGTTTCATGGAAAAGGCCAAATCCCTGGGCAAACCGATCCTGATCGGTCTGATGCCTTTGAAAAGCGTCAAGATGGCGCGCTTTGTCAACGACAACGTGCAGGGCATCGACGTGCCGGAGGAAATCATCAACCGGATGGAAAAAGACGGCGTTACCGGCATTGAGATAATCTGCGAATTCATCGCCCGCGTGCACCCGGTCATCGACGGCATCCATATCATGGCCATGGGAGATGTCCAGGGAACCAACAGGATCATCGAGTTTGTCCGGTCCCTCGGCAAGTAAAAAACCATAATCTGGGCGGGGCCGGCGAGAGCTTTACTGACGAATTTCGGAGAATAATTTCATGCCATTCATCGGTGAGGCGGTCGCCCTGGCCACCGTCCTCTGCTGGACCTGCAGCGTCCAGTTCTTCGCGGCGGCCTCCCGGCGGGTGGGATCCACCTCGGTCAACATCATCCGCCTGACCACCGCTCTCGTGCTTTTTGCCATTCTGCTCCTTTTAAAGGACGGGGCGGTGGTGCCGCTTCATTTTCCGGAACACGCCTGGTTCTACCTCAGCCTCTCCGGCATTGTCGGCTTCTTTTTCGGTGATATCTTTCTGTTCAAGGCCCTGGTCGAACTGGGGCCGCGGGTGGCCATGCTGGTCCAGAGCCTGGCCGCCCCCACGGCGGCGCTGCTGGGCTGGTTGTTCCTGCAGGAGAGCTACCTGTCGCATCAGTGGCTCGGCATGGCGGTCGCCCTCTGCGGGGTGGCGATGGTTATTCTGGAACGGGGGGTGAAAGACAGCCCGGTGTCGCAACCGCAGGTGCGATCTGTCTCGGCCAAGGGTGTGCTCTGCGGCCTGGCCGGCATGAGCGGCCAGGCCGGCGGGATCGTCCTCAGCAAGATCGGCATGAAAACCGATACCGGTTACCTCGATGCCTTTGCCGCCACGGAAATCAGGGCGATTGCGGCCTTTCTCTGCTTCATTCTCTTCTTCACGGTGACCCACCGGTGGCGCAATGTCCAAACAGCCCTTGCCGACCCCAAAGCGGTGGCCCTTACCGCCATGGGTGCATTCTTCGGCCCTTTTCTGGGGGTTTCCCTGTCGCTTATGGCCCTCCACTATCTGACCAGCGGTGTTGCCTCGACTTTTTTTGCCCTGGTGCCGATCTGCATCATTCCTTTCTCCATCTATCTCGACCGCGAACATGTCTCGGGCCGCGCCGTAGCTGGGGCCGTGGTGGCGGTCGGCGGCGTCTATCTGCTGTCGAGGTAAGGGGCTTCTTTCCCTTAGCCGGGAACGCAGGTAAGAATCGAAAAAATATTATCGAAATATCCTTCCAGGTACAGTACTACTGTTCGAGTAGTATTTCCCGACACTTGAGGCTCTATTGTTTCCGCAGATCGGTCCGCGTCACGCTGCCGGCAGGAGTTCCAACCAAGGATATTCTCAGGGCGGGATTTGCCACCTTTATCGGGGGTCAAATGAGGACTCTCCAGGCGACAACAGAAGAACACGAGGAGTACCAATGTCTCAACAGAAAGCACAACTTACCATCGAAGGCAAGGTCTATGACCTGCCAATAATTGAAGGCACCGCCGGCGAAAAGGCCCTGGATATCAGGTCGCTGATGCGCGACACCGGCTACATTACCTTCGACAGCGGCTATATGAATACCGGCTCCTGCGAGTCGTGCATAACCTATCTGGACGGCGACAAGGGCATCCTCAGGTATCGCGGCTACGACATCGCCGATCTGGCGGAAAACTGCGTGTTCATCGAGGTTGCCTACCTCCTGCTTACCGGCGAACTGCCCACCAAGGCCGAACTCGATCAATTCAAGTACGACATGACGAGATACGCCCTGATTCACGAGGACATGATCCATTTCTTCGATCACTTCCCGCCCAATTCCTCGCCGATGTCGATTCTCTCCACCATGGTCGCCACCATGCACGACTTCTATCCGGAGATGGACCTGGAGGAGGACCCCTACGGCGGCCTCACCACCACCACCGCCCGGCTGCTTTCGAAGATCAGGACCACCGCCGCCTTTTCCTATAAGAAGAACATCGGCCACCCCCTGGTCTATCCCAGGCCGGACTTGAGCTACTGCGCCAACTTCCTCAACATGATGTTCGACCGGCCCAATATGCCGTACACGGTGGAGCCGGTGGCAGTCATCGCCCTGAACAAGCTGCTGATTCTCCACGCCGACCATGAGCAGAACTGCTCCACCTCCACCGTCCGTCTGGTGGGGAGCGCCGGCGTCGGTCTCTACCCGTCCATCTCGGCCGGCATCCACGCCCTGTGGGGTCCCGCGCACGGCGGCGCCAATGCGGCGGTGATGCTGATGCTGGAGAGGATCTATAGGGACGGCAAGAATTACGACAAGTATATCGCAATGGCCAAGGATCCGAACAACCCTTACCGGCTCTCCGGCTTCGGCCATCGGGTCTACAAAACCTACGATCCGCGGGCCAAGCTGATCAAGGAGGTATGCACGGCGGTGCTCGAGACCTTGAACGTCAAGGATCCACTGCTCGAGGTCGCCCAGGAACTGGAATATCGGGTAAGTAATGACGATTACTTCGTTTCCCGCAACCTGTATCCAAACGTCGATTTCTATTCCGGCATCATCTACCGGGCGCTGGGCATTCCTACCAACATGTTTACCGTGATGTTTGCCCTGGGCAGGCTGCCCGGCTGGATCGCCCAGTGGCAGGAGATGAATTCGAGCAAGGACAGTAGTCGGATCGGCCGGCCCCGGCAGGTGTATCAGGGCGTGGTCAGCCGGCCGTTCTCGAAAATCGAGGATCGCGGCTGAAATTGCCGCAGTTTCAAAACCACAACTGAACGCAGCAAACCATCAAACGAACGGAGCCTTCCATGAACAGAATCTTTCTTCTTTGCGCTTGTCTTTTCGTGTTTGCCGGCTGCGCCAAACAACCGGTAATCGCCAACCTCAACCCCCGCATCGGCGAACAGCCGGCCGGCATCTATGCCGATCCCCAGACCGTCGCCGTCATCGGCAAAGATTCACGGAAGACGGCTGACGTGGTGGCCTATCTGAGCGATGAGCCGCCGACGGGTCTCGCCAACCTGACTGCCCCGCAGGAGGTGATCGCCGATCGGCTGACCGCAGGCCTGCGCAGCCAGGGGCTGCGCGTCGATCCTTCCTCGCCGGTCCATCTGGAATTCGAGATCAATGAACTGCTGGTCAGGGTCAGCCGGCCGAAAATGCTCTACAAAGCCGAGGGCAAGACCTTTATTACCCTCACGGTGGAGAACCGTGGGACGGTGTTCACCAAGACCTATAAACGCGAAGCGAGCAAAGAATCAGCCAGACGGCCGGAGCTGCCGAAGCTCGAAGAAATGCTCAACTCCCAACTGGCGGAAATTGTGAGTATGGTCCTCCAGGACCAGGAGGTGAGAAGCCTCATCGCCAGGAGATAGGGGGAATCACGAAAGGGAAGTCTACATAGGGGAGTCCTTGAGAGGCTGTCGGCGATCTGTGCCGACAGCCTCTTTTTTTGTTCAACGGCCGGGAGGCTATTCTGCCATATTCCATTTGGCCAGGATTGCCTTGTACTCAGGCGTGGCGACAAACTTTCCAAGGCAATCCGGATGGTCTTCACCGTTTCATCCGAAGTCTGCAGGCTGGCCGCAAGATAATAGCCGGTCGAGATCTCCGTCAAAGGCAGGATCCGTTTCAGCAGGGCCGCCGGATCGTCCCCTTCCGTTTTCGCCACGTGATAGGCCACAGCATCGGGCATCGGCCAGAGATCGATGCGTCCGGCTTTCAGCTTCTTGTAATTGCTCACGTGGGAGTTGTCGCCTGACGTGCGGTCGAAGGTGTTGAAGTCGAAGCCCTTGCTCTCCAGGTACGATTCCCGGGCAGCGGACTCATATCCCCGACCTCGTCTGCCAGCCTGACTGCGTTCTTGAGCACCTCGTTCAAGGTCCAGTTCGATCAGCCCGCGAACGAAACCGTCGTCCGCCGAGCTGCGGGAGGTGAAAAGCCTGCTCATATTCGGTGCCTCGCCGCCGTTAGGGATTCGGGTCATTTTGCGAAGCTCTTTTCAACTGTGATGATGAAGGGTTATTCTCTCAAGAGAACCTACAACACCCTGATATCCTAGGGTAAAACTTTGGACAGTGCAAGGTAAAGGTGGGAGGAGAGAACTCAGGCGATGATCATCATAGACGGTTCAGCCGGAGAAGGAGGCGGCCAGGTGCTACGTTCGGCCCTGGGGCTGTCCCTAGTGACCGGACGGCCATTCACAATCGAAAATATTCGGGGCAGGAGGAAAAACCCCGGACTGCTGCGTCAGCATCTCACCGTGGTGAAGGCGGCCTGCGAGGTGGGGCTCGCCGAGTGTAAAGGGGCGGAACTCGGGTCCCGCCGCCTCGCTTTTGTCCCGAAGGGGGTGCGGCCGGGCACATACCACTGGACTATCGGTTCCGCCGGTAGCTGCTCGCTCGTCCTGCAGACGGTGCTTCCGGCCTTGATGGTGGCGGCCGGGCCTGCCGACATCGTGATCGAGGGCGGCACCCACAATCCCATGGCGCCGCCTTTCGACTTCCTGAAAGAGACCTTTCTGCCGCTGCTGGCCCGAATGGGGACGAAGGTCGAGCTCGAACTGCTCCGGTCGGGCTTCTATCCCACGGGTGGCGGCAAGATACGGGTCGGGGTGGAACCGGCGGCAAAACCGCAAAGGTTGACGCTCATCGAGCGCGGCCCCACCCACCTCTCGGCTCAGGCCCTTTGCGTCGGGCTGCCGGCGCACATCGGTCTACGGGAGCTGGACGTGTGTCGCACAAAGCTGGGTCTCACTGAAAAAGAGACGAAACTGGTGCAGCTCGAACGTCATGGCCCGGGCAACGTCCTGACGGTCTTCGCCCGCTCGCCGCAGCTGACCGAAATCTTCACCGGTTTCGGCGAGAGAGGAGTCCGGGCCGAAGAGGTGGCGATAAGGCTGGTCGAGCAAGTTCGCGAGTACCTGCAGAGCCGCGCCCTGGTGGGCCATCACCTGGCCGACCAGCTCCTCATCCCCCTGGCGCTCTCCGGAGGGGGACGTTTTCTCACTACGGAGCCCAGCCTTCATACCACCACCAATATCGAGGTGATCGGGAGGTTTCTCGATATCGCCATCGATGTTTCCCCGTTTCACCGTGAGACCTGGGAAGTGCGGGTGGGCCGGTAACCGTGTCCTGAAACCGGAGTACAAGGAGTGGCTTTCGGCAGGGCGATCATAGTGCGATGACTGTCCTGCCGCCTGTCGCGCTCAACTTTTGGCGATCAACCGTCTCAGCTCTTCGCCGTCTTGCTTGACGAGGGCCCTGACCCGTTCGGCATTGACCTGGGCGACGATGATCTGGCCGACTTCCGTCTGAGTGTTTTCATATACCCCCAATTCGCGCATCCCTGCGGCCTGATGCTGGTTATCCTCGGTCGGGCTGACGTAGTGGACCGAGACGGCTTTATAGCGGTGGATGAGGAAAAGGGTATTCAGGGTCATCAATCGCTTCTGGCGCATCTTCTCGGGAAAGGTGTTTTGATCTCGGACCGACAGGATATTATGGTAGCGACGGTCCTGCAGGACGGCGAAGATGATGTTAGCCAGCTTCTTGTCGCCCGCATCGATGATCGAGAGTTCCAGGAGATCGGAGCCGGCGACGTGAGGCCTAAGCGCCACCCGCATCTTCGGAGACATGTCATAATGGGTAGCCCACAGTTTGAGCCACTCCTCGAGCCGGCGCGGCGGCACCTCGGTTTCCACCAGATGCTGGAACTGGGTGGAGCCTTTGCCCATCGCCTTGGTGGTAGCCGTCCCGCCGGTTGCGGCGATCAGCCCGGCATCCGAGCGCGGTCCGCCGACGTGGGTTTGCGGCGTCCGGTACGGCGAGTCGACCAGGCGCAGCTTGCGCTGCAGGCGGGCCAGGGCCAGCATCCCGTCGTCTCTCAGAGCCGTGGCGAATTCTTCCCCCGCCAGGCCGTCGACCTGATGGCCGCCGTAGGTGATGAAGTTGAACACATAGCCCATCTTTCCCAGTTCTTCGGGAAAGCGGCGCATCTCGTCGTCGCTCATGCCGGTGGTATCCCAGTTAAACGAAGGCGACAGGTTGTAGGCCAGCATCTTGTTCGGGTAGACCGCGTGGATCGCATCGGCGAAGATCTTCGCTTCATGCAGATTGGCAGTCTTGGTCTCCATCCACAGGATGTCGGCAAAGGGCGCCACGGCCAGCGATTTGGCAATGGCGTAATCGATGCCGCCCTGGATCTGGTAGTAGCCTTCCGGTGTGCGGGCGATGTCGCAGTTCCAGATGATATTAAAGCCCATGGCGCGGGCTTTGTCCCGAGCCTCGACGAAGGAGACCTTCTCGACGAAGGCGTACCAATCCTCGACGGTCATCGGCAGTTCGGCACCCTCGTCCAGATGAAATCTCATGACATCGGCCACCGCCTGGCCGAAGGTCTTGAGACTCGCCTCCGCCTGCCAGATATCCAGCAGGCGGGTGGAGGCGTGGTCCAGGGCCTTGTTGATATCGGCCGGAGCGCGGCCGGCCATCGCCTTGATCGCAGCATCGACTTCCATGGCCAGACCTGTCCGGTAGAGCCACCGATCCGCCTCGGCGAAGAGATCGTCCGAAATGCGGTACATCAAATGGCCGTTGATTTCCTCGATGCCCTTGGCGTAGAACCTGCGCATAATCGCCAGGAAAGCCGTCTTATAATTGGGAAAGCCGGTGCTGGTGGCCCCCAGAATGAAACGCTGGTCGCGCTCGTCGCCCCGGCCGTCGAGGTAAGTGGCCGCCTCGGCATCGGTCCGGGCGACGATGATCCCCGGCACCTGCATGATATCGAGTTGGAGGCGGGCGGCGTTCAGCCGCTTGATCTGCTCGTCCACCTGGACCAGCACCTTGCCGGCCTGATGCCCGCATTTTTTCACCCCCGGTTTCTGATCCTCGATATGGTAGCCCGGGACGCCGACTTCGACGAAGCGACGGATCAGATTGCGCACATGGGCATCGCCGCCGTGGCCGGTGTCGGCATCGGCGATGATGAACGGCCGATAATCGATCTCCGGGTTCTCGGCACGCTGGGTCTCCGTCATCTGCAGCCGCAGGTAATACTGGTTGCGGTCCGCCGCGAGCAGCGCCCTGACTAAGGGGGCGGCTTCGTCCGGCACCTGACTTAAGGGGTAGCTGGCCAGATCGGGGCCGGGATCTTCGCCCGCCGAGCCCTTGGCCGAGGTCGCCCAGCCGCCAAGGTAGATCCCCTCGATCCCCATTCGCTTGATGGTTACGGCCTGACCGGGAGAGTACGGTCCAAAGGTGGTGATCGATCTGCCTGCCGCGAACAGTTCGCGCAGGCGGGCATAAAAGGCTGCCGCGGCATCGCGGGCGACAGAATACTCGGTGTTGATCGTGCCCCGTTGTTCGACCACCTGGGCCGGGGTGTGCAGGCGGAGAATATCGGCAAAGCGCTGGTCGGCGAACCATTGCCGCATTTTTTCGAGCTCTTCGCTGTAATTTTTCATCGTTTCCTCCACGTTACTCAGAGCGGCCTTCGGCCGGTTTAAAGTCGAGATTTTCGGTGATACGTAATCCCTCATTCCTGAAGGCATCCACATAGAGATCGATACGGTGTCGGGCGGTTGCCGTATCGTAGTTGTCCAAATTGATGTTGAGCAGATCGATATACCAGGGGGGCTTAGCCGGCGCCTGGATATAGGTCTCCACGATGGCCCGGGCGATGGGCAGGGTGGTGTTCTTCGAGTTGTCGTGGACATCGCGGTTGCCGGCGGCGAGAAGCTTGGCATACTCCTCTGCCAGCAGCCGGTTGAAGAGCTCTTGGGTGAATGCATCACCCGATGCGAGGCCGGTTTCCGGATCGTTTTCGGTCAGCACCGCACCCTTGTGAACCCACTCCCACAGGATGGAAAGCCGAATCTCGCCCGTCGCCATGTCTTCCATCAAGTAGAGGATGTCGTCGTTGCCGAAAAAATCGGCGGGCTTGAGCGCCGCCGCCTGAAAGCCCTGGCTGAAGGCGTTGCCGTACTGCAGGGCCACGCTCAACAGGTTGCGGGCGCCGCGAACGGTGCGCGGAGCGGGTTCCAGCCGGGTCAAGCCTGCCGCGTCTTCCTCGGTATAGGTGAGCGGCGGCAATTTTCGGCCCAGCTGGTTGTCCTCACCGATTTCTTCCCACACCGGCCGGATGATATGGACCATCTTCCAGTGGGCGATCCATTTGCCGCTCGCACCCTCCTGCTGCTCGCGGACGGCGCCGGCTTTGGCCTTGGCCATGCCGTCTTCGACGCCCTTTTTCGAGCCGACCGGAATGTTCGGTTCCATGCCGCCCTGCCAGAGGGCGAAATTACCGCTTGCGTCGGGGGTGTTGACGGCCCGCCGCACCCGATCCTCATAGTGACGCATGTAGCCGTAGGTCATGACGATCGACTCGATGTTCGGGTGGATGAATCCCTCGTCCCAGCAGCAGGCGTCGGCGACGCTGTTGATATAGTCCCAACGGCCGGTGTTGAAGCCGACGAAATGGCGGCCGAGGGCGGCGCGGATCTCCATCAGCTGGAAGGTCGCCTCCAGCTGTTCCACCAGCACGTAGACCTTGATGGTACCCGGCCCGAGGTCCAGGTGCTCTTCCAGACCATTCAGCAGCCGGCTCCAGAAGCCGGCCTCCTCGGCGGTCTGGATCTTGGGCAGGTAGAGGACGATCGAACGGTTGTCGGCGCGCAGCGCCTGAAGATTATTCACCACATAGAGCGTGGTGTCGACGATCGAGGCGGAGAGCGCCGCGACGCCTGCCCTGATATGGCGGTCGTCGAGGTGCAGCCCGCGGGGACGGAAGATCCTGGTGGTGAAATCCAGCTGGCCGCGCCAGTCGGCGACGATCTTCCGGCCGAGGAAATCCTTGGCCCAGTTGTTCATTTCCCCGGCGACCTCGCTTGCGACCTTTAAGAAGAAAGGGTCGGAGGCGAACGCCAGTTTCAGGCTGCGCTGGTTGTCGAGCGACATGGTACCGACCTGGCCGAGGGCGTCTTCGCCGTCGAACATCCAGCCGTCAGCTCCGGACAGCAGGGCGTGGGCGACATTGCGCAGGCTGGAAGCGACCGGGGCTCCCGGTTTGGCGGCCGGACCTGTCCCCTGCAGCCACTGGCGCCGCAGATCATGGGGGATTTCCGAGCCGACGAATTTGCCATCCCGGGCATCCTGGATGCGGATATCGGTCCCCGGGATAACCCCTGCGGTATCTAGGAAAGTAAGCGGCCGTCTGTTGCGGATCCGGTCCAGGCGACGCGCTATCCGCTCATTCATCAATCGTTTCCGCTCGGGGTCGAATTGCGCCATGAACCCCAGCGCGGCAAGGACCTCCGGCGTATACACGTCGGGATATCGCTGTGCCAGGTTATCTCTGATCTGCAGGCCGGCGTCTGCGGTGCGGGTGCGGGTTTTGCTCATCGGAGCCTCCTCCTGCTATTCTTTTCTCAACTTGGCCTCAAGCTGGGACATGACGTTTTTGTAGCCTTTATTATACTCAAGCTCATCCGGAATGAGGGTCGCGGGATGGATAAAGCCCTGTGCCCGCATCATTTCCGACTTTTCCACGGCCAGCCGGCGGAAATAATCCCAATCGCTGGTTTCGAAGGCATCGACCGACTGCCCGAGCTTCCCGTCTTTGATACTGAACAGGCTGACCGAGACGATGGGAATGCAGTAGTTTGCCGATGCCGAGGTGTTTCTCTTCACCGGCATGAGCGGCATGTGGTGGCTCCCCCTGGTGTTGCCTGCGACAAAATGGCAATACTTGAACATCGCGCAGGCTTCTTCGGTGGCGGGGAAGTCTTTTTGCATGCGTATCAGGGCGGCCGGGTCGTCTTTGCCGACATAGGTGCCGGCGATGTTGTGCAGCCGGTCGGTGGTGGCACTGACAATCGGCTGGCCGTCCCTGGTCCGGATCGATTCGATAACGTATCTGCCCGGATACATGAGCGCCGCGGCAATGACAAAAATCTCTTCGGGGGTGCGCAGCGAAGCTGTTTTGCCGGTCTCCACATCCATGATGATGAACTCGACCCCCCGGGTCAGGCTGGGATTGAGCAATAAGCCGGTATTCGCTCCTGGATCGCAGAACAATCGGTAGAAAGGATGATTGAAGGCGCCAGGTTCGGTTTTATCCGCGGTGATGAGCGCCACGGCTTCCGCCGGCCGCTCCTCGATTTCCATCTCGGCCACAGCGGGTCCCATTCCCCTGACATTGCCGGAAAATGCTGTCTTGAGAAGATCCTGGCCCGCCCCGTACATGCCTTCCGCCTTGGCCGTTTCCGTGCCCTGCATGAAGGCATCGAAGGCCAGCTTATGGACGGATTCGTTACCGACTCCACGGGTGTGGGTCATGAGAATATGGATGTCGTCCCCGGTATAGCCAAGATAACGATCGATCAGTAACCCGGAAGAAATCCCGCGTTCTTCGATGACCTTACCGACTTCTTTCATCATCCTGTCGCTTGGACGAGTGTGTCCGCCAATCGAGCCGACATCGGCCTTTATTGCTGTCATGGTAATCTTCATGGGCTGCCCTCCTGGGAGAGATTGCTGAATTTTGGCACCTTCGATCACTGGGGGGTTGCCCGAGAATGCCCTTTTTACCCATATCTTTGTTAAACTCGAAAAAATTATCCTCGGAATATTAGCTATATGCCTCCGGTAATTTTTTCGAGTTTGCCTCGATCTGAGAAAAAATTGCTATTCTCGGACGACCTCCTAGGAAAAATGCGTAATCGACGATGCCGATATGGGATCATGTTCCCATCGGTTTGCATTCGGTGAGAGTCACCTCGTGGCTGTGCAGTTCAATCTCAAAGTGTGTTTTAATGTTAGGTTTGTCAAGGTGGGAGGGGTGGAATCGTGCCGGTGTGAAATGCTTCAAGGACCGATGGGCAGGGAAGGAAAGGGGTGACGGGGTGGGCTCGAGAGGGGCGGGCCCACCCGTTGTCAGTTAGTGTACATCACTTACGCAAGCCGCTCTACCCGGTTGATATGCGAGTCGCGCTGCACCGTCCGGCGGTAAGCGACATCGGGACGGCCGAAGACCAGCATATAGCCGACATGGTGGGAGTCGGGCACGCCGAGGCCGGCCAGGATTTCGGGAGTGAGCGCGGTCAAGGTCCATTTGGCCAGGCCCGACCAGAGCGTGCCGAGCCCCATGGAGGCGGCCAGAAGCTCGAAATAATTGAGGGCGATGAAACAATCGGCCTCGGGGGACGGACCGATTTTGGGCGATGAAACGATCAACAGGTGCGGGGCGCCGCGGAACAGGTGGTCGCGGCCCGTCTCCAGGGCGTCGAGTACGTACCCTTTCAAATAGTCCATACCGTCCGGAAAGCGGTTGTCGCGGCAGATTTTCGTGAGAGCCGCATATACCTTGGCGCGCAGGTCCTCCATCACTTCCGGGTCCTCCACCACCGTCAGCAGGACCTGCCGGTTGTTGACGCCGGTGGGGGCGTAGCCGACGGTATCGAGCAGGAAGTCGATCTCCTCCCGCGACACCGGCTCCTTTTTATAGCGGCGCACGGAGCGCCGGCCTTTCATCAGGGTGGCGAGCTGCTGCACCGGCACCTCACCGCCCGTAAGCGGAATCGAGTCGGCCGGATTTTTGCCGAGAATGCTCAAGGCGCCGGTGCTGCAGACCGCGAGGCAGTGCTGGCACTGCACGCAGTTCGCCTCGTTTTCCTTGGTCAACATCGGGATATCCTCGTTCATTTCGATGAGCTGAAAGGGACAGTCCTTGGCACATTCGCCGCAGCCGATACAGAGATTTTCATCCACTTGAAATTGCACATCCATGTTCTTCTCCTGATTTATTGTGATTGCCAAAGAAGGCGGTATGCGCCGCCGGAGTAACTTTACAATGGTATCCATACCACATGTATGGTAGACAATGAAAGTAGGCACCTTTTTGTATTGTAGTATCAAACATCATACCTTGGGAGCGACCGCATGACCGAATGTAACCGGAAAGAAATTCATGGACGGGAGTATTATTGCACCGTCGAATTGACCCTGAACGTTATCGGCGGCAAATGGAAACCCATCATCCTCTACCACCTCGGCAGCGAGGGGACCAAGCGGTTCGGCGAACTGAAACAGATGATGCCCAATATTACCCAAAAGATGCTGACCCAGCAGCTGAGAGAGTTGGAGCACGATGGCCTGGTGCATCGCAAGGTGTACGCCGAGGTGCCCCCCAAGGTGGAATATTCCTTGACCGGTTTCGGCCTGACCATCATCCCGGTGATGCAGAACCTCTGCCAATGGGGGCAGAGCTATGAGGAGAAATTCCGCCCGGCAACGTCCTGTGCGGTTGAGATGGTACAACCGGCCATAATCTGCCAAAAATGTGGATTCCACGACAGCCAACCGGAGGGAGGTAATCCATGAAACCCCGTCGTTCGATTCTGTCCGTTCCCGGACATGTCGCGAAAATGCACGGCAAGGCCGCCGAAAGCGAGGCCGACGTGATCATGCTCGATCTGGAAGACAGCGTCCCGCCGGAGGCAAAAGAGGCCGCCCGCCGCCAGGTCATCGAATCGCTTACGGCGATCGACTGGCACGATAAAACGGTCACCGTCCGCATCAACAGCCTGGATACGCCCTTTGCCTATCGCGATCTGGTTGACGTCGTCGAAGCGGCGGGGGCGAAGATCGACGCCGTCGTGGTGCCCAAGGTCAACCATCCGGGCGACATCCACTGCGTCGACCGGCTTCTGGACGGGATCGAACAGGCCTGCGGTTACTCGATCATCGGCATCGAGGCCTCGATCGAGACCGCCGAGGGCCTCTCCGATGTCACCGCCATCGCCCGGGCCAGCAAACGGCTGCGGAGTCTGGTATTTGGCATCGCCGACTATTCCGCGTCGGTCGGCGCCCGGCTGGTCTCGCTTTCCGGTCACGGGGAGAACGAGGCGGAGATCTATCCCGGCCACCGCTGGCATTTTGCCGTAAGCCGTATGGTCATGGCTGCCAAAGCGAATGGCCTCTTGGCCATCGATGCTCCCTACGGTCATTTCAAGGACAGCGAGGGACTGCAGCGGTCGGCGGTGATGGCCGGCGCCCTGGGCTGCGACGGCAAATGGGCGATCCATCCGAGCCAGCTTGCGACCATCAACCGGGTTTTCTCCCCCACGGAGGAGGACATTCGGCGGGCGATCACCATCCTCGAAGCGGCTGAGGCCGCCGCCAGGAACCGGCGCGGGGCAGTGGCGGTGGAAGGCCGGATGGTTGATCAGGCCACGGTCCGGCTGGCCCGCCGGCTCTACGACCAGGCTCGCCATCTCGGTTTGATAAGCCAAGAGGGTGCGCCCAAACAATAGCTTTAGGTCAGTTTCACTCTTTGGTTTTCAGGGGCAGGCGCACCAGGGCTTCCGCGCCTTGGCCCGGCCGGCTGGTCAGAACGAGTTCGCCGCCATGGGCCTCTACGATGGTCCTGCACAGGCTGAGCCCGAGCCCGAAACCTGATTTCTCCCGGCTCCGCGATTTATCCGCCCGGTAAAAAGGTTCCATGAGATGGGGCAGGTCCTGCTCGGCGATTCCTGGCCCGCTGTCGGTTACGGCGAGGAGCACGCTGCCGTTCTCCTCGGCCACCCGTACCCTTACCGGCCCATCGGCGGGTTGCCCGTGGGTTAAGGCGTTGACGAGCAGATTGTCGATCACCCGGGTAAAGAGATGACGGTCGAGTCGGACTCTCACCGAGCCTTCCGGTCCGGCCAGCTCAACCTCCTGTGCCCTGATCCCCTGGCGGTCGATCACCTCGGCCACAAGTTCCCGCAGATCCACTTCCTCCATCTTCAGGCGGTCAAGATTATGGACATCGCGGGCGGTTTCGAGGATGCCTGTGATCAGTTCCTCCAGCTCCCGGATATCGCTTGCGATCTGTTCCGCCCGTTCCCGGGGCTCGACCATCTCCAGCAGCACCTTGATGCGGGTGAGCGGCGAACGCAGTTCGTGGCTGACATCGCGCAGCAGCTGCTCTTTTGCGGCAATCATCTCCCGCAGGCGGCGAACCATATCGTTGAAGCTGTCGGCCAGTTTGGCCAGTTCGCCGTTGCCCGAAACCTGCACCGCATGGCCGAGGTCGCCCTGAGCAATTTTGCGCGTAGCGTCGTGCAGGGTGGCAAGCGGCGCGAGAATCCGGCGGATGAGGAAATAGGCTCCGGTAAAGATCACGGCGATGATGATCAGGGCGAGAAGATGGAGGTGGGACTGCAGCCAATCCTTCGGCTCTTGATTCTTAGGCAGAGTGAATAGATAGGTGCCGGTCGGGTGCTGGTAACGGATGAACATGATATCGTGACGAAAGGCGTAGGCAATCATGTCGTTGTTCGGCGCCGGGAAAAAGTGCAGCCGCTTCGGAGGCTCTTGCCTGCCCTTCGACCAGTGTACCTCCGAATTCCGGTAGTCGATCCCGATGCCCAGCCGGGCGGCGAGCCGGGCGGCCTCTTCCGGTTGTCCGGCAATGTCGGGGAGCAGGTATTCGAGGTAATGCTCGACCAGCGGATTGTAGGGCACGCCGGCTAACAGTCGGTGCACGATAAAGAGGGCGCTCACCGCCACGGTGATCAGCAGCCAGGCAGCCAGGCAGACCAGCAGGAGCTTGACGAAGACCGAAGAAAACAGCCTCCGGATCTTACACATCGATTTCGATCGGTTCACCGTTCCCTCCGACAAAAGTATAACCCGCGCCCCACACAGTCTTGATCAGCTGCGGAAAGCGTGGATCGTCGCCCAGTTTCTGGCGTATCCGGCTGACGGTGATATCGACGGTGCGGTTGAAGGCGTCGCAGTCCATGCCGCGCAGCTCCTGGAGGATGTCGTCGCGGGAGAAGACCCGGCCGGGCTGACCGACGAGGATGGCCAGCAGGTTATATTCATTGGTGGAGAGGTCAATGGCCCGATTGTCGAGATAAGCGGTGCGGGTCAACGTATCGATCCGCACCCGACCGGCCACGATGCTGTCCTGGACCGGCGACTGGCGGCAGCGGCGCAGCACAGACTGGATCCGGGCTACAAGTTCCCGCGGTTCGAAGGGCTTGGCCAGATAATCGTCGGCCCCGAGTTCGAGGCCGACGATCCGGTCGGCCACCTCGCCGCGGGCGGTGAGCATGATGATCGGAACCTTCGAGGTGCGGCGGATCTCCCGGCAGACCGTAAAGCCGTCCATCTCCGGCAGCATCAGGTCGAGGATCACCAGATCGGGCTGATGCTCCTTCATGAGCCGCAGGCCGACCGACGGCCGGACGGCACTGCTCACCGCCATGTTGAACCCGGCGAGGAAGGTCGTAAGCAGACCGTTCAGTTTGCCGTCGTCGTCGATGATCAGGATCCTGGTGTTCATGCTCTCACGCTCATTGTGGCAACATCTAAAGATTTGACGATTCCAGTATACGCCACCGGGATGCGGTTGCAACCCTTCTCACCCCGGTGGCGCCGCGGCCTGTTACTCGCTTAACGGGCAACCGTGCCTCTTTTCCATCTTGTCGAGTCGCTCGATCAGCTTCTGCCGCTGCTCCGGGGTTAAAGTCGCGTGAAATTCAACCAAACGGTCGACGGCCAGATCGACGATCCGGTCGAGCTGCCGGCGGTGCTCGCCGATGGCCTGCTTCACTACGGCGGTGTCGATTTGGGCAGCGGCAAGCTGCTCCTTGAGTTTCGGACGCATCTCTTTTTTCGAAACCTGCAGACCCTGCAATTCGGTCAGCAGTTCCTGTTTGATCCCGTCAAGCTTCGCCTGCTGGGTGGCATCGAGATCCAGCACCGCATCGAGATAATCGATGACAAAATCGAGATGGGCTTCTTTGTCGCCCTGTCCGTGTTTGCAGCCGCCGAATAGCAGCAGAGTGCCGCCGAGGAGAAAGGTTGTGACGAGTAAAGCGGTTTTTTTCATGGAGGGACCTCCTTCAAGGAAATGGTGATGGAAGCTGGTTTGCTCCCGTTGTTCCCATGAAGGTAGCACCGATCGCCGCAATCTTCCTTTCGCGGAGGTAACGAATTGTAACAGGTTGTAACGGTTGATAAGCTCCTAAAGACGCAGCAGTTCTGCCAGTTGGCTGCGGTCCAGCTGCTTGATAATCCCGGCCTCGTCTTCCTGGATCAGCGAGGCGGCCAGTTCGCGCTTTCTCATGATCAGGCGATGAATCTTCTCTTCCAGAGTGCCCTTGGTGATCAGGCGGAAGACCTGGACCACGTTCTTCTGGCCCATCCGGTGGACCCGGGCGGTGGCCTGTTCTTCCCGGGCGGGATTCCACCAGCGGTCGTAGTGGATGACCGCGCCGGCGGCGGTCAGGTCGATGCCGATCCCGCCCGCGAGCAGGCTGGCGCAGAAGACCCGGCAATCGGCATCGGTGTTGAACCGCTCGATCATCTTCTGCCGTTTGGTCGCCGGCATATCTCCTTTCAGGATCCCGTAGGGGATGCCGAGGCCATTGAGGTGGTGCTCGATGAGGTCAAGCATGCCGGTGTACTGGCTGAAAACAACGAACTTCATGTCGGCTTCGATCAGCTCCGAGACCAGTTCGACAAAAAGATCCCACTTGCCGCTCTGATATTCCCCCGGGTTGTCGCAGCCCTGAACCAGGCATGGATGGCAGCAGATCTGCTTGAGTCGGGTGATGACGGCGAGAATGTTCATATACGGGATCGCACCCGTACCTTCTTCAAGTTCTTCCAGTTCTCGCCCGCTTTCGTCGATCACTTCCCGGTAGAGGGCGATCTGGTCGTCACTCAGCTCGCAGATCCGGTCGTCGTCGATGACGGGTGGGAGTTCTGTCAGGACTTGGCTCCGGCTTCTCCGGAGGATAAAGGGATGGATCAGGCGGCCGAGCTGGTCGCGCACTTCCTGGTTGTTGCCCTCGACGATCGGCTGGACATAGAGCCGCTCGAACTGCCGCTCGTTGCCCAACAGACCCGGCAGACAGATGTCGAAGAGGGACCTGAGATCCTGCAGGGAGTTTTCCACGGGAGTGCCGGTGAGGCCGATCTTTATCCGGCCGTTCAGATCCCGCACCGCCTGATGGGTGGCGGTTGTACGGTTTTTCAGGTACTGAATCTCGTCGAGGAGGACGATATCGAAGGCCTGCGGTCGCAGCAGGTTAAGATCCTGCCGGACGATGCCGTAGGTGGTGAGGAGGAGACGATGCTCCTTTGCCGTTTGCAGATCCCGCTGTGGACCGTAGTAGACGGCGTAGTCCAGGCCCGGGTAAAAACTGTCGATTTTTTCCGCCCAGTTCAAGAGGACCGAGGCAGGGCAGATCACCAGCAGGCTTTTCTTGTCACCATGTTGCAAGGCATTCTGTAGCAGGGCGAGTCCCTGATGGGTTTTGCCGAGGCCCATATCGTCAGCGAGAAGACCGCCGATCCCGAGCCGGTTCAGACGGCTCAGCCAGGCCAGACCGTTGCGCTGATAGGGCCGCAGATGGGCCGGGATCTCGCCCGGCGGCTGCTCCTCGGGCCAGCAGGACACATCGAGCAGTCCGGCAAGCCTCTGCTGCAGTGCTTTGTTGTGGTCCGGGGTTTCAACAGTGGGGACGATTGCGGCCAGGGCGAGCATCTCCCGGTAACTGAGGCGAATCCAGCCGGAACCGTCTGCGGCGAAGCGATCCTCGGGCAGGTCGTAGAGCCAGGATAGCGGGCTTGCCTCTATCTTCAACCACAGCCTGCCGGGCAGGCAAGAGAGCTTTTCCTTTCTGGCGGCGGCGATATCCGCAAGACTGACACTGGTATTGCCGAGGCCGTATCGGCAGGAAAGGTAGCACCAGCCTTCGTCGTCCTCCTCGAAGGAATCGATGAGCAACCGGTCGGGGAGTTCGGCAACATGGAGATCAAGTAACTCCGGCTGCACGATATTGTCCGGAAAATGCAGGGCCGAGCGGTTGGCGGCAAGAAATGCCGGGATATCGTTTGCAGCCACGGTAAACGTGGCATTTTGGGTCTTCTCGTTCTGCAAGAAACCGAGCAGGGGCATCGCCGCCTGCGGTGCGGCGGGATTTTTGAAAACGCCCTCGGCGGCAAGCATGGTTACCGGTAAAAAACCTTCGTCCTCCAGATAGTAGGCGGTCGAAAACCGTCTTCCGGCCAATTCCTGCCGGGACAGGATCCGGCCGTCGGCGAGACGCAGGCTCGGACTGACCTCGAGCAGGTTGTCGGTATTGAATGAGGCCCGGTAGCATTCCCGGGCGGACGGGAGGATGGCGGGCGCTGAAGGGAAAGCGATATTTTTGACCAGCTCCCAGGTCTTTTCGGGTGGCAGCACGACCGTCAGGGATCCGGCCTCATGGCCTGTGCCGAGCTGCAGGGAAAAACGCGATGTGGCCTGGTTCCAGTGCAGCTCCGGGAGGGTATCGCCGTGGAAAATGTAGAGCATCCGCGCGAGCCACATCCAAAAGGAGCTATCCTTTTGCCAGCCGATACTGCTATTGCCAGATCTTGCCAGGGTTGCTTCGCCATCGGTCATGGTCAACAGCTGCAGCTGGTTGTCGAGCAGGGCAAAACCTTTGAGTTGTTCCCGGCCGCTGGAATCTTTACGGGAGAGCAGCAGTTTTCCGGCAGCCGTCCAGGACTCGGGGACAGCCACTCGTACCAGTCCCTCGGCGGGAGTGACTTCAACAAGGGTATGCCCCTCGGTTTCGGTGTGCCGAATCGCAGACCTCGTCCGGCTGAGCCATTCAAATAGAAATATTCCGAGTTTCAGCCAGTTACTTTGCTCAAAGCCAAGCGGGATGGGTGCAGTTTTAGCCTGGGCCGTCGGCTGGATCAGGCTGAGAATGGCCAGGGCAGCGACATGGATACAGCTCTCGCGATCGGACTTCCGTCGGCACAGGCTGCAGTGGCTATTTTTTATGGCAAAACCCTGGTGCAGTGTCGGGTTCTTTTCGAACTGCAGCATGACCGGGGCCTCCCGGTCGACGAGAGCCCCGACCGCATTGCGGATGCTGTGAAAATCGCCAATTTTCTGCTCGCGGATCAGTCGCAGGCCCTGATCGAGCCGGTCGAGGGAAAACCACGGCTTCAGCAGGGCACCTTCGGTAACCGGAAACAGCAAGGGAATGGGAATATGCGGGAAATTGTACATGGGCTGAGACTGGAGAGGGAGATTACAATTGAACTTTTAACAGCCGGATATCGTCGATCCAGACGGTTGCCTTGCCGTTGATGACCAGGTTGAGTTTCACCGAGCTCGGATTTTCACCCTTTTGCAGAAAAAAGGGAGTCTCTTCCGTCGTCCAGTCGGTCGTGCCGGTGAGGATCTGAACCTGTGACAAACCGAATATCGATTGCAATCAGGTCATTAAGACTGCGTTTTATAGGACACGTTGCCGTTGCCCGTTCGAGCTTTTTCAGCATGGCCGCCGTACTCCGGCGGCAGATCCGTGACGATTTCCGCACCGGCCGACTCATGCCTGATCCGGCATCGTCCTTTGTCGTGTAATGTAATGGAAAATCTGGACAAGATGGCCTCCCTGTGCTCTTCACGGTTTTTCGCCGGGGCGAATCATCTTATTGGCAAAGACTGGTAAGCCATTGTAGGAAGTTTCGAATTCCTCCACTACCTCAAAACCATACTGCATATAGAGGTTCTTGGCCGGACCATTGGATCGGGCAACATAGAGGTTGGCGGGGCCTGGAATCCTGGCCAGCAAAAACTCCAGCATGCATCTGCCGAATCCTTTGCCACGGCTCTCGGGATGAACAAACAACGCCCGTATTTCGGCACCGTGTTTTGCACAATAGCCAACGATGTCGTCCTCTTCACAGATGTAAATTTCCGATTCCAGAAGCAGACCGAGGCGCTTCGGGTCGTTCTCAAGCGGCAGAAGCGTAAACCTGGCCTCTTCGTAGCGAAGTTCATCAAGCTTGGATGCTGCGTAAACCGCCAAGACCGCCGGATAATCGCTGGTATTGTACGATCGTATCTTCATCACAGGGAAATGGTGGATCAGCCCATCAATGCCGCTCAAGGTGAAAGGAGCATAATTGCTCGGCAAAGGCAAGAGCGGAAATCGTGAAACGGCAATGAAAATGCTTTTGGCAGCGACCGAGATGAAACGAGTGCTTAACCGGCGGAAATTTTGTAGGGTGAGGGGGCACAGCAGAAGTGCATCCTCCTGATGTGGGATGCGGAACTACTCGACAGAAAATGGTGGCATGATGAGGCAGCAAAGCAGAAAACAGATAACGGTGAGAGGCAAGGTTGTCGGCGGCACACGGCCGCTGATCTGTCTGCCGCTGGTGGCAAGGGAAATGGCGGCGCTCTGCCATGAGGCCAGCGAACTCGCGGCACTGCAGCCGGACATGCTGGAATGGCGAGTCGATGCCTTCTCCGGGGCTGAGGATGTCGCGCTGTGCTTGTCGGTCCTGCACGAGCTGCGGGCGATCATCGGTGAGATCCCGCTCATCTTCACCTGCCGCCTCGACCGGGAAGGCGGTCTGCAGCACCTGAGGCAGGAAAGCCGGCTGACGCTGCTGCTCCGGGCGATGGAGTCGGGCTATGTAGATCTGGTCGATATCGAGCTCTGCAATGAAAGAGAATTTATTGAGAAGATAGGGGCCAGGGCAAAAGCGCTGGGTGTGAAGCTCATCTTCTCCTACCACAATTTTCATGAAACCCCCGGGAAGGAATTTCTCGCGGCGAAACTGGCCGAGGCGGAAAAAACGGGCGCGGATATCGCCAAGATAGCCGTCATGCCAAAGGATTACCACGATGTCCTGACTTTGCTGTCAGCAACCAATACGGCGAGAAACGGGCAGGTCGGTATCCCGATCATCACCATCTCCATGGGAGAGGCGGGCAGGATCAGCAGACTGGCGGGCGGCCTGTTCGGTTCGGACATCACCTTCGGCGCCGGCAGGGAGTCTTCCGCGCCGGGACAGATGGCCTTTCACGAGCTGAAAACGGGGATGGCGCTGCTGTACGGCAAGGAATACCAGCGGTGAAGTGGTTTACCGGCTTTCAAACCGGGCAAGGATATCGTTCATCACCGCCCGGGGGCTTTTGCCCGAAGTGCTGATTTGGGGGAACCGGGCGTAGCTTGCCTCCCTTTCCCGCGTCAGTTCGACAATGCGGGCCATGGGATCGGGTGTGTCGAGCAGCGGGCGCACGACCTGGGTGGACCTTGAAACGCGCTGGAGGATCTCCTCGGGCCTGGCCGCAAGACAAAAGACCGCCCCGCTCATCTCGAGGGCTCGGGCGTTGTCGGGGTCGAGCATCAGCCTGCCGCCGGTGGCGATGACCATGCCTTCCCCGGCGCCCAGTTCCCGGGCGACTGTCGTTTCCAGGCTGCGGAATGCCTCTTCACCGCTGGTCCTGAAGATTTCCGGAATAGACATGCCCGAGCGTTCTTCGATCAGATGATCGGTATCGACGAATGCATAATGCAACTGCCGGGCCAACAGCTTGCCGACGGTCGTTTTACCGCACCCCATGAAGCCGGTAAGGATAATGTTTGGTCTGCCCATGCTGGAATGTTGAAAAGGAATGTTCTGGAAAATGGCCTGAGATCAACATTGTACCAGAACGCCGGACATTGTCATATCGGTAATCCGGCCTGCCGGTTATGTGATCTGCGAATATTTCGGAGCGAAGGTCTACCTTGCCGAATTCAAGGATAATATCGGCAGCTACCATGGCAAACTCCAGGAGCACCTCAAATCCCTGCAACGCACGGAAAACCCTGTCGCTGTAAGAGTCAACCCCGAAAAAA
>Ga0209317_1001334_pt1 | contig 22098 bp, 16 predicted proteins | sample RifGroB2_FD_183994 | JGI IMG/M metagenome (GOLD analysis project Ga0209317, IMG submission 183994) | Soil microbial communities from Rifle, Colorado, USA - Groundwater B2 (SPAdes) (version 2) | ecosystem: Environmental > Terrestrial > Soil > Unclassified | place: Rifle, Colorado | collected...
GCCGACGCCATCGTCATCGAGGAGATCCGCAAGGCTGGGTTATATCGCGACATCTGGCAGTCATTTGCCGTGCTGCTGCCGGTGAAGACCGTCGGCGTCATGGGGGATGCCCGCACCTACGAGTGGACCGTGGCGCTTCGTGCGGTGAACTCCCTGGACGGCATGACCGCCGACTGGGTCAAGCTCCCCTACGAGCTTTTAGGCAGCATTTCCTCGCGCATCATCAACGAGGTGAAGGGCGTGAACCGCGTGGTGTACGACATCAGCCAGAAGCCCCCCGCGACCATCGAGTGGGAATAATCCCCGATCCTCGCCCCTAGGGGTTCGCTTTTTGCACAAAAACACCGCGGTGATTGGCGAGAATGCCGGTCGCCGCGGTTCTTTCGTATCTGGGGGACTGGCTCCGCAGGTGCCTGTCCCCCTTCTATCTGGAGAAAGAACATGGGTCCTATCCGGCTGCTCATCTTCGACCTGGACGGCACGCTGATCGATTCCCTGCCCGACCTAACCGACGCCACCAACCTGATCCGTGAAAAACACGGGCTGCCGCAGATCGAGATAGCCGACGTGCGCAAGCTGGTGGGGCGCGGGGCGCGCCCCCTGGTGGAGCGGGCGCTTCCCGGCGCGAGCGAAGCCGAGGTGGACCAGGCGCTGCAGGTCTTCCTGGAGTACAACCTGGCGCACATAGCCGACAAGACCAGACCGTATCCCGGCGTTCCCGAGACCCTGCGTGAGCTTTCCGGGCTCGGCATCCCGATGGTGGTCCTCTCCAACAAGGACGTGGCCCTTTGCCGAGAGGTCCTGGGGAGGCTCGGACTGGAGCAGCATTTCACCGACGTCTTCGGCGCCGACTCCTTCCCGTACCGAAAGCCCTCCCCCGAGCCGGTCATCGCCGTACTGAAGGTATTCGGCATACCCGCCGCCGAGTGTGTCATGGTAGGCGACAGCGTCAACGACATCGCCGCAGGTGGCGGGGCAGGGGTATGGACCGTCGGCTGCAGCTATGGTTACGGGGACTTGAGCGAACTCGACGAGGCGCATTACCGGGTTCCCGACTTCCCCTCCCTGCTGGAGCTTCCCTTTGCGCAGAGAAAAAACTGAGCCGCAATGAAAAAAAGCTAAAGTTATTTTTAAAGGCGTCGAAACGGAAGTAAACCTAAACTACCTAACTTACTGGGGGCGTTATCAGATGAAAGTAGAAGAGCTCAATTCCAACCCGGCCGTATCCCATCTTGCCGTCGTGCGCAACGACAAGCCCGACGCGGGCGAGGCACATGCGGAGACAGCCAAACAGCAGGCAGGCACCGACAAAGTCGAGCTGTCCAGCTACATGCCCGTAGTTGCCACCTCCAAGCAGAGGAGGGAAGACATCCGGGTAGATCGGGTCGAGGAGTTACGTTCACAGATCAGCAAAGGCACCTATGAAGTTTCCAGCAAAGACCTCGCAGAAAAGATGCTTTCCAAGATCGTCATGAAGTAAAGAGGGAGTTGTCTAGAAGCTCACTAGTAGCCAAGAAAACCATTGACAGCTGCGGGTGAAATGCGGTACAAAGACCACTCGATTTAAGCGGGAATAACTCAGTGGTAGAGTGTCAGCTTCCCAAGCTGAAGGTCGCGGGTTCGAATCCCGTTTCCCGCTCCAAAAAAAAGCAACAATGGCCAGGTCTTCGACCTGGCCTTTTTGTTTTTTCTTTAAGTAACCCGCGTCATCCATGCTTCTATCACTCCCCTTCGTTCTCACCGGGGACTGGCTCCGCAGGTGCCAGTCCCCCTTGCACCAGTCCCCCTCGGATTCCTTGAACATTAGGCGGTGCCTGTCCCCCTCGAAGTCCAGCTAGGTACCGACTGCACAGCCGGAACACGTGCCCTCGGAGGTTCCGGGGAAAAACCGGTCTGCTGCGTAGTCGGTAATGTCGGTTGCGAAGTGGACGAAGAAGTCCTCCGCACCGGCTAGAGGAATCCAATAGCTGTCCGCAACTTGCCCGAGAAATTCATAGTAAGCAACCTCTCGCACCGCGACTTTATCGCGAAGAGCGATTTGGGCTTTGCATCCCGCATGGTGCTTTCTCTCGCCCATGTCCACACACTTGATGCCGGTGGGGTAGCCTCGCTCTTGGGCAAGCCTGTTAGTCTCGATGATGGTGTGGTCTTTGTAGACCAGGATGACGGCTGCCGGGTAATTATCCCAAAACTGGTGAAAGTTCCTGCGAATTTCATCGCTCACGTAAATGTTCATTTTGATCCTCTCTCTACCGCATATGTTGGAAATCGGGTCCGCATGGATGGCATCCCGCCGGGTTCATGCACGACGGAGACGTTGACTGACCAGGTGCAGTCGTTCGGCGTGAGCGGTTTCCTCGCAACCGTTCAGACGTAACAACCTGGCAGCTTCCGGGTGGGGGCAAGACTGAGCCCACCCTTCGTAAAGGGCTTCTCCTCCAGCTTCAGCAGCAGCCAGATTTTTGACGAGATCGGCCGACAGCCTGGGCTTCTGCCATGCGACGAGGTAGGGATTATCCTCCGAGCTTGGAACGGAGTGAGGCTCATTTGTCAGCAGGCTGAGGACCTGGGCCAACCGTTCGGCGTGCCGGTATTCCTCGTGTCCGCACTCGGTTAGCAAGTTGCCAACTTCCGCGTCGATGGCATCAGCGGCAAGGTCATCGTACATCACTTTCCCTGCGGCCTCCAGGAGGAGCATCAGTTTGAGATCGTCGATGGTGGGCTGCCGGACTGAGCCGATATAGGCGAAGGCTTCGTACAGGTCTGTTGGTGCGTTAGGCGGGAGTGCGTACATGGGGAATAACCTCCTCTTTTGGGTTTGACGTGGCGCAAAAGCCCCGACACGCTCTGGTATGACATTCTCCGGTACGCTGATCGCACGGTAGTCGGCACTGCTGGCGAAGGAACGTTACTGATTCGAATCCGTTTGACGCGACAGTAAAAGCATGCTACCACAGGAGTTGTCGGGATGTCATATCCTATCGGACACAATTTTTACTGGATTGGACAAATATGATCTGGAGCACGACGCTGCACTTGGCCAAGTCATCTGAATGGCACGAGCACGAAATTATCGAGATCTTGTTCTGCCGCTCCGGCTCGGGACTCCTCGTTGTGGGGCGGCAGGACATCGTGCTGACACCGCGAAGAGCGGTCATCATCGCGCCCAGAGCTCGCCACAGGTTCATTTTCAGGGGCGATGAGTGCGCCGAGTTGAAAATCGTGTGCATGACCCAAACCGACGCCACCCTAAATCTTTCTGTTGCCCAGAACGCCGTGCTTGGGCAGGTGAAAACGAATGGCGCCGCATTTACCGACCATCCGGAACAGGATGCCTGGCTCTGGGAACTCGTGGACCAGATCCCGGACACGCTGGAGGGGGAGGAACATGGCGATCCTGTCGTGACGTGGGGGGTGATTGGCGTGCTTATCGCCTCGTATCTCCGCCGGATGGACATTCTGGGTGAGGCGGGTGTCAGGCATTCGGACAAAATAAGGGATATTTGCGCATGGATCGACGCCAACCCCAACCAATCGGTAAACTTGGATGCCCTTGCCCTGCGGTTTGGTATGTCCAGAAGCCTCCTTACGCGTGAATTCCGAAAATATGCCGGCACTAGCATCGTCAGTTACGTTAACTCCAGGAGACTCCAAAACGCCGGTACAGCGCTGATGTCTCCGGGGAAAAGCATCCTTGAAGTGTCCTTGGACTTCGGTTTTGTCAGCTTGGCAAATTTCTACAAGCAGTTCAAGTCGCTCTACGGCATGACGCCCGCAGAGTTTCGAAGCCATCTCATGGATAATTTCGCCGCTCGAACCGAAAACTGATCAGGGACAATCCCGGCGCAGAGCGCCTGACGGCGCCATCGGGAAATCGGCAGGCAGAGGGGGGGGGACTCATCGGGGCGAAATCGTCACTTTCTCCTGGAATGCGTCGAATTTGAGTCCGAATTCGTCACTATCTCCTGGAAAACGTCAAATTAGAATCCGAATTCGTCACTTTCTTTCGGAACGCGTCGAATTTGAGTCGGAATTCGTCACTTTCTCTTGGAAAGCGATGAATCAGAATCTGAATTCACCGTTTTCGCGGAGGCGGAGTTCGTGAAAGGCTCTGATGCTTTGCCTTGCGCTCAATTTCTTAACCTTGTGGCGCAATACTAATGGAGTGGAGGCGAATACATCGAGGAGGTAGCTAAAGTAAAATGAAGAAACGCATAATTGCATGGGCGTCCCTGTTCCTCTCCGTCTACCACCCCGTGGTGGTAGACGGAGAGGAACACCACGGGGTACCATCAACGCGTTTCCTTCAAGCTGTTATCTCGAAAGCTTATCACGAGTAATCAGGGTTTTCATTGACAGTGGAGGTGATAAGGTGTATTAACGTAGCGTAATTTTACGGTTTTTTATTTTAAGCGGCAGCATGTATCGTATTTTCTGGCTCTAGAGTGCCCCTATGGCACCTCATGAATCTTGACGGCTTTTTGGCCAAAGGTGCTATCAGGAATAACGCTGTGAGCCGAAATTATAGGTGGAATTGATCGTAGTGCAGATACCCATAATAGATATTTTCGCTGGACCAGGTGGCTTGGGAGAGGGATTTTCCGCCCTTGGCCGGACTGAGAATTCTCTATATTTCCGTATTGCTCTTTCCATTGAGAAAGATCCTGTGGCCCACCAGACGCTGGAGTTGCGAGCTTTCCTGAGGCAGTTCAAGCAGGGACTTGCACCTGAAGACTATTATGACTACCTGCGTGGGGACAGGAGCGAACGGAGTCGCCAGGAGCTATTCAGCAAGTTCCCTGCAGAGGCTGCAGCCGCAAAAGAGCATGCATGGCATGCCGAGTTGGGATCACCCGAAGTCAATTCCCAGATTGATGAGCGGATATCGCGGGCTGTTGCTGACCATGATAAATGGGTCCTCATTGGTGGGCCGCCTTGTCAGGCCTACTCTATTATTGGCCGCGCAAGAAATGCGCGACAAAGGGAAAAGGCTGAAAGCGATGCCCGGAACGTTCTTTACACTGAGTACCTGAACATTGTTGCGCGGCATCGTCCGGCAGTCTTTGTTATGGAAAACGTGAAAGGTATCCTCACTTCACGCGTAAAAGGTCAGCGTATTTTTGAGCGCATAATTGCCGATCTTGAGGAACCGTCCCCTGGGACGCGATATCGGATCTTCTCTCTCGTGAAATCGTCAGAATGTGGCAGGCTCTCACCGAAGGACTACATTGTCGAGTGTGAACGATTCGGCATTCCGCAGTCCCGCCACCGGGTGATCCTTCTTGGCATTCGGCAGGATTTTGCAGAAAAAGCGACACCTTCCATCCTTTCCCCGTCAGACAAGGCCTCTACCGTGGAAGATGTGATCGTCGGTCTTCCTCGCGTTAGGAGCGGGCTTTCGAAGGTAAAAGATAGTGCACTGCTTTGGAAAGAACTTGTGCGAGAGGGTGGCAGCCGGCCGTGGTTGAGAAGTATAGGAGACGAGTCGATCGCTGAAAGGCTCAAAGATGTCTTCTCAAGTATCGAGGTACCTCCTCACGGACGAGGCGGAGAGTTCCTTCCCTGCACAGCCGGCGTACGAGAGGACCTGGCAAATTGGTATCTTGATTCACGGCTGAAAGGCGTCTGCAATCATACGACCAGGGCTCATATGACTGAAGACCTCTACCGTTACGCTTACGTCTCCTGTTTTGGAGAGAGGAACAGCAGGTCGCCGCTCTTGAAGGAGTATCCATCCGAACTTCTACCGGACCATGAAAACGTCGGTACCGGCCACTTTGATGATCGCTTCAGGGTCCAGCTTTTGGGAAAACCGTCAACCACCATTACAAGCCATATGTCAAAGGATGGTCATTACTTCATTCACCCGGACCCTAAGCAGGTCAGGAGCCTTACTGTGCGGGAGGCTGCGAGATTGCAGACATTCCCTGACAACTATTTCTTCTGCGGGACCAGAACGCAGCAGTATGTGCAGGTCGGCAATGCGGTGCCTCCCCTGCTTGCCTACCAGATCGCGGGAATTGTCAAGGAATTCCTGGAGAACGTCTAGCGGTGGCAGACATACTCTCCCCAGAAGAAAGAAGCAGGGTGATGTCCCGCATCCGCGGGAAAAATACCAAAATCGAGCAGATCATCAGACGTGGGCTTTTTGCGAAGGGGTTCAGATTCCGCCTTCACGACCGGAAACTTCCGGGTAAACCGGATCTTGTCTTTCCCCGATACCGGACAGTTCTTTTTGTAAATGGATGTTTTTGGCACGGGCACGATTGTCACCTTTTCAGAAGACCTTCCACAAATCGTGACTTCTGGGATGCCAAAATCCAGAAGAACAGGGACAACGACCGGAAAAAGATTTCACTACTTGTCGAAAGTGGGTGGAAGGTAATCACCATATGGGAATGTGCCTTACGTGGCAAAAAAGACCAGGATATTGCCGTGGTACTGGAAGCAGTCGCCGAACGCATTTGCAAGGATTTTACTGAAAAAAATTCAAGTATTGCAGGTCCCGATAAATAACCACTTCCCCCTGACAGGGGCCGGTTTCTGATACGGTGGCACAGTCCAGTGAATGCACTTTTTAAAATGGCTGTTGTTTCAGGTGTTACCAATGCCGTGAGAGTTCACGTCAGCAGGTGTAGTGACTTGAACTCAACAGACGAAAAAGGCATGTCGCTGCTTATGATCGCAGCTGTAAAGGGGCATGGTGAAACCTGCCGACTGCTCCTTGAAGCTGGGGCGGACCCCTTTATGGTGAATAGGGAGGGGGCAAGCGCTCTTTCACTGGCCAGACGCAACAGTAAGGCAGCCGTTGAGGAAATCATCCTCGACTACATAAACAGGCGCCAACCTCCTCCAGAGGAACATCGACTGCAATCCGGCGATAACGATACCGAACTAGTTGAGGACGAGTTGGGCCTTTCTGCCTGGGAAGAAATCGTTGATTCTCCCCCTCCTGAAGATGATCGTACCTGTCTCGAAAACGCCGGCCAACTCCACCGGCTGATCTCCCGTCATGAACCTGTTGATTCTGGTGTAGAGGATCTTTCCGATCTTGAATTCACTCTTCCCGACCTTCTTCCCTTGCGACACGGGAAGGGGCTCCCTGATTTCGCCAAGGCAAAGGCGCTTTTTCTCCAAGCCATCAGAACTGGCAGGCTAAATCGAGGATTCATCGAGGACCTGAGCCACGAAGACGGTGAACTCGACAGCGACTGTTTGAGGCGCTTGCAGACGGTACTCGGCGATCTTGAGATCCGTATCGATGAACCCGACTGCGTCCTTGAACCTCCTGCGTGCGATGATCCCGAAGCATCAAAGGATTCAGATATCTTTACCGTTTCTGATGAGGAACAGCTCGCCATTGAGGCAGTTCGGTTCCTCGCCCAACTTGATGACAGATCTGACCTCTTGCCGATGTACTACCGAGAGATGGCAAGGTTTTCTCTTCTTTCGAGAGAAGATGAGGTTGCTCTAGGAATGAAGATGGAGGCCGGACGGCAGGAAATCCTCAATGCAATCGCGGCCTGCCCATCAGTGATTACAGCCCTACTCTGTATGGCTGAAGGAGTCGGCAAGCTGGAAATGTCCGTGTCTCAGATCCTCAAGGAGCGTCCCGAAATGTTCGAAACGGAGGAACTCACTGAGAATCCTCCTGATGGGACTGAATTCGGTGAAGTGGAAGAGGACGTAGCAGACAGATCCGGTATTCCGGCCGATGTGGCTGAAAACTTGGAAACTATCCGAAGGTTTCTGCCTGCCATCGATTTTTCCGTAAAGACAAAGGATCCAGTAAGGTGGCAGAAGGCTACTGGCGAGATCGGTAATGCTCTTAATCTGATTCCATGGACCTCACAAGCTCTTGCTGCAGCGTGCTTGCCGATGCGTGAGATGAAAATGGAGTGCGTGATGTCTGTGAACGCGGTTGAACAGATATGCTCTCAAGGAAAAGACGCGATATCTGGCGCGGACTTCTACAAGAGATTCAACGGACACGAGACCGACATCGACTGGTGCCATCGCGAAGCCTCTGGAGAGCAAGACGGCTGGGGACGACGGATTGCGAGGGAGTCCGAGGCTATCATCCATGAGCAACTGAATCTGATTGCACTCCAGGAAGTGGCTGGAATTAGCCTCCACGATCTGTTGATGGTTTCACGGCAGATTGAAGCGGGGGAACAGAAGATATCCTCGGTGAAACAAGAGATGATAAAAGCGAACCTTCGCCTTGTCGTCTCAGTCGCCAAAAAATACCAAAACCGCGGTCTTCCACTGCTGGATCTTGTCCAGGAAGGAAACATTGGACTGATGAGAGCCGTGGAGTCCTTTGATTACAAAATGGGAAACAAGTTTTCAACCTATGCTACATGGTGGATACGCCAGGCGATAACACGGGGGCTTGCCGACAAGGCTCGGACCGTGCGGCTTCCAGTTCATTTCGTGGAAAAGGTATCCCGGATTGTTGCCTCAAGGAAGGTCCTGTTACAGCAGAGCGAGGAGGAGCCTTCGCCTGAAGAGATCTCAGTTGCCGCAGGGCTGCCGGTGGGTGATGTTCTGAAGATACTTGATCTCGACCAGGAGCCGGAATCGCTTGATGTTCCGCTGGGCGAGGAATTAACTCTATATGAAACAATTGCCGACCAGACCCGCTTAAGCCCCTATGATGAGGTTATAAACCAGGATCTCAGGCAAAGCGTTATTAAAGCTCTGACAACACTTCCGCCCCGAATCAGGGAGGTCTTGGAACTGCGTATGGGCATCCCCGATGATCACGACCATACTCTTGAGGACATCGCCGGCAATACAGGTGTGACCAGAGAACGCATCAGGCAGATCGAAGCCAAAGGGCTTTCCCTCCTTCGTCATCCCTCACGGTCGAAAATGCTCCGGGATTTCTATGAGTAATCACCTCCCAGGCTCCCGCCACGCCCCTCCGAAGGCAAGCTCGATGCTGGAAGCACTTCGCGGGCTTGGGTACAGCACGGCTACCGCCCTCGCGGACATTATCGATAACAGCATTGCCGCAGAGGCGGATGAAGTAGCCGTCGGTTTCCATTGGGATTATCAGAGGAGCATCATCACCATCCTTGACGACGGCAAAGGCATGACCAGCGCTGAACTTGATGCGGCAATGAGGCTTGGACATCGAAGTCCTCTTGATGCTCGGGACCCCAATGACCTCGGACGATTCGGCCTCGGACTGAAAACCGCCTCATTCTCGCAGTGCAGACGGCTAACAGTCGCCAGCAGAAAGGCCGAATGCACTTCCTGCCTCATGTGGGACCTGGACATTCTTGAAACAGCAGATGAAGACGGCTGGTACCTTCTTGAAGGACCGGCCAAAGGTTCAGAGGACTTTCTTGAGCCTCTGAAGAACAAGGCACATGGCACGATAGTCCTTTGGGAGCACCTGGACCGCATCGTCACCGGTGGGTTTACCGAGCAGGACTATCTCGATCTCATTGACCTGGTCGAGCAGCATCTTGCCATGGTTTTTCACCGTTTTCTTGAAGGCCCCCGCCCCAAGTTCCGCATTCTCGTGAACAGTCGACCTGTAGCTCCTTGGGACCCGTTCCTTGCGTCACACCCGGCAACCTGGTCATCCCCCATTGAACGTTTCGAAACTGAAGGAGGTACTGTCGAAGTGCAGTGCCACGTGCTTCCACATCGAGACCGCCTTGACCCGCGTGAGTGTGAAAGGGCCGGCGGGCCCGCAGGTTGGCCAGCCCAGCAGGGTTTTTACGTCTACCGGAATCGCAGGCTTCTGGTACCTGGCAGCTGGCTTGGGTTGGGGTATGGCAGGGGATGGACCAAAGAAGAAGCCCAACGGCTTGCACGGATCAGACTGGATATCCCCAATTCCGCGGACGCCGAATGGAAGCTTGACATCAGAAAGTCGACCGCCAAGCCGCCTGTTTCTCTGAGGGGCCGGCTCACAAGGCTTGCCGAGGACACTCGCGGTCGTGCCAGGAGAGTTTTCGCACACCGGGGCCAAGTTATTGCTGTTCCTGGACAGGCGGCCGTCTCACAGGCGTGGAGGGCTGAGCACACCAGTGGCGGAATGCGTTACCGAATCGATCTCAACCATCCGGTCGTGAAAGGTGTACTTGACGACGCAGGGCCACTTCGTGTCCATATTCAGGCGATGCTGAGGGTCATTGAGGAGACAGTGCCTGTTCAGAGGATCTGGCTCGATACTACCGAAGGGAAGGATGTCCCGCGGACTGGGTTCTCTGGCGAGGCGCCGGCAGAGGTCCTCGCGGTACTTGAGATTATGTTCAGAAACATGGTTGATAAAAAGGGGATGTCCCCAAAGATGGCCAAAGACCAGCTTGCCCGTACGGAACCGTTCCATAATTACCCTGAACTGGTAATGACACTTCAAGGGTAAGCAAAAGGACCTCATATGAACTCAAGCGCAAAGGGATACGGCGAAAAAGTTGTGAAATTTGTGCAGGAACTTCTCCTCGATGAGCCTGACCGCAGTTCCATCACTCCCGCTGTCATCGATGAGAAAATCAATATGGTCATCGCGATGAACCCGAAATGGGGCCAGGGACTGGACAGAGTAGCAGTGACCGATGAGCTGATTCGTCGTTTCAGCCTGTGGATAGGCCAGGACAGCACGCTGAAAAGTGACACAGGCCATGTGCCGTGGCTTTCCGCTTCCAGAAAGCAGGAATGGAGGTACTGGCAGAGATACCGGGAGTGGCTTGAGAGGAAGCTTTCCTACGCTGCTGTAGCGGCACTTGACCGCTCTACGGATCGCGTGCTCGAACTGTTCGAAGATCCCCTACGGGAGGGACAGTGGGACAGACGGGGACTGGTTGTAGGTCATGTGCAGTCCGGCAAGACTGGCAACTACACCGGTCTGATCTGCAAGGCAGCCGACGCCGGATACAAAATCATCGTGGTTCTTGCTGGGCTTCATAACAATCTGAGATCACAGACCCAGATGCGCTTGGATGAGGGTTTTCTCGGTTACGAGACAAAACCGAACCGAGAAGACCTGAGCATTCTCGGGGTTGGCGAGATTGACGGAGATCCATCCATACGGCCACAATATGCAACAAACAGGTCCGAGAGCGGAGATTTCAACACCCGGTTCGTACAGAACCTGGGAATTTCGCCGGAAAAGCGGCCATGGCTTTTCGTGGTGAAGAAGAACAAGACGGTTCTGGACCGGCTCCTTCGGTGGATAAGAAAGCATGTTGCAAATGCAACCGACCCTGAAACGGGGAGGAAGATCGTTACCCATCTCCCCCTGCTAATCGTCGACGACGAAGCAGACAACGCCTCCGTTGACACCGGTGAACAGGTTTTCAATGCTGATGGCACACCGGATGAGGATCACCAGCCCACTGCGATAAACAGGCTCATACGCCGCATCCTCCATTCATTTTCACGGTCAGCGTATGTCGGCTATACGGCTACCCCTTTTGCGAACATCTTCATTCACGAGAGGAGTGAAACCAAAGAAGAGGGGCCGGACCTCTTTCCGTCAGCATTTATCATCAACCTCGCCGCACCATCAAACTACGTGGGACCTGCACGCATCTTCGGCCTGAGTAGCGGAGGGCAACGCGACGGAGGTCTTCCCCTCTCCAGAGTGGTGACTGACTATTCCGAAGGTGACGGCAGGCGCGGATGGATGCCACTAGGCCACAAGAGCGGATTTTACCCTCTTTTCTGCGGCCAGGATATCCTGCCTCCATCCCTGGTCGAAGCCATTGATTCCTTCCTCCTCACCGTTGCAGTGCGGCGTCTGCGTGGACAGAAGGGTCATCATTGTTCAATGCTGGTACATGTTACACGGTTTAATGCTGTTCAGCGTGCGGTTACCAGCCAGATTGAACACCATGTCCGGCACCTGCGTCAGCGCCTTACCCGCAGAATCGATACAGAAGAGATACTGCAGCGTATCCAGGCACTGTGGGAAACAGATTTTATCCCGACCAATTGCGCATTCATAGAGGGAGCCCCTGATATTGCTGTTCCAGCACTTCCATCCTGGCAAGATGTACTGGATGCACTTCCGGACGTTGTAAGTGACGTCCAGGTCAGGATGATCAACGGGACAGCGAAAGATGCTCTCGACTATGCGGAACATGAGGGGACCGGCCTTAACGTAATAGCGATCGGCGGTGACAAGCTCGCTCGGGGACTTACTCTTGAGGGACTCAGCACCAGCTACTTCCTGCGTGCCTCCAGAATGTACGACACCTTGATGCAGATGGGACGCTGGTTCGGTTACCGACCTGGTTACCTTGATCTGTGCCGTCTTTACACCACGGAGGACCTCCTTGAATGGTTCGGACACATTGCCGATGCCGGAGAAGAACTGCGTGAAGAATTCGACATCATGGCTGAGACAAATGCCATCCCACGGGAATACGGGCTCAAAGTGCAGTCGCACCCTGTTCTCATGGTTACCAGCCGAGTCAAAATGAGAAGGGCCAGGAATCTTCTGTTGTCGTTCAGCGGAACGCTTATCGAAACCGTGGCCCTGCATCGCGGCCAGGAAAAGCTGCAGTGGAATTTCCAGTTGTGCCAGCGTTTTCTCTCCTCTCTTGGTGAACCGACTCAGCAGAACCCTATCGTTCTCCAGAGAACCGGAACAGTTCACAATTGGCCAGGATGCCTCTGGACCTCTGTGGCAGCTTCCGATGTCGTGGATTTCTTGGGCAGCTACCAGACACATGAGGCTGCATACAAGGTAAATGGGCCACTACTTGCCCAGTTCATAGAATCCATGGTGACCGTGGGTGAACTGACCCGCTGGACAGTTGCGTTGCTTGGAGGGACTGGAAAGGAAACGGAAATCATAGATGGCCTCAGAGTTAGCATGCTTCAAAGGAAACAGAACTGCAATCACTCGGATCGGTACTCCATCGGCCGCCTTCTCTCGCCACGTGATGAAGGAATAGATCTTGATGAAACGAGCTGGGCCGCAGCTCTGAATGAGACGCGGAAGATCTGGCGGGGTGACCCCGGAAGACTGCAGATGGAGGAGCCGAAGATGCCCAACGGTCCTGCCATAAGAAAAATCCGCGGTTTTGGTGCGGAAGGGATCGAGGCACACCCGGAAAGAGGACTGCTTCTTCTTTATCTTCTCGATCCTATGCTTGCTGAAGCAGGCTTTCCAGAGGAGACTCCACCGATTGTTGCATTCGGCATAAGTTTTCCTGGGACCAAGTCGGGAAGGAAGGTTGAGTACAAGGTGAACAACGTGTTATGGGAGCAGGAATATGGACCAGCAGACTGAGAGCCTGATGGCTGCATGGAGAGCCTTGGCGGGGAATCCCGAAGCCGAAGGATGGCGGAGCATTGCGGTTGCGGGAATGGGCCGCTGCCGGATTCTTGCCGGACGGCATTTCCCCGGCAATGAGGAAGCCGTGCTTGTGGGCCTCAAAAGTGTGTCCATTCCCGGCGCTGCATGTCTTCCCTCAGGCAACGGTTTCATTGTACAGATAGTTGAGCATGGCCCTGTCCCGGACGGTTTAATCTGGTTCGGCCTCGTTCGCCAGCCTGCAGGGAGTCTGGATTTCTTTGCAATGATGGCGGAGGATGTTGTTGCAACCATGATGGCTTCGGATCCTGACGACGAAGAGAGGCCTCTCGCTGTGTTTCTGGGCAGGGTCCGGGCATGGCAAAGTTTCATGGAACGCGACAGGGAAGGGATGCTTGGAACCGAAGCCGAGATCGGGCTCCACGGCGAACTTGTGTTTCTGCACTCAGTTATCGCCTCGGGTGTAAACGGTCACATGGCTGTGCTGGCCTGGTATGGACCGCTTGACGGAATTCAGGATTTCCGGTTCCGTGAAGGAGCGATAGAGGTCAAAGCCACAACCTTGAATGGAACGTTTCCGGCAAAGATCTCCTCTCTAGAGCAGCTGGATGCCGCAATGCAGAGCGGGCTCTTTCTGGCAGGCGTCAGGTTAAAATTGGACCCCGAGGGCCAGAATCTCGCGCAACGTGCAGAGTCGGTGCGTGAACTCCTCCAGACTGATCCTGCTGCGCTTGCCGCGTTTGGCACCCGGCTGCTCCACGCCGGTTTTTTCCCGGGCCTGTCTGACCGGTATCCGCGGGCTTTCACCCATGTCCAGACAAAGATTCACTTTGTGAATGATGACTTCCCCACACTGACGCATGCCTCCGTCTCGACCGCTATCCGGAGTGCCCGGTATGAAATAGACCTGGATCTTGTTGGTGTCGGGGATATACCGCTGTCCTCTGTACTGAATTCAATAGGAGCATTGTGATGGACTTGCAGGACTTTCTGAGACAGACACAGGCCGAGGTTAGGGCCGAGGTAGGAGAACGAATGGGGACACCAGGATCAGCTTATCCGTATCCTGAGCTGGTGTTCGCTGAGATAGTGATGCAGCACATGTCCGAGATAGGGATGACGTTTGAGCCGGTCATCTGCCATGTTGCGGCGAAAATCGGGACTGCCAACCTGAGGCTGAGCGGTTATGCCATCTCGGAGGAAGCCGACCAAATTGACCTCTTTGTCAGCCTCTACGATGGAGTCGATGAAATAACCTCCGTCTCTGATACGGAAACCAGAACAGCAGCCACACAGTGCTCTCGGTTCATTACGGGTTGCGCGAACGGAACACTAGCCCGCAACTTTGACCAGTCCCGTGATGAGTACGCACTGGCAATCACAATCCAGGATTCATACCCAAACCTTGAGCAGATCAGGATTTATGTCCTCACCGACCGCCAGGCGAAATCGAAGTACTTCAAGCCGCTAGAGGTGAAGGGAAAAACGATAAAGCTTGAGGTGATAGATATCGAGAGATTGCACCGTCACTGGGCTGAGGGGAAACCACGCGACGAAATTGTCATGGATTTCAACGAGATCTGTGGTAGCGGGCTTCCTTGCGTGTACGTTCCGCGCATCGAGGAGGATTATGACTGCGCACTGACCGTTTTCCCCGGGGAAGCACTTAGATTTGTGTATGAAAAATACGGGCCACGCCTTCTTGAGGCAAATGTGAGGTCATTTCTCAGCACCACAGGTAAGGTGAATAAAGGGCTAAGAGACACCCTCAAGGACGCGCCGGAAAGATTCATGGCCTACAACAATGGCATAGTCGTGATCGCTGATGAAGTGCATCTCGGGAAAACCGAGACGGGAGCTCCAGCTATTACCTGGATGAAGGGAATGCAGGTCGTCAATGGCGGCCAGACGACGGCATCCATCTATTTCACAAAGAAAAAGACTCCTGAAGTTGATTTGCGACGTGTCAGAGTACCTGCGAAAGTTCTGATTCTTCATACCACTGACATGGAAGCGGAAGAGGTTCTCATCACCTCCATATCGAGGTTTGCGAACAGTCAGAACGCCGTCCGCCAGGCGGACCTGTCCGCAAACAAGCCCTTTCATGTCCAGATTGAGAAGCTTTCGAACACGGTCTACTGCCCGGATGGTGTGGGCAGATGGTTCTACGAAAGGGCCGCCGGCAGCTACAATGTCCTACTGGCAAGGGACGGAAACACTCCGGCACGCCTCAGGCAGCTTAAGGAGGCAATACCGACGTCGAGGAAGATAACCAAGACTGACCTTGCGAAATACCTGAATGCGTGGGACCAGAAACCGGACTTGGTCAGCCTCGGATCGCAGAAGAACTTTGAGAGATTCATGGAGTTTGTTGAGGACAGGGAGGCAGAAAGCACCACACCCGACGTGCAGTTTTACAAGCGCACGATTGCAAAGGCCATAATCTTCAAGACGGCGCAGAAACTGGTCCGGTCGATGTTCCCAGCTTTTCAGGCAAACATCGTCGCATACTTGGTGTCAGTAGTTGCGAAGCTGGTGGGTGAACAATTGGACCTCGACAAGATATGGCAGACTCAGGAACTCTCCCCGCAACTGAAAAATCAGTTTAGGATATGGGCTACAGAAGTAAGTGACACTCTGCATAGCTCATCTGGTGGAAGAATGATTTCTGAGTGGGCAAAAAAGGCTGAATGCTCTGAGTATGCAATGAGACGCTCCTACTCCCCTGTCAGCGCTGGGATCCCAGAAGTTCGAGGATGAAATGTGGGGGCCGCTTGTGATCAGAAAGGGCCGACATGAATTGGGACAAAATAGTTCCAGAAAAGGAGAGGGAAATGGGTGATCCGTCCCTTAAACTCATTACAGCAGTTTCAGACGGTAATGCGTCTGCAAATATTGTCCTCTTGCATGGCCTCAATGGTGATTGGAGAAGTACCTGGGCAAAAGGAAATTGTTTTTGGCCCGACTGGTTGAAGATAGATATTCCTAACATCGCTGTTTACTCAGTATCGTATGATGCTCCATTGATTTCAGAATCACTCCCTATTGCTGACAAAGCGACAGCTATTTTACAGTTGCTACTTACATACAATCTTAAGAATACAATATTCATTGCACATAGTATGGGAGGGCTGGTCACCAAATGTATTTTACGCCACTCATTTGATTCCCAAGAGGAATTTGGTTCGATATTCCATAATACCGTAGGAGTTGTTTTCATAGCAACACCACATACAGGATCTGCATTAGCAGGAATCGGACTGGCGCTGGGGTTAAAAGGAAATGTACCTGATTTATTGCATGATAGCAGCTACCTCCATGAACTGAATGGGTGGTACAGAAATCACTGTAACAAAATTAAACATCAAGTCTTTTATGAGACTAAGAAAATGTTCGGAGTAGCAAAGCCGGTCGCTCGTGGATCCGCTGATATTGGGATTCCTAATGTTACGCCTATACCTTTAGACAGAGATCACTCCGAGACTTGTAAGTTTGCTGATCAAGAAGATTTTGTCTATCGAAGTATTGTTAATTTCGTACAAGTTGTGACAAAACGGAACCTGGACCCAGAGGTTGAGCGTCTAATCGAAGCAACGCAACAAGCATTGCTACATCTAAAACAACCTTCATGCTTTTTCCCCCGAACGGTTGCAGCCGATGGTGGATTGGAAATGGCATCGTTAAGTGATTGTCTTGACTTAGTTCTGCGATCGAAACGAGTCATACTAAAAGGAGGAGCTGGGCAAGGCAAGTCATCCTTTGTTGTACAACTCGCTCAGTTGGCATGCGAAGTTGGTATATTGCCAGTTGTAATTCAACTTAAGAATCTCGAACTTCAATTTCCTGATGAACTAAGTAAGGCCCCAGATTGGAAATCAAAAGTTGATATCATATTAAACGCAGCAATTGTTGACATAACCATTGAAAATTTGGTTAGGCTTTCAAAGCCTGTATTGATAATAGCAGATGGTGTAAACGAAATTAGCGTTGCCCAACATGTAACAGCAATATTTAACGAGACAGTAAGGCACCTTAGTCATGTCTGCGTAATGATGACAGACCGTCTTCAACAACCACAGTGGGAAAATGTGAAATGGAAAAAATGGTCGCTATTACCAATCTCAGAAGGATATTTGCGGCTATGCATTGAAGAAACTTTTGGGACAGACGAGGTTTATGACCAGCTTACAGAAATAGAAAAAGAACTTTTATATGTGCCTTATTTTCTGGATCAGGCAATCTATCTGAAAGATTTTAACTTTGGATCACAATCTGAGACGATTAAAGAATTTTTTGTTAATTGTCTGCACCTATCACATGATGAATTAGATGATCTTTCAAGCATTGCTTACAATTCATATATTGAGAATGGGTCGACATCTTTTCCTTCCAGTGCTGTTAAGAGCAACCTTTTTGAAAGGCTTTGTAGTGCTGGAGTATTAATAAAGACTAAACAAGATGGCCAAAGAGTTGTATTTGATCATCAGCTCAAACATGATTACCTAGCATCTAGGGTTTTAGCGCGTGATTCCAAACTTTGGAATGAGGCTACATTTAATAAAGTTACATTTTTCCATAAGTCAGTGGAGGTGCTAGCTATGGCTCTCCAGCAGGTCAAAGATTTCCAGAACGTAGATTATTTAATCACAAGTATCTATGACTGGAGTTGGCCGATGACCATCGATAGCCTTTCAGAAGCGAAAAGAACTGGCAAATTAAACCTTGGAAGAGATAAAGAACTGATGGTCCTAGGAGTCACTGCGGATAAGAGATTTGATTCAATCTTAAATACAAGGCAACGGGCTCATGATGCACTACTAAAATATCCTGACGAGTTGGCGCGGAAGCTGGTCAATGCATCTACCATTGAAGAAATTTACTCCCTTTTCCAGGGCTATCATGGTGGTGAGGAGTACTTAAGTTGGGTGCAATTGTTCACAAACCCAACCGGAGTAAACATAACAGAGGATAAGATTTATGTGCTAATAACTGATGATCCTATAATCGGATGGACGGCATCTAATGCTTTCCGAAGATGCAATTTGAATGAGAGTAGGCAACTGCAGCTTAGAACCCTTTATAATGCACTTAAAGACCTGCCAAAAAAATGGCGAATTTTGCACACTTTGGGTGCCTATCCAAGTTCTACCAACTCGCAGTTGCTTTTAAGCGCATTAGAAAAAGAAAAAAATTGGGAGCTGCAATACGGCGCTGCGCGATCCCTAGTAGAATATGCAGCAAGGACAACCGATTCTATGAGAGATAATGTTCTTAACAGGTTGTCTAATTGCAAAGGTTTAAGAGGTACTGTTGTTAGAGAAATTGGGGCTGCCGCATTTAACTTTCATTGTGATGAAGCATGGATCAAAGCTGCAACACCAATGCTTTATCAAATAGGAGAAGTATTTTCCAAAGATAATACTGCTGCTGAAAACTGGTCTGCTTTAGTTGAACGGTTTTGTAACGGCGAATGGTTGAAAGCACCAAGGCATTAAATTGGAGGTAATACTGTGACAGACTGGGATTTGCGTTTCATGGAGCTTGCTACGCATGTCGGCTCGTGGAGTAAGGATAAATCAAGAAAGGTTGGTGCCGTCATTGTTGGCCCATCAAATGAGATTAGAGCAATTGGATACAACGGATTCCCGCGTGGAATAAACGACGATGTTTTTTCCCGCCACTGTTCTAAGAGTGGAGAAAAATACAAGTGGACTGAACATGCAGAAAGAAATGCTATATACAGTGCTGCAAAAGTTGGAACCCCTTTATCAGATTGTCGAATTTACATTCCTTGGTTTCCTTGTATGGACTGTGCACGCGCAATAGTTCAGGTAGGAATCAACGAGGTGATAGGCATTAAGCCTGATCTTTTAGACCAGACCTGGGGTGGAGATTTTGAACGATCACTCCAACTTTTTGAAGAAGCGAAAGTTCTTGTTAGATTCATTGAATTTGAAGGAGTTGACAGAATTACTTTTCCCCTGGACGATTAATGTGTCAGAGAAGCCCGCGGTGGCCTCTGAAACATCAGCAGGGTTGATATCAACTTGTTCTGGCTTTGTTCTAATTTTCTGGAATCTAGCTGTATGTTGCTAAAATATATAAGGTTACCTTTGTAGATTTCGCGGAGTTTACAGAGGTCTCAGAGGTTATATGCTTATGAGACTATTGACTTATTTTCCCTCATGGTACAACTCAAGCATCAACCAGACGGCACCTGAATGGCAGCACATAATACGGTCAGCAGATGACCTCATGACCCTGTCAGAAAAAATGCTAGACGCAGAAATGGAGATCGTTTGGGGGAATGGTCTGGATGGCGTTTCCTTGGTCTGTGCAAAAATCATTGAAGACGTGATACTTCTAGAAGAATCTAGTGATCAGCTTATAATGTTTTACGGCAGATATTTAAGGCTCTCAGTCTCAAATATCGCTATGAAGTGTTCCAATATGCACGGGAGGTTCGGCCTTTCATTTGACTGGATTATTTGTGCAACAGCTGAAGGGTTGACACTCAGGCATTTTGAACCAGGAAAAGGTGTATATATTGACAGTCATCTCGATATTTTTGCATTTCTCAATTATCCAATACCTACTCTGTACAGAATGGCAAGACTTGAAGTGTCGAAGTGGCTCGCGGAAGCTTATTACTATGGTAGAAGGCATGGTGGACATCGCCAGTTATTAAACTCCCTATACAAGGAGGCAACAAAGTTTGCCGAAGAGGGACTGGTGTCGGCCAATGGTGAGGAATTCTGTCGTATAGCCCTTGCAGCAGCACAGATAGCTCCTTGGGGCGATGCAAATAATAAGGATGTTACGGCTATGGTTAATTCTCTGCAAATTGCTTTTCGGCGTGGAGGCATTCCTAAGACGTATAAAAGAGCTATCGGTATGGCATTGGGAACCTCTGCGGGTACACACACTGAAAAGGGTGTAGCTTATTGGGCTAAGAAGGCTCTCAAAGAACTAAATGGAGTTCTGATTGCACAAGATATACTTCAGCTTACTGTAAATGCCATTGTTTCAGATGAGGTTAACTCTGCCTACTTAGTTGATAGGATTGAAAAACTGATTACGTCCTATGTAAATAAACAGATAATAGCCTGCAAGCACGATACTGTGATCTTTAATTATCAGCAAATACGACTGTACGACATAATTTCTCCATATATAACAACGCTTGCAAAGAAGGGAAAGGCAGACGATATTATATCAGTACTTACACAATGGTTTCTGGTCCCAAATGAAAATAAAAGAAAAACTAATTTGATCTGCTTTGCACCCAACGATGTTGACGGAGCTCTTTATGCTTCTAATGGCATGACTATGATTGTACAAAATACTGAAGTATCTTACAGTGATACAATAGCTGCGACAAATGAATTTTTAGGTATATATATTTCAATTTTTGATAATCCAAGTCAGGAAGATTTTACTCCCAGTACTTTACCGGCCCAGGATGTCGAAGCTGGGAACGTGTTTTTAAAGCAGTTACTTGGGCTTTACAAATTTAAAGAAGCATGTTCCTTTTTTGCTAAAAACTCCAATGAGAAGCTGTCTCTTTTGCCACTGTCTACCTTGCCGCATCCTGTTCAGCCTTTGATGGTAAGGGAATGCGGGTTCTCTTTCCCGATATGTTCTTCCTACGAAGCCCCCCAAATAGACCGGCCAGTCAAGAAAGCTTTATTGTTTAATACCAGTACGTTATCTGGTCAAGCCGAGGTTGAGGCTGCTGCAGATTTTTTATCTGCAAACGGTATTGAAGTAACCTTACATTCATCTGCTGACTTCACAAACGACGAATTTTTATCCTGTTATCTCGACCCGTCCTATGACTTACTATGGATTACGTCACACGGCGATTTTATGGCAAATGATCCACATTTGTCAAACTTCCACCTCACCAACTCACAAGATAGCATTACCCTCGCTGAAATTATGAGCAGCAAAGAGCTTGAATCGGATGGGAGGCGACTCTTGTTTTTGAACTTCTGTTTCGGGGGAGCCTCACAAATTATTTCAGCACCACCGCGATACGGAATAGCTGCGATATTGGCAGCCAGTAATCAAGCTGTCATTTCACACCTGTGGCCAGTCTCTCTTCTTTCAGGACCTGTGTTCGGTTCCTTGGTTGCAATAGGTTTAACTTCACAGGATTCTTTTTTTGGTGCCTTTGAATATGCCGTAAAAATGATGCAGAAGGACCGAGAGGAAATTGTATCCCTACTTGACTCAACATCTCATTTCAATGAGATCTCTAGGATGATACGGAACAGTAGCAGCAATCTTAGTCCAATTTCGAGTTGGGGATCTCCTGTTTTTTTTGAATAAATCTTCTAATTTACCATGTATACGCAGAAAAGAGTGAAAGCTATGCTTTGACTACTGTTACGAAAGGTCTTTCGGACGTGTAAGGCAATTCATTCCGTGTCAGGCAACTCGGCGTGAGTAAAATTGCAAGCCCTCCATGCATGACAAGGGGGTTGCGCTCAACCCGAGCCTTCCTCATATGCGATCAATCAGAGAGTGGGGCAAATTATGGATTGAATACAACTCCGACCATCATCCACACCGATATAACAGTCGACAAGGAGGAGTAGATGACCTCAGAGCTATCTAAAATATGTCCAACAGATAGGCAGCTTGTGATGAACTTGGTCGAGGCCGCAGGCGTAAATGTCAGCGATTGGGGCAACTTTAAAGGAGGCCAAAAGAAGGCCGCCTGCAACCCAAGATACTGCTATGATTGGTCCTTTGTGGAGCGAGACAAGGTCGTTGTGCTGAACCTTTGGTATGACGAAATGCAGGTG
>Ga0209317_1001336_pt1 | contig 22070 bp, 21 predicted proteins | sample RifGroB2_FD_183994 | JGI IMG/M metagenome (GOLD analysis project Ga0209317, IMG submission 183994) | Soil microbial communities from Rifle, Colorado, USA - Groundwater B2 (SPAdes) (version 2) | ecosystem: Environmental > Terrestrial > Soil > Unclassified | place: Rifle, Colorado | collected...
GGAGGCGAAGTTGTCGTCGGTCAGGGTCATGGCGGCGGCCTCCTTGCTGACAGCAGTGCCGGTGATCCCCATGGCGATGCCGATGTCAGCTTTCTTGAGAGCTGGCGCGTCGTTGACGCCGTCACCAGTCATAGCGACGATGTGCCCTTTCTTCTGCAGGGCGGTCACCACCCGCAGTTTGTGGGCCGGCGACACCCGCGCATAGAGCTGGATCGATTCCACGTCGCTGTCGAGACGGGACTCGTCCATCGCCTCCAGCTCGGCGCCGGTTACGGCACGACCGCCGGTCAAAAGCCCCAGCTCGCGAGCCACGGCCTGCGCCGTCACCGGGTGGTCGCCGGTGATCATGATCGGCCTGATCCCCGCCTCCTCGCAGGTCCGTATGGCGGCCTGCGCCTCGGGTCTGGGAGGGTCGATCATGCCGACCAGACCGAGGAAGGTCATCTCCCTTTCGGCGTCTTCCCTTGTCGCCCCCTTTTTGCAGGCTACCGCCAGCACCCGGAGCGCGGCTTCCGCCATGCGGCGCGACTCCTCAACGATGCGCTCCCCTGCCGCGGCGTCGAGTCCCCTCTCGCCGTCACCGGCAAGCTCGCTGCTGCACGATGCGAGAATGACTTCCGGCGCACCCTTGGCATATGCGACGCGCCCTTCCGGGTCGTCATGCAGCGTGGTCATCCGCTTGGTCTCGGAGGTGAACGGGATCTCGTCGACCCGGGGAAACCGGGTCTCCAGCTCGGCCTTGTCGAGCCCGGCCTTTGCCGCGGCGACCAGCAGCGCCCCCTCCGTCGGATCCCCCTTGACCCGCCAGCGCCCGGTCTCGTCCTTTTCGACGTGCGCGTCGCAGGCCAGGGCGGCCGCCTTCAGCAGCAGCGCCAGGGCGCCGGACGGCTGGACCACCGCGCCGTTTTTGGTGAATTCACCCTGCGGCTGGTACCCTGCGCCGGAGACTTCGAAAGATTCCCCGGCGACAAAGCAGCTGCGCACCGTCATCTCGTCCCTGGTCAGGGTCCCGGTCTTGTCGGAGCAGATCACCGTCGTGCTGCCCAGGGTTTCCACAGCCGCGAGGCGGCGCATCAGCGCGTGTCGTCTTACCATGCGCTGCACTCCCAGGGCAAGGGAGATGGTGACCACGGCAGGGAGAGCTTCCGGCACCACGGCAACGCCGAGCGCGATGCCGAATACCAGCATGTCCACGAAAGGCTCACCCCGCATGAGCCCGACGGCGACGATGACCGCGACACCCGCCATGGCGGCCTTCGCCAGCAGGCTGCCGACCCGGTCCAGGTTCTCCTGCAGCGGCGTCCTGCCGGTCTCAATGCCGGAGATCATCCGCGCGATCTTGCCGAACTCGGTCTGCATCGCGGTGGCGACCACCACCCCGCTCCCCCGGCCGTAGGTGGCGGCGGTCCCGGCGTACGCCATGTTGCTCCGCTCGCCCAAGGCAGCATCCGGATCACTGACAACGGCCGTACTCTTCTCGACCGCAACCGATTCCCCGGTGAGCGCGGCCTCTTCCAGTTGCAGGTTGAAGGCCTCGATCAGCCTGAGATCCGCGGGAACCCGGTCCCCTGCGCGCAGCAGTACCACGTCGCCCGGCACCAGATCGCGCGCCGGCACCTTGGCCTCGGAACCTTCCCGCAGCACCGACGCATCAGGTGCCGCCATCTGCCGCAGCGCCTCGATGGCGCGCTCGGCCCGGTACTCCTGGAAGAAACCAAGCAGCGCGGCGAACAGCACGATCACCGCGATGGCTATCGCCTCGACGGCATGGCCGAGAAAGGCGGAGAGCAGCGCGGCAACCAGCAGGATGACGATCAGCACGTTTTTGAACTGCGCTAAAAAGACCGCCCAGGGCGAGATCCTGTGTGCCGCCTGCAGTTCGTTCGGCCCGTGCCGGGCGAGCCGCGCCTGCGCAGTCGCGGCAGACACCCCCCTTGCAGTGGTATCCAGAAGGCGAAGGACGGCATCGACTTCCAGCGTATGCCAGGACCTTGGGATGTCGGAGTTCGCTGGTTCCATCACGGCCGCTCCTCATTGGCGGGGTGGGCGGGAAAATATCGGCGGATGCCGAGCGCATCTGTTGTAGGAATTGGTCCTTCCTTCTCGTCGTTCAAGCTAGGCTCTCAATTGGCACCCTCGCGGATCTCTTGCCCGGGGCTTACGAAGGAGATCCCCTGTCCCGAGGTGGCTCCGATCATGACGCATTCGATGATCGGCGCGTTGATGACACGGTCCGCATTCCATCTGACGATGAAGTTGGCCCCGAAACCGCCGCTGACATCCTTTTCCTCGATGTGGACATAGCTGGTACCGAGCGGGGCGAGGGCAACCGGCTTCTCCAGATAGCGCCGGACCAGCTTGCCGTTGGTGTCGTAGTAATCGATGGAGGTGATGCGCAGCGATGCGGCGAGGTCGGTGTTCCTGACGCTCAAGGTGGTCGCCAAGTGGAAAGGGAGGCTGCGCGGGCCGCTGAAGACGTTTGAGTAGACCGGGACGTAAACCGTTTGCCCCTTGGACAGCCTGATCTCGCCGGACTCGGACCAACCGGTGGCAGGTGAGATGATGAAGGCGAAAAGGAAAGCGAACACGAGCAGATAACGGTGTCGAAGGTTTTGATGGCGCATGAAATGGTCTCCAATTTATCAGCGCCCCGACTGCGACAGGCTCGGCACGATCGGCCGGTTGCGCAGAGCTAGTCGAAGGGGCGCAGGTTTGACGAGCGCTAGAGGAGGATGAAGGACGGACCGGAAAGCGAAACCTAGGCGACGGATTTCAAAGGATAACAAAAAAATTCCTATAAGCTCCTCTTGAAGCAAATTTTTTGTGGTAACCGTTCACTTGCGCCACAGTGCGCGCCCCCCGCCCTACCGTTGCCAGGCACTGCAGTAGCAGCAGACAATATCATAAATCAGGTGCGACTGGTTACGAGATTAGGGAGTTCAATCGCTATATTTATCCCCTGCCGGCGTTAATTCACGTCTGTTGCCGACAGCACTGTCAGATAACATTCGTGGCTCCAATTTATTCTTATGGTTTGTCGCTTAACAGCTCAAAAGATCAAGGATGTCCAGGCTGGTAGTGAGACCAATATCCACCGTTGCAAAACAAGGCATCAATCCCCGGTCAACCTACAGTCCGGTTAAAAACCTACGCCGCTTTTGAAGTGTATACGGGGATTTCCCTTGACAATAATGCCTCCCGCGAAAGATATTGATCGTGGCAAAACAACCGCTCCCGACGCTTTGGGCGGTGATGGCGCGGGAAGCAGCACAATCACAAGGAGCGGCATTCCCGCCGGGATTGCCGCAGCTTAATCGCGGCAGGAATGCCGCTCCTGCGAATGCGGACAGTGCACAACGGCAAACCCGGGACCCGGCGCTTGCGTATCGCGCATAGGCAATAGGTGACAAACATGTACAACGGCAGGGTGATCATTTGCGATGACGAGGTCGAGATACTGCGGTATCTGAGCAAGATACTGACGGCCAAGGGGCTCGACCTGGAGGTGTTCAGTTCCGGCACCTCGCTGATGAGCTGCCTGGAGAACCGCGGCCTGGACGACAGCGACCTGCTGCTGTTGGACGTGAAGATGCCCGACCTGGACGGCATCGAGATCCTGCAGCGCATCAAGAAGATGAAGATAGAGGTTCCGGTGGTCATCATGACCGCCTATGCCTCCATCAACTCCGCCATAGAGGCGATGAAGCTGGGGGCCTACGACTACGTCACCAAGCCCTTTCCCAAGGAAAAGATCTTCGGCATCCTGGAGAAGGTTCTCGAGCGCAAGGCGCTTCTGAGGGAGAACTCGGCCCTAAAGGACGAACTGGGGTTACCGTCCGCCTCGACCCCGCTCATCTTCGCCAGCGAGAGTTTCCGCAAGGTGCACGACATGGCGATGCTGGTGGCCCAAAGCGAGTCTAACGTGGTGGTGCTGGGGGAATCCGGGACCGGCAAGGAGCTGATCGCGAGCCTGATTCACGGCAACAGCCCGAGAGCCAGGGAGCGCTTTCTCACCATCAACTGCGCCGCCCTTTCCGACACGCTCCTGGAGAGCCAGCTCTTCGGCCACGTGCGGGGCGCCTTCACCGGCGCCATCAACGCGCAAAAGGGGCTCCTGGACGCCGCCAACCACGGCACGCTCTTTCTGGACGAGGTGGGCGACATGAGCCCGGCCATCCAGGCCAAGCTGCTGCGCGTGCTGCAGGAGGGCGATTTCATCCCGGTCGGAGACACCAAGGGGAGGACCGTCGACATCCGGTTTCTGGCCGCGACCAACAAGGACCTGGAGGAGGAGGTGCGCCAAAAGCGCTTCAGGGAGGACCTCTACTTCAGGCTGAACGTGATATCGCTCCATCTCCCGCCGCTTCGCGAGCGGGCCGAGGACATCGAACCCCTGGCCAGGCACTTCCTGACCAAGTACGCGGGGCGCATGAAGCGGGAGATCACCGACTTCACCCGGGAGGCGATGCAACTGCTTAAGTCCTACAGCTGGCCCGGTAACATCCGGGAGTTGGAGAACGCCATCGAGCGCGCCGCGATCCTGACCCGCGGCACATCGATCACCGCCGAGACGCTACCGGTCTGGAGGACTACCCAGGTCGGCGAGCCTAAGCAGGCCAAGCGGCTGGTTTCCCTGGAAACCGTGGAGCGCGAGCACATACTGCACGTCCTGAAGGCATCCGGCAACAACAAGAGCCGCTCCGCCAAGATTCTCGAGATAGCCAGACGGACCCTGGATCGCAAGATCGAGGAGTACGGCCTGGACGACGAGGGCGCCCGCTGATGCCCCAGCGCTTCCCCATCCGCGCCAAACTCACCTTCGGGTCGCTGGCCCCGCTCTTTGTCGCCTTCTTGATCTGTTCGCTGGCAGGCCTTTACATCATCAACGCCAAGATCGCCAGCCAGGCACAGGAGAAGGTGCGTACCGACCTCAACTCGGCACGCGAGGTGTACCGAAACGAGCTGAGCCGCATCGGCGAGCTGATCGACCTGACCGCAACCAACCCGTACACCTCGTCCATCATTGCCGGAGACAAGGAGATCGAGTCGCTGCTCCGCAAGCGGCTGCGCATAAAACACCTCGACATCCTCACCGTGGTCGACTCCTCCGGGCGGGTGCGGTACCGCGCCCACAGCCCGCAACTGGCGGGGGACAGGCAGTCCGGCTATTTTCTGGACCAGGCGCTGAGAGGGATCGGCGTCACCGGCACCACCGTGTTAAGCGAGGAGCAGCTGCAAAGCGAAGGGATCGCACTGGCCAGCCGGGCCACCATCCCGGTCCTCTCCACCCCGCATTCGCGGCCGCGCGCCGGCACCACGGAGCGCTCCGGGATGGTGATGGTCTCGGCCGCGCCGCTGCGCGATGCCGCCGGCCGCATCGTCGGCGCACTGTACGGCGGGGTCCTGCTGAACAACAACAACGCGCTGGTAGACAAGATCAAGGAAATCGTCTACGAGGGGGTGCAGTTCAACGGCACCGACGTAGGGAGCGCCACGATCTTTCTGGGCGACACCCGTATCGCCACCAATGTGCGCGCCGACAACGACGCCAGGGCCATCGGGACCAGGGTTTCCGAGGAAGTATACAACCGGGTGATCCTGGAAAACAAGAAATGGGTGGGACGCGCCTTTGTCGTGAACGACTGGTACTTCACCGCCTATGAACCGATACTGGACCTGCACGGCAAGGCGGTCGGCTCGCTCTACGTGGGGATGCTGGAAAAGCCGTACACCCACATGCAGAAAAGCGTCAACTCCATCCTTTACGCCGTCCTCTTCGTCACATCGCTGATCGGCATAGCGGTCTCCGGATTCATCGGCACCCTGCTCGCGCGTCCCATCAAGGAACTGGAAAAGCTGGCCCACCGGGTTGCACTGGGCGAGCGCAATCTCCAGATGGACGTCCCCAGCACCGACGAGGTCGGGGATCTCGCCAACGCCTTCAACCTGATGACCCGGGCCCTGAGCCGGCAGGAGGCGGAGATCGGCCTGCTGCACCGGGCCCTGGAGCGCAAGGTCGAGGAGCGCACGGCGCAACTTAGCGACAAGAATCGTCTCCTGCTGCAGACCCGGGCAGACCTGGCACGGGCGGAAAAGCTCGCGGACCTGGGGATCGTGGCGGCAGGTGTGGCGCACGAGATCAACACACCGCTCGCCATCATAAGGGGGAACACCGAGGTGCTGGAGATGTGCCTGCCTCAGGAGCACCCAAACCGCGAAGAGGTCGAGATCATCAGCCTGCAGACCGAGCGGATGGCGAAGATCGTCGGCAACCTGCTGGTCTTCGCCAGGCAGAAGTCGCTGAACCAGAGGCACTTCATGGTAAACGAGCTGCTGGACGACATACTGAGCCAGATCAGGCACCAGGTCGACATGGAGAGGATCACGGTGCAGTGGGAGTATGCAACGAATCTGGCACCGATCCGAGGCGACGCCGACCAACTCAGGCAGGTGTTCGGCAACCTCATCCTGAACGCCGTGCAGGCGATGCTGCCAAACGGCGGCACGCTCAGGCTCACGACCCGGCACCACGGCCCCGGCTGCGTGGTCGAGATTGCCGACACGGGCAAGGGGATCCTGCCGGAGCACCTGGAGAAAATATTCACCCCCTTCTTCACCACCAAGGATAACGGCAGCGGGCTCGGCCTTTCCGTGTCATACGGCATCGTGAAGGACCACGGAGGCGACATCCAGGTCTCCAGCACGCCGGGCCAGGGGACCAGCTTCGAAATCGTCATCCCGGGGGAAAGCCCCCTTGATGAGGCTTCAGACGACGTGTGATCCGAGAGGCAGACGCGAGAGGCAGACTATTTAAAATCAGAATCAACGACCAAGGAGCAAACAGATGAGTATGCAGTGGACCAGCGAACTGTCGACCGGCGTGGCCGAGATCGACAAGCAGCACAAGGAGATTTTCAGCAGATTCGACCGCCTGTTCGCCGCCTGCAGCGAAGGGAGAGGAAAGGAAGAGGTGTTGCGGTTACTGCTGTTTCTGGAAGAGTACGTCAAGGAACATTTCGCCGCGGAGGAACGCCTGCAGCTAAGAAATGCCTACCCGGACTACAACTCCCACAAGTCGGAGCACACGCGCTTCATGGCGGACGTGGACCGGCTGACGCGCGAGTTCCGGGTCGAAGGGGCGACGCTGGCGCTGGTGATCCTGACCAACAAGACGCTCACCTCCTGGCTGTTGCAGCACATCACCAAGACCGACATGGCATTCGCAAGCTACCTAAGGGACGAGGCCGCCCGGTGAATCGGAACAGGTTAAGGTTGAGGTTAAGGTTTAGGTTAAGAAGTTTCCCTGAACCTTAACCTAAACCTTAACCTGCTTTAGCCTTGCGGGGGCTTGGGACCGGCTGAGGGTTCGGGTTTTCGGGCGGCGTCCTTGCCGGGTTGACGAAACGGCTTCTTGTGCCTTGAGCGCGTCCGACTGCGTTGTTCGCCGGGAACCGCCTTGGCTGGCGCCGCTCCCCTCTGGTTCTTCTGCGACTGGTCCTTCGGGGCGGGTTCCGGACGGTTGGGCGACTTGAGCCTCGCTATCAGGTCCCGGGCCCACTCCAGATCCCCGTCGCAGCATTCCTTTGCCACGTACTGCAGGTCTTCCGGCGTGGTCTTGGTCGACTTGATCTTGAAGAGCCTCTCGATGAGCTCCTTGGACCAGTAATACTCCCTGATATACTTCTTGCCGTCTATCTCGTCATAGCTGTATTCGGTGCAGGGGACCACGCTCTTGAGCCACTGCGGCGACACTTTCAGCCGGGCCGCGGCTGCTTCCTTTTCATGATGATCGTGTTCCTGCTTTTTCCGCACCAGGGTGGTGCCGGTTTCGGCGCTCCCGGCCGGGTCAGCCTGTTGCACCATGCGCGCCAGGTAACCGGCAAGATCCTCCAGCGCCGGCTCCGCCAGGCACGAGACTCCCATCTCGGATCGATAAGCCACCCCGGGACAATCTACGCTGTAGCCGACCGCGGGTTCGCTGTCACCTTCCTGATGACCGATGTTCACCTCCAGATCGAAAGAGCGCTCGCAAAGCTGCTCGGCGAGTTCGCCCTCTACAGCATCCAGGACCGCCTGGGTCAGGCTTTCCTTCAAGGGGCCGTCCTCTACCCTGAAATAGGCGTGTGAGTGCAGTTTGGCCAGATTACCCGATATGCTTTGCAGATGTTCAGATGTCATGGTGAAATCCCGTCCGTTGCCGTTCTTTGAATTTTGCGTTTACCGAGCGCCAGGCATCGCTGCAAAGCGGTCGGGGGCCGAAACGATTTTGCCGTCGGCACCAAGCGGAGCCGTCAGTTTTCAGCAAAACCCTACCCTAGCACAAGGAAGACCCAATCGCATACATCATTTTCCAATCAGCCCGACCTTCCCCCTCTGCCAGGCTGACTGCACCGATGGAATCGCAGCAGGACGGTGCCGACAGCTGCGATTAATCAGGCTCAGGGTATCGTCACTTCCAGGCGGCACTCTCTGTGGCAAAAGCCTGAAAGCACAACTCAGACGCTGCTGACTCCGTCCTCTTTATCACGCTGCGGGGAGACCCTTGAAAGGTAGCATCTTTTCTGACTGCTGCAGACAAAAAAATGGGAGCCAATGGCTCCCACTCACCCTGCGGCATCAAAACTCAACAAAACAAAGACTTCATCGGCAATCCGCATACTAACAGCGGGTCATCACATTTCAGCAGAAAAGATTCTCAATACAAAAGGACCCGCGTACATCACATTACAAGCAAACTCAAGGCAGCCCCTCCATCCATCTAGGTGCAGAGCGCCTGGTACAACTGGGCAGGCAGAAACGGTTTCCTGAGCAAGCTGCTTCCATCGAAGCGCAGTTCAGCGGGAGTCGCCTCGTATTTCGAGATGCCGCCGCTGCAGAAGATTATCCGTGAGGCGCCGCACAACTCACGTATCTCGCGAGCGGCCTCGACACCGTTCTTAAACGGCATGTCTATATCCATGATGGTGATATCCGGAAGATGCTCACGGTATTTTTCTACTGCCTCAACTCCATTGGCAGCTTCAGCCACAATGACATAGTTCTCCTTTTCTATCATGTAACGAAGCATCAGCCTGATATCTTCTACATCATCAACTATCAGGACCCTTCTTTTCATTTCACACCTCAGTACATTAAATACCAGAAAAATACCTGAAATAACGTTACCAGGCAGCTATGCCAGTTGTTCTGCCTAAACCGTGCCGAAAATGTGCAAAATTCGCACAAGCTGACTTTAAAACAAATTTATTAAGAGCCAAATTGCGTCGCCCCACCACAACCGGGTGCATTCATTTAAAAAAGGTGGAGAGAAGAGACGGATTATTAGTTCATTGAACCCTGGCAAGCGAGCCTTCGCCGGCAGGGCTCCACCCTGGCCGGCTCCTCCCAATGACACAATCACCGCCATATGACCCAGCCACACGTCAAATGACCACACGGGCATTGACAGTAGCCGGCGACTCCAGTCAGACCTCCTCCTTTACACATAGAGTCCATTGCCGCTTGCTTTTGGGAAGAAGCGAACTAGAATATCTGAGTTTATTCTAATGTAAACGGAAACTGCACCGCACTCTACCGGCACCAGGAGGACCGCATGAAGAAAGCAGAAGTTAAAAGCTTCGCAAACCCCGACGAGGTAAGGACCTTTCCGCTTGGCAAACTGGAGCTGGTAACGATAGGCGGTATCACCGTGGGACGCGCCACTTTTGAGCCGGGGTGGCGCTGGTCCAACTCCGTGCAGCCGATAGCCAAGACCTTGAGCTGCGAGGCGGCGCATTTCCAGTATCACGTGTCGGGAACCGCCAGGATCCTCATGGACGACGGCAAGGAGTTCGACTGCAAGGCCGGCGACGTCTCGCTGCTGCCGGAAGGGCATGACGCCTGGGTGGTTGGCGACGAACCGGTCGTCGTCGTCGACTTCCAGGGTATGCTCGACTACGCCAAGCCACCGGCTAGATGAGACGCCTCCACCCCTCTCCCCGCAGCTCCGGGATCACCCCTTTTACGCTCCTTCTGGCCGCACTGGCGGTAGCGGCCCTGCTCCCCTGCATCTCGACGGCGCACGACCCCCAGGACCTGGTCCTCGAGGGGGTCGGCGTGGACGAGCGGCTGGGGGCGCGCATTCCGACCGAGCTCCCCTTCCGTGACCAGGCAGGGAGGCTCGTGCAGCTCTCCCGCTACTTCACCGGGGTGCCGGTCATCCTGACGCTGAACTACTACGCCTGCCCCACGCTCTGCCCGCTGGTTTTCCGCAACCTGGTCGGTACCATGCGGCAGATGGGAGGAATCACGCTAGGCAAGGATTTCCGGATCGTCACGGTCAGCATCGATCCCGGTGAAACCGCGGCACGGGCGCTGGACAAATCCACCAAAACCTACGCCATGCTGGGGAACCCGCCGGACGCCGCCAGTGCCTGGCCTTTTCTGCTCGGCGCCCCGCAATCGCTGCAGCGTCTTACCGGGAGCCTCGGAGTCCGCTACACCCGCGTCGGCGCAGGCGACTTCGCCCATCCCAATGTGATCGTCATCGTCACGCCGGATGGCAGGGTGTCGCGCTACCTGTACGGGCTGGAGCAGTCGCCGCAGGATCTGAAGCTTGCCCTGATCGAGGCCTCCGGCGGGCGGATAGGGAACTCGCAGCTATTGAACAGGGCCCTCTTGTACTGCTTCCACTACGACCCGGTCGGCAAGAAGTACGTCCTTTTTGCCTCCCGTGTCATGACCATCGCCATGGTCGGGATCCTGATCCTGGCGCTCGGCCTGCTGGCCCTGCTCTGGAACAGCGAAAGGAAACGTCCCTCCTGAGTCAAGTGCCGGGGGCGGAGTGATCGGAGCGGACCGGCAGCCTGATGAAGTGGAAAGGGTTCACCGTGAAAGGGGAGATGCATGCCGGACCCGAGCGCATTCAGTGGAGCCGAGGCCGCGCTTTCAAGCGGCGACGTGGATGCCGTCTTCATCTTCATCCTCGCCATCTGCGGGTTCTTTTTCATCCTGACCCAGGGGCTTTTGATCTACTTCGCGCTGCGCTACCGAAGGAAAAAGGGGGAGCCGCCCGCCGCCACCCCGTATATCACCGGCAACGCGGTCCTGGAGGGGGTCTGGATCGTGGTTCCGTCACTGCTGCTGATAGCCATCTTCGGCTACGGCTTCGCCGTGTTTGTGAAGTTGCGGACCCCGCTGCCAGGTGCAGCCGAGGTGCAGGTCACCGCATCCCAGTTCGTCTGGAACTTCCAGTACCCCGACGGCAGGCGCTCGGTCAACGAACTGCGGCTGCCGGTCGGCAAGCCGGTCAAACTGATCATGACCTCCACCGACGTGATCCACGGGCTCTTCATACCCGACTACCGGCAAAAAATGGACCTGCTGCCGGGGCGCTACACCTACCTCTGGCTCCTCCCCAAGAGAACCGGGACCTTCGACATATACTGCTCGGAGTACTGCGGCACCGGCCATTCCGTCATGCGCGCCACCTTGATCGTCATGCCGCAGGCCGAGTACCAGGCATGGGTGCAGGGGGAACGGCAAAAAAAGCCAGGGATGCAGTCCATTGCCGAAAAAGGGAAGGCTTTGTTCGAAAGCAGCGGCTGCCCGGGCTGCCACAGCATCGACGGCACCCCGAAGGTGGGGCCGACCCTCAAGGGGATTTTCGGCAGGACGGTGCAGCTAACCGACGGCAGGACGATCACGGCCGATGAGGAATACCTGCGGGAATCGCTGGAAGATCCCAACGAGTATGTGGTGAAGGGGTTCCAGCCCATCATGCCGACCTTCAAGGCGACCCTGAAGGACGACGATCTGGCGGCGGTGATCGCCTACATGAAGACGTTGCAGTAACATCGACGGCGCCCACACCGCGCCTATACGGGGTATAGCCGATGTCCGAGGAAAAGGTGCCAAGCCCGGGGCTGCGCCGGGGCTACCTGAAAGAAAAGGGATTCCGCTCCTGGGCCTTCACCCACGACCACAAACGGATCGGGATCATGTACCTGATAGCGACGCACCTCTTTTTCCTGATCGGGGGGCTCCTTGCCGTCCTGCTGCGCCTGAAACTGCTGACCCCGGGTCCGGCGCTGATGAGCAGCCATGCCTACAACGTCCTTTTCACCATGCACGGGGCCATGATGATCTTCCTGTTCATCATCCCGGCCATCCCCTCCTCGCTCGGCAACTTCTTCATCCCACTTCTGATCGGGGCCCGCGACGTCGCCTTTCCCCGGCTGAACCTGTACAGCCTCTGGCTCTTCCTGGCCGGTATCGTGGTGACGGTCGCCTCGCTTTTGAACCCGATCGATACCGGCTGGACCTTCTATACCCCCTATTCGGCAAAAAGCGCCACCGCCGTGACCGCGCTCTCGCTCGGCCTGTTCCTGGTCGGCATGTCCTCCATCCTCACCGGGCTCAACTTCATCGTCACCATCCACACCATGCGCGCCCACGGCATGACCTGGTACCGGATGCCGCTCTTCATCTGGGGCATGTACGCGACCAGCGTGATCCAGGTGCTCGCCACTCCGGTGATCGGCATGACCTTCATTCTGCTCGTGGCGGAGCGGATCTTCGGGGTGGGGTTCTTCGACCCCGCCAAGGGGGGGGACCCGCTTTTGTTCCAGCACTTCTTCTGGTTCTACTCGCACCCGGTGGTCTACGTGATGATACTGCCCGCCATGGGGATCATCTCCGAGATCATCCCGACCTTCTCCCGGAAGCCGATCTTCGGCTACAAGGCGATCGCCTACTCCGCGCTCGCCATTGCCTTCATCGGATTCCTGGTATGGGGACACCACATGTTCGTAAGCGGCATGTCCACCGCAGCAGCGGTGATCTTCTCCTTTCTCACCTTCTTTGTCGCGGTGCCGACCGGGATCAAGATCTTCAACTGGATCGCCACGCTGTACCGCGGTTCCATCTCGCTCGACTCGCCCATGATCTGGGCGCTCACCTTCATCTTCCTGTTCATCATCGGCGGCCTGACCGGGCTTTTCCTCGGTGCCCTCGCGACGGACGTGCACGTAACAGACACCTACTTCCTGGTGGCCCACTTCCATTACACCATGATGGGCGGCACCGTCATGGGGCTCTTCGCCGGGCTGCACTACTGGTTTCCCAAGATGACCGGCCGCATGTTGAACGAGAGGTGGGCCTTTCACGCCTGGTGGCTGATCGTCGCAGGGTTCAACGTCACCTTCTTCCCGATGTTCATCCTCGGCATGCAGGGGATGCCCAGGCGCTACGCGGAGTACCCCGCCAAGTACCAGCCGCTCAACATCGTGGCGACCGTAGGCTCCTGGGTGCTCGCGCTCGGGATACTCATCATGTTCGTCAACTTCATCCGCGCGCTAAAGAGCGGCCCTCCCGCCCCGGACAACCCCTGGCACGGGCTCACCCTGGAGTGGACGGTCCCCTCCCCCCCTCCGGTGGAGAATTTCGAGGAGATCCCGACGGTGACCGACTGGCCCTACAGCTACGGTGAAAAGGAGGAGCCGGGCAATGACGAGTGATCACCCGAAGCATGAGGGAGCTCCCGTTTCCGCGCGGCTCGGCATCTGGGCCTTTCTCGCCACGGAACTGCTGCTTTTTGGCGGGCTGTTCACGGTGTACGCCGTTTACCGGGTCGTCTACCCCGACCTGTTCCAACAGGAGCACCTGAAATTGAACCGCCTGCTCGGCACCCTGAACACGATCCTGCTCCTGACCAGCAGCCTGACCATGGCTGTCGGCATCGCAGCCATCAGGCAGGGACGGCAGCAGGCGCTGAAAATCGCCCTGACGCTGACACTGCTCCTCTCTGCCGGCTTCCTCGGCATCAAGTACCTGGAATGGAGCGAGGATTTCAGCCACGGGCTGTACCCCGAGAGCAACCTCTTCTTCGGTCTCTACTTCATGATGACCGGCCTGCACGGCCTCCACGTCGTGCTCGGCATGCTGGTCATGGGATGGCTGCTCGTCTGCGCCAGGCAGGGGAGGTTTTCCGCCCAGTACAGCACGCCGGTCGAGGTAACCGGTCTCTACTGGCATTTCGTGGACCTGGTCTGGATCTACCTGTTCCCCCTGCTCTACCTGGTCGGTTGAGGTCACTATGCCTGCTTACAAAAACTACGTCGTGGTCTGGGTGGTCCTGCTGCTGCTGACTGCAGCGACCGTGTGGGTTTCCTTCTTGAACCTGGGGCTTTGGAACGCCACCGTTGCCCTCGGCATCGCGTCGCTGAAAGCGGTTCTCGTGGCTCTCTATTTCATGCATCTGCGCCACGAAATCAAGCTGGTGCTCGGGTTCGCCACTTTTCCGCTGCTGATACTGGCGCTCATCATCTTCGGGACGCTGACGGACATACTGTACCGATAGCGGCCGAAGCGGGCTTATTTGCCGTCACCATTTACAGGAGGATCGATTATGAAAAGAGTCATGGCTACCGATGACAGCTGGGCCGGCCTGATCCTCAGAGTAGGGCTCGGCGTCGTCATGTTTCCCCACGGCGCCCAGAAAATGCTGGGCTGGTTCGAGGGGCCGGGATTCGATGCTGCCATGGCGGGATTCACCACGCAGATGCAGCTTCCAACCCTCCTTGGGGCGCTGGTCATCATGGCCGAGTTCTTCGGGTCGCTCGGGCTGTTAGTCGGCGCCTTCGCGCGTATCGCCGCCTTTGGCATCACCTGCGTCATGCTCGGGGCGATCGCCCTGGTGCACTGGCAGAACGGATTTTTCATGAACTGGGGGGGCAAACAGCCGGGTGAAGGTTTCGAGTACCACCTGCTGGCGATCACCATAGGCGTCGTCATCATGATCGTGGGCGCCGGGCGCTGGTCCGTAGACCGTGTCATGCAAGGCCCCCGCGGCAGGTTCCGGGAACGCACCAAGCACCAATCGCCGTAGCCCCCCTCACACCGGTAGAAAGAAGCTTCCTTCAACACCGAGACGCCCGGGAGGTGTCGCATGCTTGGCAAAGTAACAGCTGGAATATTTTTCCTACTGCTCATCTGGGGGAATATCGTGGCAGGGATGCAGGCCGGGATGGCGTGCCCGGACTGGCCGTTATGCCACGGGGAATTCCTCCCCCCGATCCGCCTGAACATCTGGATGGAGTTCCTGCACCGCGTGCTTGCCCTCTTTGGTGCCGTCTCCCTGTTCCTGCTGGCGCGCCGGAGGCTCTCCGCCTACCGGGGGGGGCAGAGGGCGATACCGCTATTGGCGCTCGGCCTGATCGCCGTGGAGATCGCGGTCGGGGGGATCGTGGTGCTCCTGGGACTGCCGGTGCAGTTGACGACGGTGCATTTCATGATCGGCCTGGCTCTCTTCCTGCTCGTCCTGTACATGGCGTTTTGTGACGGCGAGACCCGCCCGGCGCAGCTCTCTCTCTCCGGCTACGCGGGCGCCCTTTTCTGCGTCCTGCTGCTCATCTTCTCCCAGGCATCCCTTGGCGCATACCTGCGTCATTCAGCCGCCGGGCTTGCCTGCCCGGATTTCCCGACCTGCCAGGGGAGCTTCTTCCTGCCGGCACTCTGGGACCTGGGCACCGCGACCAACATCACCCACCGCCTGCTCGGCCTGGGAACCCTCTGCACCGCCCTGTTGCTCTCCCTCGCCGCGCTGCTGGACGAGAGGCTGAGGCAGCGGAAGAGGGAGCTCTTTGCTCTTGCCGCCCTGGTGGCCCTGCAGATCGGTGTCGGCGCAGCCGTGGTCAAATCCGGGCTCAGCTACCCCGTCACCTCCTTGCACCTCGCGCTGACGCTCGGCATCGCTGCAGTCGCCCTGCGGCTCTGGCTCGTGCAGATGGGGACAGGCACCGGGGCCGGTAAATGATCAAGGCCGCCACCATCCCGTCCCGGGCCTGCGGCGACCTCTGCACGCTGGCAAAACCCGGCATAGTCGGCGCTGTCGCGCTTTCCGGCTTCACCGGCATGGTGCTGGCTGCAAGGGGTGTCCCGCCGGCCGCGGCCGTTTTCCCCTGTGTCGCCAGCCTGCTCCTCATGGCGGCAGGCGCGGCACTCACGAACAGCGTGCTGGACCAAGGCATGGACCGTCAGATGGAGCGCCTGATGCAGCGAAGCGCGGCACTTGCGCGCCTGGGAAGCGGAACAGCGCTTGCCGCCGCCTGCGCATTTACGGCCGCAGCCGTGGCTATTTCAGCGGCCCTGATGAACAAAAGCGCGCTGCTGCTGCTCGTGGGCGCGGCTGCCGGCTACACGCTTATCTACTCCCTGGCCTTGAAGCGGAGCACCCCGTGGGCAGCGGTCCTTGGGGGAGTGCCGGGTGCCTTGCCCGTGCTTGTCGGACACGCCGCGGTAGCGGCACGGCCCGACGCTGCGGGGCTGTCGCTCTTTGTGATCATGATGATCTGGCAGCCACCGCACTTCTGGCTCCTCTCCCTGGCGCACGGCGAGGAGTACCGGAAGGCCGGGGTACCGGTGTTGCCGCTGGTAAAGGGGGAGCCTTTCACCAGGCTCTGCATCTACCTCGGCATAGCGGCACTGATACCGGCCACGCTGCTGCTCCATTGCATCGGCCCCTGCTCGACGGCCTATGCTTGCTGCGCCTTCTTGCTGGGGAGCTGCTACCTTATTTCATGCCGCTATTTAATTGTCAGATCCGGCAACTACCGCGCGGCATTCAGGGGGTCCATCGCCTATCTGCTGCTGCTTTTTACGCTTATCATCATCGATCTCTGCCTCTGAGTTCAGAGGTGACGAGGGGAGTCAACCAATTCCGATCCGAGGAGGATATTATGGTGAGATTTTACAATCCGAAGGATGAAGCCGACCTTGCGCGAGTGCAGGCAATTTTAAAAAGGGGAGCAATCGAATACTTTCTCAGTGCTGCGCCGGCAGGAGGTGTTACCGGGGAGATAGAGGTGGCGGAGGAGGATGTTCCGAGGGCGGAGGAACTTCTGCTGCAGGATGAAACGAAGCAGTGATGAAAAGCCCCTTGCTAACCCAAGGGGCGGTCGGAATGAGCATCGGCTGAAAACGCCATTACGCTGTCCACCCTGATCTCCAGCCTCCACTGCACCTGCGGCAGACCGGCAGGCTCGAGATCGGGGACATAACCGTTCAGCACCGCAGTATCGACCGTCTTTTCCACCTTGCCTGCGAACTGGAAACCTCTACCGGTGGCAGGGTCGGCAATGGCCACGGCGACCCGTGGATTTTCCCGCAGGTTTCGCAGCGTTGTCTGACAAAACCACGACTCGAATACCAGCAGGTTAGGCTGGAAAACCGCTATGCCCTTTCCGGCCGCCAGGTGCGGATTCCCCTTGGCGTCGCAGGTTGCCACATAGGCCTGCCCTACCCGGTCGGCGAACTCTCTTATCCCCTCTGTGATCATGTTGACGTATCTCCTTTTCCCGATATGGCAGAGTCGACGATGCCATCGCAACCGGATCGGCCACCTGCGGGATGGTTGACGATGCCTGCAGTATGGCGGTAATCCGACGGCATGATGCAGCCTGAAAATGGCTCTACCAGTTGATGGAGTTACCCGGACAGTTGTCGATCGCATCCTGGATTTCCCCTTCCGAAGCGTCCGACGGATCTGCTTTACTCCCCAAAGTCCGTCCACGCGCGTTTGGACCCCGTACCTACATGACCCGACATCCGCTACCAATAAGCGCTGCATGGCGAAGCGTCTCAGTCTGCCGTTTCCCTCCAATAAGGTGCGGTCGTACAAGCCGCGCCCGCATTAAAAGTTTGACAAAAGGGTCGAAGGCCTTGATTTTGCCCCGCTTCAGCATTACGTTCTTTTAACACCGAGACATGAATAGTCAAGAGTTCCAAAGCGAAACGGGAGCGGCAGCCGTTTTCACCGTGGCAAGCGCCGGGTTTGGCGCAGGCGGATCCTACTGGGGAGATGAAAATGATGGAGAGACTGACCGGCAAGGCACACGGTTCACGGGGGGATATTGAACCGGCCGTCCCTTTCTTGGTGACGCCAAAGGGAGGATCTGCGATACTGTGCGCCATGGAAACGGAGCCGGAACATAGCGACATGCCTGAGGAAGAGTGGCAAGTCATCCCGGTGGAAAGGGTCGACCCGGAAGGGAGCGCCCCCCTTTCCCAGCGGCGCGCGCGCCTTTGGGCCCTGGTGCTGGAAGCGCGCTACCTGGAGAGCCGCGTGGAGCAGGGGGAGGCTGGATGGCAGCTGCTTGTTCCGGCGGCAAAGCTTGAAGCCGCCTGCAGGGAGCTTCGCCTCTACGTTGAAGAGAACCGGAACTGGCCCCCGTTTCTGCCGCCGGTTCGCCCCATGATCGAAAACACGCTGCCGACGCTTTGCATCCTGATCCTGCTCGCCACCTTCCACAACCTGACCGGCCTCGATCTCACCGTCATGGGGCGCCACCCGGTCGACTGGATAGAGATCGGCAACGCCCACGGCAGCGACATCCTGAACGGCCAGTGGTGGCGGCTCGTTACAGCGCTGACCCTGCACGCGAACTCGCTGCACCTCTTCAGCAACCTTGCCATTGGCGGGGTCTTCATCGTCTACCTTTGCCGCGACCTCGGCTCGGGGCTCGCCTGGACCCTGCTCCTTGCTTCCGGCGTGTGCGGCAACCTCGCCAACGCCTACGTGCAGTTGCCAAGCCACAGCTCGGTCGGCTCCTCGACCGCGGTCTTTGGCGCCGTCGGCATCCTGGGCGCCCTCAGCGTGATGCGTTACCGGCACCACCTGCGCAGACGCTGGCCGGTCCCTATAGCCGCCGCCCTGTCGCTACTTGCGCTTCTTGGCACCGAGGGAGAGAGGACGGATCTGGGGGCGCATCTGTTCGGCTTCATTTTCGGGTTCTTTTTCGGATTGCTGGCGGAATGCCTGGTGGGATACCTCGGGCGCCCGGGACGCCTGGTCAACGCGCTGCTCGCGCTGACCAGCGCCTCGACGCTGCTGGCTGCCTGGTGGTTTGCATTGAGCTATCCGGAATAGCTCTTTTCAGTCCCGGCCGCCAGGTCCCCGGCCGTGTGACCTTGTCACCCTTTGCGTCTCAAAGAAAAGGCAGCGGCTTCCCGGTGCGATATGCCAGGGCCTGACAGACAGCAATCAGAACGCCATCCTGATCCTGCACACGGATGTCATAGCCCGCCGTTCGCTTGGTACTGCTCACCTCTCGCGCCTCTGCCCGCAACCTTGCCCCGCTTTCCGGGCTCGCCACATAATTAACAGCGACGTTCAGCGCGACGGTCGTGGTGCCGACGGTCTGACATGCGGTCTCGAACGCCTCATCTATCAGGGAGAAAATGGCGCCGCCATGCGCCCTCGAGAATATGTTGTCCATGACGGCGGGGTCGTAACTCATCTCCACGGCTGAAAATCCCTCCTCAAGCTGCACCAATTCCATCTTCATTGCCTGCGCAAACGGCTCCCGCTTGACCTGGCGGAAAATTGCCTCCTTCAATTCAGCATCCATTGGCATTGCCTCTCAACCTTAATGATATGAACAGGTCTGGAATGAAACGCTTAGAGCGACGTCAGGGGGGGGCAAGGTTACCATCACTCGCCCTGTTGCTCATCTCGCTCGGCATCGCGGCCATGGTTGCGCTTTGGATCGTCAACAGCATAACCCGCTGCGATCGGCCAGTTGCAGGTCGACAGTTCAATCGAAACTGCAACTGTTTCTAAAGCAGCGGCAGCCGGAGCATCTACCGCCTCATAAGTCCCAGCTTTGACAGCACGTTGAAGAGCCCCTCCTTCGAGACCGGCTTCACCAGGTAGGCCGCGGATTGCGCGCTGCAAAAGGACTCCATGGCGTCGTTCGAGGAATTGAGCGCGGTCAGCATGACGATGTTCACGCGTTTGGCCGGCTTTTGCTCCTTCTCGATGCGTCTGATCGATTTCGCCGCGTCATGGCCGCTCATCCCCGGCATCATGATGTCCATGATGACCAGGTCGAAAGGGTCGTCGGAGGCGAGAGCCGAGTTGTACTTCTCCAATGCCTCCATACCACTGGTCGCTTGAATGCAATCGGCGGTAGCACTAAGCAATGTGGCGACAAACTCCCGGCAAAACACCTCATCGTCTACTATCAGGCACTTCATAAATCATATCCCCCAGTTGTAGTTTCACTGTACGCGCCATCCATCGGAACCGTTCAGATCGTCAAACGCGGCACCTGTTGTTCCCTTGCTGTATCGGCTCGTTGATCCGATTCTTTAGCCGGTTTATTAAAAACCCGCCGTGTACGACAAAGGAGGAGGATCGCATCGGCAACCGGACTGTTCAGATCTTCATTCATGGGGGGCGCATGGGGGAATAGGGACAAACGGTGGCAGTCATTGGGCCTCAAAAGCAAGGGACGGGGCCATTTGGACCCGTCCCCGTGCAAGGAGTCGGCTAAGGTAGCAGCCAGCCGCGTCAGATCAGGAGACGGACCGGGTTCTCCAGTACGCCCTTTAGTTCCGTAAGAAACTGCGCGGCGTAGGCGCCGTCCACCACTCGGTGATCGGCCGACAGGGTAACCTTCATCACCTTGGCGCTCGCTAGGACGCCGGAGCGCACAAAGGGAGCATCGATAACTGCCCCGACAGCCAGAACCGCGCTCTGGGAGGGATGGATGATGGCGCTGAAACTGCTGACGCCGAACATGCCGAGGTTCGAGACGGAGAAGGTGCCGCCGCTCATCTCGTGCTCGCTCAAGGCTCCGGAGCGGGCCCGTTCCACAAGCTTGCTCCCTCCTTGCGAGATCTCCAACAGGGAAAGCCGCTGGCAGCCGGAAAGTACCGGCATCAACACGCCATCGGGCATCCCCACGGCGATGCTGATGTTGATCTCGCCATGGAACTGGATGCCCTCCGCCGCGAAACTGGCGTTTAGCTGCGGGAACTTCTGCAATGCCAGGGAAACCCCCTTAAGCACCACATCGTTCAGGGTGACCGACATGCCGCTTTGCTTAAGTTGGCGCCGGACCGCCTCGGCCTCGTCCATGACGATATCCATGGTCACAGTGAAATGCGGGATGTTGTCCCACGATTCGGCGACCGTCTTGGCTACCGCCGCCCTTAGCCTCGGCATGGGGGTGGCACCCTGAGCGGGCTGGCGCTGGGCAGCCTGAGGCGCTGGCCGGGCTGGCGGCATTTCATGCCGCTCAAGATCCTGCAACAGGATGCGCCCATCCGGTCCGCTCCCCTTCACCTGGCTCAGATCGACTCCGAGTTCCCGCGCGCGACGCCGCACCACCGGGGCAGCCCTCTCCCTTGTCTCCGCCCCGGACAACCCCGGCACAGCAGGTTTTACCGTGGGGGGCGCCTCGCCCCCTACAGGCTCCGTCCCTTCGGGTCCGGAAGGCTGGGTGATCTCCTGCGCTTCCTCGGCGCCGGGTACCGGAGGGGCGGCAGGGGGCTGTTTTTCGCCCTCCGCCGGCGCGATATCAGTCTCTTTTGCGGGCTTCCTGTCCGGTACCGCGACCACTACTTGTTCTGGCAAGGCGCCCTGCTCCGCCTGCTCCGGTTGCGCCGCCGCTGGCTTGGGTGCCACCAGGGCTGCGGTCGGCGCTGCCGGTGGCGCCTCCCCCCCCGGTTTAACCGCCGCAGGTTCGCCCTTTGGCACCGGAGCCGACGGCTTTTGAGCGCCCGCCCCCTTTTCCTCCGGCTTGCCTATCACCGCGATCACCGTCCCGACCTGGGCCAGTTCCCCGGCCTGGACCCTTATCTCCAGCAACTCGCCCGACACGAAGGCCTCAAGCTCCATGTTCGCCTTGTCGGTCTCCACCTCGGCAAGCACATCTCCGCGGCGGACCGCCTCCCCCACCCGCTTCTTCCAGGAGACGAGCCTCCCTTCGGTCATGGTGTCGGACAGTTTCGGCATGACGATCTCGTTCATGGCGGCTCCTTAGTACGATTCGTTCAAAAGCTCCCGGACCCCTTGCACGATCCCCTCCAGTTGCGGGATGCAGAGCTTCTCGATCTTGCGGGAATACGGCATCGGCACATCAAGTCCGGAGATGCGCCTGACCGGCGCCAAGAGGGTGTCGAAGCAGCGCTCGTAGATGCGCGACGCGATATCGCCCCCGAGCCCGGCGCTGCGCCAGCACTCCTCCACCACGACCGCCCTTCCGGTCTTGAGGACCGACCCGACGAAGGTCTCGGTATCAAGCGGA
>Ga0209317_1001337_pt1 | contig 22054 bp, 24 predicted proteins | sample RifGroB2_FD_183994 | JGI IMG/M metagenome (GOLD analysis project Ga0209317, IMG submission 183994) | Soil microbial communities from Rifle, Colorado, USA - Groundwater B2 (SPAdes) (version 2) | ecosystem: Environmental > Terrestrial > Soil > Unclassified | place: Rifle, Colorado | collected...
CCCCCATTTACAATCCACTCTACAACCCAAAGATGTATATTGTAAAAAATTGGGAACGTGGTGTCTCTCATCGAATTACCTTGCCCGTAGGGGCACCCCTTCAACCAGATGAAACTCGGTCATACAATTTTCACTTGCCGAAGCTGGAAGTGCCCGGGCAAACCCTGGTAGATGTTTCCTTATTTATCCCCGCTCCCAACATCTTTTCGAGTTCCTACGGTCGATATCATAAATATGCCGTGGTCGAAGTTCCTGGTGAAAAAGCTATCTTACCCTTCGAGTACAAAATCATCACTTGTACTCAAAACACCCTTCGGGTTCTCATTAAGAACCATGGTGGGTGGGGCTACCGTCAGATTGGTATCTATCTCAACGGTAACCTCAAAAATGCTTGGAGGATCACAAACCCCCGTCCTGATGGCACGGACTGGCTCTACACCTTTGACCTTCCCGAAGAAACCACTTTGGTGCAAGTAGACGTCAACGGCCTCCAAGAACAGCCCAGCTTTAACCCTCCAAGCCTGGATTACCACGGCGCCCGCAGTTACTGTGTACCCACTCAATAGTCACCTTTCTCGAGTTCTCTCCCCAGTCCCGCCTAACCCGCGGGGCTTTTTTTGCCCACATTACACCTACATCTCTTGACAGACAGGCTGTAATACAATATATTACAGTTATGAGAACAATCATGAACATATCCCTTCCCGAGCCCATGGCACTCCTAATCAACAAGGAAATCTCCACCGGCAAATACGCCTCCAAAAGTGAATTCTTTAGAGCCCTCTTTAGAGATTGGAGCGAAATCAAGCTAGCCAAAGAACTCGATCAATCACGCAAAGAAATGAAGGCGGGAAAGGGAAAACTCCTCCGGTCTTTAGCCGACCTGGATTAAAGTCTTCAAATGAAGATATACTACTCTCCAAAATTTGAAAGAGAGTATCGGAAACTCCCCCAAAAACTCAAGGAATTGGCCAAAATAAAAGAGGTAGTTTTTAGAACAAATCCCTTTGATACCAGGCTCAAAACTCACTCTCTCACTGGGAACCTAAAAGGTGCCTGGTCATTCTCCGTAAACTTCAAAACTCGCATCATATTCGACTTCGTCAATGATTCAGAGGTCTGGTTTCACACCATCGGTTCCCACGACATTTATAGACACTAATTCAACTGTCTAGGTCGTGATACATATGGCACTCTGGCCAAAAAAATCCCCCGGGTTCACCGGAGGAATTTGTCTAAGGCCTGACGTTACGCGAGATGAGAGTTTTTAGGCTTATCTTGGTGATCGGAGTAGGCAGAAGGGCTTTTCCTTCCCACAAGATCCATTTGTCTTTAGCAAACCCTCTTAGATCCTTCTCCTTCAAAGCAGATGGTGCCAGCTCTCTGCTGGCTAGCCACTCGTCCATGGTCATGGACTTTTTACAGACCCACGAGCCTAATTCTCGGCTCCAGCCCCAGATCTCTACCTTAATCTTCGGCAGAGTCGCGACAAGGGTTTTAAAAATATAGCTCATTTTGGTCTCCTTTTGGATATTTTAAGGTATGGACGAACGTACAAGACTGCCGGCATTATACCCCATAACACTCAAAAAGTCAAGCCAAGCAGAATGCTCTACAATAGAGCCCAGATGCCCAAATCCACCTCCGTCTTTTTCTGCAACAGCTGTGGCAACGAATTTGCCAAGTGGGCCGGTCAATGCCCTGCTTGCCACGAGTGGAATACGCTCGTCGAGACCGCTCCCTTCCTCAAAACCGCCAGAACCAAAACCGGCCAGAAAGTTAGTCTCAAACCAGCCGAAAGTTTTACGGTCAAAACAGCTCTTTCTTCCCAAACCGGCTACACCTTTTCTACCGGCATCGGTGAGTTCGACCGTGTCCTGGGTCCCGGCCTCACCAAAGGCGGCGTCTATCTTCTGGCCGGCCAGCCAGGCATCGGCAAATCCACCCTTCTCACCCAGCTCGCACTATCGCTTCAACCTCCCCTGTCAAGGGGAGGTGGCCAGCAGGCCGGAGGGGTTTTATACGTCTGTTCCGAGGAAAATCCGGCTCAAGTAGCCTCCCGCATCACCCGCCTGCAAGGACTGTCCTCGCAGGCCGATCATATCCAGCTCCTCAACACCTCCTGCGTGGAAAATATTATTGACGCCCTTAAACCAACAATTAGTAACCGAGATCTGAAATCTGAGAGCTGTGATCTAATATGTATTGTCGACTCCATCCAGTCCGTCTCGACTGTCACGAACCCCACCACCCCAGGCTCGCCCTCCCAGATCCGCGACAGTGCCAGCTTTCTCATTCAGGCCGCCAAAGAACACTCCGTTCCCTTGATCATTGTGGGGCACGTGACGAAGGACGGAGACATCGCCGGCCCCAAAATGCTGGAGCACATGGTGGACACTGTTCTGGAGCTTTCAGGCGACCGCCAACATCTTCTTAGACTTCTGCGTACCGTCAAAAACCGCTTTGGCCCGACAGACGAAACCGGCATCTTCCGCATGGATGGCGGCGGCCTCAACGAGGTCAAAGACCCGGGTGCCATTTTGCTTGAAGGACGGGTCAAAAATGCTCCAGGCTCCTGTTTGACCATGATCATGGAAGGCACTCGTCCCCTCACAGTCGAGATCCAAGCATTGGTGGTCGCCTCACCCCTCCCCATCCCCCGCCGCATCGCCAAAGGCATCTCGGGAAACCGTCTCCAGCTTATCTGCGCCATCCTCACCAAGCACCTAAATCTGAGCCTGGCCACCAAAGACGTTTTTGTGAACGTCACTGGCGGCCTGGAGGTCAAAGACCCGGGTGCCGACCTAGGCATCGCTCTAGCCATCGTCTCCTCGGTCAAAGACAAACCCTTGCCGGAAAACTCCATCTGCTTCGGCGAGCTCGGTCTTCTGGGCGAAATCAGAAAAGTCGGCTTCACCGATAAAATGCTCAAAGAAGCCAAATCCCTCGGCTACACCATCGTTTTCTCCCCCCTCTCCCACGCCTCCATCCGCTCCATCAAGCTGACGTAATCGTTGTATAATACCCCCATTCGCAACTTAAAAATTGGAGGACTCTATGAAACTCGTCTTTGACGGTACCGAAATATCTATTTGTTCTCCCCAGGAAGTAATTACCTTCAGGGAAGATCGTGAATCTGGAAAAAATTTTAACTTCTACGAAAACCTTTCTTCGGACATCTCCGCCAACATCGCCAAAATCCATAAGATCCACGGCTATAAAAATGAGGAATATAGCCTCGGATTATTACTTGGAGCAGGTAACGAGTTACTTTTTAACTACGACTTCCGGAATGGGTATCGGTTCACTTTTGGACCAAACATTTTCCCAGATTACATTCATAGGGATAAAGACAAGGTTAATCGAGTTATCGAGTTCGTTCTGTGGATACTTGAAGCCTTTGGATGGATAGTCACCTTTAATGAAGACGAGTCTTGGTACTACCTCGACTTCGCCCCCCTCCTCGCTCTCACTCCGGAAGAGGTGAATACCGAGATCGAACAGAGAATCAACTCTCTCGCCGGAAAAGCCTTACAGGTAATCAATACTGGTCTGGTGAAACACCAATCCAGGTTCTTTAGAAAAGAGATCGGTCTTGCACCAGCCAACGTCTTACCTGAAGATGTAGAACTTGTGATTAATCGGCTTAGTCTCTTACTTGGTCCAAAATGGGCTATAGCCAACTGGAACAGCTTTAGTTTCAATATCTTTCCATCCACCCCTAGCTAGGGGTGGATTTTATATCCTGCAGGGCCTGGCCCTGCAGGTCAATAGTCTTGACAAGCGAGCCTACCTATGTTATTATAGGCCAGTTAGCTTCCTCTGCTGGCCTCTCGGCCCGCACCGTACCTTTCAATTCCATAGCAAGACTCTCAAGGAGAGAAAAATGACAATCTTTACTTCACCCGTAACAACAGCCATAAAAGGCTTACGTGTAGAACTTCGCCTTGACGGTAAGATGATCACTCCCCGAGATGGATATTTGGGTAAATTTCAAAGGGGCAAAGTTGAGATCATTCTCGAGGTAGAGGCTGAAAAAGACTTCAGCGTCTTTACTCTCGATAACCATATCCAACCAGTGGACAAAGCTCCAGCCATCAGACTTCCAAAGGGTTTTGTTCGACAAATGAATATCGTCCTACCGGCAGCCAAAAGCCATCTGGAACAAACCCTCGAAAGTTCAGTCTTCGTGAAGAAAATTGACATTAAGCCATACAATGGCTATCCTGGTTCAGGGCGGTTCCCCATCAACATGATCGGTATCCGTATTAATGGGGAAGTTTATTCTCTCGGCATTTTCTGCCAATTCAACCGCGTATTCTTCGCGATTGTACAGAGAGAGTCAATCATCGCAACCGAAGACACGGCGATTGGCACTGTACTGAGTTACAACCCCTTAAGTGGAGTTGCCTCTGTCCATTATGGTGACAAAAACTTTGCCCATCGTGTTTTTTGGAAGAACATGCCAGCAGCAGAAAAATTAAACTACTGTCGCGTTCTCCCTATGGGAGCTGTTGTTACCTGGGACGAAAGCGATCTAACATACCTTTCGCATAAAGGAACCACTTTCGTGGCCGAGATCGATAAGATCACCAGCGTCAAGCTGTAAATGAATTTGAAACCCCCCGCCATGGCGGGGGTTTTCTTTTGCCTAAACAACGGCCTATTGACAATCAGCCTCCAATGGCTTATAAATACAGTTAGCCAAGAACGCAAGTTTTTGGTCAGAGATACGAGCAATCGTAAATCGAGAAAAGGCCTCGCAAGAGGTTCTTTTCTTTTTTTTTTGACTTTTGTTACTCAAGTGCTACAGTTAAGGTATTAATATAACAAAAATAAAATGAAACACCATCCTGTTTCAACTGCCCACGCCGCCGGTGCCACCACCGCGGTTGTCTTTGTGGCTTGTCGATTTCTGGTGGGGTTATTTCCCGATTGGATGTTCGCCATGGGGCAGTCATGGTTCCACGGTATAGCGCTCCAAAAACTCGGCACTGCGGACTTGGTCTCGGGGAACTTTTTCTCTGGTCTGGTCTCTGCCACGGTGAGCGCTTGGTTAGTAGGCTACCTATTTGCCTACTTTTACAACTTCTTCTTAGGCAAAAAATAGCCTGCAGGCCTTAGTTACTTACTTTCGTCGATAATTTTTTTGATTATCGCGTCTACTTCATTAGGAAGATTACCCAAATCCGCATCGGGGAAAAATTTGGGTAAAATAATCGGCCTCATCCCCGAAATATACGTCACTCCATCCTTCCGGTAGACATTTATCTTACAGGGCAGACAAAGACCTATCTTGATATCCGCCTGTAGTACCGCATAAGCACTTTTAGCGTTACAGATCTCAATTATCTTCAAAGGCTCAATTTCCAAGCCCTTTTCTTTCAAAGTTTCAGCCACATCATGAATATAAAGCACTCTAAAACCAGCCTCTTGTGTCTCCAGCTCAACTGCACGAACCGCTTCGTCAAACGATTTTGTTGTTGTAACTGTGTAATCAAAGTTCATAAAAATTCTTTATTAATAATTATGGCACATTTATCACAAAGTCTTTGTTCTCAGTCCTTTCATCCGGCATAATCACTTTGGTGCGAACTCTCCAAGGACCTCGCATCGACAAGTTTCCTGTAGCTGTGTATCGCCCCCTTCCCAGTGGAGTCGCACTTCCTTGTTGAATGCCCATATTCATCGTCGTCATGTTCAGGTCATATGATACCGTGGCGTTATCAACCGGTTCACCGCCTGCATCTCTTACCTCAATTACAAAGGTAGCCCGTCCGGGTCGTAAAGGATTTGGATCGGTAGAGAGAGAAATTGTCTCACTTCCGGCAGTAGCACCCAAAACCGAAGCAGATTTTACTTTCCAACTCATCACTCCAATCAACCCCACCATGAGAACTAAGGTCACCAGTAAAATTTTATTACTCATCTTTTACTTCAATAGTTCGTCTATGATCGTCTTAAAGGCGCTATACGGCTGGGCACCGACAACTTTGATACCATCAACCTCTCCGTTACTGGTCGACTTACCGATAAAGAAAGTTGGCGTACCATTAGCCCCGACGGCTCCAGCATCAGCCAGATCTTTATCCACTTCACTCTTAAACTCACCCGAGTCCAAGCATTGCTGAAACTTATTCACGTTCAAGCCCAACTCTTTGGCTATGATCGGTAGTTGATCCAAAGCCAAGCCGGTACCATTGGAGGTTGTTTTGGTAAATATCTGATCATGGTATTTGAAGTAGGTCGTGTCCCCGCCTTGCTTTCTGGCACACTCAGCCGCCTCTGCTTCTTTCGGAGCATTTTGATGGAAACCAAGAGGCAAGTCACGAAATACCATCTTAACCTTTCCTGTATCAATGTAGTCTTTTTTAATTTGTGGATAGGTATCGGTAAAATACTTTTTACAGAACGGGCATTCATAGTCCGAAAACTCAATTAAGGTCACTATAGCTTTTTTATCTCCCAAAACCGGATCATTGTCCACTGAGACTTTTATCGGCGCGCCGTTATCTGTTGTATCTGGTTGGGACGGTACTTGTTGGGTTGGAGCAGCGCCTGTCGCTTGTTGACCGTTTGTCTTTTTTAAATACTTAACTTCAGTCCACAAAGAACCCAGAAAAAAGGCGGCCACGATCAGAAGAATAACTAGAATAGGGTTTTGACTGGTATTTTTGATTATCATAACTACTACAAGTGTAGTAAGAATGTAGGTCGTTGTCAAGGGCCTCTACGGGAGTAAATGCTAATGCGCCCAAAATCAACCAAGAGATCACGCTGATGAGAATGCTTCCGACCGGTATTTTTTTTGACTCGATTTTTTTATTAAGCAGTCTTTTGATTCTAAACTCCAAAGTGTTCCAGTCTGCCAAAGAAAGTGCCAAAGCCAAAGATCTCTTGGGTTCATAGGCCACCAGTTTTTTCAGGACCGATACCAAAGACTTCGCCTCTCTCATCCCCACTACAGCCGCCTCATCTGCCGCCATCTCATTTTGAATCCGATATTTTTTAGAAATGTCGGAGATTAATGGAAAAAAAGGCAATAAAATTTGTGCCATCGACGAGAGAAGAAAAACGAAGGCATCTTTGTTTTCCAGGTGGTATTTCTCATGTCTCACAACTGCCTCCAGTTCGGACCGAGAAAGAATCTTGACCAGTCCGGTCGACAAATAAATTTTTGGCTTCCAAAAACCAAAACAAAAAGCCGAAGGATAACTCTTTTTAAAGACAAATACCTTATTTTTCAGCTCCAGTCTATTAGCTAACTTTTTTATCGTGCCACTGCGGACAGTGGATAAATATAACCATCGCCTCATTTTAAAAGTCTTTATCTGAGTAACCACCAGTTTTAAGGTGGTATACAAAAACATTACCAGCAATACAGTCAGGCTGGCTTCCCCCAAGTTTCCGGGTAATCGTATCGGCAAAGCACCAATTACCTGTTGACAGTAGTAGACAGAGTGGTGAAAAAGCAAGAAAACATACTTCTTAAAAATAATTCCCAAAATAATACTGGAGAAAACAAAAAAACTAACTAAAACCAAAAAATACTTATTGTTTCGCATGGTAAGTTCTCAGCAAGCGCAACAAGTCTTCTCTTTTTTTCCTGGGTAGGCTTTCTACCGATTCAGCAAACGAAACCATCGCCGACTCTCCAAACGAATCAAAAAAATTATTAAGAAAAGACTTGGCAATCTTTTTACTATATTCTTCGCTAGTAGACTTTGGCGAGAAGACAAAGACGGAACCTTCATTTTTTCTATTCACCATACCTTTTTTATAAAGCCTATCTAGCAAAGTCGCCACAGTTGTATAAGCCAGGGGCTTAGTCTTTTCAAATTTACTCACAATATCCCTAGCATGGCAACTTTTAAGTTCCCAAACCACAATCATCACTTCTTGCTCCAAAGGGCTCAATCTTTTTTGTATCATCAAGTATTCTATTGTATACCTGCAGGGCCTGGCCCTGCAGGCAAAGGCGTCTAATCATCCAGGTCAATCATCTCACGATACACTTTCTTGATGTCTTCCGTGTCTCTCGAGTCTTCCACAAAAGATCGGTAGGTGTTTCTATGATTTTTCTTTGAAAAGTTAAAAAGTATCTCTTCCGCCTTCACCCAATCCTGCCGGAACAATCCCAGGTAATTTCCATAACTGGAATATTTATACTCCTCCAGACCTGCAGGGCCTGGCCCTGCAGGTAAAATATCAATTGGATTCCGATGAATATATTTGGTTATATAAACAAACTGATTTTCATTTTCAACTAGAACTGTCTTATATCGGCTTTGAAACAAACTCCCCACTCGTTTATATTTCTTATTAAAATACATCACGTACTTCAGCACCAAAGACTGCATAAATTCTGCGATACCTCGATCGGTCGATTGTTTTATCAAAAAGTGAAAATGATTTGGCATCAAACAATAAGCAAGCAACTCAATCTGGTCATGGTAATTTTTGAGAATCTTTGATGGCGACACCGCCTGCAGGGCCTGGCCCTGCAGGCTAGGCATCTCGAGATAAAATTTCATATAGCCAAGAAAAACTTTGTAATCTTGTTCATCTAGAAAAATATTCCTCTTCTCTACTCCTCGATTAAAGATATGGTAATACCCGCCGGCACCATATTCTTTACGACTATTCTTTTGTGGCATATACCACCATTATAAACATGAATCACATCCACCTGCAGGGCCTGGCCCTGCAGGACTCCGCCCTTACTTAATTTCCAAACTCTTTAGATAATTTTCCTTAAACTCCTTGGGTACAAAGTGCATCATGTCCAAAGTGGTCATGGTCTTTCTGGGTAGACCAGCCACCAAGACATTGTTGCCGAAAAAATTCTTGAGCTTATCACCAATCTTGTAAATCAGTTTTTCCATCTTCATTTCTTTCGCCTCGTCGTAACCAATATAGATTGAGAAATATGTCTCGCCTTCTATCTGGTACTCGGTTCGATATGGATCAATCAGTCCCCTCAGTTGGTCGGGAATGTTTTTTTCATCATAGAGATAGAAAATCTTGATCCCTCCAAATGGGGTTTCGGCGACTATCAGTTCGTCTGCCTTGACCTGGTCAAAAGCAGTCGGCTCCATCAGGTGGTACTCATCTAAAATCGTGTTGGTCGGTGCCAAAATTCCCGTAACTCGTATCTTGGGCACTCCGAAGAAGTTTTCTATTTCATCTCCAATATTGGAAAACAATTTCTCTTCACGCATCATCTCTGCCTCCTTACTGCCAATTATCATGCCCGACACGGTCCCCTCGGCTTCCGGTTTTCCTTCAGCCAAAATCAGCGGCACGGTGATCCTCTCAGTCTTTAGAAACAGTTTTACAAAACCTTCTTCGGTTATGGTCACCTTGGATTCATTCTTGGTTATAAGCCAATTTAGTTGAGTTGCAAGACCCGGATCCTTTTGGACATAAGTCGTTACCACACCCAAGTTTTCTTTGGAAGAGATGACTGCAAATTGCCAAAAAATAAGCAAGAACCCAACCGTCATCACGATCGGCGCCAAACGGGAAATGAGATTAAACTTCTTAGGGTTAAATCCTTTAAGGAGAAGCGAGTTACTTACGACCGAAACCGAAGACAGCGCCATGGCCAGACCGGCCAGTTCCGGCTTAAGTACCAAACCGGCAGACACGAAAACTCGCGCCGCCACCGGAATACCGAGAACGTTATAAAAAAGCGCAAAAAACATATTTTGCTTAATCTTTCCAACCGTTTCCATACTCAGTTTGATGGCGGTGATGACTCCATCCAAGTCATTATTCATAATGATGATACTTCCGGACTCCAGCGCTACGTCGGCGCCGGACGCCATCACAATACCGAGGTCAGACTGGACCAAAGCCGGCGAATCATTAATCCCATCCCCTACCATAGCCACAATATTTCCTTGCTCTTGGAGTTTTTTAACTTCTTCGGCTTTATTTTGAGGTAAGACTTCAGCCAAAACATTAGTGATGCCAATTTGCTTGGCGATGGCATTGGCCGTTCGTCGGTTGTCCCCGGTGATCATATAAACTTCGATACCCATTTTCTGCAATTTCTTAACCACTTCTACTGTGGTCTCTTTTACTTGGTCGGCGACCGCCACTATTCCCAATACTTGTTCGGCAGAGGCAATCAGCATGGCTGTTTTACCATCTTCTTCCAATCTTTCCAAATCCATAAAGGAGTAAGAGTGAATCTTTTTCTGCTCCATCAAACGGCGGTTACCCACATAGTAAGTGTGTCCGTTAATCTTGGCTTCCACCCCGTGACCCGGAATGGCGCTAAAATCGGTGGTCGGGGTCTGCATATCGACAGACGAAATTCTACTTTTACAGTACTCGACAATGGCCTCCGCCAACGGATGTTCGGACTTAGATTCCAAAGCATACAGCACGATCAAAACTTCCTGTTCCGACTTACCAGAGTAATTAATCAGGTCAGTCACCTCCGGCTGGCCTTTGGTGAGTGTCCCCGTCTTGTCAAAAATAATGGTATCAATCTTACAAGCCGTTTCCAGCGGTTCACCGCCTTTAATCAAGATTCCCTGCTCTGCCCCTTTACCCGTGGCCACCATAATCGCTGTGGGAGTCGCAAGACCCAAAGCACACGGACAAGCAATCACAATTACCGAAACAAAGGCTAAAATCGCGAATTCAAACGGCGCTCCGAGGACGAAATACCAAATCAGAAAGGTGGCGATAGCCATTAAAATCACCAGCGGTACAAAAACCGAAGAAATTTTGTCGGCAAAGCCCTGGATTGGGGCTTTAGTTCCCTGAGCATCTTCAATCAGCTTCACTATTTGAGAAAGCACCGTGTCCTCGCCCACTTTTTGCACTTTAAATTCAAAACTACCCGTCTTATTTATAGTCGCCGTAAACACTTTAGCTCCGATAGTTTTCTCTATCGGAATACTCTCTCCCGTGAGCGCCGACTCATCGACAGAGCTGGAACCGGAAATAATTACTCCATCCACCGGAATTCTCTCTCCGGGCCGAACGACCACGATGTCTCCCACCACCACTTGCTCCACAGGCAGGTCAGTTGGGGTGCCATTTCTCATTACTCGGGCCATCTTTGGAGCCAAGCCTACTAGCTTTTCGATCGCTTGAGAGGTTTTTCCCTTGGCTTTGGCTTCCAACCATTTTCCTAGAGCTACGAAGGTAATCAGAAGTGACGCTACTTCAAAATAAAGATTGCCTATCTTCATCCCATTCAAACCAATAGCCGATCCAGTCTCTACAAAATATTTCAGAAGTTCAAAGACACTGTAGGTATAAGCTGTGAGCGTTCCAATGGCAATCAAGGAATCCATACTGAATGTCTTCATTTTGAAAGCCGAGATCGCTCCCAGAATAAAGTTTTTTCCTACCCAAAACTGCACTGGGGTGGCGAGCACTAGAGAAATCAAGCCGGAGATTGGCATTATTACTTTGGCCCAAGGCATGTTGGGTACAAAGTCATAAACCATAAATAACAACATTGGTATACTCAGCACCAATCCTGCTATAAATTTTGTAAACCAAAAGTCTATCTCGACGGCTCTTTTTTCGGTTTCGGACTTGGAGTTTGTCTCGGATGGAATTTCGGCGCCGTAACCGGTGGACTTCACAGCCGCCACCAGCCCCCCCAGGTTGGTGAGTTTCGTCTCAAACTTTATTCTGGCTTTACTGGTAGCAAAATTAACATTCGCCTCAGATACCCCGCTAGTCTTCATGAGGGTTTTCTCGATTATTCCGGCACAGCTACTGCAGTGCATTCCCGATATTTCCAGGTACGCTACTTGGGAGTCTGGTTCAGATTTTTTTTTTGACTCTTCTCCAACTACCTCTTCGTCATTGCGAAGTCGCCCAAGCGACTGTGGCTCTCCTGGATACCCCTTGCGGGTAAATCTCACTCCATCAATCACCTCTGCCGTATATCCAGACTCTTTAATATTGTCGATGATGGCTTCCTTTGTTAGGCCTTCGGCATGAGTCACCGTCACCATTTTTGTTTCCAAATCAGCCTCAACCTCCTTGACCTCTTTGAGTTCCTTAAGATTCATGGTAATTAATTTTGGGCAGGCTTCACAGTGCATGTCCGGTACCGAAAGTTGTGTTATTTTTGTTTTCATTGTTTCCTTGTCATTCCCGACCTGATCGGGAATCTATATAAATTATAATTTCACTTTGCACCGCAAGACCCCGTTCCTCCCCCGCCACAACCACAGCCCTTGGCTCCGGTAGCAACGGGGGTGGTGTTCGATCCTACCAAGCCCTGAGCATCAACCACTTCGATCGTCCCCGAAATCATTCCCATCCAACAGGAGAATTTGTAAATACCGACCTTTGTCGGAGTAAACTCTTTAATCGCCGTCTCACCCTGAGTCAGATCAATCTGTCCCTCCCACAACTTTGAAATCACGGCGTTGGTACAGCCACTGGTGCCGGTATCGGTTATTTGGAGACGCACAATCTGTCCCACCTTAACTCTAAATTTATTAGGAGTATAGCCATTCGACGAAGCCGTCATCTTGATAACTTGCTTTCCACCCACCGACGGGACCAAATCTGTCGCACCCAGCACTTGTGATGTACTCATTGCCGAGACAATGTCTCCAATGTTAGTTAGTCCCAGTACCGTCATCTGAGCGTTAATATTAAAGGCCGAAAAAGCCAATACCAGCAGACCAGCCACCGTCGAAAACTGTTTCGATTTATTTTTGTCACCAAACATCTGGACACTGCCAAGTCCTATGGCCATCAGTCCTGGTACTGTCCCCAAGGCAAAAAGCCCCATGATGAGAGCTCCCTGCAAGGGTACTCCGGAGGCGAGAGCCAAAGCCTGCGCCGTCACGGTGAAGCCACAGGGTAGAAAAAAGGTCAACGCTCCCATAAAAAATGGCGCCGTTCTTCCCTTAAAGTTTTGCTCGTCAGACACTTTATTGGTAAAAGACTTCGGTAGTCTCAGTTGAAATTTATGTGCCACCTTCACCCCTAGCATCTGTAAGCCCAGAAGTATCATCACCGCTGAAACCCCAATTACGAGCATGGCCGAAAATGATGGAGACAAACGGAAAAAGTTGCCGATATAACCGAGCACTGCTCCAAATAAAGCGTATCCGGCTACTCTCCCTATATTAAATAAGATATGGGGTTCGGCTTTCTTTTCAAACGAGTCACCCTCATTGTATTGCGACATCCACTGCTTGGACATGGACAGAACTATACCTCCCACCAAAGCGGCACAGCTGGAAACCCCGGCCAGCAGTCCAAAAAGAAAAAAGGCCGGAAGAGCTGATTGAGAATTAACCGAGACAAGTGAGGTAAATCCTGTTTTTTGGAGGATATAAAAAACCATCAGGATTAGAGCCGCAATCATAAAAGGCATAAACTTGTCAGCCTCACCATTCGGAACTTCTTCTGACTCACACGAAATATTGATATTTTTGTTTTGCTTCTCAAACGGTTTCTCGGAAAAAGTGTAACCGTCCCCCGCAAAAAACCCATTCAAAAAATCAGTCGAAATCCTCTGATCCGTTTCAGTTTCAACATCCAGTGTTTCTTTTTGAAGAGAAACATCAGCTTTGATAATCCCCTCTATTTTGTTCAGTCTCTTTTCTATAATCAGCTCGCACGCGGCGCAGTGCAGTCCTCTGATGTAGAAAGTGGAGACTGTCCGATCTCGATTATTATTTGACATACTACGTAGTGTAGTGGGTTATCCAATCCCTGTCAAGCCCCATCTCGTCCTCGTCATCCCGAGCGTAGTCGAGGGATCTCACTCCAGTTAATGTATCTTCAATACCGAGGTTAGCGCCGACAAACACAAAGACAGATGGGGACAACTATAAAAATTCGACTTGATAATTACGTAAGTAAAAACCAGTAACCCCACCATCACTCCGGACGTCAACCTCATATTCATCCCCCAGTTAAGTTTCTTTTTCCCCACCAAAATACCGATTCTTTCACTTTGACTGCTAAAATAATTAATTCCGGCCGAAAGACTCCGATTGGACAACTGTAGCTTTTTGTACAGGGCGGTGATCAGGGGCAAACCATCCGCCAGACTTTCTTCGGCCGACTTATCGGCGCATAGTTCAGTCAATGTCATAAAATACCGGAACATTTTTTCTTTCATCGGGAAACTCGGCAAGCCCTTCTCCACCATCATCGCCAGGGTAGTTCTGAGCGGATCTTTCATTCTGACATGATTTTCTTCGTGCGCTATCATGGCTTGTATCTCTCGGTTACTGTGCGTTTTGTTTAGCCCGCTAGCCAGATATATTGTTGGGTGTAGCATTCCGGCGGTAAAAATCTCTCCCGAAGCAGAATCAAAACGAACTTTATTTCCTGTCCGCGAAAGCAGTTTCAGACCGTTCACATACTTCTCGGTACTCATTATTTTCCGAACGGTTTTTATCCCCGCCACCAGCGCCTTCCATAACCACACCAAGCTCAAAAGCCAAAGTCCAAGGCTCGCCCACAGCCAAGGCATATCTCCAATACTCGCCAAGTCGTATCCATATCTTTTTGAATCCAAAAAATAGATTAAAAGCATTGTCGTTCCCGGAACGGTTTTGACAAACACCCACCATATCAAGGCCAAATATATGACACCGATAGCCATCACAGCCACAAAATATAACGAGGTCAACTTGTTTAAGACTCGGTAATTCATTTAGACTTACTTTCAATATACCTCTTCAGTAGCTTCATGTCTTCCTTGTTCTTTTTTAGCCCGTCTACAAACTGAGAAATGGCCAGACCTCCAAAGTCTTTAACCAAACTTCCATAAATAACCGATAAATTTTTCCTTACAAAAATTTCCCTTTCCACGCACGGGCAGTACTCAAAAGCCTTTCCGCACATCTTCCTTTTTAATATCTTCTTATCAGCCATTCTCTTAAGCACCGTCATGATCGTGGTATAGGCATGATCTCCGGTCAATTTTCCCAGAACTTCTTGCGGTTTAAGAGGTTTTTTAGCTTTCCAAAGGATGTTCATCACCTGTTCTTCAAGGGGTCCAAACAGTTTGCTTTTCATATACTACATATTGTAGCACAGACCTACGGCTCGTCATTGCGTATGCGTCATTGCGAAGAGTAGGGGTTTGATTTATCAAACCCGCACGACGCGGCAATCTATACAATGCTGTGGCAATCCAAAAAATAAAAATTATTCACCAAGTGGTATTATTTAAATATGTCTGCCAAACACCACATCACTTTCCGTCAAACCGAAACGGATAGAAAACTACTTGAAAATCTAGCCAAAGAAACAAACCTAACCATTAGTGATCTCGTTCTAGCCGCCATCCATAAAACTTATTACAAAAATAAATCTCTGCTAAAGCGGGAATCTATATAAATATCACCTTCACCCTCCGCCGCCTCGACTACAATATCTGTTAATTAACTTTATAGCGCATTAAGCACATCAACTGAGGCACCTACCTTTTGAGTTTCTTCAGCCTCTTCTCTAACCAAATTATCTCCAAGAGCAATGGCATTTGAAAGCCACCTTTTTTCGTTCTCATCGTCAAGATTAAGCTTCACCGCATTCAAACTGAAACCCATGTTATAAACCGTTAGATCTTTGGAGACACTTCCGGAAATAAACCGCATGTGTTTTTCTGGAACCATATCAAGCTGATCTGTTATTTTTGTAAGACTTAATATATTTATATCGTCAGTGTTTTTTTCCAAATTGATATTATAAACACCATTTTTAGAAAAAAACATCATTTCATGAGTCTTGTAATTCTTGATTTTCCAAAACTTTTGATTTTCCTCAACCTCTACCTCTAAAACACCAGGATGGCGCTCATTGACACTCTCAATCGCCTCTACAAATTTCTTTTGCTCTGAAGTAAGGCCACTGGCGTCCACTTCTGCTACGGCCTCTATTGTTGATTCGGCTTTGGTCGCTAATTCCTTATCTGTATCGGTAGCATTTGGGTCATGAGTAATGTTTTCAAAATTAGCCATTCTTTGAGCAGTCGGGGAGTCGGCAATTCTGCCCTGATCCACCGATCCTTCAGGTGCCATGATCGTTTTATTATCCTGCGCCCATGTCGTCGCCTGATCGTTTGTTATACCCGTATTTTCATCCATATCCACCATCTTCACACATCCAAACGCCTTTTGTCAAATTTTTACCTGCAGGGCCTGGCCCTGCAGGTCACTTCTTCTTCAGGGTGATTATCCAAGCGTCACCAACTTCACCCGGAACAGAAATTTCTTTAAATCCATCTACCCCTAGTTTTGTTTCTCCCGGTAACCCCACTGCCGGTTCTCCTTTTTTACCGGTTCTAGGTATCACCAAAGTCGCCTCTCCACCAAAGTTTAAAATTCTCTCTATTTCCCTCAGAATATTTTCCAGATCATGTGATTCGTATTTATGCATGGAAACCACCACGTCCACCGAATTTGATGCTATAGGCATATTCAGAATATCACCGGCCAATAAGTGATTCATTATCTTTTCGTCACGAATCAATTTATCTCTGATATCCATCCCAAAAACCTTTTCCCCAAATTTCTCCCTCAAAAATGTCATTATCGATCCTGCCCCCACCCCAAGTTCCAAAACTCTTTTTTCGTAAGGACTGCTTTTAGAATATCTCTGTCCCAAAAAATCTAACACCTCTTTTGTCACTTCCCCCGGAACCCTATTATCCCTTTCGCTATACGTACGAACAGCTTCCCCTATAATAGTAGAAGGTGCGGCTTCCATTTGATTATTTTTCTTCGCCCTTCACGTCTTTTAGGTAGGCTTTAAACTCTTCCCAAACTTTTTTCCAATCCCCATTAGCCGCTTCAATTTCTTTAAAGATCATTTCTACATCTACCAGTATCTGATCTTCTTTTACTATCATTTTTGTTTTTGCCATATTTTAGATTATATATTGATTACTTGTATGCCACCGGCACCTCAGTCAGCACTACTCCAAGCGACATCCGTCGCGCCTTGACATCCAGGTTTTCGACAAACACTTCCACCGCGTCCCCCATCTTAAACTCTTTATCGGCCGGCTTCTTGGAAATATGGATCAAACCATCGACTCCTTTATCAAAGTTGACAAAGATTCCGTAGGGAGCCAGGCGCACCACCTTGCCCGAATGTTTGGTTCCAATGGCATAGTCTGTCTCTATCTTGGACCATGGGTCGCCGGACATCTGTTTGATGGAAAGGTTCAGTTTACCCGCTCCTTTATCAATTCCGATAACTTGGACGTGGACTTCCTGACCAACTTTAAACATAACATTCGGGTCTTCCACTTTTTCCCAAGAGATCTCGGAGATATGAATCAATCCTTCGACCTTGGCCGCTTCGTTCTTTTCCTTCATCGGGACATTGACGGTCACAAAAACTCCAAAAGGCATAATCCCCGAAACGGTTCCTTCAAATTTATCTCCGGCATTGACCAGCTCCAAAGCCACACCCTTCTTAGCCAGAGCCTCGAAGTCGGACACCAATTTTTCGGAAAAAATCAGTCTATTTTGATCTTTATCTACCTCGATAACGCGTACTTTAAAGGTTTTGTTCAAGAGAGTGTCCATGTTTCCGAGGAACCTTTCCCCAAACTGGGACGTCGGAACAAAGCCACGGATCTCGCCAATCTTGACCACCATACCACCCTTATTCACTTCGAGTCCCATGACGTCCACTTCTTTCTCTTCCTCCATGATCTTCTTGTACTTGTACCAGCGGTTTTCGTCAGCCGCTTGCTTGAGAGTCAGAATTATCTGCCCCTGGTCATTCTCTGGAAACTTGACGTAAGCGCTTATTTTGTCACCCTCTTTGATTTCTTTGAGAACATCGTAGGCTTCGGCCAGGTCTTCACCGGACACCATTCCTTCGGTCTTGGCTCCAATATCAATCAGCACCATCTTCTTACTGATGGCGGTTATCGTACCCTCAACTTTCTGGTTTCTCTTCAAGGCTCCGGGGAAGCCGGCGGCTCCCTCCATTAGCCTGTCCATGACGGATATTAGCTTCTTACCTACTTCCTCCAGTTTCTGAGTTTTTTTCATTGATCATAAATTCCTTTCCTGTCTTTTAGACTCGTTTATTCTACCACAAAATACGCCTGTATAGCTGGTGTAGGGGTTGGGCGTGACCAACCCGTCTCCCATGGTACAATAGCCCAGTTCGCCCCTTAAAATCCATTATTCAGGAGTTTTGACCATGATGAAAACTACCTTTTCGATCAGCCTCTTTGTCCTTTTTACATTCGCAAGCATCATTGTTCCTTACAAAGTCGTCTCGTCCGCCAATACGCCAAAACAGATTGAAGTTGGTCCAAACCAAACCTATTTCTGGACCTCAGGCTACACCCTATCTCGCTCTCTTGAAGGCACTTTTTCTCTCAAAAGCTCCAACTACTTTGAGTTAAGCCAGGGTGACATCGTTAAACAATCCGTCTACGAAGAACCAACTATTGGTGAAAACAGCGGTCTGTACTGGATCAGGGATTACCCCATGACCGGTAGCTGGACAGTCTCCAACAGCTCTCCCGAGATCTTCAGTCTCGAAACATCTACCTTCATTTCCACACCTAACTTTTTTGAAAAGGGTTTGAATGTCATTCTCGGAGCCGTCTTTGGGTTTATTTTCTGGATATTTTCCGTCGGTTTTTTGGCCTGGCTAGACAAAGTAATTCCCGACTAGACAAATTAAGATAGATTTTTCATACCCCTCCGGTTCACGCCGGAGTTTTTTTACACACTTCAAGCCCGCTTCACTCACTTCAAGGAGACTCCTTGAAGTACATCGACGCTGGCCTGTTTACTGTATCGACCCACCCCAAACATAATTCTCAAATCGAGGAGACCGGTTTCTGGATACCAATTTCACCTCTTTTAAGCCGGCCGTCTCCGACAAGCGTGTCAGAATCATCAAATCGCCATCGGTTGGCGTTTCCTTGGTTTCGATAGCCAGCTTTCCATCCATGACAAAATCAATCTCATTACCGGTTTTCAAAGCATAATACTGTACCGTACCTTGTTTTATTATCTGGTTGTATACCGTATTTTCAAACTGCACCCCACTGGATATTTCCGCTAAAGTATTAGCCAAACCGGTATCACAAAAATACAATTTCCTTGCTTTCACAATCTCCCGACCCACGTTGTTGGTATATACCGGCACCGTATGTACCAGATAGGTTTTCTCAAAAAAAGTGATGTAGTTTTTCACGGTGTGTCTAGACAGTCCGATTAATTTTGCCAAAGTGTTGTACTCAATCCTATTCCCCACTCTGGTAGCCAACAGCTTTGCCAAAGCAAACAGATTTCTCTCATCAGCAAAGTCTGCCAATGATCTGACGTCAATATTTACATACGAAGACATAATATCGAGCAATATATCTTTCTTCATCGCGTCTGTCTCTGCCAAAACCACTTGAGGAAAACCCCCAAACTTAATAAATTCTTCATAGTAGGCCGTTAACCTATTGTACTCGTCCTTATCAAAATGCTTTTTTTGCCAGTCCGTCGCCACCGATTTTATTTCTTTAAACAGTAAAAACTCCCCAAAGTCCAACGGAAATAACTCAAACACTTTCTTTCTCCCAGCTAAAGACTCGGTAAACAAATTTTTCAAGTAATACGAGCTCGAACCGGTGACAATAAACTTGATGCCTTTGTGATCCAATAAATATTTAATGGCACTGGGACACTCGGGAGCTAATTGGATTTCATCCAAAGCCACCACCATCGGACTGTCTTTAGACATGCCTCTGGCCACCAAAACCTCGTAAATACTGTCATAGTTTTTCTGTTCAAACAGCTCCCTATTGTCCGGGCGTTGCAAATCCAGAAAAATAGAGTTTTTGTTTCGCAAATCCTTCAAAAGTTGGGTAATCAAAGTTGTCTTGCCCGTTCTCCTCATGCCGGTTAAAACCGTCACCATTGGAGTTTGAGCGTGAGCCAAAAGATCTTGATATATTTTACGTTTGTATACCATATGTAATATACACTATACATAAAGCTTAACTATTTGTCAAGTCAATATCCCATTTGGTACACATCCCTGCCTGCCGGTAGGCAGGCCTTGACCCGGAATCTATACAAATTAGTTCCGAATAAAAATGGATCCCCGCATTCGCGAAGATGACAACCTTCAAGAACCTCCTGCGAGGACTGTCCTCGCAGGTCTTTTTTGCTACAAAAAGCCCCAGGTTTCCCTGAGGCTGTTTGATTGCCCGGCGATGATCTACTTTCGCAATCAGTTGCCCAATCACTATCATCGACGCTGACCTGTTTCACTTCTCTGTTCGAAATGGGAAGAGGTGGTTCCAAGTCGCACAAATCACCGGACAGGAAAAAGACTGACAATTTAAACTTAAAGGAGTCTCCTTGAAGTACCGCCCCCTGCGAGGACTGTCCTCGCAGGCGGGAGATCTGCACTTACTCCTTAATCTAATTCCCCACCCATCTCAGCCATTTTTTTCTTAAAAACGGCATAGTCGAGCCTCTCTCTAAAGTGACCCAGCATCTCCCATGTTCGATGCATTTGTTGGAACGCTTTATCGCCACACCCATCAATTATCTTGTTCTCCAATTTATCAAGAAGATCATAATCCACAAAATATTCATAGCTGTCTTCCATTAAAAAAGGATCTCTATGTGGGTTGAGTAAATTCAGTCCCTCTATGTTTTCACTTATTCTCTTTTCTATCTCACGATATTCATCCTGATGTTCTCCCGAAGCGTCAAATATCGTCTGTCTTTTTGTAAAATAATCCTCTTTCATCGCTTGCCTCCCCGCATCTATGGCTTCCAGTTTTCTACTTAACTCTCCTACACCTAATTTCTCAAAAATCCCTAGATCAAGGTTTGTTATTTCCATTTTTTCTTTAGATAAATTAACAACACCACCATTATAACAAACTAGAACAGCAATGGGAGTTTTATTACAAGTCAACAATGACGTCCTCCCCGCACAGCAAGCTTTCAGCTTGGCGTTGTACGGGGTTTCCTTTTGGCCTGCCTCGACCAGCGATGCAGGCCTTCTTCTCATGAGAATCCTAGTTTTACTTGAGTAGGCCTGTCTTTCCTCCCCTGGTGGTTAATATACCTACGAATCTCCTCTTCGTTTAGTCCAATTGTTGACGAGAAGTATCCCGTACTCCACACACTCTGTCGTTTCAAATATATTTTGTTGATAAACGAGTACTTCTTCTTTAATTTAATACTTGTTACCCATTTGATCCGTTGAACTACTTCACACTCCAAGATGCTGGGTGGTATCTCAATCTGCATGTGGATGTGATCAAGGTCAGTGTTCAACGTCTCAATGTGGAGTTCGGGTTGTGTCTTAACCCAGTCGAAGATCATTCTCACCAGTTCAACTTTTACCGCAGGGGTGATGAACTTCCGACGGTACTTAGTACCCCAGACTATGTGGAACTGATGTTGATATACCGTGTGGGCCAGAGATCGGATTCTCATGGAACCAGCATATCATCCCGCCTGCTCGGCGGGATTCATGCACATTCATCCCCGCACAAGGTTTGCGACCCACAACCTAACAAACCCTTGTACGGGGTTTCCTGTTCAATAAAAAAATCCACCCAAAAGGGTGGATGAATTCTAACCAAGATAGTTAACTAAAAGATCTGTAAGAAAAGTAGCCTTCTCACCACCGGCGTCTCCTGGCCACATGAGTGTTACCCTGGAAGTATTGAAATGTAGACTAAGTTGGAAGTACTTTGTAGGGACAATATCATCCTTTCTGGTCTTGAGGCTGGTGATGAGCCTGGAAATCTCTTCAGTACTTAAAATTGCGACACCTTCTCGACTAACCTCAGAATAGAACTTTGTACATTGTACGCTATTAAGAGCACTCCCTCTACGCGAGGCTGAATAAAGTCTTTTTCCTTTCATTTTGACCTCCGAAAAAAGTAAAGAGCTGATAGATTATACCACATCCCATAACTTTTTAGAATATGGCGATATAGATCACAAATAATGTTACCAAGAAAGGTGTGGATAGATCATAAATAGGTTACCGTAGTCGTCTATGACTATGGCAACCAAAAAAGACATCTTTACCGAGC
>Ga0209317_1001342_pt1 | contig 21987 bp, 20 predicted proteins | sample RifGroB2_FD_183994 | JGI IMG/M metagenome (GOLD analysis project Ga0209317, IMG submission 183994) | Soil microbial communities from Rifle, Colorado, USA - Groundwater B2 (SPAdes) (version 2) | ecosystem: Environmental > Terrestrial > Soil > Unclassified | place: Rifle, Colorado | collected...
TTGCTCTTTGCTCTTGGCGCGCATCACGCGCATGCCGCGTCATGTCCCCCGACCCCCTGGGACGAGATCGGCCCTTTCTATCGCCCCAATGCGCCGGTGCGAAGCTCCATCGGCAAGGGGTATCTGCTGAGCGGGACGGTCCGCTCCTCCAAGGACTGCTCTGCCATTCCCAATGCCCGGGTCGAGGTGTGGCACACGGGACCTGCCGGTAACTACGACGAAGCGCATCGCGCAACGATCATCGCTGACAAGCTCGGGCGTTACCGGCTGGAAACGACTCCCCCTCCAGCCTACGGGCAGCGGCCGCCGCACATACACATACTGGTCGATGCCAAGGGATTCGAGGGGGTGATCACCCAGCACTACCCCAGAAAGGGGGCAAAGCGTGCTGTATTCGATCTAGTGCTGGTGCCTGAGACGAAGGATGCCGGTAAATCCGGCGGCCGCGTGGACGATCTGGTCCGGCCGGGAAGGAAGCAGCCGTGACCCTGGTCTGGACGGCTGCGGCGCATGCGGCTGGTACGGGAAAGGACGGCAAGGCGCGGAGATGCCGGCGAGGTTTTAAGGGTTAGCGGTTGGTTGAAGCGTGAGTCGCTGCAAGTTTACACGGATATTCTGAATTCGACGCCGTCGCCCGTGTTGCGGGCGGTGAGGCTCCCCCCCATGTTCTTTTCTATGATGGTTTTTGACATGAACAGACCGACTCCGGTCCCTTTCCCCGGCTCCTTGGTGGTGAAGTAGGGGTCAAAGATCTTGCCGATGATTTCTTCGGCTATCCCGCCTGCATTGTCGGAAATAGCGACTTCGGCCCTGCCGTTCTCAATCCAGGCGCGCACCTTTATCCGCGCATCGCGTTTGCCGCGCTCCAGGAAGGCGTCCCTGGAATTCATCAGGATGTTAAGCAGCACCTGTGCGTATTCGTTGGGATATCCGTCGATCTGCGGGTCGTCCACGCTGCTGGTCTCTACGGTTATCCCCCGGTCGTTCAGGCTCTCGCCTACCAGGGAAAGCGTTTTGGTGATCACCTCGACCACCTTGAAGCTCACCTTTCTCCGGTCCGGTGTGGACAGGGTTCTCAGGTCATCGATGGTTTTCGACAAGTGGAGCAGTATCTCCATCGCCTTGGTGACGTTTGCGTTCAGCAACTCCTCGCTGAAGGCTCCAAGCTTGCAGGACAGCCCTATTTCCTGGATCTTCAGCCCCACGAGGTTCAAGGGCTGACGCCACTGGTGGGCGATGTTCCCGAGCATCTCTCCCATCGCCGCCATCCTGCTTTGCTGCAACAGCAACTGGTCCTTCAGCCTCAGTTCTTCCATCACCCGGATACGGTCGGCGCTCTCTGCCTTAAGCCCCAAATAGGCCCTCTGCAGTTCCCGATTCTTCTTCTCCAGCACGGCCTGGCTCTTTCCCAGCTCCCTTGTGCGCTGCTGGACCCTCTCTTCCAGCTCCTGTGCCAACTGGCGCAGTTTCCGCTCTGCCTGTTTCTTGATGGCCATATTGCGCAGCAGCAGGAGCACGATCAGCATCAGGCCGGCAAGGGCGGCTACCAGGCCCCAGATGGCGCTCTTGTGCACGTTGTAGATGTTGATCGGGCGGTTGACTACGATACTGCCAGGTGGCAGGTCCGATATCCTTATGTTGAAGCGTCGCAGTTGACGGTTGTCGAACATGAAGCGGTTCGGGCTGTTCATTATGACCGGTATTTTATCGATCTCTTCTCCCCGCAGCACGCGCATCGCCAGGTCGCCGGCCGTTTTTCCCTGGAAATAGCCGCTGGCCAGCATCCCCCCCACGATGCCGTAGCCCAGGTTGAAATCATGCGTCCCGTAAACCGGCACCCGGCTGGCCTGTGACACCAGCAGGACGCTCTCGTCGAAATCGTAGACCGTTCCCTTGCTGTCCCTGGAGAAGAAGGTGAATAACACCAGCGCTTCGCGCGGCAGCCTCCTCACTGCTGCCAGGATCTGCTGCATCTCCATATCTTCCAGCAGTACAAAATCCAGCCTTCCCCGGTAATCGGGGAGAAGCTCCAGGATTCGGTTATGCACTGCTCGCCCTGTGGTGGTTGTGTCGTTGACGATGGCGATCTGGCGGGTTTTGGGGTGCAGCTTGAGAGCGAGGTCGACGGTGGCCTTTAGGTCCACCACTTCATTGACGCCGGTGAAACCTTTCGCCCCCCGCAGTTGCGATGCTTGGAACTGGTTCACTCCGCAAAAGATGACAGGCGTTCCCGGAAAGAGCGCATCGCGGTACTTGACCAGGAATTCGAAGGCATCGTTGTCCGTCGCTATGATGGCATCGAAGCGGGCTCCTTTGAACTTGTGTCTGAACGCCTCGTAGAGAAGCCGCAAATATTCGGGATCGAACGCCCATTTCGTCCCCATGAACTCGATTTGCAAGCTGACCTTCTCGCCGGCTTCCCGCGCGGCCGCGGCGATCCCTTGATTGATGTCGTCGGTCCACTTGTAGCCGGTGCTGTACGAGTTCAGTACCAGCACTTTTTTCCGGTGGTCTCCGCGGCTTAATGACGGCAGGAAGGCCATGACCGCCAGCAGCGTGACGAGGGTAAGCAGCAGCATCCTGAGAGCCATCTTTTTGCGCTCGATCTGGGGCATCGTGGGTCTCTTTTGTTCGGGGGCAGATCAGTAAGGGACGCTATTGCAGCATTGCGGCAAGCTCCACCGCGTTTCGTGGCGCAGCGCCGCCTGCATCGTTGTTGAAATAGATGAAGACGTCCAGCTCTTTTGCCAGATACCCCCTGATTCTTTCGGCGTCCTGTTCCAGTTGCTGCGTGCTGTAGCTTCCGTTGTAGCTTCCCTGCATGCCGTGCCTTCTTATATAGACGAAGTCGGCGGTAATGGGCGGCTCGTCTAGGAAAGGGGGGGAATCTGCCATGCAAAGGGACACGTTTCGGCTCCTGCAAAGCTCCACGACCTCGGCGCAAAGCCAGCTTTCGTTTCTGAATTCCAGGGTGTGCCGCTTGTGGTACACGGCGATCAGGTCCAGGAAGCTCGATAGCCTTTCAAGGTCGCACTTGAACTGTGGCGGGAATTGCCAAAGCACCACCCGCAGCTTCTCGTTCAATTCCTGGGCCGGCGCGAAAAACCTGGCGAGCGCGCTCTCTATCTCCACAAGCCTCTTTATGTGGGTGATGTAGCGGCTTCCCTTCACAGCGAACGAGAAATCGGGAGCGCTCTGCTGGTACCAGTGCTTGAAGGTGTCGGCCTTCGGGATCCGATAGAAGGTGACGTTCATCTCGACCGTGGCAAAAACCGTGCGGTAATAGTCGAACCACTCTTTTTGCGGGACCTCCTCGGGATAGAAGTTGCCGCGCCAATGCCGATAACTGAAGCCGCTGCAGCCGACAAATAGCTCTGCCATGGCGTCACCTCTTCTATGCTACCAGGAGCGCTCCCAACGCATGCCGATGAAATCCGGTCCGATGACAGGCGCCAGATACGTTGCCTTTTCAGGGGTGACGAACAGCTTGCCGACCCCGTAGGACAGCACCCCAGAGGCGATCACGTCGCGCCAGTGATGATGGTTGCCCTGGACCCGGTTGTTGGCCACATAGCCCGTGGCAAGCCAGGCCGGCACGCCGTACTTCCAGCCGTAGCGCTCGCTCAGGAACGAGGCGCCCGCTCCAGCGAAGGAGATATGCCCGGAAGGAAAGCCGTAGCCGTTGCCGGATGGGCGTGTTCCCCAACTCGTTTCGTTGAATCCCACCCTGGCAATCGAGGTTAGCAGCTGGTTGACGATCACGTTACGCAGTAACTGTTTTTCGCCCTCTACGTCGTCCTTGAAATAGGCCACGACAAAGCCTGTCACCGGGATGGCTGACATAACGGCATGTCCCACCTTGTTAGACGTGCTGCCCTCGGCGGCAAATGGTTTGAGCAAAGAGAGGATAAGGGCTAAAGCAGCTATGCAATGAGTAGGCTTCGGCATGTGTGGCCTCCTTGGGAGCGTTCTTAGACTATGCGTCACCCGTAGCTGTAGCATTCATGGCACGATGACTACTTTCCCGAAAGACACTGCTTAAGCGACAATGCCGAAGTAACGGTCTCCCGATGTTAGTCGGATCTGGGATAAATAAAACTTTCTAAGTATACCTTAACCTTTAGAAGGGGCTATAAAGATAGTTTTGTTTGCGATACTGTTGGGCAGGGATGGCTGGTGCAGGAACTGTCGTCAAGGCTTGTTGTCGAGCCAATAAAAAAGGCGGGGCTTTTGGGGCCCCGCCTTCTCTCATCGATCTGTTGTCATCGGTTTGCTACATCGCGTGGCATTTCTCGCAATCGCCCGTGGCGGTGAAGGCATCCTGGCCGTTGTGGCAGGCACCGCAGGATTGTCCTTTTTCCATCTCGCCCATGGTGAAGTGCTTTACGCCTGCCTTGTAGGGGAAGATCTTGGTGTGGCAGTCGGCGCATTTGTAAGCTTCCAGGTGGAAGTCGTGGCTGAACTTTGCATCGCCGCTGTCCGTCTTGAAGGTGATGGTGCCGGGCTTGAACCCTTTGTGGCACTTGTTGCACTCGCCCGCCACGGTGAAGGCGTCCTTGCCGTTGTGGCAGCTGCCGCAGGACTTCCCTTTCTCCATCTCGGCCATGGTGAAATGCTTGACGCCTGCCTGGAACGGGAACACCCTGGTGTGGCACTCCTTGCAGCTGAAGGCCTCGGTGTGGAACGCGTGGCTGAAGGTGACCGGGGTGATCCCCTTGGTCTTGAAGCTGATCTCGCGGGGCTTCATCCCCTTGTGGCAGTTGCCGCAGTTGCCGACCACGGTGAAGGCCCTCTTGCCGTTGTGGCAGGCGCCGCAGGTTTTTCCTTTCTCCATCTGCGCCATGGTGACGCGCCCGCTCTTGCCGGTTATCACGGTGCCGTTATGGCACGCCTTGCACTGCCCCTTCATGTTCGCTATGTGGGTAGTGTGGTTGAAAACAGTAACCCCGGCGCCTTTCACCCTGTACTCTATGTTGCGCGGCTTTCCTTTGTGGCAGTTGACGCAGCTCTTGTCATCAGCTACGCTAAATGCCTTGACACCTGTATGGCAGGCGCCGCAAGACTTGGTCTTCTCCATCTCGGCCATGGTAAAGTGACGACGGGTCTTCAGGTTGAAGATCGCGTTGTGACAGATCCTGCAATTGTTGCTATATTTCCTCAGGTGAACATCGTGGCTGAAGACAACGGCATCGGCGTTCTTAAGAGGGAACTTGACGTCCTTTGTCTCTCGCGCCCAGAGTGCAACAGGCGAAACGCAGACGATGAGAACCGTAAGGATGGCGAGGCGAAACTGCATGATACACTCCTTCTAACCGGGTGATTTTTGCTTTGCCGACCAAGGCATTAGCCGGGATAATATACACATCGGAGGCGCTATCGTCAATTCAAAACTATTGACATTTTTTTATGTGCCATGCCGAAAATTGCATTTGATTACAGGGGGGAAGATGAAAACGAGTTTGCTCGTTCTTTTGATGCTGTTTCAACTGGCACCACCCTTCGCTCACGCCGCTTTTTACCAGTGGAAAGACGCAAGCGGCGTGGTCCACCTGACGGACAATCCCGATAAAATCCCCAAGCTTTACCAAAAGAAGACCAAGCGTCTGGACCTTGCGGGCCCGCCCAAGCCGGCCGGAGCGGCGGCGTCCATGCCGCAGGCCGCCCCGCGTGCCGCCGCGCCGAGGCCGCCCGCTCCCGGCGGCCATGACGAGAGGTGGTGGCGCGCCCGCGTCAGCGCGCTCAGGACCGAGCTGAAGGCGCGGCAAAACGCCCGTTCGCAAAAGGAGGTTAAGCTGGCCCGGCTGCAGCGTGAGAGGAGAATTTTCCAGCGGGCCAAGGACAGGGTCGCGGTAAACGCCATGCAGGCGGAGCTGTCAGCCGACGAGGCGCGCATCGGCGAGTTGCTGAGCCAGATCGGCGTGCTCGAGCTGGAAGCGGCCAGGGCAGGGGTCCCGGCCGAGTGGCTGCGCTAGCTTTCCTGGCGGATTTATTAGCGGTTGCGGGCCTAGTTAAGCTGTGCTATAAAAAAATGCCGCTTTTGACATGGAGACGCCAGATAACATGAACGGAATTGACAAGATAATAGACGTTGCGCTCGCCGAGGATATACATACCGGCGATATCACCACCCTCTCGGTACTGCCAAAACCGCGCATCATGCGCGCCCGCCTGGTCGCCAAGGAGCCGATGGTGTTGGCGGGGATTGCCGTGGCGGAGCGGGTCTTTGCCAGGCTCGATCCCGGTATCGCCTTCAACGCCGATTTTTCCGACGGGGAGCGCCTGCAGTCCGGCGACATCATCGCCCGCATGGAGGGGGACGCCGCCTCGCTTTTGCAGGGGGAGCGGGTTTCCCTGAACCTGTTGCAGCGCATGTGCGGCATCGCGACACAGACCGCCGCCTATGTGCAGGAGATCGAGGGCACCGGCGCCCGCGTGGTCGACACCAGAAAGACCACCCCCGGCCTCAGGGTGCTGGAGAAGTACGCGGTCAGGGTGGGGGGGGGCACCAACCACCGCGCCGGGCTCTATGACGGGGTGCTGATCAAGGAGAACCACATCGCCGCCGCAGGCGGCATTCTGGAGGCGGTGCGGCTGGCCCGTGCCTACATCCCGCACACCCTGAAGGTCGAGGTGGAGACGGAGACGCTGGACCAGGTGGCGCTCGCGCTTCAGGCCGGCGCCGACATCATCATGCTGGACAACATGGGGCTCGATGAGATGACGCAGGCGGTGCAGCTGATCGGCAAGAGGGCGCTGGTCGAGGCCTCGGGCGGCGTCAACCTGCAGAGCATCAGGGCCATCGCCCAGACCGGCGTCGACATCATATCGGTGGGAGCGCTGACCCATTCGGTGCGGGCCACCGACATCTCCATGCTGATGGAGGAGATTTGAAAGATTCCGGGGTGGACGGCAGAATCCTGGAGCTGTTTCGCTCCGGCGACGGCGTGGTCTCGGGCGCCGCGCTGAGCCGTCTCCTCGGCGTATCGCGCACCGCAGTATGGAAACACGTCAAGGGGCTTAGGGCAAACGGGTACCAGATCGAAGCGGTTCCCGCCAAGGGGTACCGGTTGCTCTCCTCCCCGAAAATCCTCACCGAGCTCGACATCAGCGCCGGCCTTGCCACCAGCAGGATCGGCTCCTCACTCATCTGCCTCAAGGAGACCGAATCCACCAACGCCGTAGCCTTCAGGATGGCCGAGGAGGGGGCGCCGGAGGGGACCGTCGTCATCGCAGACGCCCAGACGGCGGGGAAGGGGAGGCTCGGCCGGGTCTGGCTCTCTCCTGCCGGGGTGAACCTTTACTGCTCGGTGGTGCTGCGCCCTTCCATATCGCCGATGGCCGCCTGCCAGCTCACCTTTCTCTCCGTGGTAGCCGTGGCGCGCGCCATAGAGAGCTGCACGGCGCTAAAGCCGCAGATAAAGTGGCCAAACGACATCCTGATCGACGGCAAGAAGGTGGCGGGGCTTTTGAACGAGATGAACGCCGAGACGGAGAAGGTAAACTTCGTCGTGCTCGGCATCGGGGTGAACCTGAACGTCCGGCTTTCCGACCTGGGTGAAACGTTGCGCCATCCGGCCTCCTCGCTTCTGGAGGAGGGGGGCGTCGAGGTGGACCGGGCAGCATTCGCGCGCACCCTGCTTACCGAACTGGACCAGTTGTACGACAGGTTTCTTCGTGAGGGCGAAGCGCCGGTGCGGGCCGAATGGCTGGAGCGCTCCGCGATCCGCGGCCGCAGCGTCCGGGTGAGTCAAGGGTCGCGCGAGTTCACCGGTGTGGTCCAGGGGGTCGACTCATTTGGCGCGCTCCTCGTGCGGCTCACCGACGGGACGCTTGAGACGGTGCTCTCCGGGGACGTGGTGCTAATTTAGAAGCAAAGTCAAAGGCGCTCACGCAAAGACGCAAAGGCGCAAAGAACTTCAAAAGCAACAAAAGCTTCAACAGCCTCAAGTTCAGACGATGTTTTTTGTTTCAGATCCTGAAGTACCACTAAGATTCTCTTTGCGTCTTTGCGGCTTTGCGTGAGGCGCTTGTTTCCCTTGGAGGTTGAATTTGCTGCTGGTTATTGATGTGGGGAACAGCAACATCGTTCTTGGAATCTACGACGAAGACCGTCTGGTCAGGGACTGGCGGGTCTCCACCGACAAGTCCAAAACGATCGACGAGTACGGCATACTGTTTCACGACCTGTTCCGCCTGGCAGGGATCGTGTTCTCCGACATAAAGGACATCATCGTCTCCTCGGTGGTCCCGACGCTGACCGGGGTGCTGGAGAAGCTCGCCCGCCAGTATTTCCAGATAACCCCGTACGTGGTCGGGCCGGGGATCAAGACCGGGATGCCGATCCACTACGACAACCCCAAGGAGGTCGGAGCCGACAGGATAGTGAACGCCGTTGCCGGTTTCGAGAAGTACCGCTCGGCGCTCATCATCGTCGACTTCGGCACCGCGACCACCTTCGACTACGTGAACAAGAAGGGCGAGTATTGCGGCGGCGCCATCGCCCCTGGGCTTATGATCTCCATGGAGGCGCTGTTCCAGAAGGCGAGCAAGCTGCCGCGGGTCGATATAGCGCGCCCGCCGAGCATCATCGCCAAGAACACGGTCAACTCCATGCAGGCCGGGATCTTCTTCGGCTACGTGGGGCTCGTCGACGGCATCGTGCAGCGCATGAAGGCCGAAGGGAAGGAGAGCCCCAAGGTGGTGGCGACAGGCGGGCTCGCTTCCCTGATCGCGCCGGAGTCCACAACCATAGAGTCGGTGGACGAGTTCCTCACCCTGGAAGGGTTGCGCATCATCTATCAGAGGAACAAGTGAAATAGCACGGCCACTAAACTCCCCCTTTGAAAAGGGGGAGTTTCTGCTGTCTCAATGCCTGCGGATCTCGGTGTCGGTCCGGTTTTTTTCAGGGTTAGCTGCCGCGCGCGGCGGTCAGTCTTCAAGGTTTTTAGCGTCATTCGTTGCTTTGCTCAGGTCAAGTCTCGTTTCAGAGTAGGTCATTTTTGATTTTCTATTCTAAAGGAGGGCACTATGGGAAGGTATGAAACGGCAAGACTGCGGAACCTCGGTATCGTAGCTCACGGCGGCGCCGGCAAGACCTCGCTTTCGGAGGCGATCCTGTTCGACACCGGCATGGTAGACCGCCTGGGCCGGGTCGACGACGGCACATCCACGATGGATTTCGAGCCCGAGGAGACCAAGCGTCGCATCTCCATCACCTCTTCCCTGGACCACTGCGAATGGAAGGGGCACTCCATCCACATAGTGGACACCCCAGGCTACGGCAACTTCATCGCCGACACCCGCGCCTGCATGAGGACACTCGACTGCGCCGTGGTGATCCTCTCCGCCATCTCCGGCGTCAAGGTCCAGACCGAGGAGGTCTGGCAGTGGGCCAACGAGTTCGAGATCCCGCGCATCGCCTTCGTGAACAAGATGGACCGCGAGAGGGCGAACTTCTTTCGCGCCATCGACGACATGGAGCGATCCCTCGGCGCCCGGGGCGTCGCGGTGCAGATACCGCTCGGCTCCGAGGCGAACTTCGCCGGGGTGATTGACCTGGTCCGGATGAAGGCGTATAGCTACTCGGACGATCTCTCCGGCAAGTACGCCGAGGCCGAGATCCCCAGGGAATACCTCGACGAGGCGAAGCGCCTGAGAGAACTGATGGTGGAAACGGTGGCCGAGGCGTACGATGCCTTGACGGAGAAGTTCCTGGAGGCGGGGGCATTGACCGAGGAGGAGATCCTGGACGGCCTCAGGGTCGGCACCCTCCGGAGCACCTTCACCCCGGTCCTTTGCGGTTCGGCGACCATGAACATCGGCGTGGCGCAGCTCCTGGACGCCGTCTGCGACTATCTGCCATCCCCTGCGGACCGCACCAAGGCGGTCGGCATCGATCCGAAGACGGAGCAGGTGATCGAGCGCGCGCCGCTTGAGAGCGAGCCGTTCTCCGCGCTGGTCTTCAAGACGACCTCTGACCCCTACACCGGGAAGATCACCATCTTCAGGGTCTATTCCGGGGTGCTCAACTCGGATTCGGTTGTCTACAACCCGTCCAAGGGGGCGCAGGAGCGTATCGGCCAGATCTACGAGCTGGAGGGGAAGAAGCAGCACCCGATCAAGCAGGCGGTGGCGGGCGACATCGTAGCGGTCTCCAAGCTTAAGGAGACCGTCACCGGCGACACCCTGTGCGACGAGGCGAAGCCGATCCTCTATGAGCCGGCCCAGCCGCTGCAGCCGGTCATCTCCTACGCCATAGAGCCCAAGACCAAGAACGACGAGGACAAGATACACTCGGCGCTGCACCGGATGATCGAGGAGGAGCCGACCCTCGAATCGCACCGCGACCCGCAGACCAAGGAATTCATCATCTCGGGTATGGGGCAGGTGCATCTCGAGGTGATCGTCGAGAAGATGAAGCGCAAGTTCGGCGTAGAGGTGCTCCTGAAGACCCCGAAGGTCCCCTACCTGGAGACCATCCGGGGGAGCGCCAAGGTGCAGGGGAAATACAAGAAGCAGTCCGGCGGTCGCGGGCAGTACGGCGACTGCTGGATCGAACTTTCCCCGCTGCCGCGCGGCGAGGGGTACCTGTTCGAGGACAAGATCGTGGGCGGCGTCATCCCGCGCCAGTACATCCCCGCGGTAGACAAGGGGATCCAGGAAGCGGCGAAGGACGGCTTTCTTGCCGGCAACCAGGTGGTGGATTTCAAGGTGGCCCTCCTGGATGGCTCCTTCCACACGGTCGACTCCTCCGAGATGGCGTTCAAGGTGGCCGGGTCGATGGCCTTCAAGAAGGCGATGGAGCTGTGCAAGCCGGTGCTGCTCGAGCCGATCGTCAACATGAAGGTCACGGTGCCAGATGAGAACATGGGGGACGTGATCGGAGACCTCAACTCCAGGCGCGGCAAGGTGGTCGGCGTGGAGCCGAAGGCGAATTCCCAGATCATCCGGACGGTGGTGCCGATGTCCGAGGTGCTCACCTATTCCAACGACCTCCGTTCCATGACCAGCGACCGCGGCCTGTTCAGCTCGGAATTCTCCCACTACGAGGAGGTCCCAAGCCACCTGGCGCAAAAGATCATCAACGAGGCCCTGGAGCAAAAGGGGAACAACCACAACCACAAAGGGGCGTAGAGCTAAGCCCCGATTGACGATGGATAAGGAACCCCAATTGACAATTGGCAATGGATAATTGTCTTTGCCCTTTGCGCGTTGTCCATTGTCCATTGTTTTTCATTCCAAATGCAGTTAGGGAGGACGAGCTACATGCCGAACCAATTTACCCCGGATGCAGATGACCAGATGCCTGAAAAAAAGAGTTCACAACAGCGACTCCTCCTGCTTCTCTTGCTGCTCGCCGGCCTTTTTGCCTATCTCTACTTCTTCACGGGGCTGATCAAGCCCCGCGAAGAGCAGCCCATACCGCAGCCTGTAGCCGAGGCGCCGGTGAAACAGCCTCTGCCGCCGCGCCCGCAAGCCGCGGCGCCTGCGGCACCCGGGGCGGTTGTCACGGCCGGCACCCAGGCGCCAAAGGGCTCAGCCCCGCCGGTGCAACAGGCTAAGCCGGCGCAACCTGCCGCTCCCGCCAGTGCGGCGCCGGCAGCCAAACCCGCGCCCGCCGCCCAGGCCAAGGCTGAGAAACCCGCTCCGCCAGCCGCTTCCGCGCCTCAGGCAAAGGGTGCCAAGCCTGCAGCCGCTGCCAAGGCTGCCAGGCCCGCAGCTCCTGCCGCGCCCAAGCTGGCGGCCAAACCCGCAGCCGAGGCGAAGGCGGGAAAAACTGCCGCGGCAAAACCGGTCAAGGCCAAGGCCGTGGCGAAGTCCGCAACGGCGGCATATGCACTGGAGATAAACGGCGACTTGGCGGAGAGCGAGATGGGGTCCGTCACGGCGAAGCTGAAGCAGGCCGGCATCGCCTATGTGGTGAAGACGAAGTCGCAAAAGGGCGAACTGATGCACCGTCTGTTCCTGGCGGATTTCGGCAGCCGGGATGCAGCGGTCGAGGAGCTGGAACGACTGAAAGTCACCGCCCCCGATGCCTTCATGCTGAAGGAGGATGGCAGGTTTGCCGTCTATGCAGGCTCTTACCTGCGTGAGGGGAAGGCTGCCGTCGAGCAGGACCGCCTCTTCGACAAGGGGGTCAAGCTCCTGCTGAAGAACGCCACCATACCGGTTTCCGTCGTCAAGGTACGCGCCGGCAGCTTCGCCGACCAGGCGAGTGCGGAAAAGGCCGCCCACAAGCTGAAGAAGTCCGGATTGTCGGCAAAGGTCGTCAAGGCAGGGAAGTAGGGTGCAACACCGGAAGCAGGCACAGCAATCGTAAGCAGGGTACAAGACAGGGAAGTAACGTAAAGTGGCAGACAAGGTAACTTTCAGGATCTCATCGGCGGCAGCCCCATATGTCGGAGCGGACAAACCTCGGCAGGACAGGTTAAAGGCCGCGGCCGGCCTCGTGGCGCTGCCGCCTTCCGATTTCGTACTGCTCCTCTATTACCTGTGCCACGACCAGGACCCTGAGGTGAAGCGAACCGCCGTAAGGACGCTGCGCGGACTCGACGTGCCGTTTCTGGCCGATCTGCTGACCGACGGGGAACTGCACCCGCGCATCCTGGAGGCCCTGGTGCAGTTGCACGGCAAAAACCCGGAGCTTCTCCCCTTGTTTGCCGGGCATCCCATGTTAAGCGCCAAAGCCGCCGCCCTCCTCGCCGCACAGGGCGCCTACTCGGTCCCTTCGCCCCCCCCCGAAGCCGGTGCGGCTTCCCCGGAGGATGACGACGCTTCTCCTGCAGGGGACGCGGCCCCGGAGGGCTCTGAGGACGCGGCTGAAGCCGAGGATGCACCGCCTGACGAGGAGGAGTACCAGTCCAAGTACCAGATGGCCCAGTCCATGGGGGTAAGTGAAAAGATCAAGGCCGCCCTGACCGGCGATAAGGAATGGCGCAACATCCTGATCAAGGATTCCAACAAGCTGGTGTCGGGTGCGGTGGTGAAGAATCCGCGCATCTCGGACAATGAGGTGCTCACCATCGCCAAGTCGGCGGTGCAAAACGATGAGATCATGCGGGTCATCTGCGCGAACAAGGAGTGGGTCAAGAACCCGCTGATCAGGAAGGCGCTGGCCGAGAACAACAAGACGCCGCTTCCTGCCGCCTTGCGTTTCGTGGCGACGCTCTCCGAAAAGGACCTCTCTGCGCTGGCGAAGAGCAAGAACGTCTCCTCGGTGATTGCCTCGCAGGCCCGCAGGATTCTGAACACCAAAAAGGAAGGAAGATAACTAGGGGGGCTCTGATGGCTCTGGTGAACCAGGCAAAACGTGAAATAAATGCGAAGATCGTCTTTTTTGGTCCCGGGCTTGCCGGCAAAGCGACTTCTTTGAAGCACGTCTTCAACAAGCTGAAGCCGGAATTTCGCGGCGTCATGAAGGTGATGAACGTCCAGGATGCACGGATGCTGTTCTTCGACTTCACTCCGCCCGGCGACGGCAACGTCGACGGTTTCCGGGTCCGCTTCCATCTCTACACGGTTTCCGGCCGGGACGTGGACCCGGCGGCCTGGAAGATGGTGCTCAAGGGGGTGGACGGGGTGGTCTTCGTGGCGGATTCGGCGCCGCAGCGGCTCAGCGCGAACCGCGACAGCCTGGAGACCCTCGACGCCTACCTGAAGGGGTATGGACAGAGCCTTGCCACCGTCCCGACGGTGCTGCAGTTGAACAAGAGCGATCTCCCGGATGCGCTGGGGGTGGCCGAACTGGAGCGGATGCTGAACCCGAACCGGCTCCCCAGCTTCAAGGCGAGCAGCCAGACCGGGGAGGGGGTGCTCCAGACGCTGATGGCCCTGGTTAAAACCACACTGACCGGGCTGCGCGCCAAGGGTGCGGAGGGGATCGCCTCCGGCGAGGGACTGCAGCGCATGGTCGAGGCGCCGGCCGCCGCCCCCGCCGGGGTTCAGGCGCTGCCCGCTGCCGAGCCTGAGCCGGCGTCACCGGCCTTCCAGGAACAACCACCAGTGCCCCAGGCGCCACAGCCACAGCCACAGGCGCAGGCGCTGAACGAGCCGCTTTCACTTGAGTTGGCTGGAGCGCCGCAGGCTGCGGGGCCCGGTTTCTTCCGTGTGCCGCTCACTATCCGTAGCGGCGACCGGACCAGGTCCGTCGTGCTGAACTTGGCTCTTTCCGTGGAAGAGGGGTGATGACCGTTGGGGCCAGATCTTGATGTACAAATGGTGGCGCGGCTGCTCCTGGCGTCGCTGCTGGGCGGCCTGATCGGTTTTGAGCGTGAGATTCACGGCAGGCCGGCAGGGTTCAGGACGCATCTGCTGGTCTCTCTTGGCGCCTGCCTTTTCTGCATCACCTCGATCGAGTTCTACCGGCTTTTCGGTAATTTTTCCGGCAGCGGCCCGATCGGGATCGATCCGGGCCGGGTCGCGGCGCAGGTGGTGACCGGCATCGGTTTCCTTGGCGCCGGCGCCATCATCCGAGAGCGTGCCTCCATACGCGGCCTCACGACCGCCGCCTGCCTCTGGGTTGCCGCCGCGCTCGGCATCGCCTGCGGGGTCGGGCTTTTTTATCTCGCCATCTGCGTCACCGTGGTGGCTCTCGTCAATCTGCTGCTGCTGAAGCAGGTAGAGAAAAGGCTGCACCGCGACACCTATCTGCGGGTTATGGTATGGGGTGAGGACAGCAAGGTTTTCATCCCCCGGGTCTACCAGGTATTGACCGAATGCGGCATCGACCACGCAGAGGCGAAATTCGAAAGGAATATCGAAAAAGGGCTGATGTTCGTAGAGTTCCAGGTAAAGCGCGCCAGGAAAGGGAGTTCTGCCGACCTGCTTGCCTCTCTTAGCGAGGTGAGCGGTGTTAGCAGGGTGAGGGTCGACTGAGGCATACCTCTGGCGGATCTTTTATCAGAAAAGCTACCAAAAGGAGATGACGGCATGGCGGAACTTAAAGGAAGCAAGACCGAGAAGAACCTGCAGGAGGCCTTTGCCGGCGAATCGCAGGCACGCAACAAGTACACCTACTTCGCCTCCGTGGCAAAGAAGGAGGGGTATGAGCAGGTCGCGGCGCTGTTCATGGAGACCGCCGAGAACGAGAGGGAGCATGCCAAGCTGCACCTGAAGGCGCTGGGCGGCATCGGCGACACCGTGACCAACCTGAAGGCGGCGGCCGCGGGGGAGTATGCCGAGTGGCTGGAGATGTACCCGCGCATGGCGCAGGAGGCGAAGGAGGAGGGGTTCAGCGCCATCGCCGCCATGTTCGAAGGCATTGCCAAGATTGAGAAGGCGCATCAGGAGCGCTACAAGGCGCTGCTCGCCTCCATAGAGGAAGGGCGCGTTTTCAAGGCCGAGGAGCCGGTCAGCTGGAAATGCCGGAACTGCGGCATGATCCACGAGGGTAACGAAGCCCCGCAGGTCTGCTCGGTTTGCCACCACCCCAGAGCCTACTTCGAGCTGTCGGCGGACAACTACTAGCAGTGGTGCGGGGGGGGAATCCCCCCTCGCTACCCTGTTCCCCCGGCGATCTGGCCGCCTCGCCAAGCACCCCCCCGGTTTTACCAACCTGCAACTCCAAAATCACCTTGTATACGGATGACTTTGCATGCTATGATGCGATGGTTTTTCATTAGCAAAGGAGGCAAGTTATGGCAATCATCACAATTTCCAGAGAGATGGGTACAGGGGCCTACGCCATAGCCAAGGAGTTGGCAAAAAGGCTTAAATATACCCTCATCGACCGGGTGAAGATCGAGGAACTGGCCCCAAGTTACGGCCTCACCTCCGAGATCCTTGAGAGGATCGACGAGAAGCCTCCCTCCTATAGAACCGCTGAGGACCGCTTGCAGGCAGCGCATCTCGCCACCATGGAGCTGATCCTGCTGGACTGCGCCAAAAAGGGGAACGTGATCCTTTACGGCAGGGGCGCACAGGACCTCGTCAAGGGGCTCAAGAACGTGCTGAAGGTGCGCTTTGTCGCCCCCTTTGAGGACCGGGTGGAAAAATTCGCCGAGCGGGAGTGGATAGATCCGGACCTCGCACGGGAACTGATCAGAAAGAGCGATCATCAGCTGGGCGGGTTCATCCATTTCTACTTCGACAGGGACTGGCACGATCCGTTGGCCTACGACCTGCTCTTCAACACCACGCGGCTCACCCATGGCTGCATGGTGGAGTGCGTCATCGCAGCCGCCAAGGATCCGGGGCTCAAGGAGAGTGAGGAGGAGTCCATGGCGCGCCTGGAGGATTACATCCTCGCCAAGCGTGTCGAGGTAGAACTGCTCAAGTCCACCCTGGCGCGTGCCCTGAGGTTTTGCATTTCCGCCGACAATGGCGTCGTGTCGCTGTCGGGGCACGTACAGTCGGAGGGGGAGATCGAGGAGGCGATACGGATCGCGATGTCGGTGGATGGCGTGTCCGACGTGGATAGCGAGCTGGATGTGATAAACTTCAAGCCGACCAAGGACTAGCTGGTCCCAAAAGTCCCCTTTCAAAGGGGGGAAAGCCGGACGAAGCTTTGCAGGGATTCACCATGAACCCACAATTGAAAGGGGCCCCGATTCGGGGCCCCTTTCTCTATCTTCCCTGCCGCAACCGCTGCAGCCCTTCGACGCAGCTGTACGGGATGGCCATCCCTCCTCGTCCGGTCCCCATGCTGATCCCTTCCTCGATGCCATGATAGTCGGAGCCGCCGGTCCAGACCATGCCCTTTTTCTCGGCGTAGTTGCGCAGAAAAGCGCTCTCATGTTCGCTGCAGACGTTGTTATAGGCCTCGAGTCCGCAAAGCCCCAGGTCGAAAAGCGCATCGATCACCCCGGTGAGCGTGTCGCGCTCGTTGGTGATCGTTGTGGGATGCGCCAGCACCGCCACCCCTCCAAGCCTTTTGACCGTGTCCAGCGCCTCGTCAACCGGGAAGTAGCGCTTCGGGACATCGCAGGGGAGCAGGTACCGGACGAAGGCGTCCTGCATGTCTCGGACGTACCCCTTGGCCATCAGCACCTGTGCGATGTGCGGGCGTCCCAGCGCCCCTCCTGCCAGCGCCGCCGCCTCCGCGCTCGAGATGGCGCCTTTCCCCTCAAGGGCCAGTTTCTCATTGATCCGGACCACGATCGCCTCGCCCCTTTTCTCCCTTTTTTCCCGGAAATCCTGCAGCGTCTCGAGCAGGAGCGGGTCGCGGTGATCGAGCAGGTAGCCGAGCAGGTGCACGTCGCGGTACGAGCCGAAGGCCACGGAGAATTCCAGGGCGGGCAACACCTCCAGGCCGCAGGCGGCGCCAGCCGCGAGCGCCTCATCGATGCCGTCCACCGTGTCGTGATCGGCCAGGGCGATCGCCTTGAGACCCATTTTCGAGGCCATGGCGACGAGTTCGGTCGGTGTGCGGACGCCGTCCGAGTAGGTGGAGTGCAGGTGCAGGTCAACCAGGTTTTTCATTTAGCTCTCCAAATAATGTCAGTAGCTCATTATAGGAGTTTTCACTTTTTGTGCAACTGCTAAGGGACTCACTTAGCAGTTGCCTTGGCGAATCGCTTCTAGTATAAGAAAGCATTGATGTTTACCTTGTGCACGAGGGGTGGCTGTGGCAAAAAATAGAGGCATGGCAGGCGCCATTTTCGCGCTGTCGACGTTCATTCTGGGAGGGGTCCTCACCTTCTCCGGACTCGGTCTGATAGCTTTCATGAAGGGGCGCGACCTGTTCGGCCTGGGCGAGGGGCGCAGCTTCGGCATCCTCCTCGTCTGTGTCGGCCTCCTTGCCTCCATTCTCGGCGTGCTGATCATGCGCATCATGCGGAACAGGATTTAGCGTGCGGGATGAGCAGATCCACCAGGCGATGGCGATCCTCTCCGAGGCGGTCAAGGGGTGGGTCACTCCGGCAGTCACCATCGTGGCAACACAGGATCACGATCCCTTCAAGGTGCTGATCTCCTGCATCCTCTCGCTGAGGACCCGGGACCAGACCACGGCTGAGGCCTCGGCGCGGCTCTTCGGGCTTGCCGACACGCCGATGAAACTCTCCGGCTTGAGCGTCGCCGAGATCGAGGAGGCCATCTACCCGGTCGGTTTCTACCGCGTCAAGGCGCAGCAGATTCTGGAAATTTCCCGGCAGCTCTGCGAATTGTACAAAGGTAAAGTACCCGATGAACTCGATACGCTGCTCACCTTCAAGGGGGTGGGGAGGAAGACTGCGAACCTGGTGCTGACGCTTGGCTACGGCAAGCCGGGCATCTGCGTCGACATCCACGTACACAGGATCTGCAACAGGTGGGGTTACCTGAACACGCGCACTCCCGAGCAGACCGAGGCCATGCTCAGGAAGAAGCTGCCGCCCCAATACTGGATCATCATCAACGACCTCCTGGTCACCTTCGGGCAAAACCAGTGCACCCCGGTTTCGCCACGGTGCTCCAGTTGTCCGCTGTACCCGCTCTGCGACAGGATCGGCGTCGTCAAGTCACGTTGAAAACGAAGTTGCAGAGCGCCGGTCTTTGAGTATAATGAGAGCCTAGGTTTTTTGAGTTACTTTTTCACTCCCGGTTCGCGGGGGTGAACTGTTATCCGCTGATGCCGCGCATCAGCCACTTTCGGGGGGGATTTATGCTGAAGAAAATCGGTTTTGTGGGTTTGGGGACAGTTGGCGTGCACATGGCAGCCAATCTGGCCAAGTCGGATTACCAGTTGACGGTGTATGACGAGGATGCCCAGGCGGTAGCGGAACTGGCGAAGCTCGGCGTTAAGATCGGCGCCTCGCCTATGGCAACCGCAAAGGGACAGGACATGGTCATCGTCATCGTGCCCGAGAGCGAGTTCCTGGTCTTTGGTCCGGGAGGCGTGCTTGAGGGGATCGATCCCGGCACCATACTGGTCGACATGGGTACCCACTGCATCGAGACCATCGAGCGCATGGCCCAGGAGGCGGTGAAGCGTCGCGTCATGTTCCTGGAGGCGCCGGTTTGGGGGAGCAAGGAGCATGCGGCGAACGGGCTCCTGACCATCATTGCAGGCGGAGATGAGGCGCTGCTCGGCCGCTGCCGGGAGCCTTTCTCCTACTTCGGGCTCAACATCATCCATGTTGGCAAGATCGGTGATGCCACCCGGATGAAGCTGATCGTCAACCTGCTGCAGGCCGAGATGATGCAGTCGCTCTCCGAGGGTCTGGTGTTCGGCGAGAAGATGGGGTTCAAGGCGGACAAGATCCTCGAGGTGCTGGATTCCGGCGGTGTCGCCTCGCCGCTTTTCCACTCCAAGGGGCGTTCCATAGCGCGCGGCGACTTCAGCCGCAACCTGGCGCTCAAGTACGTGCATGCCCAGATGCTGAGGGTGCTGGAAACCGCCGAAAAGCTCGACCTGGAGCTTCCGGCCGCCAAGACCGTAACGGACATATTCGCCCAGGCCGTTGCCGACGGCAGGGGGGAAGAGGATTTCTCCGCAATCGTCAAGCTGCTGCGGAAATAGGTTTCACTCTTTCGCAATGGTTGAAAATAGAAGGGGCACCCGAAAGGGTGCCCCTTTACTGTTGGTTGCCGGAAAAATTACCCAACTGCACCGGAAATCGCCTCTCTCCCAGTTCAGGCCCCATCCTTCGCCAGCCTTTGCCGCGCCAAAATCACCACCCCCGTTTCGATCAACCCGTAGGAGCGGCATTCCTGCCGCGATGCCTTTCGACCTCCCGCGAGGACGTAGTTACGAGGACAAAAACCAGCCCGCCAGTGCTTTCCCGAAGGTAAGGCAAAGCGTATTAAAATAATTTGGCTGTACAAAAAAGTCGGCGTTGGAGTAAAAATAGTTGTCCACTCTTTCCATCACAATAAAAACAATTAATTCTGCAAGGATCAACCAAAATATTCACCGCATGATCACGCGCTGGATTTGTATGGCTTTTTCCTTAGAAGCTGACAGATGACTGTCAGCAACGGAAATGTTTCTACTGCTAAAGAAATAACAGGAGAATTATGGGTAACACAAGAAATATAAGGTTGTTGATATTGGGTTTAACTTTGAGTGTCGGCGCAGCCGGATGGTACGGCCAATACGCCTGGACAAACTACCAGTCCGACAAGAGCAAACAGATCAGCTATACGGCGTTCATCGACAAGGTCAACGCAGGCGGCATAGTCAAGGTGAGGGTTGCCGGCGACCAGATCACGGCAGAAGGCAAATCGGGCGAGAAGTTCCTGCTCTTCCTGCCGGTTGGCGCCGGATTGGCTGAAAAACTGCTGGCCAAACGGATAGATTTCACATCCAATCCTCCGTCAGCGGAGCCGAAATGGTTCGAGATAAGCATCATACTGGTCGTGGCCCTGTTCCTCTTCATGGTGCTGAAAAAATATGCCGGGATCGGCCGGAGCAAGGCCAGGGCAATCGACAGTTCAGAGTCGCTGACCCGCTTTTGCGATGTGGCCGGAGCGGAGGAGGCAAAGGCGGAACTTTTGGAAACGGTGGAGTTTTTGAAAGACCCGCAGAAATTCAACACCTTGGGTGGCAAGATGCCGACCGGGGTGCTGCTGGTCGGCCCTCCGGGCACCGGGAAAACCCTGATTGCCAGGGCCGTCGCGGGCGAAGCCGAGGTGCCGTTCTTTTCCATCTCCGGCTCCGAGTTCGTCGAGATGTACGTCGGTGTCGGGGCCTCCAGGGTGAGGGATCTCTTTGCCCAGGCCAAAAAGGCGTCGCCCTGCATCGTTTTCATCGACGAGATCGACGCCGTCGGCCGGAAGCGCGATGCAGCCGCAGGCGGTGGCGCCAGCGACGAGAGGGATCAGACCCTCAACCAGCTACTGGTGGAGATGGATGGCTTTGCGGTTAATTCCGGGATCGTCGTCCTCGCCGCTACCAACCGTCCCGAGATCCTCGATGCCGCGCTGCTTCGTTCCGGGCGTTTCGACCGTCAGGTCACGGTCGGCTCACCCGATATCAGGGGACGCGAGGCCATCCTCAAGGTCCACGCCAAGAACGTACCGTTGTGCCCCGAGGTGGACCTGATGGTCATTGCGCGGGGAACCCCGGGGTTTTCCGGCGCGGACCTCGCCAACGTGGTGAATGAAGCCGCCATCCTGGCGGCCAGATCGAACAAGGGACAGGTCGAGATGGTCGACTTCGACAGCGCGAAAGACAAGGTGCTGATGGGTGCCGAGAAGAAGTCGATGGTGCAATCGGAAAAATCCAAGCTCAGTACCGCCTACCATGAGGCGGGTCATGTGCTGGTGGCAAAGCTCGTCCCGGGGTGTGATCCTGTGCACAAGGTTTCCATCATCCCCAGGGGCAGGGCTCTCGGCGTCACCGTTCAGATCCCGATCGAGGACATCTACTGCTACACGAAGGAGATGCTGGACGGCCACCTCAAGGTGCTCATGGGCGGGCGCGCCGCCGAGGAACTCATCTTCAACACGGTAACCACGGGGGCCGGCAACGACCTGGCCCGCGCCACCGACACGGCGCGCAAGATGGTCTGCGAGTGGGGCATGTCGCGGGCGTTTGGCCCGGTCGCCTTCGGCAACCACGAGAGCACCGACCCGGGTGCAGCGCACAAGGGGAAGAATTTCAGCGATGCCACCGCTCTCGAGATAGATACCGAGATCCGATCCATCGTGACGACCTGCTACGCCGAGGTGATTACCCTGCTGGAAACGCACATGGAAGCACTGAAACTGCTGACTGCGGAGCTGGTTGCCAAGGAGACGCTCGACAGCGCTGAGATCGACGCCATCCTCGGGCTGGCGGCCGCGGACACAGACGACGAAGTCACCGCCGCGGCGGCTTGATGCGCTTTTAGCACCGATGCATGCTCCCCTGAACCCACGATAGTCTCCGCCTCCTCCGGTCAACCGCCACCCCTTTGAAGCTTTAGGCTTTCGAGGGGGTGGCGGTCGTCTGTCATGGCTTGCAGTCCCATCAATCTAAAGCTTGCCGGTGGCAGTGTTAAATGCTATGAAAGACTCTGGCAATGGCCTGCCATGAATCATAGGAGCATCTGATGACAAACAACGACGTATTCCGCAGACTGCGCT
>Ga0209317_1001343_pt1 | contig 21969 bp, 19 predicted proteins | sample RifGroB2_FD_183994 | JGI IMG/M metagenome (GOLD analysis project Ga0209317, IMG submission 183994) | Soil microbial communities from Rifle, Colorado, USA - Groundwater B2 (SPAdes) (version 2) | ecosystem: Environmental > Terrestrial > Soil > Unclassified | place: Rifle, Colorado | collected...
TGGTGACTCCTTCTGTTTCCATCATGTCGAGCAGTTTGCCTGGGAAGAGCAGGTTTCGATCGGGGGCGATGCACAGGGTGGCGCCTGCCTTGAGGGTGGTGAAGATGTCGAAGGTCGACATGTCGAAGTGAAACGGAGCGGTGCCGAGTATGCGGTCCCGGCTCCCGATCTCGAAACAGTCCACCGCCCATTCGATGTAGTTGATCACATTGAGGTGGGAAATGGTGACCCCTTTGGGGCTCCCCGTGGAGCCGGAGGTGTATAGCAGGTAGGCGGCATCGGTGTCGATGTTTTTGTATCGGGGGGGCTCTGTGGTGACCGCGGGTACCTCGTCCCAGTAGATCTGCGCCATATCGATGGCGTCGGCTGCGTCGGTCTTGGCCCCGAACACCAGCACCATGCGGAGGTTCGGCATGGCCCCCTTGACGCGTGAGAGTACCGGCAGCAACCCCTCCTCACATATCACCGCGCTGGGCCTGCTATCGCTGATCACCTTTAATAACCGCTCTGCCGGCGCCTTGGCGTCCACCGGGACGTAGATCGCATCAGCCTTCAGGATCCCCATCATCGCCAGGACCAACTGGGAGGATCGTTTCATGCAGATTACCACCCGATCCTGCCGCTTGACCCCTCCCGCCGCCAGGCAATGCGCCATGCGGTTGGAATCTGAATGAAGCAGGCCATAGCTCATCGGCCCGTGCTCATCAATGAGTGCCGGCTTTTCCGGGTCGGCTTGCCAACTGGCATAGAGATAACTCTGCAGCAGATATTTTCCCATTAGAGCCCCAGTACACTGGCGATGATGTTGCGTTGTATTTCCGAGGTTCCTGAATAGATGGTGGCAGCGATGCTGTCCCGCAGGTCCCTTTCCAGGTCGCATTCCTGCATGTATCCGTATCCGCCGTGAATCTGTACCGCATCCAGGCAGGCGCTCTTCAGTCCTTCGCTGACGAAGAGTTTTCCCACCGACGCTTCCAAAGTCGCCCTTCTCCCTTGATCCTTAAGCCATGCCATCTTGTAGAGCATCAGCTTGCCCAGCTCGAGATTCATCTTCATGGTGCCGATCTTGTTGGCAACGGATTGGTTCTTGCCGATCTCTTTGCCGAACTGTTTGCGCGTTTTTACGTAGCTCACGCTCTTTTCCAGCACCCTTTCCATGGTTCCAAGGTGCGAGGCGGTCATCAGCACGCGTTCCCATTCGATCGCCTCGTTGAAGATGAACATGCCGTGTCCGTTTTTGCCGAGCATCATGTCCGCCGCAACGCAGGCATTGTCAAAAAACAGTTCGCTATTTTGCAGCGTCCTCAGCCCCATTTTTGCCAGCGGCTTACCCACGGTAAGCCCGGCGGTGCCGCTCTCAACGAGGAAACAGGAGATGTCGCCGCCGAAGGCGGATTTTCCGCTGTTTTTAGCGAACACGATGATCAGGTCGGCCAGAGGACCGTTGGAGATGAACACCTTGCCGCCTGAAAGAGAGTAGCTGGTGCCATTGTTGTCGACCTTGGTGCGCATCGACAATACGTCCGAACCGGCGTCCGGCTCGGTTATCGACTGCGCGGCGATCAACTCGCCGCTGGAGAGTTTGCCGAGGTAGCTCTGTTTTTGCGCCTGCGATCCATAGAGTTTCAGCAAAACGATGCAGCAGAGTTGCGTGATGATGGCATGAACCAGCCCGCTGTCTTCGCAGCCGTAGCTGAGTGCCTCAATGGAGACGGCACTGGATAGCAGGTCCTCCCCCAGACCTCCGTACTCTTCCGGGGTGAGCATGCCGAGCAGTCCCATCTCCGCGCATTTCTTCCAGTTTTCCAGCGGGAAGTGTCCCTGCTGGTCGTTGTCGCGGACCTGGGCGTTCAACTCTCGCCTGGAGAAGTCGACGATACTTTCCCATTGGAGCAGCTGGGTATCGGTAAGGGAAAAATTCATCATTTGGGGCTACCCCCTGTCATTTTGCTTTCTGCCAGCGAGTAGATAGTCTCAATGGAGGTGAAATTCTCCAGAGTGAGATCATCATCCGAGATCTTTATCTGGAAGTTCTCCTCCAGGAAAAGTATTAGTTTCATGATCCCGAGGGAATCCATGACTTCCGCCTCTACCAGGTCGTCAGTTTCAGTCAGATCTCCGATGCTTTTGCCTCTGGCAAGATCCTTCTTGATGAATTCTGTGAGTTTGATTAGTTTAGTATCAACCTGCATGGCGAGTTCTCCTGTATAATAATTCGGTCAGAGCTGAGCTGCTAAGCAACTCGTTGGTTTTTCCAGGGCTGTTAAGATGCCCGTAACTGATTGAAGGGAGCCAGAGCAGTGCACTTGATTGTTGAGAGTGTGCTGCTTGGCAGCTGTGCCTAGGCCTGCGGCATTAGTGATTTTCAATGTTGTAGATTGTAGCGTGGTTGCCGATAAAGTCAAAAACCTATGAGCCTCTGATTCCAGCTGCCTCTTCGGGGCATCGCGTAGATAGTGTCGCCGTGACAGAAAAGCTATTTGAAGTTCTTCCTGGAACGGTTATAGTGTAGCTGGATATTTTTCAGCTCAGGTCGTGCTGACTGTTCGTAGAATCCGCCTTCTTTTATGTCTCCCCCGGCGTTTACTCGTAAAATCCCTGAAAGTTATGGCATAGGAAGGAAACCTACACCGGATGGCTGATACTAAGATTCTCATAGTTGTCAAAGATGATGAAGCAGGCAACGCCTACTCCGAAGCATTGTCACGGCTTGAAGTGGCCTATGACATTGTCGCTAACTTCACTGATATGTCGTGCAAGGTGATTGATAATGCTTACAACGGTTTGCTGATCGATATACTGACATTGGTACGTTGCAGCAAAGAAGAGAAGGTCATTGCCTACGACTGCATCAATCTTTACCCCGCTATGCGGGTGAGGTGGGAAAGCAAACAGAAGAAAATCAAGCTGAGCCCTTTGGAGCAGACTTTTTCCCCGGATGCAGATTCGGCCCTCAGATCCTTTATCGATAATCGGTGCCGACAATTTCCCGCCAGATCACTGCGCAGGCACAAACGAAAGTCGATCCACCTGAACGTGTTTCTTTCGCCTGATGGCTCCTTTTCCGAGGAAACCACCTCGAAAACATTTACCGTCAACATATCTTCCGGAGGTTTATTCCTCCATACTACGCAGAGTTTCCAGCCCGGTGCGACCCTCTGGCTCCGCGTGATAGATCTTGCTGACCAGACGCCGATAGCCGCCAAAGTCAGCTGGTCGGTCGAATGGGGATCTGCCCGCTGCATTGCCGGCGTGGGGATGAGCTTTGAAAAGCTAACCGAGGAGCAAGCGCAGGAAATTGAGCGGATGTACTGAAGGAACAACCGATGTGCACAGTTTTACTAGCCTACCAAGTAGATCCCCGCTATCGACTGATTCTCGCCGCGAACCGAGACGAATTCTACCAACGCCCGACCGCTGGAGCCAGTTACTGGGATGACGCCAACCATCTCTTCGCAGGGAGGGACCTGGTCCACGGCGGAACCTGGCTGGGAGTCACTACCCGCGGACGTATCGCGGCCCTGACCAATTACCGGCAGCCCCAGGAATCCGGCCTGCATGGCCTGTCCCGCGGGCATCTGGTGAGCGAATATCTCAGCGGGGAAAAAACGGCGCAGGAGTACCTGGAAGCGCTGCGCGACAAAGGAGGCAGCTACAGCGGCTATAACCTCCTCTTCGGGGATCCGGACCGACTCTACTGCTACTCTAACAAGAGCGATGACAGCATCAGGATCGTCCCCGGCATTCATGGCTTGAGCAACCACCTGCTGAACACGCCGTGGCCGAAGGTCGAGCGCGGCAAGCAATCTCTGGCCCGCTTGCTGGAAGCCGGCAGCTTCACCCAGGAAGATCTCTTCGCCATACTTGCCGACAGTACCAAAGCCCCCGACGAGCAGCTCCCGGACACCGGGGTAGGGCTCGAACTGGAAAGGCTCCTCTCCTCGATCTTCATCACCAGCGAGCGTTACGGCACTCGCTCCTCCACCATCCTTCTCGTCGACCAGGATTTTCAGGCAACCTTCGTGGAGCGCAACTTCGACGGCAGTGACGTGCGTGACACCAAGGTCTGTTTCGACTGGTCCTGAATCAGGGCGCTGGCCGTGCCGGTGTTTTATCAATACCTCTTCCTTCCAACGTAGGGGCGAACCTTGTGTTCGCCCAGCTCCAGCCAAATCGACCTGGTTAGCCGCAAATCTTCCGCCGGGAAATTTCAAGAGTCCCCTCTCCCTCCGGGAGAGGGTTAGGGCAGCGCCATAGCGATGCATCCGGCAAACAGCTTCAAAGCCCCGAGAAAAGCCTTATGCCGCCTTGCTATTACATAAGCGCCGGCTCCCTCACCCCGACCCTCCCGCTTGCGCGACGTAGCGCTTCAGCGCCAAGGCTCGGAGGGAGAGGGAGAGGGAGAGGGAGAGCTTATGTGGGCTGGCGGAAGATCGGCGTCAATCGGGTAAGGAATCTATAAAGTGGGGGGAGTATAGTCCCCTCCCCCGGAGGGGGAGGGTTAGGGAGGGGGGAGCTTCGGCAGGATGTGGCCTAGTAAAAAGTTGTCCTGAGCAGGAGGTGGTGGGGGGCGAATATGATCCGCCCCCGCAACTGCAATTATTGATACTGGATGTAGATCGGTTTCGGGTGCAGCTTTAGCACGTCCGCGGGGGTCATGAGCGGATCGCCTTTTTTGGTGTCGTTGTGGTAGAAGAGCTTGAAGCCGGTGAACTGAACCGGTTCGGCAACCACGTAATCCTTGTACGAATCCCTCTTGAGCCACGGAGCGCCCCAGCCGTCCATGTGCATGACGATCTGCACTTCGGGACGCAGCACTATGTTAGGTGAGTTGGTGACGCCGCCACGGGTGAACCGGTGTACGGTGAGTACTTTGGGGGGGAGGTTGTATTTCTTTACCAGATCCCTGAGATAACCGGTGGCGTAGTTGATGTCGGTCGCGTCATAGGTTCCGATCTTGCTCCCGGGCTTCGCCTTGCTCTTGATCAGGTTGAACTCCGGGTCGATTCCCAGATGCACGTCCGGATTTTTCAGCAGCCACTCAAAGCGCGGCAGGATGTTGCGGATGTTGTCGTGGCCGGTCTGGATGTCGATGAACAAGATGGCGTTCGCTTCCTTGGCCCAGCCGTAGACCTTGTTGATGACAGCGTCCGGCATGATCATGCGGTACATTCCCGCCTTGCCCGGCTCGCCCTGTGCCACCACCGCAATCAGGTGCAGCGCTGGCTGTACCGGATGCGACGGGTCGGCTGCCTGCCAGCGGCTGGTTTCACGCTTGAGGCGCTGCAGCATTTCGTCTTTGGGAAATTCACCCAGTGCGCCCATCCGCTTGGAGAGCGGATTGCCGTAGTAGGCAACGATCCGCTTCTGCGGCAGGATGGAGCCCGGTAGTGGCGCCGGGGACTTTACCGGCCACCCTTTCTGGGCGGCAAAATCGGGATTCTCGCCGGAGCGGTAATTACTTTTGGGAGCCGCGGTCGTAGCGGCGCCTTTCGCCTTCCCGGCTTTCTGGCTAACTGCGGCGCTGGTCTGCTGCGCGAACCCTGCCGCCGGAGTCGCCACAGCGGTGGTCGCCGGGGAGGTTTCCGGGGCGGCAGCGTCGACCGGAGTTGCCGTCGTTGCCGAGCTTACGGTGCCGTATTTCAAGCTGGCAGCCGATGCAGTTGCGTGTTCTTTGGCGTTGTTGTCTTTGCATCCGGAAAGGCAAAGCGGCAAGGCGAGGAGAGCCAGCAGCAAAAAGGTAGCTGGCTGGCGGTTGCGGGACAGGTGCGGGTGCTTCACGTAGGACTCCTTGAATAGGTATCATGCTGAATCGGCTATGCGCTCAAGGCAAGGTTACCTGAGCGATGAGCCGGTCAAAACTTGAGCAAGCCTGCGTACTTTAACCTTTCCGAACTACCCATGTCAACCATGAACATTTATTAACAGGGGGGCGGGCTCATGGCTTTGAAGGGGGCTCTAGCGCGGGGTTTTTACTCTGATCAAAGGTTTGTTGCCAATATCCCCATAATGACATTGACGATAGCTCTTTCAGGGTGATATGCTCACCCGCCGGAAAAAGGTAAGACTTCTTTCGGACAATACAAAATGCAATTAAATGAACTGGAGGTGTGTGGTGAGCAAGAAATTCAGTGTGAAGATGGTCTGTCTAGCAGTGTCACTGTTATCTGCCGCATCTGTTTTCGCGGCAACCCCCCCGAAGAAGGTATCGATCGGGATCTCGAAGATCGTATCGCACCCGGCGCTTGATGCTGTTGTCAAAGGAGTCCAGGACGAGATTCAGGCGTCGAAGATCAATGCGACCTTCGATATCCAGAACGCCAACGGCGACATCAGCACCGCCGCCTCCATCGCCAATAAGTTCCAGTCCCAGAAGGTCGATCTTGCCATCGGCGTCGCCACGCCGACCGCTCAGTCTCTGGTCAACACCCTGAAGAACACTCCGATCGTCTTCACCGCCGTTACCGATCCGGTCAAAGCCGGGTTGGTCTCCTCCCTGCAAAAGAGCGGCAAGAACGTCACCGGCGTTTCGGATATGACCCCGGTAAGGCAGCAGATCGAGCTGCTGCTCAGGATCAAGAAAGTGAAGCGGCTTGGCCATATCTACACCAGTTCCGAGGAGAACGCGGTGGTACTGGCCGGCATCGTAAGGCAGGTCTGCAAGGATCTCCACATCGAGTTCGTCGAGACCACGGTCACCAAGTCCTCCGAGGTGAAGCAGGCAGCACAGTCCATCATGCACCGCATCGACGCACTCTACATCAGCACCGACAACACCGTGGTTTCTGCCATGAGCGCCGTGGCTGACGCTGCCATGAAGAAAAAGGTGCCGATCATGTCGGCCGATCCCAGCTCCTCCGAGGCCTACGACGTCCTTGCTGCCTGGGGATTTGACTACTACAAGATGGGGCGCGCCACCGGCAAACTGGTAATCGAGATCCTGAACGGGAAGAAGCCGGGTGACATTCCGACCCGCTTCATGACCAAGCCCTCCGATGTCGACCTCTTTGTCAACCTGGATGCCGCCAAGAAACTTGGTCTGACCATTCCGGCCGACATCGTGAAGAGTGCAAAAACTGTCCGTCAAAACGGCAAACTCACCAAGAAGTAAAGCGACAGCGGCAAACCTCCCATCCCCACCCCATCCCTCCCCTTGAAGGGGAGGGAGTTTTGTCAGGCAAGAGATTTTTCTCGCCCGGCGACCCTCAGGGGCTGCCGGGCAGCAGCTATTTTCAGATCGAAGGGTAAACGGTTTAGTTATGATTGAAGGTATTTTAGTAGAAGGCCTCATCTACGGCATCATGGTTCTCGGCGTATTCATCTCCTTCCGGATTCTGGATTTTCCCGACCTGACAGTTGACGGATCCTTTCCCCTCGGCGCAGCACTCATGGTGCAATGTCTGCTCATGGGCATGAACGGCTGGCTGGCACTGCTGATCGCCTTCGCAGGCGGTGTGCTGGCAGGCATCCTCACCGCGGTGATCCATAACCAGCTCAGGGTGCCGAACCTCCTGGCCGGTATTCTCACCATGACCATGCTCTATTCCATCAACATCCGCATCCTGGGCAACCGCGCCAATGTCCCGGTCCTGAATCAGGAGACCATCCTGTCGCAGGTGACCGAGATGTTCACCGGGATCATCCCCGACGAATACATCCTGCTGGTGTTCTTCGTCCTGGTCGCGCTGGCGATCAAGATTCTGATCGACCTGTTCTTCCATACCGACCTTGGCATGACCCTGGGCGCCATGGGGAACAACGAGCAGATGGTGATTTCGCAGGGGGTCAACCCCAAGACCCTGAAGACCATCGGCGTCGGACTCTCCAACGGACTGGTCGCCATCTCGGGCGCTTTTGCGGCGCAGTACTTAGGTTTTGCCGACGTGGGACTGGGGCAGGGGATCATCGTCTCCGGTCTGGCCTCGGTCATGATCGGTGAGTTCCTGGTGCTAAAGAGCAACCGGATCGGCATCTTGACCCTTTGCGCGCTGGCCGGGTCGATCATCTTCTACGCGGTGATGTATCTGGGGAGGTACTACGGCTATATGATCCACATGACGCCTAGCGACCTCAACCTGATCAAAGGGGTGCTGATCATCATCCTGCTGGTCCTGACCCAGGCCAAGAAATTCAAGAAGAAGGGCGCTTTTAAGTCTATGGTGGCAAAATGATAGAGCTAAAGAACGTATCCATCGTGTTCAACCAGGGAACCGTCAACGAAAACCAGGCATTGAGCAACATCAACGTGAAGGTGAAAGAAGGAGACTTCATCACCATCATCGGCAGTAACGGTGCCGGGAAGTCGACGCTCTTCAACACCATGGCCGGTACCATAATCCCGACCGAAGGTTCCATCTTCGTCAATGACAGGAATGTGACGCGGGACCCGGAGTACAAGAGGGCGAAGTACATCGGCAGGATCTTCCAGAATCCATTGCTCGGCACTGCCGGCAACATGAGTCTGGAAGACAACATGACCATCACCCACAAGAAGGGATTCAAGTGGTTGAAGCGCAGCCTGAACAACAAGATGAGGGATTATTTTCGCACCCAGTTGGTTCAGCTCAGGATGGGGCTTGAGTATCGGATGAAAGAGAACCTTGTCATGTTCTCCGGCGGCCAGAGACAGGCGCTGACCCTTCTGATGATGGTTCTCTCCAAGCCGTCCCTGATCCTCTTGGATGAGCACACGGCCGCGCTCGACCCGAAGAATGCCGAGATCGTTCTGGAGCTGACCGACAAGTTCATCACCGAATACCATCTCACCGCCATGATGATCACCCACAACATGAGTCATGCCATTCAGTTTGGCAACCGTCTGCTCATGATGGACAAAGGCGAAATCATCTTCGACGTAGAGGGGCAGGAGAAAAAGGAGCTGACCGTGGAGAAGCTGATCGAGAAATTCCACGAACTGCGCCACAAGACCTTTGAGAACGACAGGACCCTGCTGTCGGAGGATTAGGTGAAAGCCGTCCGGCACCTGATCGCATAAACATAGTGGCCCAGCGGAGAGATCCGCTGGGCCATTAATGTTTCTGATTAGCAACCGACCCCGCCTGTAGCTGCATTTTATCCCAAAGAAAGTACCATCTCTGTTCAATCTCTCTGAACTCTCCTCCCCCCAGCGGGGGGAGGTTGGGAGGGGGGAAGACCGAGTCGGTTGCTGGCAGCGTGGGGCGGTCTCATCAAGCTTTCCCCCTCCCTACCCCTCCCCCTCCGGGGGAGGGGACTAGTGGCAGACCAACCAGTAACTTATTCAGAAGCGCTTATCTTCGCCGAATAGACTCCCTCACCTTCAAGGGGAGGGTTGGGTGGGGATGGGGTTTGTTCTAGCGCCAAAAGACAGGTCAATCGTTAGCTCCTACTGTTATAACTATTGACATAGGGGTTGCGCAAGGTGTATGAAAAGTTACTTTTTGTCAATACACGCCGCACAAGGACTGAGAGAAACTATGATAAAGATTGATTTTGAGAAGATGGGTGGATTGATTCCCGCGGTTATCCAGGACAACGACAGTGGTGAGATCTTGATGGTCGCGTTCATGGATGAAAAGACCCTGAACCTGACACTGGAGTCGGGGAAGACCTGGTTCTTCAGCCGTACCCGTAACAAGTACTGGATGAAGGGCGAAGAGTCCGGCAACACCCAGGACGTCGTCGAAGTACTGACCGATTGCGATGCTGATACTGTAGTCATCAAAGTAAAGCAGAACGGCCCCGCCGCCTGCCACACCGGCAACAGGAGCTGCTTCTACGTGAAATACGAGGAAGGCGCCTGGGTGGAACATTCCAACCCGCTCTTCGATCCTGCCGCGGTCTATAAAAAATAACTAAAAAACAGGGTTAGCCTGGAGGCAAATCGTTTCTAGCTTCTTCCTTTTCTAAAACACGATAAGAGGGCTATGTAATGGAAAATTTACTGAAGATCGGCATCCCGAAGGGAAGCCTTGAAGCCGCCACGGTCGAGCTGTTCAAGAAGGCCGGCTGGCAGATATCCATCTCGTCGCGCAGCTATTTCCCCGGCGTGGACGACGATGACCTGAAATGCTCCCTGATCCGCCCTCAGGAAATGGGCAAATACGTTGAGCGCGGCACCATCGACGTCGGCATTGCCGGACGTGACTGGGTACGTGAGAACGAGTCCGACGTGATTGAAGTCTGCGAGATGGTCTACTCCAAGGTCTCGCGTCGCCCCGCACGCTGGGTGCTGGTGGTAAACCGCGACTCCAAGGTGCAGGGGCCGGAGGATCTGCACGGCGCCACCATTTCCACCGAGCTGGTAGGCTTCACCAAGCGCTACTTTGCAGAGCGCAACATCCCGGTGAACGTGGAGTTTTCCTGGGGCGCCACCGAGGCGAAGGTGGTAGAAGGGCTTTGTGACGCGATCGTCGAGGTTACCGAGACCGGCTCAACCATCAAAGCCAATGGCCTGCGCATCGTCTGTGATCTGATGGAATCGGTGCCGGTGATGATCGTCAATAAGGTAGCCTGGGAGGATCCCTGGAAGCGGGCCAAGATCGAGCAGATCGCCACGCTGCTGCAGTCCGCGCTTCGCGCCGAGGGGATGGTGGGACTCAAGATGAACGCCCCCGGCGACCGCGTCCCGGCCATCACCAGCATCCTGCCGAGCCTCAACAACCCCACGGTCTCCCATCTCTACAATTCGGACTGGGTTTCCATCGAGAGCATCATGCCTGAGAAGGAAGTGCGGCGCATCGTGCCGGAGCTGATAAAGCTGGGTGCTGAAGGGATCGTGGAGTATTCGCTGAATAAGATTATATGACCTAAGTAGTTTGAATAATGGCTTTTTTAAATTAAAAAAATGACTATGTAGGGTTTATGTAGGGCAAAAAATCGACGATAACAGAACAAAATCATCTAATAATATCCGGCCACCCCTCGGGGTGAGCCGGATATTTTTTCTCTCATGCTGCCTGCGGCACTGTTTTTTTTCGGTCCCCTTGGGGGAACTTTCCGGAAGGGGAGAAGCTCCCTTTTTCGATCTTGCCGGTCTTGCGCGAGGGACTTTCACAACCTTTTTCCTCCAGCAATGGTCCCCACGGCAGAATGTGCGCGACCGTGCTCCCCCGTGTCGCTCGTGCTGATGCGGAAGTGAGCATCGATGTACTGCGCGACCGTTTCTTCCGAGTAGCGGACTGCGCCCCGTGCGCTCATCTTCACAAACGGGATTCCTCCCCCTTCCCACCGCTTCCTGCGCAGCCAGTGCACCGACATCCCCACCATAAGCGCCGTTTCCTTTTCCGTCATGAGCTTCGGCATTTTCGCCTCCCTTGCATCGCGGGTAAACTGGATCCACCTGGGGGAGCAATTGCTTGGATCGTGCCACGGCTAACTGTTGGTAATTGCTAATGGCGCTGCTGCGTGAGGGACCGGGGCGACCGGGGAAAGGTCAGCAGATGTTCAAGGTATGCACTTTACCCAGGGGGGGCGGCCGGGGTGGTTACGCTTTTCTGCTCCCGGGTTACCGGTTCAGTTGTTCCAGGATGTCCCGAATATCCGCAAAGAAGATCTCGGTGTACCCTTCCCCGCGAAAGGCGCTGTCGTCCCTTAACCGGAAAACCATACCCGCCTCGCCGAGCAGGGGGCGCATCTCGCAGGCCAGGCGCCGCAGCTCGGAGGAGAGGAGCAGCGGGTCCAGATCCTGCCGTCCGGGATCGGACACCCCGAGCCAGAGGAGTTCCAGTGCCCGGAACAGAGGGGTCCAGTTCTGTCAGGGGGTAGGCTCACCCCCGGGACGCAGAAGAGGGTCCAGCATCCCGGGCTTCAGCCAGTAACGCTTCTCCCTGCTGGTGCTGCGCACCTCGACAACCCCGGAGCGCGACATCTCGGCCAGGGCCAGTTGGGTGGTGCAGGGAAAGTAGCCGGTCTGCCGCGCGATGTCGGAGGGGTGGATGTCGTCTGCAGCGCCCAGCAGGCAGAGGATCTCGCAGCGGGAGTTCACGCCCAAAAGAGCCCTGAGGCGCAGCAGCAGTGTGGCTGTTCCGTGGGCAGGGAAGGTGCGTGAGTAGCCGCGTAGCTTGATCGGGACTATGAGAAAAGGTCTAAGATCATCACGTCCAACAAGAGCTTCACTGACTGGCAGGAGCTCTTCGGGGATATGGTGATCGCTTCGGCCATTCCTTCGGCAGGCAGTTTTCCGAAACTAAGCGCGTTCCCCCTAACCAAGTGGGGTGGCACACTTTTCGATTACAGGAATTGGTACACTTTTACATTGCCATTGACACTGCTATCAAGTCCAGACCCCAATGCCTCTCCCCCTAGTCCTGCCAACTGGTCAAACTGCCATTCTTGAAGTACAGGTACAGGCCAGCAGTGTAGACCCATTGCTCATGGACTCCCCACTTCCCCACCGTGCGATTTATGTCTTCAGGAAGACCAACACTTGCAACGGCTTGGTCCTTGGTCATACCGAGGATGATCTCGCCGTTTGTGATGTTCTTGACGATCTTTCCACTCCACTGATTCGGGTATTTGAATAAAAAGGTGCTCTTTAGGTTGTCGAGATTCTCAAATACAAGCGTATCCGTACGGAATTCAGAGACATAATCGACTCGGATGTCGAGGTTGTCGGAAACCCGCACCTCTTTGATTTTCAGCTTTGCCAAGCCTGGGTGAAACTCTATGGGGAATCTAGTCCAGACTTGGGTCCCATTGGTGAATCGAATCTTTTTTAGTGCGATCTTGACTTCGGCTCGCTGCTGATCAGCAATTCTAGCTTCCTCGGCGCGCTGCAGATCTGCAATTCTAGATTCCTCGGCACGCTCCAATACTGCAGTCCTTTCCGCTTCTTCCTGCTCCTTCTTCTTCTGCTCAGCTAGCAGTTTTCCCCTTTCCTCCGCCTTCCTTGCCAGCATACGGGTCCGATTACCTTCGTATTGGTTATCTGGCCCCAGTTCCTGTCGCTGGACCTCTATCATGATATAGCTGTAATCGTCCTTCGACAGCGCTTCGAAGATGGCATTGTCCAAGTAACGGACGGTTCCATCGTCGAAATCAACCTTTGTTACCCCTACCCACGGAGATACGGTGGCATATCCGCTTCTCCGCGAAGTGGATATTTTTTTCATGGTGATGTCATCGTAGAGGTAGCTGTTGACACTTCCGTCAAGCCAGTATCGGGCCGCCTTAGCATCCGCCTGAGCGACAACAAACATGCAGAGAAATGCCACACTTACCAGAAGCCTATTCATCCCTAACTCCGATTGCATCTCGGGCCTGCTGAAGAACGGCAGTCAAAACATTCCGCATATAATACCTCTTTTTGGACGAACGCCCAGGTGCGCAGCGGAGCAAATCCAGTTCTCATTTGGCTTCCGTCCACTTTGTGAGCTGCAGAGTGTGCTCTACCTGCCTTGGTTGTCACGCCTTCTCATCGGCTTTCATCACTGCCCACTGGTTCCGGCTCCATCACAACACTTCCATCGACTTCTGCAAGCTCAATCAGCTTTGAGCCAACTTCAGCAGACTTACGATAGCTCATAAACTCCCACTTGGGTCGCCTGATCCCGCTTTCACCAGCTTCAACCAGCTATTGATTGCCGAGCCAGCTCCTTTCAGCCTTCACTTTTGGAATCCCAGGGAATGTCTGTCCAGCGGGTAACCGGTTCCGAGTCGGTGGTGTCGGCGCTCTATTAACGATTGCCGTAGCATTTCTCCCCAACGTACTCGAATCGCCTCAGCGAATCGTCGATCTTTGTTTTATGTCCCATCTCACTTTGATACTCTACTGATTCTAAGATATTGCGGATCACTTCTCCTATACTATTTTCCAACTCCCAACTTAAACGATCTCTATTCAATATCTGAAACAATGAGGCTGCAAACATGGAGTTACACAGATTTTTACATTGTGAATTCAGGTTGCTAGTGCAGTCATTGATCAATGCCCAAGCTTCTTTTGGGAGTGTTTGTGTAATATTTCGAGCATCGTCCTTGTTTAGGCCCGCTTTATTTAACGTTGTGGTAACTTCTGAGATATTCCAAATATTCTTAATCGAACTAAACATAAGTGTCCCTTTTAGGTGGGTATAGAGTCGTTATACCATTATTTTTTCTATGACAATATTCGCAGGGAGTTCACCACCGCAGACTAAAACAACTTCTTCATCTTCTGGGACTGCAGGATTGGCAACCAGATCGGCCACGATAAATTCTTTTACCCCCAAGCTCTCAAGCAACTCTCTATCTATTTTGTAAACATAACCTGTCAAGTTTCCAGCTTTACCTTTGGCATACTGCTTTGCGACTTCGAATATGGGCGATGTCGAAATCCCCGAGGTTGGGTACCCCTTTTGAGAAAGTTGATGTCGATGCACAGCATTTACTTCGGAAGGAGCCATTGTTATCCTGTCGTTATCGCAAGTTATTTCAGTTGTGTCGGCAGTAAATTCATAGGCGAATGTTCCATGTTGCTTTGGCTTTAATTTACCCTTCAACTGTGAGTCTAAATCGGCACTCACTCCCCTGAAAAGGTACCTCATACTTTCCCCCGCAACTTTACACATTTTATTACCAACGCTAGGCTGAGCACCGGAGCGTTCTGCTATTTCTGACTTCTACCGGCTCTATCAACCGCGGAGTGTGCTCCTGCCGTCTGGTTGGGCCGCCTTTCCTTTATCGACTTCCATCAACTGCCCACTGGTTCCGGCTCGATCACAACTCTTATGACCACTTTCGTCATCTCAATCGGCTTTGCCCCCACTTCAGCAGACTGCTAAGGCTCAACAAACTGAGGCTTACTTCGGCTTATCGCGCTTCACCAACTTCGGCAAACCATCTGTAACTTAAACGGCTTCTCCTGCTACCTCGTTTGGAATAAATGCAGATGTTGCTCTTCAGCGATAGTGTGTCAGAGCCGGTTTGTCCATTTCCAGACCAGACCCCTCCGGTTTTGCCCTAAACTTTTACAAGCTTTTATTGTCACTTCAGAAATGCAAACCAGCCGAAAATTGCGAAAAAGGCAAAGGCCATTATGACCAGGAACCTTAAAAAAATGCGATATGTTCGTGGATGACTTGAGGATGTGATTTTTATCCCTATCGCATACACTTCTTGGCTACTCTTTCCTTCGACAGCAAGTAGAGCTAAAACGATGGCAATTGATAGACTTGCAGTCGCTTGTCTAGCGTTTCCTTTGAATAGCACTCCAGCCAATCCGGCAAGGACAAGCAGTACAGCTATTGAAGCTCGAATGACAAATTTTAAGGTCTTGGAAATCTCCATAATTTCCCCTGCATGCCAACAAGTAGATGACCCGGTTAGAGCTATGAATCAAAGCATATAACTTTAGATGCTTGCATCTAATATTAGATACCTCGGAGTATATAGTATTAGATGCTTTTTCCAGTTCTGCTGCTTGCCGAAGCATCTAATATTATATGCTATACAGCATGTGGTGCCTTTTATCATGCTTTGAAGTGGTGTGTTCGACGAGATTGCCATACATCAAAAGCGCAGGGCTTCTTTGCAGGGTCCCACTTCCTGCCCGGCGCTTCGTCCCGCGCTCGTAAAGACATATCGCATCAAGGGTGAGCGGCCGTGCGGCTGTGCTTTCATTAACCGTCCAAAATCGCAGGTAGATATAGCACATTAGCTGCTGCTTTTCCCTGTTTTTAATAAAGTTCTGCTCCTGCTCAGGAAATTCCCTCCTAGTAAAATTAAAGCTCCTTAGGCTTTGCGCCGATACCGGTTAAATATCTCCAATCATATTTGAAGCACAAACCCTGTCATCGGACACCGGAGGGACTTCAGGGGATGCTCTCGAAGTAGCAAGTTGCTGCCATTTTTGAAATGACGGCAGCTCGGGAAACCGGCACTGACAACTTTCCCCTGTGGCTTTGGCAGGGCCACGCGGGCTGCAGCGGTTGCAAGGAGGATACGGCATGATGTCGATCTCACCGTCGATGAAAGCGGAGCAGGCTGGCGGCTACTTCACCAGGGAGGACTATTACCTGGGAGGGGCCGAGGAGGGGAATTCCCGGTGGTGCGGCGGCGGGGCCGAGGCGCTGGAACTGGAGGGGTCGGTCCGGGAGGAGGAGTTCCGGGCGCTTTGCCGGGGGGAGGACCTTGAGGGGAAGCGGATCGTAACGCACAAGCGGTTCCGGGAAAAGGGGGTGCTGATCGAGGCGCACCGGGCGGGGAACGACTGCACCTTTTCCGCCCCCAAGCCGGTGTCCCTTGCCTATGCCGCCGGGGTGGAGGGGATCAAGGATGCGCACGACGCGGCCGTGCTCTCGACCTTGGAGCACCTGGAGGAGCACTACTGCCATTACCGGACCCCGGGGGGGATTCGGAACGGCGGGATGGTGGCCGCCAAGTTCGACCACGCCACCTCGCGCAACTTCGACCCGCAGTTGCACTCACACGTCTTCGTCATGAACGCGGTCGAGACAAGGGAGGGTGGCTGGAAGGCTATCGAGACCAAGGCGATCTTCCAGGACCAGAAGTCGCTCGGGCTTTTATATCGGCAGGCGCTCGCCCGGGAACTCGGCGCGCGCGGCATTGAGATCGCCATCACGAACCGCTCCCTAATGTACTTCGACGTTGCCGGGATCGAGCCCCGGCTGGTCGAGCAGTTCAGCTCGCGGCGCCGGGAGATCGAGGAACAGGTCGAGATCTGGAAGGCGGAGGAAAAATTCTCCGAGGTTCCCCATGCCCGGCTCTACGAGATGGCCGCGCTGGAGACCCGGGATCCTAAGCACCAGATGAACCGGGAGGAACTGGTCCGGCTCTTCGAGCGCGGCTTCGAGGCCTGCGGCACTTCCCTGGAGCGGGTGCGGCGGGAAGTGGATGAGGCGCGCCTGCCGTTTCTTTCACGGGAGAGGGAACCTCTTGAGCCGGCGGCGCGGGCCGTGGAGCTTGCGGCCCTGGAGCTCACCGGCAGGGAGGCGGTCCTGGACCGGGCGCGGCTGCTGGACCAGGCGGTGCGGGTTTCGGGTGGGCGCCACGGGGTACGGGAGCTGGACGCGGCAATCGACGGGGAGGCCGGTGGGGTGCTGCGGCTGGGCCAAAACCTTAAGGGGCGCGAATTCTACACCACGGCGGCGATGCGGGAGCTGGAGGCCGGCAACCTGGAGCGGGTGCGGAGCCTGGTTCCCTTTCGGAGCGTGGCGAGCGTGAGGGAGGTCGAGGGATACCTGGAGCGGGTCGCCCTGGAGGACGTCCGGCCCACGGCCGGACAGCAAAGGGAGGTTATCAACGAAGTCGCCGGGGAGGCTGGTCTCACCATCACGCTGGGGGACCCGGGGACCGCCAAGACCTACACCTTGAAAATCATCGAGCGTTTCAACGAGGAGGTGCTGCTCCCAGATGGGAGGGGGCACTTCAGCATCAATGTAGCCTGCACCGGGAAGGCGGCCCGGGAGCTGGGAGCCGCCACCGGAAGGCCGGCTTTCACCGTCGACAGTCTGCTCCATGGCTGGGAGGCTTCCAAATTTGACCTACAGAGGGAGAACGCGGGGCCGATAAGGCTAATAGTTGCGGGTGAGGAAATCCTCATCCCCGAGGGGCGACAGGTGGTTTTGCGGGTGGACGAGGCGAGTTTCTTGGGGGCCAGGCAGGCGGAGGGCCTTTTGCGCGTGGTGGAGGAGCTGCAGGAGCGGGGGGTGCAGGCGAAGCTGCACCTTTTGGGCGACACAAAGCAGATGCAGGCTATCTCCGCCGGGGACCTGCTTCGCCAGGTGCGGGAACTCGGCGAGCGCGGTGAGGTGGACTATGCCCACCTGACCGACATCTTGCGGCAAAAGGAGCTTTCGCTCCTGGAGGTGGCCCAGAATCTGAACCGGGAGGACCGGCCGCTCGGGGAGAATGCGCGGGAGGCCGTGCTCACACTTGAGCGGCAGGGGCACGTGAGGGAGATAGCCGAACTGCCGGAGCTGAAAAAGGCCGTGGTGCAGCACTATCTGGAGGAGAGCCGCAGGCTCTCCAACTTCCCTAAGCGCGCGGCGGCAGGGGAGCGCCAGACGGTGCTGCTGGTAACCGCCAGCAACGAGGAGCGCCGGGAACTGAACCACGAGATCAGGAGCGCCCGGATCGAGGCCGGGGAGATCGAGCACGGCATGAGTTTTACGGTGCTCTCGCCGGCGCGCCAGGGGATCACGGTCGAGGGATACCGGGTGGGGGACACGGCGATCTTCTGGGGCGAGCGGGACGCCAGGGGGAGGGTGCCGGAGGGGGGGACGCCCCCCGGTACGCAGGGGAGGGTGACCGGCCTCGACCGGGAGCGGAACCTGGTCACCGTCAGCTACAGCTTCACCACGGGGAAGGGGGAGCGGGCGCTCGTGCGGACGGTGACGAGAGATTATGCTCCGGTTGAGCTCGCCGAGAAGGCGGCGCTCTACCGGGAGGAAGAGCGGAGCTTCGCGGTCGGGGACCGGATCGTGGCGCTGAAAAACGACCGGGGCCTCAAGTTGCAAAACGGTTCGCTCGGGACCATCAGGGAGTTGGGGGAGGACGGGGTGGCCCGAGTGGATCTCGGCGACCGGGAGACGGTGCTCGACCTGAACCGTTACCGGCAGATCGACCACGCCTATGCCGTGACCATTCACAAGAGCCAGGGGGCGACGCTGGAGCACTCGATCCTTTTCGCGCAGGTGCGGCCCGGGGAGCAAACGCCGCCGGGGAAAAACCTGGAGCGCGACGCGGCGGAGGAGGCGTACGACAGGACCAGCTACAATGCGCTCAACGTCGCCGTCACCCGCGCCCAGTTCGGCACCACTATCTTCACCAATTCGGTGGCAGGTCTCACCCGCACAGTGGAGCTGGTCGACAGCAAAACCTCCACGCTGAACAGGATTCCCGGACTGCAGCGGGAGCTCGGCCCCGGGGTCGAGGGGCTGGACTTTTGCGCCGAAGGCGGGATCGGCGAGCAGACCAGGAGGCTGAAAAACATCTCGCGGGAGATGGGGGGGAGCTCCGACGGTTTGCAGCGGGCCGTCGAGTCGCTCGGCAGGTTCAGGGTCAGGGAAATCAAGAGATCGCTGCGGGAGATCCCGATGATCGGGAAGGATCTGGTGCGGCGGCCGGAACTGCCTGTGCCGAAAAAAGCTATCGAGCTGGAGCTGAAAAAGTGAGGCGGGGCTGACGGGATCGCTATGGGTGCTGCGAGAGGAATTGCCCGGCAGAAGTTATCGGGGGCCGGATGGCAGCGGTGAGGTCTGAAACTTAAACGGCTGAGGTTTTTTCGTGGGGTGGACATTGATTTTTCGGTGAGTCGGATTTGGCGGCCGGAAAAAAATAAAACCTTTCAGCCCCGGGAGGGCCGGTGAGCATTTTCAACCTGGCGAAAGAGTGGCGTACGGCGCACGGCTATACCGGTAAGGGTGGCGTAATCGTGATCCATGACGGCATCGTGAATGGCTGGGTCAACGTGCTGCGCGATTCGGGGCACTGGCAACCTGGATGTATTGCCTGCGATGAATCGGGTAACACGTGGGTAGCTGCCGGCGGCGATGCCAGTAGAGGGGCTGCACGTTGGGAACCTGTTAATTCCAGCTCAAAATTCGAATAGCCGGTTCTGGCAGGTTTTTCTTTTCCCTCCGCTTGGTACTACCGGGGATGTGCCGGCTGTTAAGGCGGGGCCTCGCTCCGCTCGGCGCGTTTTTTCTTTCACACCCCACGCAGCCTGGCTGGCGAAAACGGGAGCCGGTTTCGGCGAAACCCGAGCGGTTTCGCGCCTGACAGCCGTCTGACAGCCGCGGGGGGCGGGGCGCGCAACCTGCGGCAATTGCAGATGAAAACCCGCAAGACGCCGTATTACGGCAATAGGGAGGCGGATCATGGAGAATACCAGCGTCAGACTGGCGCCGGAAGTCTGCAAAAAACTGGCATCGGAGGCGCGCAAACTGGCCCAGGAAACCGGGGAAAGCGTCACCGTTTCCGACCTGATCCGTGCCTGCATCGGGGAAAAGTTTCCCCAGGTTTCCACGAGGATCAGGCGGGAGGCTGCGGCCCTGGTTGCGCTGCGCGAGGAGGTGACCACGCTCGCGCAGCGCAACGCCAAACTCGAGCGGGAGATCGAAAGCCTGGCAAAAACCCTGGCGGATCTCTTCCCGAAACTGGCCACCGGGGTGCAGGTCAGGGAGCTGACCGACGCCCTGGAAAAGATCTTCCTGGCGCAAAAGGGGGGCTCGCCATGAAGGAGGAATCTTCTGCGGAGAGACTCCTGGTAGCAAGCGGGGTGAAGAAGGCAACTACCCCGCTGGAGGAGTTGCTGGAGGTCAGAAACCAGATTAACAGCAGCATCACCAAGCTGATGACCAGGTCGGAGCAGGCGCTCGTCTCGGCGCAGGAAACGCAGCGCGCCACCGAGGAAATGTTTCAGAAGCTCCAGAAATATTGCAGCGAAAAAGTCCCGGACCAGATGGTCAAGGCGCTCGACGCCATGGCGCAGGAGGGGTTCCGGAAAAGCATCGCCGCCCTGAATGGTAGCGTCGCTCAGGCGGTACGTGACATCGACCGATGCCGGGCGAGCCTCACAGATTGGTCGTGGAACTGGCGCCTGCTTTTGGCGGCGATCACCGCGAATCTTATCGTGGGTATAGTCGGAGGGGCGCTCGGGGTAGGCCTGGTCTACTCCCTTTATTTCAGCGAGAAAAATGTCGAAATGCAGCGGTTGGCGTGGTGGGGGCGCAATCTCCAAACGAGAATGGAGCAGACTCCGCCCAAGGATCGGGAGAAGATCAGGCGCTGGCTCAATGGCGGCAAGCTGTGAGGGTTTTCAGCGGCGAGGCCTTTCTGCTCTGGTAAGTCCGCTTCAGGAAACGCTGACGAAAAGAACGATTAGCGTGGTGGGAACCGAGGCAAATTAATGCGGCGCAGCACGGCTCTTAATGGCTATGCGGCGGGGCGGCTAAAAGGGTGAGGTGCCCTTCCGTCACCGCGTTCTCCATTGTTGCTTGACAATATGCCGCCTCTTGGATAAAAGATACTCTAGAGTATGTTACTTTAGAGTATCTTTTTGTGAGGCCTTATGGAATTCATCAACCGTGAGTATGAACTCGATTACCTGCGCAGGTGTTACCGGGAGGAAAAATCCCAGTTCATCGTCTTGTACGGCAAGAGGCGGGTCGGCAAGACCTCGCTGATGAAGGAGTTCGCCAAGGGGGTGCCGCACATCTACTTCCTGGCGGACAAGGCTACCGAGAAGGACCAACTGCTCTCGCTCTCGGAGCGGGTGGGGCTCCTCTACGGGGACGAGTTCCTGCTCTCCAGGGGGTTCGGCAACTGGTACGAGTTCTTCCGCTACCTGAAGGGAAAGGGGAGGGTGGTGGTGATCCTCGACGAGTTCCCCTTCCTCATCGAGTCGAACCGGGCGGTTCCCTCTATCTTCCAGAAGGGTTGGGACGAGGAGCTGAAGGAGTCGGGCGTCTTCCTGGTGCTGCTCGGCTCCAGCATCGGGATGATGGAGTCAGAGGTACTCGATTACAAGTCCCCGCTCTTCGGCCGCCGGACCGGGCAGATGCTGGTGACCCCGCTCGACTACTGGCACGCCAGGAAGTTCTTCCCGGGGGTGCCGGCGGACCAGTTCATGTACACCTACGCCATGCTGGGGGGGACCCCCGCCTACCTGCTCCAGTTCGACCCCAAGGAGCGGCTCTGGGACAACATCGTGAACCGGATGCTGGTGCCTGAGGCGTATCTCTTCAGCGAGCCGGAATTCATTCTGCGGGAGGAGCTCCGCGAGCCGCGCAATTACTTCGCCATCCTGCGCGCCATCTCCATGGGGAAGACCCGCTCCGGGGAGATCATCAACGAGACCGGCTTCGAGAAGAACGTGGTCGGCAAGTACCTATCGGTGCTGGTCGAGCTGCGGATCATCCGCCGGGAGGTGCCGGTCACCGAGAAATCTTTCGAGAAGAGCAAGAAGGGGATCTACGTCATGGACGACAACTTCTTCCGCTTCTGGTTCAGCTTCGTCTTCCCCAACAAGAGCTTCATCGAGGAGCG
>Ga0209317_1001345_pt1 | contig 21940 bp, 12 predicted proteins | sample RifGroB2_FD_183994 | JGI IMG/M metagenome (GOLD analysis project Ga0209317, IMG submission 183994) | Soil microbial communities from Rifle, Colorado, USA - Groundwater B2 (SPAdes) (version 2) | ecosystem: Environmental > Terrestrial > Soil > Unclassified | place: Rifle, Colorado | collected...
TCTTCCTCCCGTTAGTAGAGTAAATGGCTATCTAATAACAGGTGAAGATAGAATTAACAAGACTGGTATGACGCCCTTTAATGTTGTAAATCTAGGGGTTTACCAAATTATCGTTTAACATATAACGCTGGTGACTTGTTGACTATACTTGGAAAAGATGAGCCAGGTGGTCGTCCTCGCGAAGCAGCACCTCTCCTGCAGCCAGCCAATGTCGATCTGCAAGCATCGGGCATCTCCTCGCTTGTCCGCACCAGCTCATCCAGGTAACCCCTCTCTGCAAGCCAACATCCTCTACTCCACCCCCGTTGCTCACCCCAAACATTCCCCCTTTGACAGTACCGGCTAATGTATTAGAATGTGCCAATCTATCCTGCCGAAAGGAGATGGCACTATGAGCTGGCATGTCGCTATGCAAGACGCCCGGAAAACACTGAACTCCCATCTCGTTCCGTCTTCACTGGAGCTCATTTCCCTGATCAAGCAAGTGAATCCAACCACTGTCTGCCTGTTGGACGATGAGCGTGAACACGGCTATGAGATGAAGTCGAGGCTCCAGAATCAGCTTTTGGAACAGTACGGGGGGACCTTCTTCCTCGCCCCCCATCCCCTGAACTCCAAGATCGTCCTGATTAAGCACACGGCCCTTCCTTCCATCGATGCCTGCCACGCCGAACTGGCTGCTCTCTCCTGCAAGGCACTCGATTGCGTTGCCTCCCACCACCCGGCACCAGAGACCAAAAAGTCTTCCAAGAAATCCAGCAAGGCGAAGGGAGAAGGAACTGCCGCTGGCGACTCCCCGCCAGAACTCCTGAAAAAGGCGCACAGGTCCCTTGCCGAATACGATTTCGCCGCAGCGGGAGACCTTTTGTGCAGCATCAGGATCTCGGACCGTGACGAGCTCGTGTTCGTCGAGCGGGCAGCCCGTGCGCTCGTGGAGGAAATCGGAGCCTACCAGCAGGCCATCGAACTGCTTTTGGCACAGCAGAACCAGTTCCTGCGCGATGCGGGGCTTCGCGCGCTGCTGGCCCGGGCCTATCACCTAAGCGGCGCACTGCCCGAGGCTAGGGCCATTTTCGCTGACATGCACCGGGGCGAACTCGACAAGGAAGCCCTTGTCGCATATGCCGACATAGCCAATAAGGACGGCAACCTGCTGCTGGCCGTGAAACTTTTGAAGGCGGCCGAGGAAACGGATGGTTACGCGGGGAGCCTGAAAACTCTGAATCAGGAGGTTGAGTCGGCCTCGCACGCGAAGGCCGAACCGCTCCTTGAGCGGGCCTTTTCGGCGCTGGATTGCGCAGACATCGCGGAGGCGGAGCTTTTGGCGCGCCAGGTGCTCCAGTTCTGCCCGAACAACCAAAGGGCGCGCGAGATCGTAGCCCGCATCGACTCAGAAAAGCAGGCCGTCGAGGTTGCCGCCTTGTGGCAAAGGTTCGCGCAGGCGCAACGGAGCGAGGGGAGGCTGGAACTTCTGGAGCAACTGTCCGGTCGTGACCGCGAAAACAAGAAAAGGATCATGGATCTGATCGCGGCGGAAAAAAGCAGACAGAAAAAGGAATCGGCACAGGCGCGTCTCGAGCGTCTGCGCACCCTGGCAGAGGAGGCCGCGTGGCCGGAGGCCTTCGACGTCGTCTGGTGGCTCCAGGGCCAGACGGATCAGGACGATGACTGCCGGGAGGCCTGCTCCATCTCCCCCTATCTTTCGGTGTTGTACGAAAACAGAAGGCTTAGGAGGCTTTCCGAAAGGAGCGCCCGGCAGGTGTGGCTCGACTTTGTGAAGGCCATGACCTCCGTCCGCTCGGGACACCCGGGAGGTTGCCTGAAGATCCTGAAAGAGGTGAAGCATTACTTCGAAAAGTACCAGGCGTTCAGGGAGGCCTATGGCCGGGCTTTGAGAGACGAGCGGAAAAAGGCCAGAGAGGAGATCAAGGGGCTTCTCCTTGTCGCATCCCGGGAGGACACCAGCCTAAGCCAGGCCCACCACTGTTTCAGTGCCATCCGCAGGGCCATGGTTCATCTCCCCGCAGAGGAATGCGCCGAGTTCTGTCGCATCCTGGAGGCGCGTATCGCCGAGTTGACGCCGCCGGAGCCGGAGGATGAGCTGATTGAGGAATATAAGTATATCGCCAGGTCCGGCAACCACGAAAAAGCCGCCATCGTCAGGAACTGCATATCCGACCAGGCGGTTCTCGACCAGTTCGATGCCGAACTTGCGAAGGATTTCGCCATCGAAAGGTCTCCGGTGCGCCTGGAATTCTCGGACACCCTGCAGGTCGACCTTCTGAGCGACCAGCCCTTGTTGTGGATCGGCTCAACCGACCGCCATCTTCTGTTGCGGGAAGGCGAGGATGCCATTTTGGTCGTACATCTCGAAAAGATGAAGGCGACGAGATTCGCTTCACCGCATTTGAAGAACCTCCACATCGCCGACTTCATCCCCCCGGACGACACCTTCCTTTTCCGGGATTTGCAAAACCCCCTGCCGCGGTGGCGGGCGGAGCTGAGCGACGAAAAAAGCGCCTTCACGGCCTGTTTTGATGTTACGGAATTTTGTGAGCAGGAGGATGACTGCCCCGTGGCCGTGTACCTCTCCTCTGAACGGGTCGCAGATTACTACGCCCTGATTCTGGACCTCAAAGATGTCAAGCCGGGGAGGGTGGTAAGAAAAAGACTCGGGAGTAGAAGCCCGGTCAGCGATTCCATAAAGATCGGGAGCAAGGTCCAAACGGAGATGATGCGACTATCATGGCATCCGGACAAATTCATCATTGGAGCCGAAGGCCAAATGAAAGTCTGCGCCAAGAACCTGACCTCCGATTACAGAGTCGACATGTCTCCGGGAGACATCTGGTCAATCGATCTGGCCAACGGGCATTTCTACTATTTCGATCGCGCCTTACTGAAGAGAACCGACCTGGCCTTCGAACAGACCGAAAGGTTCTTGAATTCGCCATGCTGTTTCTTTTTTCAGGAGCACCACCAGAAACTGGGTCTGTGTCCCCCGACCAACACCTTGATGCTGGGCCTTGGCCCGAAGGCCGCCCTTTACGATTTCGTCAGCAACAGGATTTCGAGCCCCTTCAGTTGGGGGCGCGTGATCGGTACCAGGCCGGCGCGCAAGTGGTACAGCTACGATTACTGCAAAGAGACACGGGCCCTTACCTTAAGGGACGTCACCGGGGAACTCTCGGCTTTGCTGCAATGGGAGAATGCGGAAACACCGGTACCTGAAAGGGAGGGGATGAGCCCGGACTGGCATGTAAAGCTGTACGAGCAGATCTACTTCGGGCTCAAAGCTGAAGAGAAACTCGAGGAACCCCCTAGCGCGGCCATTACTTGACAGGCGGCGAGCGGGGCGATAATGTTAGTAAGTTTTAACTATCGCTAATTCCTTGGAGGTTAGCTATGCCGGAGCCCATCAACCCGATCAACGTCTTTGATACCAGTTTTATCAACCTGCCCCATCTTGAACTCGCCACTCACCTCATGGGCATTGGCGATGCCTTCATCTCGCATTCCCTTTACCAGGAGATGCCGGAGGGTGTTCCTCACGGAACGGAAATCAAGGATGTCGGCACCCGCTATCATGACCTGATCTACGCCGTAATGTCCGGCGCCTCCGCGAAGAAGGCCGAGCGTGACGCCTATCGCGCGAAAGCGGTGCAGACCGCAACCCTGGCCCTGAACTGGGCCGGAATGAGGTATCTGAGGGAGGGGAACTTCGAGTTGATTACCAACCTCGGCGTGGAGCACAAAAAGAAATCCCAACCGAGGACCTCCACTCCTGTCTCGATGGATGCTCCAGGCAAAGTGGACGTGGTTCATGCCAAGAACAGCACTGCCGTACGTATACTCCTAGGCCGGGTCCCGGGAGCCGTCACCTACATCGTCCAGGCCTGTCAGGGTGATCCCAATGACGAGACGGGCTGGAACAAGGAGTGGCAGTTCACCAAGATCAAAGGCGGTGTCGAGATCGCGGGTCTCGAACCGGGGAAAATCTATTATTTCCGCGTGAGATGTCTCGGGCATGCCGGGCTGGGTCCCTGGTCCACCTACGTTCACATCATGGTGATCTGAAGTCGATCTGGCAATTGCGAGGGCTCCGTCCATTGCGTCGGAGCCCTCGCGACACCTCAACAAAGTCGTTTTGCTGCTCCGGAAATTTTCCACAGTCCCTGCCAAACGCACAACTCCCCGGAAGATCATTCAACCTCGCCACTTGTACTCCCAGCCCCGAGACAAAAGCCACATCGTTCGGGCAGGAACCCCATCATTGAAACCAAATCCTGCAACTCCCCACCAAAGAGCTGATCCCGCATGTTGAAAACTTCAAGTGACCGTGGTGGTCGTTATGATTGCCGGCAAGTCGCTTAACTTCTGAGGAAATCGTTGTCCGCTGAAGAAAAACGATTTCCCCGGAAGGACAACGAATTCCTCTGGAGGGAATCGTTATACGCCCTCCAGATAACAAGCAGGGATAACGGCGAAAATTGATCCATAACGAAGATCTTGAAAGGAAATCGTTGTCCTGCCGGTGAATTCGCACAAGTAGGGGGGAGATTGGTGTTTTCCGGAGAAGATCCTTCAGGGGTCCCGCGCAGGCTCACAAGTCTGGCGGAAAGCATACAAGTCGTGCGGGAAACCTTCAAGTGCGGGGGGGAGGGCTCATCGGCGGCGGGAAAACCTTCAAGTTCCAGGGAAAGCAGACAGCGGCACAGGAAATCTCTCAAAAAATGAAAAGAGCGTTCCTGGTGAGGAGGAAAACGCACAAGTTCATCAGACAGCAGCCAAGTGTCGAAGGAAGTCGTACAAGTTCGGAATAGTCCGCTCAGGACCGAAGCAAAGGCCTCCTGAGACCAAGGAAAACGTTAATCCGGCATTTTGAACGCAAATCTTGGGCGACATCACCCAGCTCTTCACCAGGCTGCTGGTGCCGCGAAAGGAGGATCTGCAGACGATTAAATGCGATATAATGAATTTACGGCGTACCCCGCAAACATCAACCTGAGGACAATCAGGGGGACGCCCGGGACCCGCAGATCAAGACATGTTTCCGAGGGCAAAATAGGGAGGTGAATCAAACTCATGCCGTTAGTTCAAGTGGTAGTGGTCCTTATCGTGATTGGCGTTCTTCTTGGGCTCGTCAATCGGTTTATCCCGATGGCGGGATCCATTAAGTCGATTTTGAACGCCGTCGTGGTCATCTGCGTGCTTTTGTGGCTCCTGAGTGTTTTTGGACTGTTAAGTCACCTCCCCAGTATCCGGATAGGGCGGTGAGTCCGTGTCCGAGGAACTGGCGGTGATGAGCCTGATGACGGACCTGACAATGGCTGGAAAGGAAAGGTATGAGACCGAAATCACAGGTAGGTATGGCCATGGGAATTCTGACAAGTCTGTTGGCTGCGTGTATCGGTGAGCGTCCCACCAACCTGGGGGCGAGGGGCGGCCGCCTGACGGAGTGTCCCTCTTCGCCCAACTGCGTCCTGAGCCAGGCCGATGGCGAGCGGCACCGGATTATGCCGTTGGCAATCACCGGTGCACCGGATGCCGCCTTTGTCTGCTTGAAACAGCTGCTCGCCCGCCGGAAAGATACCACCGTCATCGAGGAGAGGCCGGGGTATCTGAGGGTAGAACTGCGGACCACCTTCTTTGTGGACGACGGCGAATTCCTCCTGGACAGAGAGCAACGGGTCATCCATATCCGTTCTGCCTCGCGGCTCGGCTATTTCGACCTAGGGAAGAACCGCCGGCGGTTGGAGGAGATCCGGCGGGAATTTAAGCGGGCGGAGTCGAAGCCGTGAGCATGCTGGTCGACCTCATGGAGAGCGAAGAGGGTTGCTAACAACTTGTTAAGGAGCCGTGCCATGGTGATGGTTGTCGATGTGCTGGTGATCGGAACGGGAACCGCAGGCTACAATCTCGCGCTGGCCTGCAGCAGGGGGGGACGTCGTACCGCGGTGGTGGACAGCCGCCGCTACGGCGGGACCTGCGCCATGCGGGGTTGCCAGCCAAAGAAATACCTGGTCGCCGCGGCCGAGGTCGCCCGGCTCTCGCACCAGATGTCCCAGATCGGCATCCAGCCAGTCGCGCAGATCGACTGGCCGGCACTGATGAAGTCCAAAGCCGCCTTCACGACTGCCGTCCCCGAGCGCACCGAGAAGGCTTTCCATGAGGCAGGAGTCGAGCGGTTGCATGGCGTTGCCCGGTTTCTTTCCCCCGACGAGGTGGCGATTGGCACAGACCTCTCGGTCCGCGCGACATGTATTGTGATCGCGACCGGATCGAAGACGACCATGCTTCATTTTCCCGGTGCGGAACTTACGGTGACCAGCGACGATTTCCTGGAGCTGGCGCAGTTGCCGCGGCGTGTCGCATTCATTGGTGGTGGCTACATCGCCATGGAATTTGCCCACGTCGCTCGTGCCGCCGGGGCCGCGGTGAGCGTCCTGCAGCGCGGCAGCCGGATAGTGAAGCGCTTCGACGCCGAGCTTGCGGGCCGGTTGGCCGAAGCGTCGCACGCCAACGGCATCAACATCACTACAGGTTTCGAAGCTTGCAGCGTGGAAAAGCACTCCGGCGCATTCCTTGTGCGCGGCAGCGCGGACTGCGATAGTCTCGTCGAGGCGGATCTGGTGGTGAATTGCGCCGGGAGGATGCCGGACCTGGACGACCTCGATCTGGCAGCAGGAAATGTCACCCGCTCACCTCGCGGGGTCGCCGTAAACGAGTTCCTGCAGAGCGTCGGCAACCCGCGGGTATACGCCATCGGCGACGCCTGCGGTGCCGGTCCCCAGCTGGCAACAGTCGCCGATATGGATGCCGAGATTGCTGCCGAGAACATCCTGAACGGCAACCGGCGGGTTCACGACTACCGCGACGTCCCGAGCGTACTCTTCACCCAGCCGCCGCTGGCGCAGGTCGGCATGTCGGAGCAGGATGCGTCAACCTCGGGACTCCGCTTCCGGATCAACCGCGGCTCCATGAGCGCCTGGCCCTCGTCGCGCCGGATCGGCCAGCAGCACGCCTTTTACAAGGTCATCATCGAGGAGGAGAGCGGTCGTTTCCTGGGCGTTCACATTCTCGGGCACAATGCGGGCGAGGCGATCAATATCTTCGCCATGGCCATGAAGTTCGGGCTCAGCAACCGGGATCTGAAAAAGGTACTCTGGGCGTATCCAACAAACGTTTCGGATCTGAAATACATGATCGAATGAGATGTTGCGAAAACAGGTATAATACTCCCGGCTCCATCTACCTTCGAAGCCGATCACACACTACGTCACCCCCCGCTCAAGGGCCGGGCAACCCCTCCCTGATCCGCATCGAAAAATCGGCGGCGTTACCGATCGAGTTAGCCTTCTTGTTGATATGACTGCGTTCTTTAAACTCGGCAAGCGGGAGGTTCCGATCAACCACGCCTTCTCCGTACATGAACTCATCGACATAGCCATTGACGATGATCCTCCAGTCCCACTTCCTCCGGGGATTGTATGGAGCTGTATGGCCGCGGATGTTGGCCGTGCAGTTGTTGGTGAGCGCGTTGTACCATTCTGGCCGAGCCCTCAGCCTGTTCACTTCCCTCAGGTAGTCAATGAAGACCTTGCGCATCAACTCCTTTGATGCCCTCAGACGAAAGAGATAGACCTCCTCGTGCCGATAGTTGGTGCGCAGCCGTACCACATCCCGTTCATCGGCGACCACGTAGGTGAGCTCGTACTGCTTGAAGAACCCCTTGACGGTGGAATAGTTCTGCCCCTTGCGTTTGCGCGTCTCGATGGAAAAGCAGACGTACCGGCCGTCCTCGAACCCGAAGCTCATCATTGTATGGGCGATCATCGGCGACCCCCAGTAGACGAGATAGTCGTCGACGCTCTGAAGCTTCTTAAGGTCGAAAGTCGCATCGTAGTGATGGACCGTGTAATCCGTTTCGCTCCGATACTGCGCATTGCGGATATTGTGGATCGTCACTTGGTCCCCATCGAGGTCGACATACGGCAGTACCGCGACATCGGGTTGCCAATCCCGGTCGTTCGAGGGAGGGATTTTAAGCCACCAGGCAAGCAGCAGTGCGAAGACGACTAAAAAAACAAGGACTGAGCGCAGGTGCGGACGTACCAAGACAAACGCTGCCAGGGATGCCACAGCGAAAAGGGCAGCGGCAAGCGGGCGAATGACTGCCGGAAGGTTAGAAAAGAAGATCGCCACGCTTGCCCAGCAGGCCATGCAGACCAAGACAAACCACCCCAGCATAAGCCCTAACCTCCGCAGCACTTTATAACCAAACTGTACACCAAAATTTGGGAAACATGGTAAGAATGGTTGACATGGAAGGCGGCTCGTGATTTGTAACTACTCAATGTAAAGGCAAACACTCAATCACTAACCGCACTACATGAAGAACTTGTGCTTCGGCAAGTACTTTCTTCAACTTAGAGCCAAATCACCCGAACATCCTGAAGTTTCTTTGGTAGCCAGCCGGCGCCGTTGTTTTTCCACGAAATTATGCCAGATGGATCCCAGAGTGCATGACCCTTGTGCGGGCTGATCTCGCGTCATTGCAGGGATCCCAGCGTCCCCCCGGGTCACCATAAATCGCCGCGGTCCAAGCTCCTCAGTACATACATTGATCGGCAGTTGTTACCACAACAAGCCCGCCATATCCGGCGATTATGCCATATGCGACGGATCTGATTGGTTGGGATTAATCCTTCTTTCGCCCTCCTTTTTCATTCACAACTGTAATATCGGACTGATACGCTCTCCCATGCCACAGGCTTTCTCTGGCACAATAGTTGTAACGACCAGTCATTGAGTTCATCAAGTGTGCGTGTCCCGATGAACGGCTACCTGCCGGGGCAACATCGGTTTTTACCCCAAACCTGAAACGCCATGTTCGCAACAGGCAAGGCGAATCCAGTGAGACTACCTCATTTCCACAGTACACTCGGAGGAATAAATGAAACATGTACCCAAGATCGGAATAATGTTGTTTGCCGTGGCCGCAATGGCCACCTCAATTCTCGCGGGATGTGCCAACGCCCCGCTGCGCACAGAGGCGTCAACCTCGGGGATTCGCACCGCCGAAGAGGCCGGGGCTGCCAACGTACCGCAAGCCTCGCTTCATTTGCAACTCGCCAGGGAGGAGCAGGAAGCCGCCAAGAATTGGGCCGCCAGAGGTGACAAGGAGAAGGCCCAGTCGATGCTGATGCGGGCAGAATCCGACGCCGAACTGGCTGTCGTGCTTTCCCACGAGGATGCCGAGAGGTCTGAGGCCCTGGCAGCGGTGGAGCGTGTGCGCCAGCTTCGCAAAGACAACCAATAATTCAATGATTTCCCTTTAAAGGAGTATCTCGATGAAAACATCGCACTATTTAAGTCTGGTCGCGTCTGCCGCGCTCTTTGCCGGTTGCGCGACGGTGGCTCCCAAAGAACTCGTCGACGCCCGTTCGGCCTACCAGGTCGCAAGCCAGGGCCCTGCGCAGCAACTCGTACCGGCGGATTTACACAAGGCGCATGAGGCGCTCAACTTAGCGGAGCAGTCCTTCCAGAAGGAATCCGACTCGTATAAAACAAAAGATCTCGCATACGTTGCCCGGCGCAAATCCGAACAGGCGGCAGCACTTGGTTCCATTGCTGCCTCCAGAGCGAGCAAAGACAATGCGAACTCCGATTTCCAACAGCGACAGTCAGAGATCGTGAAGCAGGGGAAGCAGGACTTAAATGCCTCCGAGAAGCGGACGGCCGACGCCCGGGCTGAAATTGACAAGCAAGCCGCTATCAAGGTTGCCACGGACAAAGCGGACGCCGATTATCAGATGCAGCAGGCAAAAATCGAGCAGGGGAAGCAGGACTTAGGCGATGCCCAGAGAAAGGCAGCTGCGGCCTTGGCCGAATCCGAAAAGCAAGCCGCAGTGAAGGCAGCCGGTGCACAAGCTGAAATCGAAAAGCAGGCTGCAGTGAATGCGGCCCAGGAAAAAGCGGCCCAGGAAAAAGCGGCTGCCGATCTGCAGAGGCAGCAGGCCGATATCCAAGGTAAGCAGGACTTGAAGGATTCCGAGAAGCGGACGGCCGACGCCCTCGCGTCGCTCAATTCACTTGCCTCGGTCAAGCAAGAGGAACGTGGGCTGGTCCTCACACTCTCCGGAAGCATCCTCTTTCGGTCGGCCAAATCGGACCTGATGCCCAACGCCCGGGTAAAACTTGACCAGGTAGCGCAGGCCCTGCTGGCGATCCCCGCACGCAACCTCATCGTCGAGGGGCACACCGATTCCCAGGGGGCCGATGCTTATAATCAGGATCTCTCGCAACATCGGGCTGAGGCGGTCCGTAACTATCTGGTTCAAAAAGGCTACCCTGCCAACCGCATTCAGGCGCACGGACGGGGCGAAGTGAGCCCGATCGCCAACAACGACTCTGCGGAGGGGCGTGCCAACAACCGCCGCGTGGAAATTGTCATAGAACGTGAAGTGATCGGCTCAAAGTGAGTATCACCCAAACCAGGAACGTGATGGGGGGCACCTCATCTAACCACTTTGAAAAAGGTTCTTTGCCCGTCAGATTGTACACCAAACTGTATACCAAAATTTGGTAGGGTGAGGCCAAAGCCCTCCTAACCCGAAGGTCACAGGTTCAAATCCTGTCCCCGCAACCAAAACAATCAAAAGGGATTAGCCGATCACGGTTAATCCCTTTTTTGATTGTGCGCCAGGCACCGTTAATTGACTGTTCCCTTTGAATATTCCTCAAACTGAAAGCACCCGCACCTCATCCGGACCACTTACCATTGATGGTGGCCAAAGTCCTAAGCCTGACGGCTACCCCCCCCTGCTACAACCATTGCGGAATTCGCTGCTTCATTTTGATGAAGGCTCCGTTTTGAAATTCCTCGAATGCTATCCGCAACTCCTCCTGAGTATAACCGACATTTCACAGTGTACGGTCGAAATCGAAGATTGCTTGGGGCTTCATGCTGCCATTCTTCTGGGCCTCCACGGTGAGCCAGCCGAATCATTAAAACCTCTTGGAGGGATGGCTGCCCATTTTTGCCTGAGCTTCATCCCCGACGATCCGAGGTACACAAAACTAAAAAAGGCACCCGGTTTCGACCGGGTGCCTTTTTTAGCGCCAGTTGGCAAGCTTTAGGGGAGCTCTGTGTCTCCCATCAGGAAGCGGTCGCACTCCCGCGCCGCACCACGTCCTTCGTTGAAGGCCCAGACCACCAGGCTCTGGCCGCGGCGGCAGTCGCCGGCGGCGAACACGCCGGGTATGTTGGTGGCATAGCGGCCGTAGTCGGCCTTGAGGTTGCTGCGGCCGTCCCGCTCCAGACCGAGGGCTGCCGGCAGCTCCGGCTCAGGACCCAGGAAGCCCATGGCGAGGAGCACCAGGCTGGCCGGCCGGACCACTTCGGTCCCCGGTACCGGGGTGGGGACGACCTGCCCCTGGGCGTTCTTCTGCCACTTTACCTCGACCGTGTGCACCGCTTTGACGTTGCCGTCCCCATCTCCTTCGAACCTGGTCGCCGTGGTAAGGAAAACCCGCGGGTCGGCGCCGAATTTCGCGGCGGCTTCCTCCTGGCCGTAGTCGACCTTGTGGGTCTTGGGCCACTCCGGCCAGGGGTTGTCCTCGGCGCGGGTGTCGGGGGAGCGGGGCATGATCTCGAGCTGGGTCACGGAGTCGCAGCCGTGGCGCAGCGAGGTGCCGACGCAGTCGGTGCCGGTGTCGCCGCCGCCGATGATGATCACGTCTTTGCCCCGGGCCGATATGAAGTCGGTCCCCTCGTCGAGAATCGCCTTGGTGTTGGCGGTCAGGAAATCCATGGCGAAGTGTATCCCCTTGAGCGAGCGTCCCTCGATGGGGAGGTCGCGGGGGAGGGTGGCGCCGGTTGCCATGATGACGGCATCAAACTCGCTCTTTAGTTTCTCCACCGGATAGTCGGCGCCGCCGATGGCCGCGTTGCAGACGAAGGAGATTTCTTCCTCCTCCATGAGCCGGATGCGGCGCAGTACCACTTCCCGCTTGTCCAGCTTCATGTTGGGGATGCCGAACATCAAAAGCCCGCCGGGGAGGCTGGCCCGCTCGAATACCGTCACATGGTGCCCGGCCTTGTTGAGCTGGGCGGCCGCCGAGAGACCGGCCGGACCCGAGCCGACCACCGCAACCTTCTTGCCGGTACGGAACTTGGGCGGGTTGGGGGTGATCCACCCTTCCTCCCAGGCGCGGTCGATGATGCTCACCTCGATGTTCTTGATGGTTACCGGCGGGTCGATGGAACCCAGGGTGCAGGACCCCTCGCACGGGGCGGGGCAGACCCGGCCGGTGAATTCCGGGAAGTTGTTGGTCCTCAGGAGCCTGGCCAGGGCCTGGCGCCAGAGTCCGCGGTAGACCAGCTCGTTCCACTCGGGGATCAGGTTGTTGATGGGGCAGCCGCAGGCCATGCCGCTCACCAGCTTGCCGGTGTGGCAGAACGGGATGCCGCAGTCCATGCAACGGGCACCCTGGGTGCGGAGGTTTTCCTCCGGCAGGTGCAGGTGGAACTCGCCCCAGTCCTTGAGCCGCTCAAGCGGCTCGCGGTCGGCAGGGAGTTCGCGAAGGTATTCCATGAATCCGGTTGGTTTTCCCATAGCTATATCCTATCTGAAGTATCAATCAGGTTGAGGTTTAACCTGCTTCTCAGTGCGCAGCGGCGGCATTCTCTGCGAATGCTGCGGCCAGCGCGTCGTCGCCGCTAAGCCCTGCTGCCTGGGCCCGTTCCAGGGCCTGGAGCACCCGCTTGTAGTCCATCGGCATGACCTTCACGAACTGGCGGGCGAAGGTGCGCCAGTTGTTCAGGATCGCGACGGCCCGGGAGCTGCCGGTCAGCTCGGCATGCTTCTCGATCATCGCCTTGACGGTCTCGAGATCCATCTCGCTCAGCTGCTCCAAGGCTGCCATTTCGGTGTTGCAGCGGCTCTTGAAGTCGTTGGTGTCGTCCAGGACATAGGCGACACCGCCGCTCATGCCGGCCGCGAAGTTCCTGCCGGTTTCCCCGAGCACCACCACGGTGCCGCCGGTCATGTACTCGCAACCGTGGTCGCCGACCCCTTCCACCACCGCGTCGACCCCGGAGTTGCGCACACAGAAGCGTTCCCCGGCGATACCGCTGATGTAGGCGGTGCCGCTGGTGGCGCCGTATAAGGCGACGTTGCCGGCGATGATGTTCTCCTCGGCCTTGAAGGTGGAGCCCTTCGGAGGGTAGACCACGATGGTGCCGCCGGAGAGCCCTTTGCCGAGGTAGTCGTTGGCGTCTCCGGAGAGTTCCAGGGTCATCCCCTTCGGGACAAAGGCGCCGAAACTCTGACCGGCAGAACCGTTGAACTTGAGCCGGACCGTGTCGTCGGGGAGCCCTTGCGCGCCGAAGGCGCGGGTGATCTCGTTGCCGACGATGGTACCGGCTACCCGGTCAATGTTGGTGATCGGGAGTTCGGCGCTCACCTTTTCTCCCTTCTCGATGGCGGGCCGGCAGATGTCCAGCAGTTTGACCATGTCGAGCGATTTCGCCAGACCATGATCCTGGGCCTCGGTGCAGTAACGGCTCCCCTTGATCCCCATCTGCGGCTGGTAGAGGATCTTGCTGAAGTCGAGCCCCTGTGCCTTCCAGTGGGCAACGGCCCGTCTCGGCTCCAGGCGGTTTGCGCGGCCGACCATGTCGTTGAAGGTGCGGAAGCCGAGCTCGGCCATGATCTCCCGTACCTCCTGGGCGATGAAGCGCATGTAGTTTACCACGTACTCCGGCTTGCCGGCGAACTTGGCCCTAAGGACCGGATCCTGCGTGGCGACCCCGGCCGGGCAGGTGTTGGAGTGGCAGACCCGCATCATCACGCACCCCAGGGTGACCAGGGGAGCGGTGGCGAAGCCGAACTCCTCCGCCCCCAAAAGGGCGGCGATGGCGACGTCCCGGCCTGTCTTCAACTGGCCGTCCACCTCGACGATGATCCGGCTCCTGAGGTTGTTCAAGACCAGGGTCTGGTGGGTTTCCGCCAGGCCCAGCTCCCAGGGGAGCCCCGCGTGCTTGATCGAGGAGAGCGGCGAGGCGCCGGTGCCGCCGTCGTAGCCGCTGATCAGCACCACGTCGGCATGCGCCTTGGCCACGCCGGCCGCGATGGTACCGACCCCCACCTCGGAGACCAGCTTGACGGAGATCCTGGCGCGTCGGTTGGCGTTCTTCAGGTCATGGATCAGCTCCGCCAGGTCCTCGATGGAGTAGATGTCGTGGTGGGGCGGCGGCGATACCAGACCGACCCCGGGGGTCGTGTGCCGGGTCTTGGCGACCCACGGGTAGACCTTGCTGCCGGGGAGCTCGCCCCCCTCGCCGGGCTTGGCCCCCTGCGCCATCTTGATCTGCAGCTCAGAGGCGCTGGAGAGGTAGTTGCTGGTCACGCCGAAACGGCCGGAAGCCACCTGCTTGATGGCGCTGTTCTTGGAGTCGCCACGCTCGTTGGTCCAGGTGAAGCGCTCCGGGTCCTCGCCGCCTTCGCCGGTGTTGGAGCGGCCGCCGATCCGGTTCATGGCGATGGCCAGCGCCTCATGGGCCTCCTGGCTGATGGAGCCGTAGGACATGGCCCCGGTCTTGAACCGCTTCATGATCTCCTCGGCGGACTCGACCTCGTCGATCGGCACCGGCACCCGGATTTCGGTGTTGAAGTCCAAAAGGCCCCTGAGGGTGTAGATGCGCTCGTTCTGGTCGTCGATCAGCCTGGAGAAGACCTTGAACTCCTGGTAGTCGCCGGTCCTCGTCGCCTTCTGGAGCGAGGTGATGGTGAGCGGGTTGAAGAGGTGCTCCTCCCCATCCTGGCGCCAGCCGTACTGCCCCCCCGGATCGAGGGTGGGCTCAACCGGCACGCGCTGCGGGTAGGCCTTGCGGTGGCGGGTCAGAAGCTCCCGGGCGATGCCGGAGAGGTCGATGCCGCCGATGCGGGACGGGGTCCAGGTGAAGTACCTCTCGATGACCGACTGGTGCAGGCCGACCGCCTCGCAGATCTGGGCGCCCCGGTAGCTCTGGATGGTGGAGATCCCCATCTTGGCCATGGTCTTGACGATCCCCTTGACCGAAGCCTTGAGGAAGTTCTTCACCCCGGTCTTGTACTCGAGGCCGGGGAGCATCCCCTGCTGGATCATGTCTTCGATCGACTCGAAGGCCAGGTAGGGGTTGATGGCGGTGACGCCGTAGCCGAGCAGCACGGCGAAGTGATGCACCTCGCGGGGCTCGCCCGACTCCAGGATCAGGGAGGCGTGGGTCCTCGTCGCGGTACGGATCAGGTGGTGGTGCAGGCCGGCCACGGCCAAAAGCGCCGGGAGGGCGGCATATTCCTCGTTCACCCCACGGTCCGAGAGGACCAGGATCGTGCTGCCCGATTCGACCGAGTGAATGGCGGTGCTGAACAGGCTCTCTAGCGCCTTTTCCATCCCCTCGGCGCCGTCGGCAGCCTTGAAGAGCAGGGAAAGGGTGGTGGCCTTGAAGCCCGGACGGTTGAGCGCGCGCAGTTTCTCCAGCTCGTCGTTGGTGAGTATCGGGTGTTCCAGGCGGATCACCCGGGCACTGGTCGACGACGGCTTCAGGAGGTTCGACTCGGAGCCGACCCGGACCGAGGTCGCGGTGATGATCTCCTCGCGGATCGGATCGATCGGCGGGTTGGTCACCTGGGCGAAGAGCTGTTTGAAGTAGTTGTACAGAAGCTGCGGCTTCTCCGAGAGGACCGCCAGCGGGGTATCGGTTCCCATGGAGCCGAGCGGCTGGATGCCGTCGGTGGCCATCGGGCCGATGATGGTCTCCTGGTCCTCGAAGGTGTAGCCGAAGGCCTTCTGCCGCTGCAACAGGGGCGAGCGCTCGACGAACTGCGTCTTGCCCGACTTGGGCAGGTCTGACAGGAGTTGGTGGTTTACCTTCACCCAGTCGCCGTAGGGCTTGGCGGAGGCGAGATCCCCCTTGATCTCCTCGTCGGTGATGATGCGTCCCTGTTCGGTATCCACCAGGAACATCCTGCCCGGCTGCAGCCGCCCCTTCCTGATCACCTTCTCGGGCGGCACCTGCAGCACCCCGGCTTCGGAGGCCATGATCACCAGGTCGTCGTCGGTGAGGTAGTAGCGGCAGGGGCGCAGGCCGTTGCGGTCCAGGACTGCCCCGATGATCCGGCCGTCGGTGAAGGTGAGTGCGGCCGGGCCGTCCCACGGCTCCATCAGGCAGGCGTGGTACTCGTAGAAGGCCCGCTTCTCCTTAGTCATCCCCTCGTGGTTTTCCCACGGCTCCGGCACCATCATCATCACCGCATGGGGGAGCGAGCGACCGGACTGGACCAGCAGTTCCAGGCAGTTGTCGAACATCGCCGAGTCGGAACCGTTCGCGTCGATCACCGGCAAGAGCTTCTTGATGTCGTCGCCGAACAGCTCGGAGTTGAACATCGACTGGCGGGCGTGCATCCAGTTGACGTTGCCCCGCAGGGTGTTGATCTCGCCGTTGTGGGCCAGGTAATGGTACGGGTGTGCCCGGTCCCAGCTGGGGAAGGTGTTGGTGGAGAAACGTGAATGAACCACGGCAATGGCCGTCTCCATCGCCGGGTCGCGCAGGTCGGGGTAGTACTGGTCCAGCTGGGCCGGCATAAGCATCCCTTTGTAGACCATGGTGCGGGTCGACATGCTGGCAAGGTACCAGTAGGGATCAACCCCTTTGTCGCGTATCTCGTGGATGGCCCGCTGCTTCACCAGGTAGAGTTTGCGGTTGAAGGCGTCTTCGTCGGCGCAAGATGCAGGTCGCTTGAAGAAAATCTGACGCATCACCGGCTCGCCGGCCTTGGCCGTCTCACCGAGTAAGGAGTTGTCGGTCGGCACGTCGCGCCAGCCGATGACCTCCACCCCTTCTTCGGTGATGATCCGTTTGAAGACGTGCTTGGCGGCGCTGCGTTCGGTGGCGTCCGGCGAGGTGAAGAGCATGGCGACGCCGTAGTCACCCGGCGCCGGCAGGTCGATGCCGAGTTCAGGGCAGACCGTACGGAGGAAGGCGTCGGGCATCTGTATCAGGATGCCGGCACCGTCGCCCGTATTGTATTCGCTGCCGACCGCGCCACGGTGGTCGAGGTTGGCAAGGACGGTAATGGCCTGCCGGACGATCTCGTGGGACTTCTTCCCCTTGATGTTGGTGACAAAGCCGACGCCACAGGCGTCATGCTCGAACTGGGGATCGTACATCCCTTGCTTCTTGGGTAATCCGATATTTTTCATATGGCAACCTTTGCGGGGTAGTGTGTTCACGCGATCGAGAAAACTTGTTTGCAGCAATAACGATACCAATTTAATGCTGTGCGGGGTCTTGCAGCGTTTACGTTGCAAGTGGCGGTATTTCCATTGCGAAGTTTAATTGCTTCCCGGGTTCGATGGTCCGAGCCTGCCCGGATTGAACTGCATTTTGTACTCATTTGAGTAACTCAGACGGCCGGTCGATCCCGGTCATGGGGAAAATGGAGCACAAAGGGGCGTTGCTTGATATCTATGATTTGCTCACAAACGTGCCGGAGGGTTTAGGGGCGTGAAGGAGGTGCATCGCAAGGGCGTTGGTCGGTAAAAGCCGGGGGCTTAAGGAGGCGATGGGAGGTGAGCTGCAATACGAGCGCAAGTGAACCTGATACGGCTTCACGGCTGGGTGGGCGTGCCAGGGCCTTGTAACGTTTCCATGAAGTTGGCGGATAGGGAGACTCAAAGCGGAAACTCCATGTCGAACGAAGCGGTGCAAGGATCTGTCGGGATGCTTCGCTACACCCAATCACGACCCGATGCCAGGCGGACTGCGGAAGCGGATAGTCGATGGTGGCAGCCGTTTCCACCCGTGATCCTGAACTCTCCACTCTCCGGTTGCCGGGTAGGGGAGAGCGGGTTTAGTCCAAGGTGTAGAAGAAGGTCGCGCCTTCGCCCGGGCTGCTCTCTGCCCAGACCCGGCCACCATGGCGCCTGACGATGCGTTTCACCGTGGCAAGCCCGATGCCGTGCCCGTCCACCTCTATTCCCGAGATCCGCTGGAACGGAATGAACAGCTTTCCGGCATGCGCCATGTCGAAGCCCGGTCCGTTGTCGCAAACAAAATAGACCGGTTTTCCTCCCAATTCTGTCATGCCGAATTCGATGGCCGAACCCGCCTGGTTGGCGGTGTACTTCCATGCGTTGCCAATCAGATTTTCCAGTATGATGCGGCAAAGATCCGCATCGCCGTTGCCCGTTATCCCGTCGGCGACCCGGAAGGTGACGCGGCTCTCCGGCTGCGCCACTGTTAATTCCTCGGCCACGGCTTGCGCCATTTCGCTCATATCAAAGGTTTCCCTGTGAATTTCGAGGTGAGCTGCGCGCGAAAAATCGAGCAGGGAGGCTATCAGGCGTTTCATGCGCATGGTGCTCGCGTATATCCCCTGGAGGTGCCCCTTTGCCTGCTCGTCGAACTGGTCCCTGCCTATCCGCATAAGTACCTGGGCAAAGCCGTTGATGCTCGTCAACGGGCTGCACAGATCGTGGGAAACGGTGTAGTTGAACGCCTCCAGTTCGAAGTTTACTTCCTCCAGTTCGAGGTTGGCGTGCTCCAGCTGGGCGGCGCGGGCGGCAAGTCCCGCGTGCTGAATTTCGTGATCCGCCTCCAGCTGCCGGCGCGCGGAAATATCGATGACCACGGCGCGGCACAGCTGCCCCGAGGCGTCGGTCACGGCTTCGATTTGCACGAAAAGCGGGAGTTCCCCTGTCTTGAAAAGGGCCACCTCACACCCCACTTTGGCCGCACCGCTGAAGACCTTGCCGAGAAACCGGGCGAAGGCCGGACGGGATTCATCTGCGACTAACTGCCCGAAGTGCCGGCCCAAAAGCCTGGAACGGTCGATACCGAGAAGGCTCGCGACGGTGAGGTTCGCGGCACGGATGGCCCCGTCCCGGCCGAAGGTCAGGCAGCCGACCGGGGCGAAGTCGTAGAGGTCTCGGTACTGCTCCAGAGCCGTATCCACCTCGTCCCTGGCCAGGCATATCTCCGCGTTCTGCATCTCCAGTTCGATCTGGTGCACCTCCAGTTCGTGAAGGATGCGCTGGGTTTCATGGTAGCTTCGCGATAGGGGCTCTTGCGGCGCGTTCGCCTCCAACTGCGCCTCGGCGAGGCCGCGCAACTCTGTGGGCTCCACCTGGTAAATCCTCCCTTTTTCCGTTGCCTGGCCCCGGCTTACCCACTTCAGGGATTGCCTTCGCCTCTCTGCTCCCGTGAACATACCGACTCCTTTATTTCCAAGCCTGCCGGGCAGGTCACCTGCCGGTGCCACTGCCGCCTTGTCGGGGGCGAGGCGCCGAAGAGGGTCATGCCGCTTGCATCGCCTCTCGTGGCCTGCCCGATTGAGAAGCCCCGCGTTTTCCCACCACAGCTCTGATGCTCTCCATCATTTCACCGGGGAGGTAGGGCTTGGCCATAACCTTTGCTATGCCGATTTCCTTGGCCAACCGGGCGATGTTCGGTGAAAGGTCGCCGGTGTTCATTATGATGGGCATTTGAGGCGCCATCTCCAACCCTTTTCTCGCCAGTTCGAGACCGTCCAGCCCCGGCATGTTGTAATCGGTAATCATGAGGGAAAAGGTCCTTTCCGTTATCTTCTCAAGCGCTTCCGCCCCGCTCGACACACAGTGGGTCACAATCCCTTCACTCTCCAGCATGCGTTTGAGCAGCTCCAGAATTACCCTGTCATCGTCTACGACCAGTACGTCTTCCATGTGGCTTCTCCGCCATCAACCCATATTTTCAAACTTTAAATAGATGAGAGCAAATAGTCTGCCAGTGCCCGTAAGACGCCAGGAGTATCCGGATTCATCTATTGATAACAGGGTATTGGGTTGACGGGAGAGAGCGATGAAGATGCTGGCAGACGCAGATTGGCCCTCAGTTTTCCGTGGAAACCGCAGGATCTTGAGGGGCGCCTTGCGGGAATCCATAATAGCTGTAGGTGCATTGTCGAAATGCTGATATGTTGAATTATATATGAACTGCTTCAAGCCGGGAATCCTTTGCGGGCGATACCTGGCTCCCGCTGTCAGCCTCCTGGAGGCGACGCTCTCCCCGCAGGGTTGTCTGGAGATCCACCATGTCCGTTAAAGTCAAGCATTCCGCCGTTCCCTGCGCCGCCGAACCCGGCCGGATCGGCTCCGAGGTTCGCAGCGAAGCAACCCTGCTCAAGGCGGGAGCGCTGCAGAGCGCGATTTTCAACTCCGCGAACTTCTCCAGCATCGCCACCGACGCCAAGGGGGTGATCCAGATCTTCAACGTCGGGGCGGAACGGATGCTGGGCTACACGGCCGCCGAGGTGATGAACAAGATCACGCCGGCCGACATCTCGGATCCCCAGGAAGTGATCGCGCGCGCCGAGGAGTTGAGCCTGGAACTGGGCACCCCGATCACACCGGGTTTCGAGGCGCTGGTGTTCAAGGCGTCGCGCGCCATAGAGGACATCTACGAGCTCACCTACATCCGTAAGGACGGCAGCCGCTTCCCGGCGGTGGTGTCGGTCACCGCCCTGCGCGACGACCAGGGCGCCATCATAGGGTATCTCCTGATCGGCACCGACAACACGGCGCGCAAGCAGGCGGAGGAGGCGTTGCTCAAGGCGGGGGCCCTGCAGAGCGCGATTTTCAACTCCGCCAACTTCTCCAGCATCGCCACGGACGCCAAGGGGGTGATCCAGATCTTCAACGTCGGCGCGGAGAGGATGCTGGGCTACACGGCCGCCGAGGTGATGGACACGATCACGCCGGCCGACATCTCGGATCCGCAGGAAGTGATCGCGCGCGCCGAGGAGCTGAGCCTGGAGCTCGGCACCCCGATCACCCCGGGTTTCGAGGCGCTGGTGTTCAAGGCGTCGCGCGGCATAGAGGACATCTACGAGCTCACCTACATCAGGAAGGACGGCAGCCGCTTCCCGGCGGTGGTGTCGGTCACCGCTCTGCGCGACGACCAGGACGCCATCATCGGGTATCTCCTGATCGGCACCGACAACACGGCGCGCAAGCAGGCGGAGGAGGCCCTGCTCAAGGCGGGGGCGCTGCAGAGCGCGATTTTCAACTCCGCCAACTTCTCCAGCATCGCCACGGACGCCAAGGGGGTGATCCAGATCTTCAACGTCGGCGCGGAGAGGATGCTGGGCTACACGGCCGCCGAGGTGATGGACACGATCACGCCGGCCGACATCTCGGATCCGCAGGAAGTGATCGCGCGCGCCGAGGAGCTGAGCCTGGAACTGGGCACCCCGATCACCCCGGGTTTCGAGGCGCTGGTGTTCAAGGCGTCGCGCGGCATCGAGGACATCTACGAGCTCACCTACATCCGTAAGGACGGCAGCCGCTTCCCGGCGGTGGTGTCGGTCACCGCGCTGCGCGACGACCAGGGCGCCATCATCGGCTATCTCCTGATCGGCACCGACAACACGGCGCGCAAGCAGGCGGAGGAGGCACTGCTTCAGGCGGGGGCGCTGCAGAGCGCGATTTTCAACTCCGCCAACTTCTCCAGCATCGCCACGGATGCCAAAGGGGTGATCCAGATCTTCAACGTCGGCGCGGAACGGATGCTGGGCTACACGGCCGCCGAGGTGATGAACAAGATCACGCCGGCCGACATCTCGGATCCCCAGGAGGTGATAGCGCGCGCGGAGGAGCTGAGCCTGGAGCTCGGCACCCCGATCACGCCCGGTTTCGAGGCGCTGGTGTTCAAGGCGTCGCGCGGCATCGAGGACATCTACGAGCTCACCTACATCCGTAAGGACGGCAGCAGCTTCCCGGCGGTGGTGTCGGTGACGGCGCTGCGCGACGACCAGGACGCCATCATCGGCTACCTCCTGATCGGCACCGACAACACGGCGCGCAAACAGATCGAAGCCGAGCAGAAGCAGCTGAGCCAGCGGCTGCGCGACCA
>Ga0209317_1001347_pt1 | contig 21930 bp, 15 predicted proteins | sample RifGroB2_FD_183994 | JGI IMG/M metagenome (GOLD analysis project Ga0209317, IMG submission 183994) | Soil microbial communities from Rifle, Colorado, USA - Groundwater B2 (SPAdes) (version 2) | ecosystem: Environmental > Terrestrial > Soil > Unclassified | place: Rifle, Colorado | collected...
CACCGTCTCCCGCCGCTTCGTCCTCAGGTAGCGGATGTTGTCGTAGCGCCCCTGGAACTCCTCGACGATGGCGCGCTCGTTTTGCGGCGACCCCGAGTCGATGACGATGATCTCCAGCTGGTGGGCGATGCTCTGCGCCTCCAGGTCCTCCAGCTTGCCGCGCAGGAAGCGCTCGGCGTTGTAGGTGGAGACGATGGCGGAGACCAGGCCGGATTTGGCGCCGCAGTCAGTCACGGCGCCGCTCCGCAGGACGAAAGCAATAGCGGCAGCGGTGCGGGGGGGGCGTAGTGCTTTTCCTCGGCGGCGTACAGGTCGCGTTCGCGGGCCAGCACCCGGTTCGCCTCCGCCGTGTAGGCCGCCTTGTCCTTCGACTTCTGCAGCGGGTGGTCCCTGAAGCCGGCGATCAGGGTGTCGACGGAGAAGAGCCGGGCGCTGCGGAAAAAGCGCGCCCAAAGCTCCAGGTCCGCCGCGAGCAGGAACTCCTTTGCCAGGTAGCCGCCGCTTCTTTCCCAGAGTTCGCGGCGCCAGAAGACCCCCTCCTGCTGGATCAGTTCCTGGTCCGCCAGATACTTGGCGCGGGAGTTCATCGGGAGGAAGCTAAGGACATGCTTTTCCCCCCCCTCCGCGTCGAAGCTGTTCGGTCTTCCCATGAGCCACTCGACGGCCGGGTCGCCGGAGAAGATGGCGGCAACGGTGTCGAAGGCGCCGGGGTGGAACATGTCGTCCGCGTTCAGCCAGGTCATCAGGTCGCCGCAGCTTATGTTGAACCCCTCCTCGATGGCGCTGTACTGCCCGGCGTCCGGGTGGCTGCGCCAGTAGGCGAGGTGCTTCTCGTGCTTCTTGATGATGGCGAGCGAACCGTCCGTGCTCCCGCCGTCCATGATGATGAACTCCAGGTTCGGGTAGTTCTGGGACAGCACCGAGTCGAGGCATGCCTCCAGGTATTGGCCGTAGTTGTAGGAGGGGGTGACCAGGGTGATCCTCGGGCGCGGCGCCTTGACGAACACCGCGGGGGCCGGCTTCACGATCACGGCTGGCGCCTGCGCCTCGAAGGGGGGAGCAGGAGGGTTCATCTGCCCGGAACAGTGGCACTGCCAGCCGGAGGAGAGCGGAAGCTTCGGGTGCTCCAGGCCGAGCCGGCTCAGCTCCGCTTCGAAACTCTGCTGCGCGATCAGGGTGTGCTCGGCGCTCAGAAGGTTGTCGTTCACAAGGCCGAAGGAGAACTCCGGGAGGATCTGCCGCACCGCCTGCATGGCGCGGCAGAGTTCCTCGATGTACGGCATGATGCAGTTGGTGATGATGTCCTCGCGCAGCGGGTAGAGTATGAACTTGGCGGGGACGACGAGCCCCGGGCGCACGAAATCGAGCGAGTGGAAGTGGTAGAAGACGACCGGACGGCCGTCCAGGCGCACCTCCCCGTCCGGCTCCGTGTTGAAGCGGTACTGGATGTGGTTCCAGGGGGCGACGCCGGCGCCGATATGTTCCAGCACGTGCACCTTGCCGAAGCGCTCCGGCCAGTCGTCCAGGTAGAGCTGGTCGCCGTAGCGGCCGTTGTCGATCTGGCAGTAGCACCACTCGTTGCAGCGCTCGCGCCACCATCTGAGCACCTCCAGCCCGTCGGCGTCCCTGCGGAAACAGAGCAGTCCCACGTTGTACTTGCCGTAGATCTCCAGGTGCTTCATATGCTCGGGGAAGCGGTGCCCGTGGATCAGAGTCGAGCTGTCGCCCAGCTCCTCGAAGATCGGCTCGCTGTCGGCGTAGAAATAAAGGTCGGCGTCCAGGTAGGTGATCAGACCGATCTCGGGTTGCCGGTCGAGGATCCAGAGCAGCACGGTCGGGGTGAGCGTCCAGTAGTACTCGACGCAGGAGCGGTTCCCCTTGGCGGCGAGCAGATCGGCGTCGTTCTCCTCGATCCTGTGCAGCGGCACGGTGACCACGTTGGGGAGGGCGAGCCGGTCCAGGATCACGCGGGTGATCTCGTCCAGGCAGACGGCATAGAGGGTGAACTCACTGGTGCAGTGCCGGTTCAGCGAGGTGATCAGGGCGATCGCTTTCACCAGGTAGTTGCGGTCGAAATAGCTGCAGTAGTAGCGGTGCATACGCGGTCCTTTTGCTTAGAGCGTGGCGGCGTAGGCGGCGAGCGCGGCGGCGACCCGCTCCACCTCTTGGTCCTTTAGCTCGGGGTACATCGGCAGCGAGACGAGGCGGCCGTAGAGCGCCTCAGTGGCGGGGAGGCGGTCTCCGCCGCGGGTCCTGCCGCGGTAGGCGGGCTGCAGGTGGATCGGCGCCGGGTAGTGCCGGGCCGTTCCGATGCCGTGCGAGTTCAGGTGCTGCTGCAGCCGGTCCCGTTCCGCGCACTCCAGGACGTACAGGTGCATGGCGTGCCGCGTGCCGGGGATGGCGGCTGGGGTGGCGATCGCGGTGCCGCTGAGCGCCTCGTCATAGCGCCTGGCGATCTCCCTTCTTCTCTGGTTGTCCCGCTCCAGGTAGGGGAGCTTCACGCGCAGGATGGCGGCCTGCAGCTCGTCCAGGCGCGAGTTCAGCCCGGGGAAGGCGCTTATGTAGCGCTCCTGCCAGCCGTACTCGCGCCGGGCGCGCAGGTCATTCGCGATGTCGGGGTTCGCCGTGGCGACCGCCCCGCCGTCGCCGATGGCGCCGAGGTTCTTGGTGGGGTAGAAGCTGAAGGCCGCGGCGTCGCCGAAGCTGCCGACCTTTTTCCCCTCGATCTCGGCCCCGTGCGCCTGGGCGCAGTCCTCCACCACCTTCAGGCCGTGCCGGGCCGCAAGCGCCATGATCCTTGGCATCGGCGCCGGCTGGCCGTAGACGTGGACCGGCAGCACCGCCCTGGTGCGGGGCGAGACGAGCTGCGGGATCAGTTCCGGGTCGAGGCAGCGGGTCGACGGGTCAATGTCCGCGAAGACCGGCAGCGCTCCGATCTGCTCCACGGCCGCGGCGGTGGCTACGGCGGAGTGGGAGACGGTGATCACCTCGTCCCCCGGGCGTACCCCGCAGGAGAGGAGCGCCAGGGCGATGGCGTCCGTGCCGCTCGCCACCCCTACCGCGTGGGGAAGGCCGAGGAAGCTGGCGAACTCCTGCTCGAAAGCGCGCACCTCGTCTCCCAGGACGTACCACCCCTTGGAGAGCACCCGGTCCAGCGCCTGCCGGATCTCCCCCTCGTGCGACAGGAACTGCGCCTGCGGGTTTGCGACCGCGATCATGTCATGCCCCATTTTCCGCCTCCCAGTAGTGACCGGCGTGCTCCCGGTAGTACGCCATGGTCCTTGCCAGCCCCTGCTCCAGCGGCACCGTCGGTTTCCAGCCGAGCTTGGAGCGGATCTTCCGGTAGTCGGCGTAGTAGTCGCCGATGTCGATCGCCTTTCGGTCCGGCGGGAACGGGACGATGCGGTACTCGCCGCCGCCGGTGACCCGGATCAGGAGCTCGGCGGTGTCCTTCAGGTTGATCGGGTCGTCGGCGCCCAGGTTGAAGATCTCGCCGTTGGCGTCCTCGGATGCCGCGCAAAGGAGCATCGCCTCGACCACGTCGTCCACGTAGGAGAAGTCGCGCACCTGTTTGCCGTCGCCGAACACCTGGAGCGCCTTCCCCTCCAGAAGGAGCCGGATCCAGATGCCGAGGAAGGTCTGCCGGGCGTCCTTGACCCGCATCCTCGGGCCATAGGTGTTGGTGAGCCGCAGCACCGAGGACCTGATGCCGTAGACGTTGTTGTAGACCAGGTGGTACCACTCCCCCGCCATCTTGTTGATGCCGTTCACGTCCACCGGGGAGAGCGGGTGGCGTTCGTCGACCGGCAGGTACTGGGGCGCCCCGTACATCTGGCGCGTGCTGGCGAAGACGATCTTGATGCCGGGGTTGTGTCTGCGGCACGCCTCCAGTATGGAGAGCTGCGACCTCGCGTTGATCTCCAGGTCCGTGTACGGGTTGTTCATGGAGTCGACGTGGCTCGTCTGCCCGGCCAGGTTGAAGAGGAAGTCCTGCCCCTGGATCAGGTACTTCATGGCATGCTCGTCGCGCACGTCGGAGATGTTGATCCGGACCCGGTCCTTGATCGGCTCGATGTTCCAGAGGTTCCCCCCGTATTCCGGGATCAGGCTGTCCACCAGGGTCACCTGGGCGCCCAGCTGGACCAGGCGCTCGGCGAGGTTCGCGCCGATGAAGCCGATGCCGCCGGTGATGATGATCTTCCTGTCCCTGAAGCAGTCCATGGTTTACCTCCCGATGCTGCGGTCTGCCGCGTCGCTGTGCGCCACGGCAAAGAGGACGCGCCGCCCGTATGTTTCGACCTGCCCGGTTGCCAGTTCTATGCCGTCCCGGAACATTTCGTCTCCCCGTCGCGCTTGAAAAGATAGGTCGTCTGGTAAAGATCTGCTGACGGCTCGGCCTGGTATTCGATCGCCTGCGCCAGATGGAACCGGTTCAGGGCAAACTCCCTCAGCAGCTCTTCTTCGTTGAAGATCAGTTCCACCGTTTCCACGCCGTAGGCGTACTTCTTGAGGTACTGCGTCGGGCGCCGCTTGCAGACAGGGGTGCGTGAAGCCACTACGACGCTCTCGGCGACCCGCGCCGCCTCGAAGATGTGTTCCCGGTAGTTCGGCACATGGAGCAGCACGCAGGACGAGATCACCGTGTGAAACTGCCGGTCGGAGAAGCACAGGCTGGCGCCGTCGGCGGCATAGAACTGCGTCTTCGGGTAGTACTGCTTGGCCATGGCGATCATGGTCGGCGAGTAGTCGACGCCGGTATAGTCGATTCGGCGCTGCAACAGGTATTCCAGGATCTCGTAGTAGTAGCCGCTGGCGCAGCCGATTTCCAGGATCGCGGCTCCCGGCCGCGTGTGGTGGCGCAGGATATGGGCCAGTACCTGGAATGCCGGCGCCACGTTGCCGCGGTACATCTGCGCCAGTTCCTGCTGCACCAGCGCCCGCTGCCTAGCCGGGAGCTCGCTGTCCTGCCAGGCCGAGGTCATGGTCTCGGTGACTTCCGTCCGGTCGATCGCCGCATGACCGAATGAGATCTTGGCGAGGTCGAGGTCCGGCAGGCGTTGCTGCTCGTCCTGGTAGCGCAGATGACGTTGCAGTATCTCGGCGCTCTGCCCCAGGCGCCGCGAGTAGCAGTGGTCGCCCAGCGTCCGCTTTTGCCCGGCACGGGCGATCGCCTCCGCTTCGTCGGGGTGGGCAAGGTAGTAGTTGATCAGGGCGGCGCACTCTTCGGCGGAGCGGTAGGCAACCACCTCTTTGCCGATCTCGAAAAGGTCATTCAGGTTTTCCTTGTAGTCGGTGATGAGCAGCGCGCCGCAGCCGGTCGCCTCGAAAAGGCGCATGTTGTTGGCGAACCTCTCGGCGACATCGACGTGGCGGTTTACCGTGATACGGGAGGAGGCGAGTATGCCGAACATCTCCTTGCCCCAGGTCTCGCCGCAGTGCCGCTGCCGCAGCGGGGAGTCCTCGGGGAGGGTCCCGGCGCCGTAGCCCCAAAGCCGGATCGGGGTGAGGTGCACCAGGGTCTCCAGAAGCGCCGTACCGCCGGTGTGCAGGGCGGAGATGCCGCCGACAAAGGAGCAGTCGACGGGGCGCGCGGCATGGGGGAGGGGCGGCAATGCCTGAAGCACCCGCGGGTCAAACGCCAGCGGCTGGTAGTACGCCGTGGCGCCCTGCTGCCGGAACCGCTCCACATAATGCGGAAACGAGGTGAACACGATATCGTACTGCTCAAGCGGGATATGGGGCCCAAAAGGGGAGGCGATCTGCCCGACGACGAGACGGACCAAAGGGCGCAAGGCGGCGAGGAACTCCGCGCTCATCACGTGCATGTCCTGTATGTAGACCACGTCCGGAGCGAGCCTTCTGATCTGTTCCAGCACGAGCGGGATCCCTTCGCCGTCGAAGCCGTGCTCCCGCGCCCAGGCCTGCTGGAGCGGCAGACAGTTGATGATCAGGTCGGCGGCGCGCCACTCTGCCTGAATCATGCCGTCGGAGTAGAAGTTGCTGTCTCCGAAGCACTCTCCCTCGAGCGCCTGCTGCTGTTCCCGGTAGGAGGCGGCGGGGAGGTCGGGATGCCTGGCGTAGAAATCCTGCAGGAATGCGCCGTAATAGGTGTTCAGGAAAAGGCAGAGCGGCTTTTCTTCGCCCTTTGCCGCGGCGGCGGGTGCTGGTCCCCTCCGGGCCGGCGCCGCGGCACAGGCGACGGCGCCAAGCCTCCTCACCTCGAACTTGAAGGAGTCTTCCCAGTAGACCATCGTGTTGACCAGGTGCGCCTTCAGGTAGATGAGGGCGGAGAACGCCTTTTCCCGCTCCGTCTGGGGAGCGCAGTGCATGTTCAGGAGGATATCGGATCTGAGACCGTCCACCTCTTCAGGGGTGTATTCGGTGAAGACCAGGGTGTCGTGGCTCCATTCCACCGCCCAGCGGTGGTTGCTGATCTTGGCCGTGTCGAGCCAGAGGTCCTTCCCCCGCGTCGGTGTCTCGATGTAGCCCCGCCTTGCCACACGCATCAACTCCCGGCATGCCTCTTCCGGGTCCGTGGCATGCTCCAGGACGTGCGAGCAGTAGACGAAATCGAACTCCTTGTCGGTGAACGGCATTTTTTCCACGCCGCACTCGTATACCGGCTTGCCGTCCAGGTGCCGGAAAGGGACCCCCGCCCGCCCCACTCTGCCGTCGCTGAGCGCCAGGTCCGCGAGGTGGGTGGCGAAGGGGAACGGCAGGTGGCCGCTGCCGATGTCCAGGACCTTGTCCCCGGGCTCGATGGCGAAGTCGAAAAAGCGCGAAACGTAGAGGTGGTACCGGGTCTCCTGGTCCGGCAGGGACTGGTATCTGTCGAACACCTCGGCCAGGACCGGCACCGTCTGGCCGGGAACGCTTTCCGTCACCTGTTCGTACAGGTCGAAGGCGTCGTTGTAGCTGCCGTCGGCGAACATCTTCCGCGCCAGGGCGAGGAGTTCCCCCGGGTCGCCGGCGGGCCGGCTGCGCCGCCGCCGTCTCCCCCCCTTTCTCCCGCCCCCTTCTCCCCCGGTCCCGATGCCGCAGGCCGGTTCGGTTGCGGGGGAGGTGAAGGCCACCTGGACCGGATCCTTTGCGGCCGCCGGCTGGGCGGCCTCCCCCTGCGCCAGGAAATAGGACATGCAGTTTTCCACGCAGAAGCTCGGCGCGTTGCCGCTGACGATATCCCAGCGGAACTGGCGGAAGCGGTGGCTGTTCCACAGTTCCAGCAGGTCGTGGTCGAAGATCGAGCCGAAGGAGGTTTGGCCGTTGTGGTCATAACAGCAGGCGACGACCGAGCCGTCGTTCAGGATGGTGCACACCTCGCGCGGGTCGGGGCAGCCCGACATGGCCTGCCGGAGCATCTCCAGGTCGGGATAGCGGGGGCGTTGGTAGGCGGGGTCGTCCCCCGGTTCGAACCGGGAGTCCGAGCGCAGGTAGGGGGCCTTGAAGGTCGGTTCGAGCCCCAGGGCGCGGCACCGTTCGCGGAATGGCTCCCTCTCGTGCTGGTTGTGCCGGAACACGATGAACTGCGGCATGATCGCCACCTTGCTGCCGTGCCGGACGTTGGCCCGCTGCAGCATTTCCAGCGCGGCGAACGCCTTTTCGACCTCCCCTCCCACACGATAGGCCCCGTAGCTTTCCTGGCTCACCCCGTCGATGGAGACCAGAAGGTCGCTCACCCCCGACGTGATCACTGCTTCGGCCAGCGCCTCCGTCATCGACATGCCGTTGGTGCTGATGTTGGTGCGGGCGTGGGCCGAGGCGTAGCGGATCATCGGGATGATCTCCGGGTTGAGCATCGGCTCGCCCCAGATATGCAGGTAGATGTACTCGGCGAAGGGGCGCACCTTGTCGACGATCCGGCGGAAGCGGCGCAGATCCATGAAGCCGGGACGCCTGTCGATCAGCTTTCCGCCGATGGCGCACTCCGGGCAGCGCAGGTCGCAGGCGAGACTGGTCTCGATCATGAAGACCCGCGGCTGCAGAAGCTGGAATTCCCGGCTCAAGGAGGCGAGCCTCGCGGCATGGCCGCTTTGGCGCAGCTCTTCCAGGAACGAGGGGTCGTGCTCCAGCATGAGGTACAGCCTGGAGCGCAGCGCGTCCGCTTCCTTTTCCCTGCCGCGGCCGGCCAGCAGGGCGATCAGATCGCTGCCGGTCCGCGCCGTGTCCGGGTCGAGTGCCAGGGCCCGGGAAAAGAGCCGGAGCGCCTCGCCCGCCTCTCCCCTGCCGGCTTCGGCCAGCGCCAGGCGTGCCAGCGCCTGAGGGGACTCCTCTTGCACCAGCAAGGCCCGGGAGAGGCTCTCGGCGAGGGCCGGCGCTCCCGCGGCGTCAGCCTCCTGCAGGTACCCGGGGATCCGCTGCGGGTTGCCGTCATAGCGCATCATGGCGAGTTGGCTCCCGGCCGCCGGGGATGCCGGGTGGGCCAGCAACTGCTGCAGAAGTTCCGCTGCCCTGCCGTGATCCGGCGCCTGCAAAAGCAGCTCCTTGGCGATCGCCGCAGCGGCGCCGTGGCAGTCGAGCCGGCTCAGGCAGAGGGCGCGCAGGTATTCCAGGTCCGGCTCGCGCCTCCGGGCCAGGGCGGCGAGCCGGGCCATCTGGTTGAAGATGCCGAGGGCGCGGAGGGTTTCCCCCCGGGCCTCGGCCGTGCTGCCGTCCTGCCCCAGGGCCGAGAGGGCACCGTCGCCGAAAATCCGGGTCGCCTCCAGCAGGTAGGGGTCCTTGGGGTCGAGACGCTGCGGGCTCTCTTTGCCGAGATCGAGCAGGAAGAGGGCGATGTCGCGCGACGGGAGATAGGGGGTAGTGCCGTCCAGGTTGGCCCGGTCCACGTTGAAGACATCTTTCAGGACCCGCTCCGTCTCGCTCCGGTTGATCTCGAAGCAGACCGGTTCCTGCAGGTGACGCCGCACCAGCTCCGGAACTTCCAGGATGTCGGCCTGCAGGGTGGCGGGCCAGCCGAGGTCGGAGTAGTCGTAGACCGACGGGGTGCCCTGGCGGTAGATCTGAGCGGAGGTGACGAAAACCGACGGCACCTGGAGCAGGTACGATTCCGCCAGGCAGGTGGAACCGTACTGGAAAAACAGGCTGCAGTGGGGCAGGATCGCCCCGACCGGGACGTTCTCCGTCACATAGACGATGTTCCGGTGACCGGCGAAGCGTAGGTAGGGGTTGTGGTACTGCTGCCGGAAGTGAATCTCGGTCTCTATCGGGTGGCACTTGACGATGAAAAGCGCTGCCGGGTTCTCATCGGCGGCCTGGATGATCCGCTCGATCCAGAGCTGCCGGAACCGCTTGGCCCGCTCCACTCCGTCCAGGGCCTCCCGGTATTGCGTTTCGAAGGCCGGGTCGTCGCGGCGGAGGATGTCGCCGGCGTTGACGAGGTCTTCCGGTGTATAGTCGGCCAGGTGAAATCCCGTGATGAAGAAGAGGGTCTTGCCCGGCTCCGTGGCGGCCAGCCGCTGCGCGAGTTCCGCCGGGAGTTCGCCTGCCTCGGCAGCGCCTTCGCCCAGGTAGCTCTCGAAGTTCGGATAGCCGAAGTAGCTGACCCTTTCAAACGATGACAGTTTCCCCTGCTCCATCAGGGTGGTAGCGACCATTTCCGCCGTCTTACGCCCCCAGAACAGCTCGTAGTCGACCAGCTCCGGGCCGTAGCGGTCCATGCCGGCCAGCCATTTCAGCTGCTTGTCGGAGGTGAAGTCGATCGCCCCCTCGGTCCGGAAGCAGACTATGAAGCAGTCCTGCAGGTACTTGAGCAGGTAGAACCGGGCCGACAGGCCGGCCACGGTGAAGGGGAAGGTTAGTACCGTATCGGGGGCGAACTCGATGATCCTGATGTGGAACTGCGGGTCATGGAAATCTACGATGATGACCTCGGTCCTGGGCGCGAGGCGCAGGAGCCATCCCTTGATCTTCTCCATGATCGGCAGTTCGCGGTCCGTTTTATTGATGACGAGGGCTACTCTCATGTAGTTCCTTTCTGGTTGTGAAAAAATGCCTGCCTTGCTGCCGTCAATCGCCGCGCTGCTCCTTGTCCCAGGCGAAAAAGGCCCTGACGTCGGCGCCAAAGCCGCTCTCCATCGACCTCGCTGTCGCCGTGGCGCTGAACTCGTGCGCGATCTTCGGGGGGTGCGGGGCGGGGGCTCCCGTCTTGCGAAGGATGAGGAGGTATTCGTAGCAGGCGCCGAAATCGGCACTGCCAAGAGCCAGGTAGCGGTGCTCTCCCATATCGCCCCGGCGGCAGAAGCCGAAGGCGTCGGCGACCTGGAAGCCGAACTCCTGGCTCCCTCCGTTCAGGATCCTGGCGACCTCGGTGAAGTGGTTGGGGAAACCCTTCAGCTTGGCGTTTCTTTCGGCGACGAATGCGGCCTGGTCGTCCTGCCGGTAGGCTAAATTCTTGCCGGTCACGAGGAGGCATCCCCCCGGCTTGAGTACCCGGTTCGCCTCGATCAGTCCCTGTTCCTGTTCGACCACGTCGAAGGTGGCCCAGCTGACGATGTGGCTCACCGTGCCGCCGGCAAGGCGGGTCTGCTCCATCCGCCCCTCCACGAGGCAGAGATAGGGGAAGCCTGCCGCCGCCTCCAGCATGGCGCTTGAGATGTCCATCCCGATCACGAGCCGCGTGTACCGGGAAAGGACCGGGAACAGGCGCCCGAAGCCGCACCCCAGGTCGAGGACCCGGTCTTCGGGGGCGATCCCCAGCCGCGACAGGTAGAAGTCGAGGATGGCGAGGTCGGCTACCTTGGAGCCGTCGGTCGGCGTGGCGACCCTCTCTTTCCAGTAGGTCAGGTAGCTGCCATCGAAGGTCGTGCCGGTGTTGCCAGACATGTGAGCGTTCTCCTGCAGGCTCGGGGAGTTCCCCAAGCCTTGGCGTCAGTTGAAATTCAGCCGCGTTGTGGTGACCTGGCCCGAGGCCGGCCGGATCAGGGCGATCTCCGCCTGCCCCTGCGCCCCGGGGGCCACGACGCCGATGGTGTCGACCCGTTCCGGCAGGAAGGTCTGCCAGTCGAAGGTGTAGTGCCAAGAGGTGCCGTCGAGCCCGAAGTCGAGGTTGTCGTAGAAGTAGCCACCGTCGCTGTCCCTGATCGCGAGGAAGGGCTGGGGGCCGAAGAGCTTCGCCCCGGTCCTGATCTGAAGCTGCAGCGCGTTCCCGGTTTCCGGCCGGTTCAGTGATACCCGCAGGCCGAGCGGCGGGACGGCGGTGATCCCCAGATGGCTGCGGGCGGCCGTGAGAGCGTCGACGTAGCGGAAGCGGACCTCCGGCCGGCGGCCGGCAGCCGCTGCGATCATCTCCCGCACGGCTTCCACCTCGGGCGCCATGTCGCGGAAATCGTGATTGGTGAAGGCGAGAACCGCCGAGCCTTCCTGCTCGGCCTGGGCAAAGGCGTGCTCCACGTCCTCCCGGGTCAGCCGGCGCAGCCGCGCCTCCATGTTCAGGCAACGGAAGATCCAGCGCCGGCAGGCGCCGGGAGTCTGGTAATCGTCGTGGCTTGGATGGTAGGCGCCCCAGATGCGCGGGGCGCGCCGCCAGTCCCCGAACCGCCCGTCCGCCAGGTCCGGTTGGTCATCCACCGCCTCGGTCGCCTGGTTGGCGAACTCGAAGGGGAACCACTGCTCGAGGAACAGGTTGCTGTCCGGCCTGGTCACGTGGAAGCCGGGGCGAAACACCGTGGGGAACCATTGGCGCTCGATCACCTTGCGTGCCAGGATCTCGAACAGGTGGTTCTGGTTCAGGTACCAGGTGGCGCAGGCATGGGCCATGCCGTTGTGCGGCAGAGGGTGGTAGTGGTAGAAAATCCGGTCCCGGTGGTTCTCCTGGCGCTGCAAAAGCGAGCCGTAGTGGTCGAAGACCTTGTGGTGCCCCAGGTCCCGGCTGCGCGGGTTGCTCCGGTATCCGACGTGGTCCAGGCAGAACCAGTTGTAGACCCAGCCGTCGCCGCGGGAGTCGGGGCGGCGATCTCTGAAGCAGGGTGAGGTGACCCGCGCCAGCATGGCGTCCACCTCCTCCCAGTTCCGGTTGTACCCCTGGAGCTGGGGGGCGAGGAGGCGGCGGATCGGCTCGGTCCGCTCCCCCAGGTCGATCTCACCCTGCTGCAGTTTGCGGAGGTTTTCCTCGGTCGCGGCGATCTCGACGCCGAAGATGGTGCGCAGCCGTTCGAAGGTGTCGCTGAGCGCCTCGGCGAGGGGGCCTTCGGTATCGACGCAGTGCACCACGTACACGATTTTTTCGCCGCGGCTCCGGCTCATCCCTTTAGCACCGGAGCCCGCTTGATGAACTGCTTCAGGTACTCCTTGCTGAGGCCGTTCGCTATGAAGATCGGCTCCCAGAGGTTCATCTTTTGCCATTCGTCGGGAGTCGCCCCTTCCCAGTGCCCGTACTTCTCCCACTCGGCGAAGACGTCGGTGTTGGGCGTGGGGGTAAAGGCCGACATGGAGACGTAGTCGAGGTCGAGTTTTCTGATGAAGCGTTCCGTTTCCTGGAGCGTCTCCTCGGTTTCCGTGGGGCAGCCGGCCATGAAGAGCCCCTTCACGGTCATGCCGCACCCCTTGATGATGCGGACCGCCTCCTCGATCTGCTCGATGGTCTCGTTCTTTTTCAGCACGTCGAGGATCCGCTGCGAGCCGCTCTCGATGCCGAAGGCGATCTGCCAGCACCCCGCCTCCTTCATGAGCCGGGCCGACTCGGGGTCCACCGCGTCGGCGCGGCCGATGGTGCTCCAGAGCAGCCCCGGGTGGTTCCTGGTGATCCCTGCGCAGATGGCGGCGAGCCGCTTTTTGTCCACCATGAAGTGGTCATCCTGGAAGTTGATGTCCTTGATGCCGTAGTTGGCGGTGAGATGGTCGATCCAGCCAAGAACCGTCTCCGCCCCGTGAGCCCGCCAGCGCCTGCCGAAGACGGACCGGTCGCAGAAGGTGCATTGGTGGGGACAGCCCCGGGAGGTGACGATCGCCACCGCGGGTAGCGCCCGGTAGGTCATGGTGGAGGGACGGTAGTGGTCCGGCAGGTGGGGCAGGAGGTCCCAGCGGGGCATCGGGAGCTGGTCCAGATCCCGCAGGTAGGAGCGCGGCACGGTGCGCCTGACGGCGCCCTCCCGGTCCCGGTAGATGATCCCGGGCACCGTTGCCAGGTCGCCCCCCTGCTCCAGGCAGCTGATCAGCTCGGGGAGGGTCACCTCCCCTTCGCCCAGTACGGCCAGGTCGAACTGCGGGTAACGCGCAAAGGTCTCCTCCGGGAGGGCGCTCATGTGGGGCCCTCCCAGGATCACCCGGACCCCGGGCACCGCTTCCCGGATCAGGTCGGCGACCTTGGCCACCGTGTGGACCGAGATGGTGAAGGTCATGATGCCGACGTAGTCGGGCTGGAGCGCCACGGCCTGCCGCACCGTCTCCTCGACTCCCATGAAAAGGGCCTGGGCGTCCAGGATCGCCACCTGGTAGGCATCCTGCGGAAACATCGCCGCCAGGTGGCACAGACCCTGGGGCGGGTGGATATGGCCGGTGAAGGTCTTTGATTCCCCGTAACGCTCCTCGAAGGAGAGCGGGGGGTGGATGAGGACGATGGAACGTTTGAGGCTCATAGGTTTGGTCTCGTGGTCTCTCTTCGAAAGATGGTCTGTGCCAGCAGGTAGTCCAGTTCGGTATCGACATCGACCGCCGAAAGGGGATCGGTGACAACGACACCGGAGCGCTGTCCCGCCACCGGCAGGCAAAGACGCGCTGTGGCGGTATTGCTCATGAGATATTCGCTTCTGACTGCAAAGATCGCGCCGGTGCTCCGGTAAAGAAGCTCCTGTTCCTGGCGCCGCTCGCCCGCATTCTGGTTCAGGTCGAGGAAGGAGAAGGCGGGGCCGTCATCGGTGAGGCGGATGGTCCACTGCGGAGGGTGCGCCGCCGGCGTCACGGTGAAGACCACGTCCAGCCCTTGCCGGACGATTTTCTCCGCCACCTCCGTGATCTGCTCGCCCCGCAGCAGCGGCGAGTTCGCCTGGAGCATGAGCGCGTAGTCGTAGCGCTCGCCGCACGCCTCCATCCGTTCGAGGACGTCCGTGATCACCGGCACCATCGGCGTGTCGCAGCGGGCCAAAGCGGCGTCGCGCAGAAACGGGACCTCGGCGCCGTGCTCCTTGGCTACGGCGGCTATGGCGGGATTGTCCGTGCTGACGATGACCCGGTCCAGCGCCGCTGCGGCCAGCGCCTTCCCGATGGCATGGGCGATCATCGGCGCCCCGCCGATCGGCATGATGTTCTTGCCCGGCAGCCCCTTCGAGCCGCCCCGGGCCGGGATGATGCAGATGAACCGCTTGCCGTCGATCATGGTTTTCTCCCTCGCGCTGCCGTCATAGCTTCACCTTGTCCACCGCGTTCCTGTATTCATCCCACTCCCCCGTGTCGAGCCAGGAGTTCTCGCTGATCGGGAAGACGCCGACAAGCCTGCCGGCCTCTTTTGCCTTCTCTATCAGATGGGTCATATGGAAGAACTCGCCCTCCGGAATCAGATCGAGAACCCCGCTTTTCAGGACGTAAAGCCCCGTGTTGACCAGGTAGTTGTACTCGGGCTTCTCCTCGATGTTTAGGAAATCGCCGTCGTTGCCGAGCTTGCAGACGCCGTAGGGGAGGGAGTAGCGTTTCAGGGAGGCGACCAGCGTGATGTCGTTGCCGCTGCCGTAGTGATAGTCGAGGATCTCGCTGTAATCGCAGTTGATGAGGATGTCGCAGTTGGTGACGATAAAGGAGCCGGTCACCTTCGCGGTCATCGGCTTCAAGCCGCCCGCCGTGCCGAGCGGCATCCCTTCCTCGAGGTACTCCACGCTGTAGTCGGGGGCCAGGTCCTCGAAAAAGGACTTGATGATCTTCGACTTGTGGTTCACCGAGATGAAGTACTGGGAAATGCCATAGGCCCTGAACCTGTCGATGATGATTTCGATGATCGGCTTGTCTCCGATCGGGATCAGCGCCTTGGGAAGGATCCTGGTGAACGGGTCGAGGCGCGTCCCCATCCCCCCTGCCATGATAGTGACCGGAACGTCGAGCTGCCGGAACTGCTTCTGGTCGTGGTCCTGGAAGATTTCCCGCCAGAACAAAAGCTCGATCACCACGTTGTCGCGGGTCACCACCGGTACGCACTCGAGCTTGTTCTCGATCATCAACTCCTTGACGGCGGAGGTCTGGACGGTTCTGTCGACGGTGAAGGGGTCCTTGTTGCACACCTTTCCCACGCACTCGTCGAGGCCGCCGCCGGAAAGGATCCAGCGCCGGATATCGCCGTCAGAGACCGACCCGATCAGCCTGTTATCGCCGTCGGTGACGAACAGGATCTTTTCCGCCGTTTCGTTCAGGCGCTGCATGGAGGTGACGATGGAGCATTTTTCCGACAGCAGAAATGGTTGGACAAGTTCCGTCATATGCGTGGCCCCTCGTGTGTATGGCTCGCTGCCATAATTTTGACTCTCGGCAGCGTCTTGGAAGGCTGGCCTCATGGGGATCTCCTGGCGGGAACGCCGCGTACCACGGCATGGGCCGGTACGTCGCTGACGACCACGGCGCCTGCGGCAACCAGGGCGTGGTCGCCGACGGCGACCAGCTGGATGATGCAGGCGCCGGTGCCGATATGGGCGCTTGCCCCTGCAGTGACGCCGCCGGAGAGCGTCACCCCGGGGGCCACATGCACGTGAGCCCCGATGGTACAATCGTGATCCACGCAGGCCCTGGTATTTATTATGCAATTCGCGCCGATCCTGCAGCCGGTCTGGATCACGGCGCCCGCCATGACCTGGACCCCTTCTTCCAGCACGACGTCGGCTGCGACGACGGCGGAGGGATGCAGCACCGAACCGAAGCAGAACCCCTGCTCCTTGAATCTTTCATACACCTTTCGCCTCTGGTCCGAGACGCGGATCGAACCGACTCCGTTTACCAGCACGACCTCCTGACGGCGGTAACGGGCAAGTTGGCTATCGTCTCCCAGTACCGGGACCCCCATGAGCGAGGATCCCGCCAGCAGAGGGTCCCGGTCGAGGATCCCCGCTACAGATGCACCTTTGCAGCGCAAGGCATCGATCAGGACCTTGGCATGGCCTCCGGAGCCGATTATCAGTATCGTTTTGCCGTCCATCATGTCACCTGCTCGTCCCGGGCATAGTCCCGTTGCGCATCCTTGCCGATCCATTCCCAGTACCGCATCGGTGAAATCCCGGTTCCCGGGCGTTTTGCCGACAGGTTGTCGGCGCTGAATTTTTCGCCCTTGCCGATGATCCCGGCGGCCACCAGGCTTTTACGCGCCACCGGGAGGTTTTTCGCCTCCGAAGCGGTCGGGGCCTTGATGGCGCTCCCCAGTGCCGATTCCACTTGCCGGATCGCGGTTATCATCTCTTTGAGCTGCTCCGGTTCCAATGAAGCCTGGTGGTCCGGGCCTGGCAGGGTGCGGTCCAGGGTGAAATGCTTTTCGATCACGGCCGCGCCTCGGGCCACCGCGGCAATCGCCACCGCGATCCCCGGGGTGTGGTCCGAAAAACCGACGGGGAGGCCGAAGGCCGCCCGCAGGGTGTCGACGGCGCGAAGATTCACCTCCCGAAACGGTGCCGGATATTCCGTGGTGCAGTGCAGCAGCGTCACCTTTTCCCGCAGGGCCTCTTGGCCTTGATCCGCGCAGTAGGCATCCCGGAAGGCCCGGCAGGACGGCGCCCCCTCCGTATTTGCGTAGCCGAATGCCAGCACTCCCAGGGCCTCTTCCACCTCTGCCAGGGTGCTCATGCCGGTGGAGAGCAACAACGACCGCCCTGTTTGGGCGGCCTGCAGCAGTAAGGGGGCGTTGGTGATCTCCCCGGAGGAGATCTTCAGCACCGGGAGGGCGAGGCTTACGGCGAGGAAGTCAAGGCTTTCCGGGTCGAAAGGGGTGGATAGGAACTGGATCCCTTTCTCCTGGCAGCGCCGCAGCAGTGTTCGGTGCCACTCCTGGTTCAGTTCCAGTTTTTTCAGCATCTCGAACTGGGACTCTCCGGCACCAGAACCGTTCAGTTGGTATTGCGCCTTGGGGGCTTCCCTGCTTACCAGCAGCTCGGCCTTGAAGCTCTGGAATTTGACGGCATCGGCACCGGCTGCCGCAGCGGCGTCGAGAAGCTGCAGCGCCAGTTCCAGCGAGCCGTTGTGGTTCACGCCGGCCTCTGCTATGACAAAGACGCCGCCGCTCATGCGGCACCGACCCTGAAAAACCGCTTTTTCAGCAGTGCCCTGAACTCCGGTACCTGCTTCAGCACCGAGACAATCTTGCCGGCGCTCTCGCCGTCGCCGTACGGGTTGACCGCCGCCGAACAGTCTTTGTGGAAAGCCGCCTCGATCGCCCGGTAAATCTCGTCCGAGCTATTGCCGCAGTTGATCACCGACTCCGGCATCAGGCGCCCTTTCTGGCGGTCGCCGATATTGACGGTCGGCTTTCTGAAGGAAGGGACCTCATAGAGGCCGCTGGAAGAATTGCCTGCCACAGCGTCGACCTGGCGGATCAGGCTTAAATATTTGAGCTGCCCCAAAGAGGGGTAAGCCTTGGCGTTGGCATGCCCTGCGACAAAGGCTTCCAGCATCTGGATCATCTCCCTTGCTTGCGGGTCTGCGTTTGGCTTGGTAAAGATGACCCCTACCTCGGGCCCCAGCCGCTCAACTGCCCTGAGCAGTTCGCCGAAAAAGGACGCGGCAGGCTGCGCCTCCAGCGTGGCCGGATGAAAGGTCACCAGGAGGTTGCGCTTCCTGAACTGAAAATCCAGGGCTGCCGCGAGTTCCTCCCTGTCGAGCATCTTCAAGCGCTTGATGCAGTCGATTCCCGGGCTGCCGAAATTGTAGATGTGGCGCGGGTTTTCACCCAGCTGCCTGACCCTTTGCGCTGCAGCTTCGTTGGTCACGAAGTGAAGATGGGACATCTTCGAGATGCTGTGCCTGATCGCCTCGTCAAATGCGCCTTCGGTGCTGTCTCCACCCGCGATGTGGGCTATCGGGAGTTGGGCAACCAGCGCGGCCTGGGCGGCGGCCAGGATTTCGAAGCGGTCGCCCAAAATCATCATGAGGTCCGGTTGCAGCCGCTCCAGCGCATCGGCGAAACCGATTATTCCCAGGCCGATCGATTTGGCGATGCCGACCGGGGTGTCGCTGGAGAGGAGCATCTCGACCTTGGCATCGATGGCAAACCCGTCCGCTTCGATTATCTTGTGCGTCAGGCCGAACTCCGGTGACAGATGCATCCCGGTGACGACAAGCTGCAGCTCCAGGTCGGGGTCAGCCGCTATTTCCTTGAGCAGCCAGTAGAGCAGACCGTATTCGGCCCGGGTCCCTGTTATGACGCAAATCTTACGCTTCGGCATACGGTATCCCCGACTTGGCGCCGCTTGGGATGTTTACGATGCGCCGCTGCAAACTCTCGGCGCAGCTTAGCCCCATCGCCGGGCAATCGGCAAACATGGGGAGCCGATGCAGAAGGCTCCAGGCAGGACGCAGCATCATGCCGCAGTCGTTGCCTCTTTGCAGGAGCCCGTCGCGCTCTGCCATGTCGTCCTTCCCCTTGTCCAGGAGGAGGGTGTTCAGCCAGTAGTTGCTCCGGGCAAAGCCGGGCTCCCGAAAAAAAGTGATGCCGGCCACCTGCGCGAAGGCCCGGTCGTAGCGCCGCGCCAGCGAGCGTTTCATCTCCAGCATCGCCGGCAGGCGCTCGAGCTGGGCGCAGCCAAGGGCTGCATTTAAATTGGGCATGCGGTAGTTGTATCCCAGCGAGTCATGATCAAAGGCCCATCGGTGCGGAACCTTGGCGGTGCTGGTGAGGTGCTTCGCCCGCTGCCCCAGTTCGGCGTCGTTGGTGAGTATGGCACCGCCGCCGCCGGTGGTGATGGTCTTGTTGCCGTTGAAACTGAGCGCGGAGAGCCTGCCCCAATGGCCGGTATGGCGCCCTTTGTAAAAGGAGCCGAGCGACTCCGCCGCATCCTCGACCAGCTCGATGCCGAAACGCCGGCACACCTCGCAAAGCGGATCGAGGTCGACCGGATGGCCGAAGGTGTGCATCGGTACCACCGCCTTGATGCGGCGCCCTGTCTGTCGATTGAAGCAGCCGTCCGGGTGCTGGACGGCGATCTGCTCCAGATAAAGGGCAAGCTTATGGGGGTCCACCCCAAGCGTCAGCTCCTCGGAGTCGATGAAATGAGGTACCGCTCCGCAATAGGAAACGGCGTTGGCGGTGGCTATGAAGGTGAGCGTCGGCACAAGGACCTCATCGCCGGTCTTGACCCCTGCCAGTAACAGGCAGATATGAAGCGCCGCGGTTCCGTTGACGACGGCAACTGCGCGCTTGACGCCGGTATAGCTGGCGAGATCGTCTTCGAACCGGTCCACAAAACTGCCAACCGAGGAGACCCAGCCGCTGTCGAGGCATTGCTTGACATAGTCCCACTCGTTGCCGGCGAAGAGCGGTTCATGCAGCGGCAAGAAAGGTTCGTGCGATCCGAGGACCGATCGTAACGCCGCCAGGACCGGATCTGTGCTGTTGCCGCTCGTCATATCGAATAACGCTCCGTCTTGTAAAGCCCCAGGTTGGACGGCTCCTTGAACCACTCGGCCGTTTCTGCCAATCCGCGCCGTAGCCCGTCCCTCCCTGCGAACCTGGGTCGCCAACCGGTCAGTCGCTCCGCCTTTGAATTGTCGGCCCAAAGCCGCTCAACTTCGCTCTTTGCCGGTCGCAGGCGGACATCCTCGGTCTCCACAACCAGCTCGGCCCCCATGACCTCGGCAATAAGCGAAACCGTGTCGCCGATGGAAATCTCAAAGTTGCTGCCGATGTTGACTGCCTCGCCGACAGCCGCGTCACTCTCAGCCACGGCGATAAATCCGCCCACCGTGTCGCTTACGTAATTAAAATCCCTGGTGGGGTGGAGCGATCCCAGCTTGAGGCTTTTGGCCCCGGCCGCGATCTGGGAGATCACGGTGGGAATCACCGCCCGCGCCGACTGTCGGGGGCCGTAGGTGTTGAAGGGGCGGATAATGGCGACTGGAGTGTTGAACGAGGAAAAAAAGGACATGGCGATCTGGTCTGCCCCGATCTTGCTCGCCGAATAGGGTGACTGCCCCTGGAGCGGATGTTCCTCGGTGATGGGGACAAAACGGGCCGTGCCGTATACCTCGCTGGTGGAGGTGTGGACCACCTTGCTCAAACCGAGGGCGCGGGCCGCCTGAACGATATTGAGCGTCCCCTTGACGTTCGTGTCGATGTAGCTGTCCGGCGAGTGGTAGGAGTAGGGGATGGCGATCAGCGCCGCCAGATGCAAAACCACGTCGCAACCTAGCATGGCAGTCCTGACGCCGTGCGGGTCGCGAACGTCGCCGGCAAAGACATCCAGCGACTTCCGGATATGCGGCTCCGAATGGTCCAGCCAGCCCCAGGAGTTGAAGGAGTTGTATTGCACGAAGGCGCGGACGTCGCAGCCCCGCCTGAGCAGTTCCTCGGTCAGGTGCGAACCGATGAACCCGTCAGCGCCAGTCACCAGAATTTTTTTGCCATCCAGACGCATGGAGTCCTTTCATTAACCTCAGGGTTGAAGTTCACCGCAGCATCCAACAGCTAATGAGTTTAGCAATTGGCGTGCCACCACTGCGCTCTCTGTGCAAGCTGCTGTAGTTGTTCGATATATTCCAGCCAGGGCGCTGGGGTGTCAAAGTTTTGAAGGAGAAGGCCGGCGGCGCTGCTGCGCCGGATCCGACCTGCTTACCGGGCCGGTGGAGGCGGCTGTTGACCGGCTGAAGGGGTGGCGCAGTGATTCAGCAAACTGCTGCAACTGTTTTCATAGGGAGGGGGGCAAAAATGACCGGTCGCCAGGGCGGGTGCTGGTTTTACGATCGCCTGTCGCGAAGATCTCAGGATGGGGGGAAGGCGTTGAGGAGAGTTTTGGGGGCCGCCCGATCAGAAAGGGGTTTCCGCGAAGGCGTCCCATTGGTCTGCCGTCGGGTCCATGATCTGTCCCCTGGCATCCTTTCCGGTGAACTTGAACACCATGTGGGACGGGTCGATGGTCGCGTTGCCGGCGGCGTTCTGGCTCAAAAGGAAGGTGATCGTCGCCTGCTGCTTTTCCGGGTCGTAGACGACACTGGTCGGGTTCTGGGGTATGTACGCCTCGGTCGGGAGGATCGGCAGGGTGTTGTTGTAGTACCCGGCAGCCCCGCCGCTTGCCTTGGTGATGGACCAGTTCGCCGGGTCCCGCACGGACTCGGGGTCCATCTTGGCGTCGAAGAAAAAGCTCAGGGTGAATTCCTTCGCCGAATTGGCGGGAGTCAGGGTCACGGCATCCAGGGCAAAGAGTTGGCTGTTCATGCCGAGCGCGCCGGCGGTGAAACTGTCGGTGAGGCCGCCGCCAACCGCGATCATCTTCGGCTGCGCGATGGTCGCCTTCAGGAGCGCGCCCTGTGCGGCATCCAGCTTGGTCAGGATGTTGACCTCTCTTTGCGCGTTGGCCGTGTCACCAAGCGCAGCGTAGGCGACCCCCAGTTCCAGGTGCGCCGGCGCCATCTTCGGCTTCAGCCTGATCGCCTCGGTGAGCTGCTTCACCGCCTCGGCCGACTTCCCCTGCTTGTTGTAGGTGGCGCCCAGGCTGTAGTAGGGGTTGGCGTCGAAGGGGGCCATCTTTGCCACCTTCTTGAACTGGGTCTCCGCTTCGGCGTACCGTTCGGTCTGCACGTAGAGCTGACCCAGGGTGTAGGGGGCGAGCGTGTCGCTCGGGTTCAGCTTGGCTGCCGCCTTGAACTCGGTTTCCGCCTTGCCGTACTGCTTCTGCTGCAGGTAGATGTTGCCGAGGTTGGTGTGCACCGAGTCCTGGGTCGGGTCGATGCTGAGCGAGTTCCGGTAGATCTTGATCGCCTCCTCCGGCTTTTTCTGGGCCAGGAAGCTGTTGGCGAGGAAGTTGTAGGACTGGCTGTTGGTGGGGT
>Ga0209317_1001349_pt1 | contig 21886 bp, 19 predicted proteins | sample RifGroB2_FD_183994 | JGI IMG/M metagenome (GOLD analysis project Ga0209317, IMG submission 183994) | Soil microbial communities from Rifle, Colorado, USA - Groundwater B2 (SPAdes) (version 2) | ecosystem: Environmental > Terrestrial > Soil > Unclassified | place: Rifle, Colorado | collected...
GCGCATCGTGGTGGTTTTTTATATGCTCCGGGGGTGGGATTCGAACCCACGACCAAAGGATTAACAGTCCTCTGCGCTACCGCTGCGCTACCCCGGAATCTATTAAGTTATCAATAATTTTCTTTTTTTCAAGAAAACCTTTTGGTGATTTAAGAAAAAATTCTCTTTGAAAAGCCAAATGTTTATCATTGTATTTTTCAAAATATACTAATACGAATGGCCGTCGATATCGAGTGGATTTATTACTGCCATTATTATGATATTTTAACCGTTTTTCTAATTCTGTTGCACAACCGATATAAAATTTTTTATCCTTTAAACTTTGTAAAATGTAAACATAATAATTCATGAATTTTACCCTTGACGGGGATCCTTTGGCTTGCGCTACCGCCCCCGAAGGGGACCCGTTGGGTTGCGCTACCCCGGAATATGCCGCTTTTTAAGGCGGCTTTAATAAAAAGAACAATTACGTTATGAATTATAACTTTTTGCTCCGAAAAATCAAGTGATACTTTAATATCCTTTTAATTTCTTCAGGGCCTGATGCTGTCTGATTTTTTCAAGGGCTTTGGCTTCAATCTGGCGAATCCTTTCGCGGGTAACCCCGAATTCCGAACCGACTTCTTCCAAAGTGTGGCTGACGCCGTCGTCAAGACCGAATCGCATCCTTAAAATCTTCTGCTCTCTCGGCGCGAGGTCGTTGAAAATCTCTCCAATCTGGTCTCTCAAAAGCCGCTGGGCCGCGGATTGCGAAGGCACGACCCCTTTTTCGTCTTCAATGAATTCGCCCAAAGTGCTGTCTTCCTCGCCTTCTCCGACCGGCGCTTCAAGCGAAACTATTTCCTGGGAAATTTTGATGATGTGCCTGATCTTTTCAACGTCAACGTTCATCTCGGCCGCGACTTCTTCGGCCAGCGGTTCCCGCCCCAAATCCTGCAAAAGCCGGCGCTTGACCTGGGTATATTTGCTGATTGTCTCAACCATGTGAACCGGAATGCGGATGGTGCGCGCCTGATCCGCGAGCGCCCGGGTAATCGCCTGACGGATCCACCATGTGGCGTAAGTTGAAAATTTGTAGCCGCGTTTGTAGTCAAATTTTTCAACGGCCCGCGAAAGCCCGATGTTTCCTTCCTGGATCAAATCAAGAAAGCTTAAATTGGGCGAGCGACCGATGTATCTTTTGGCGATACTGACGACCAGCCGCAAATTCGCCCTTATCAATCTCAATCTCGCTTCTTCGTCTCCCGCGTCTTTTCTTCTGGCCAACTCTTTTTCTTCCTCGCCGGTCAGAAGCGCGGTTCGCCCAATTTCCCTCAAGTACATCTGAACCGAGTCGTTGAGCATGTTGGGATCACCGGCGATATGCGTCGCTTTTTGAAGTTCTTTTTTGGTGACTTTCGGCATTTCTTCCGCCAACTCCAGCAGCTCTTTCGCTTTTATCACTTCAACGCCGGCGGTTTCAAGACGCTGATACAAGTTTTCCAAGGCCTCAATGTCAACTTCAACGTACGGAAAGAAATGTAAAATTTCGGTTTCGGTCACGAAGCCGCGCTGGCCGCCGCGTTTGATCAGCGCTTTTATTTTCTCTTCCGAGAAAACGGTTTCCGGACGGATTTTCTCGGCACGGACTTTGAGCTTTTTGGCTTTCTTCGCCTTTCTCACCGACCCGCCTGCGCGGGCAGGCTTTTTGACTTTTTTTGCCGCTTTTTCGCGGTGAACTCGTCGAACCGTTTTCTTCGCCGGCCCGCGAAGGCGGGCAGTTTTTTTGCTTTTAGTTTTTTTCATTTTTTTAAATTTTTTCCAATTTTTGACGCTCGGACGCGAGCCGCTGGAATCTTACCATCAATTCGGCGTCTTGCCCGTGAGCTTTGCTTTTTTCGGCCTGTCCGAGAATTATTTTTATTTCTTCCATCCGCTTATCCAAAAGATGGCGCCGAAGATTCGTAAAACAGCTTTTAATCTCTAACAGCGGATCTTTTATTTCAAAGTTTTGACTTTCCAATTCTATTTTATTGAGATAATTTTTCAAGTGGTCTGGCGTATCGCGATAAATTTTTTCATAATTGAATTCTCCATCGCTTTTTTTGAAATGCTCCAGAGCCAGCGCGAAGGTAAAATTTTTCAGCGGAGAAAAGTCAAAATCCCGAATAACGTCAAAATGCAGATTATGTTTTAAAAGCAGAGAAACGAGATGGTCTCCGAACACTTCTTCCCGCGGCTTGTTCGGCGATTTTTGAGCCGTTTCGCGCGTTATCTCGTCAATTTCGGACGGAACATCGTTGCCTTCACGATTTCGCTTCAACTCGCCGATAACGACCTCTTCTCTAACGCCGAGCCGTCCGGCCAGTTCGGCGATCCAATGCGCCTGCTCTATTTGATTGGGAATTTGCCGAATTTGGGGCAAAAGAATCTTCGCGATCTCTTTTTTATTTTCCGCCGAATCGGCTTTAAATTTATTGAAGACCTTTTCAAAATAGTAATCCATTATCGGCTTGGCCGTTTCGGCTTCCGTCTCAAGACGACAGGGATGGCTCAGGGCGTAATCGGCCGGATCTTTTCCTTCGGGCAAAATAAGAACGCGGATATTAAAGCCCAAATTCCGGGCAAGATCAATGCCCCTGTCCGCCGCTTTCTGGCCGGCCTCGTCCATATCAAAAGCCAAAATGAGATTGTCCGAGTAACGCTTGAGAATCGCGAGCTGAAAAGGAGTCAGAGCGGTTCCGGAAACGGCGACGCAATGTTTCAATCCGTCCTGATGGCTCATGATCAAATCCATGTAGCCCTCCACCAAAACGCATTTTTCCCGCCTTCTTATCTCCTGTTTCGCGAAATTCAAACCGTAAAGAACTTTGCTTTTGTCGTAAAGAAATGTCTGAGGACTGTTCAGGTATTTCGCTTCTTTGTCCGCGTTTTCTTTGAAAATTCTTCCGCCGAAACCGATCGGCTGACCGTGCAAATCAAAAATCGGAAAAATTATCCGGCCGCGAAATCTGTCAAACCATCGGTTCTCATTTTGTTTTTTAACCGCGAGCCCCGCTTTCTCAACGTCGGCGGCTTTGTATCCTTTCGCGATTAAAAAATTCAAAAGCTCGTCCCAGGACTCGCTCGCCCAGCCGAGCCGGAATTCTTTGATTGTTTCGTCTTTCAAACCGCGTTCTTTAAGATACTTTTTCGCTTCTTTGCCGACCGCGGCAGTTTCCAAATTTTTTTCAAAAAATCCCGCCGCCATTTCGGAGATATCGCAGTATTTCCGGCGTTCGCTTTTTAATTTCGGGTCCTCCCTTTTTAAAATAACGCCGGCTTTTTGGGCTAAAATTTTTAAGGCGTCAACGAACTCAATCCCTTCAATTTTCATCAAAAAAGAAAAGACGTCTCCGCCTTCGCCGCAGGAGCCGAAACACCGCCAAACCTGGCGCGAGGGCGAAACCATGAAAGAGGGAGTCCGCTCGTTGTGAAACGGGCAATTCGCGCGCCAATTCGCTCCGGCTTTTTGCAACCGAACATACCCGCCGATGACTTCAACGACATCAATCCGCGATTTTATCTCGTTAATTTGAGAGTCCATAATTTAGACCTCTTGCGAATTTGCAGTTAAACTATACCACGAATTTTATTAGATGCAAATCTCGTTAAAAAGAAAAAGCTCCGCGGGAACGGAGCTTTTATTTTTTTCTTTAATCAGTGAAATTGCTCTAATTTTTCCTCCATAATCTGATTAAACGTGTAAACCCTGTTTTTTCCCGTCCTTTTTGCTTCATAAAGCGCGCGGTCGGCGAACTCCACCCACATTTCCGGATCGCCGGAGATTTCTTCACTAAAAGCGGCGACGCCGAAAGAAGCGGTAACGCGTAGAATCTCCGAATCTTTAACAAGAATTTCCTTTGCCATCAAAGCGTTTCTCAACTCTTCGGCTTTTTGAGCGCCTTCTTTTTCTCCGGCACCCAACAGCATGACTACCATTTCTTCCCCGCCCCAGCGGCCGGTGAAATCGGTATCTCTCGTGTGTTGTTTCAATATCGCCGCGACTTCCTGTAACACCTTGTCGCCGCTCAAGTGGCCGTAAGTGTCATTTACTTTTTTAAAATTGTCTATGTCAAGAAAAATCAGAGCCGCGTCCTTAATATAGAATTTCTGCCGGCGCTCGGGATACACTCTGCCGAAATGTATTTCTTTCGCCACCCGCATCAGTTCTTCTTCAAAAGCCCGGCGGTTTTTCAAACCGGTTAACTTGTCGTTCACCGCCATCTCTTTGTAATTTTCAACCTCATTTTCCAAATAGCCAATCACATTCAGCGCTTCCGTTAATTGTCCTTGCAATAAACGCACTTTTGCTTTCAACGCTTCAGGGTTTTCCTCTTCGGGTTTTTCAATTTTTTCAACCGACGCGGACATTTTTAACTCCTCCGATTTTTTAGAAATTTCAGGATTACTCATGTTGATTTTTCTTAATTTTTCTAAATATATCACAAAATAAACATTCGGTCAAACGGGGTCAAATCAAAAAGGGCATTTTTAAAGCCCTTTTAAATTGAATTCTAATTGGAAACTATATCGTCAATTTCTTCTTTGTCCAGCGTTTCTTTTTCCTGAAGTTTGTTCGCCAGTTTATCAAGTGTTGTCCGTCGCGCCGTCAGAATCTCTTTCGCGGCCGCGTGGCGTTCGTCAATGATTCTTTTCACTTCCATGTCTATCAATTTCGCGGTTTCGTCCGAATAGTCCTTAACATGGCCGAAATCCCGGCCCAAAAATACCTCCTTATTGCCGTTCCCGTACAAAAGCAATCCCAGATTGCTCATTCCCCACTGGCAGACCATGGCTTTGGCCAATTGCGTCGCCCGCTCAATGTCGTTGCTCGCGCCGTTGGTCACTCCTTCACCCAACAATTCTTCGGCAACCCGGCCGCCCAAAAGCACGGAAATTTCGTCCAAAAGATAATCTTTGAAGTACAGGCGCCTGTCTTCCTCGGGTAAAGAATGAGTCGCTCCCAACGACAGGCCGCGGGGAATTATCGTAACTTTGTTGACGGGGTCGGTGTTTGGCAAACTCTTGGCGACAAGAGTATGCCCTGCCTCGTGGTACGCCACAATCCGTTTTTCTCTCTGATTCATTATTTTGCCTTGAGCCAGACCCATTATCACCCTGTCCTTGGCGTCTTCAAAATCACTTCTCTCTACTTTCTGCTTATTCCTTCTTCCGGCGATCAGAGCCGCTTCGTTAACCAGATTCGCGAGATCCGCCCCGACGAATCCGGGCGTTGCTCGCGCGATGTCGGTTAAGCTTGTGTCGTCGGCCAGAGGAATGTTCCTGGCGTGAATTTTTAGAATTTCTTCGCGGCCCTTGATGTCCGGTTTGTTTATCACTATCTGACGGTCAAAACGTCCGGGTCTGACCAAAGCCGGATCCAAAACATCCGGGCGGTTGGTCGCGGCCATCACTATCACGGTTTTATCCGATTCAAAACCGTCTATTTCAATCAAAATCTGATTCAAGGTCTGCTCGCGTTCGTCGTTTCCTCCGCCGAATCCGGCGCCGCGCTGTCGGCCGATCGCGTCCAACTCGTCAATGAAAACGACGCAGGGCGCGTTTTTTTTCGCCTGCAGGAAAAGGTCCCTGACTCTCGCCGCGCCGACGCCGACGAACACTTCAACAAATCCGGAACCGCTTTCGGAAAAAAACGGGACATCGGCTTCTCCGGCAACCGCCCTGGCAAGCAGGGTTTTACCCGTGCCCGGCGATCCGACCAGAAGCACTCCTTTGGGTATTTTCGCCCCGAGTTTTTGAAATTTTTCCGGACTTTTCAAAAAATCAATGACCTCTTTTACCTCTTCCTTCGCCTGATCACAGCCGGCTACGTCTTTAAAAGTAATTGACGGCTCTTTTGAATCTTTATCTCTGGCAAATTTTCTCGCCCGGGACGAGGTGAATTTATTAATTTGGTTCGGTCCCGCTCCGCCGGCCCTTGAACCAAGGCTCATAAAAAGAATAATGGGAACGATTATGATTAAAATCCAGAAAATATAGGACCAGGACGAAGACGCGGGCGAAGTTATTTTCACTTCAATCTTTTTCTCCCGCAAATTATTGATGAAATCCAAATTATCGGCTAAACCGGGAGGCGCGTTAATTTGATAAACGATTGAGTTCGTCGTCACCCACTTCAGCTTATTTGAACCGGTTTCAATCTCAACCGCCTCCACTTCGCCCCTGTCAAGCGCGTCCAAAAAATCGGTAATTGAATCGTGGCTCTGCGCGGCCTGCCTCATTGATTTCGTCACCTCATCCATATCTTTATCCCAAGAAACAACATAATAGACGGGAACGCCGATCAGCGCGATCATCAAAGCGACATAGAACAGAGTTTTGCCTATACTTTTCATTTCCTCATCTCCTTTCGGCAAATTTAGAAATTTTAAAAGATCCTTTTATCTGCAATTTAATCAAACATTGGACGAGATGTCAATCATCATTTTTCCCTGAAAAGCCGGGCCGAGTTTATCAGGGGTAAAAAATCGGTGATAAAATTGTAAAACGCCGCGAGGGCCGGACCGAATACTCCCGAAAAAACAAGGGCAAATCCGATCGCGTTTGAGAAAAACCAAATTACGATGTCTCCTTTGATGACCGACAGCGTCTTTCGTCCCAACAATATAATTTCGGAAATTCGCCCCAAATCGTCCGGAAGAATAATGGCGTCGGCGGCTTCAACGGCAACCGCCGTTCCGGTCCCGCCCATGGCAATGCCGATGTTCGCTCTGGCGAGCGCCGGAGCGTCGTTAATGCCGTCCCCAACCATGCCAACCGGCCCCGACTCTTCCTCAACGGCTTCAAGCGCGAGTAATTTTTCTTCGGGACTCATTGAAGCGCGGAATTCTTTAATGCCGAGGGCCCGCGCGACGTCCGCGGCGACTCGCGGATTGTCTCCGGTAAACATAATTATTCGCTTGACTCCGATGTCGGTTAATTTCTTAACGCTTTCGGCGGCTTCGGGCCTGGGAATATCGTCAAGAACAAAAGCTCCGATGAGTTTTTTATTCAAAAACGCGTAGGCCTTCGCCCTGCCGGCCGCGAACAAATCTTTATATTTGTCTTTTATTGCGCTTTCGGAAATGCCGGCCGGAACAAGAATGCTTTCGTCCCCTATCACTATCTCGTTATTTCCATGCTTCGCGATAACCCCGCTGCCGCCGTAAACCTTAAATTCGTCCGGGTCGGGAATTTCACCGACGCGCTTCATCGCCTCCCTGAAGATGGCCCTTGCCACGGCGTGCTCGGAAAATTTTTCCGCGACGGCGGCCGATTGCCAAAATTCATTTTCGGAAACGCCGGGTTCAATTTTGACGTCCCGCACGGAAAAGACGCCGTAAGTCAGCGTGCCGGTTTTATCCAAAACAAGAGTCCTCATTTTTGACAAAACATCCAGCCATTCTCCGCCTTTTATTATGACTCCCCGCTTGGCGGCCCTGCCTATAGCGGCGGTCATGGCAAGCGGTATGGCGACGGCAATGTCATCGGCGCAGGCGACCAAAAAAATCGCCACGGTCATTGAAACGTTGCCGCTCAAAAAATAAGTCGCGGCTCCGGCAAGCGCGACAACCGGAAGGAACAGCGCGGCGAACTTGTCGGCGATTTTTTCCGGCCGGGATTTGTTTTCCGCGGCCTTTTTCATCAATTCAACCATTCGTTCAAGCGTGGATTCTTTGCCGACCCTTTCCGCCCTGACTTTCAAAATTCCGGATTCATTCAAGGTTGACCCGAAAACCTTGTCGCCAATCGTTTTTTGCGCCGGCAAGGATTCTCCGGTCACGGAGGACTCGTTCACCGACGCGCCGCCGAATATCACGACGCCGTCAACCGGTATCCGCGCTCCGCTTTCAACCACAATGACGTCGCCTTTCTTAATGTCCTCCGCGAGCACTTCTTCCTTTTCTCCGCCTTTTTCCCTGAAAGCTTTCAGGGGCTTTAATTTCAAAAGTTCTTCAATCGCGCGGCTTGATCTTGTTCTTGTGTTCCATTCAAGCAGTTCGGCGAACAAAAGCATCAAGGCGATAAAAGCCGCGGAACTGAATTCGGCGGTGACGAAAGACACAATAAGCGCGGCTGAATTGAACGTTTCAATGGAAACACGGCGCTCGAAAAGCAAGACGCGAAACGCCTGCCAGAATGTCGCCAGAGAGCCGAGCAAAGCGGCCAAAAGAACGGGAAGACGATAATCCGGAAAAAAATATGAAAAACTAAAGGCGCCCGCGATAAGCGCGATTAAAATAAACTCTCTGATTGGAGAGGCAATAATCTTAGCGGCCAATTTGCACAATTTTTTTGATTTCTTCGTAAAACTCACCAAGATACGACAATTTGGCGTATGCCAAAAACATTAAGCTCAAGGCGGCGTAAAAAGCGAAATGGCTGAAATAAATAATTTGATAACCCGCGATTCCCAAATACTCTTCCAAAAATTCGTAAAAAATACCAAACAGCGCCGCCAGCATTATCAGCGCGATTGCCGCCACCAAATAATTCACAAAACCGACGGCTATCGGCACCAATTTTCTGATTTGAAGCATCTTGAAAATTCCGTAAAAACCCGCGCCAAACAACGCCAAAACGTACGCGAACGGCATCCAGCTGTCCGGTTCCAAAGATATTAATTCAGGATTGATCAAAAACGCCGCTATAAGAATGAGAATGGCGGCGATTATGCCGCTCAACAACATTATCAAACGCGCGCCTCGCCCGCGATACACTTTTAAAAACAGTTCCGCCCCGATAGCAAGGGTGAGAATGCTTATCAAATAAAAATTGACGACGTTCGCGAACGTGGCGTCTCGGTATATTTTAAATACCATCATGCTCGTGAACTCAACGATGTGAGAGACGGTAAAAACGATGAAAGCCACCAAGCTCGCGTACAAAAATTTTTCCAAAATCGGGTCAAACGTGTAGTAATGGACAAAAATTCTCGCGACGGCCAGAACGATGAACAATACAGCAATGAGATGAATAAGACCCAAATTAAAGAAAAGTCGCCCTCCGCCGGCAAACTCGGCCATTAAAATAATAATGACGTTTATAATTGCCAGCGAATACGGATTGAAAATTTTGTCTAAAATTGCTTTCCCGTTAAAAATTTGCGTTGTCATGGTTAATTCGTAAAATTTCTAATGAATTCATTTTATCAAAAATTGGCGGAGGGGGCGAGATTCGAACTCGCGATACCTTTCGGTATACCCGCTTTCTCCCGACAATTATTTTCTACTGCGCGGAGGAGGCGAGATTCGAACTCGCGATACCTTTCGGTATACCCGCTTTCCAAGCGAGCGCACTCGGCCACTATGCGACTCCTCCGCGCAAAAGAAAATTTAAATTGTCGGGATTGCGTTTTATAACTTCTCCGCCAAATGGCGGATTCAGACAAATCGAGAGTATGCGACCCCTCCAAAAAATTTTCTAAGCGGCGGCCGAAATTTTTTCTTCTCCTTGTTTTTCGGCCGCGCCGTTTCCGGAAACACCCTCTTTATAAAACCTCTCCGGATCAGCCGCGATTATTTCTTTAATTTGATCGGGATATAATTTTATGAATTCTTTGACGTACGTTTCCGCCTCTCCTTTATCGTCGCGGAACGTATGAAAATACGGATTAATTTTCATCATCTCTTTTACTCCCTGCGTCATAACTTGCTCCGGAAAAGGATCGTGGTATTTTTCAACGCAATCGTTCAGCGCGTTTAAAGTGTCCCAATTCAGCGAATCAATGTTGATTTTTTTGAAATGTTGGTCGTCCGATTTTACCTGCGCTTCTTTTAAGCGCGTTTTTATTTCAACATCCGATTTTTCTTCAGTTCTTTTTTCCGTTTCAATTTTTCTGAGCGGCCTTATGTTTTCCAAATTTTCCATACATTTAATCTTATTATTAAACGCTCATTTCCCGCAAAACTTTTATTCTCTCCTCTACAGGAGGATGAGTCACCCCAGTAGTAGAAGCTTCGCTTCACTACGGGGCGAGACTCATTGCAAGCCGACTTAAAAATTTAAACTGCGCAAAGCGCGTATTCTGTCTTCAATGGGCGGGTGGGTCATAAACAATTTCGCGAACCAGTGAGTTCTCCCCTCTTTCTTCAGCGGGTCGTCAATGAAAAGATGGGCGGTGGCGTTGTTGGCGACGGTCAACGGCGTCGGGTCCGCGGAAATTTTTTCAAGAGCGGCGGCCAGTCCCTCCGGATACCTCGTCAAAAGCGCGCCGGAAGCGTCGGCCAAGAATTCCCTTTTTCTTGAAATCGCGAGCCGCATTAAAGACGCGATAATCGGGGCAAGTATTGCCAGGATAATACCCGCGATCATTAAAATCGCTTGACCCTGACCCCCGCCGTTTTCCCGGCGCTCGCTTCGCCTTCCTCCGCCCCAAAAACTTATCCTCAAAAACCAATCGGACATCAGGGCAATAAAACCGACCAGAACGACGGCAACGGTTGAAACCAGCATATCGCGGTTGCCGATGTGGGAAAGTTCGTGAGCAAGGACTCCTTCAAGTTCGGTCCTGTTGAGCCGTTGCAAAAGCCCTTTCGTTACGGCGATAACCGCGTGTTCGGGATTCCGGCCGGTCGCGAAGGCGTTGGGCGACATTTCATTTATAATATAGATTTTCGGCAAAGGCAAGCCGGCGGTGATGCAAAGATTTTCAACAATCCGGTAAAGCTCGGGGTTGTCTTTGAATTCAATCGGCCGGGCGTGAGACATCGCGAGCACCAATTTGTCCGAATACCAATAACTCAAAACGTTCGTCACCACGGCAAAAATCACTCCGAAATACAAAATGCCGGGATTGCCGTATATTTGCGAGAATCCCCATGCAACGAGGATAACGAATGCCAAAAACCCAGCCATCAAAAACCAGGTTTTCTGGATGTTTTTGTCTTTGTGCGTGTATAAAGTAGCCATCTTAAAATCAACCCATCATAATATAAAGTTCGCCAAAAATCAAACGCAAAAATGGCGCGGCGAACTTTATTTTTTCTTTTTTCGGGGCGTTGCCGGCTATTGGCTAAAAACTGACTTTCACCGGCTCTTTCGCCGCCTCTTGTTCCAGTTCAAAGAATTCGCGCTTGGCAAAGCCGAAGGTGTTGGCAATGAGGTTATTGGGAAAACTTTCAATGGCGGTGTTGTAGTCCATTACTGTGCCATTGTAAAATCTTCTGGCCGCCTGAATTTTGTTTTCCGTGTCCGTCAAATCCATCTGGAGATGGGTAAAATTCTCGGAGGCCCGCAAGTTCGGATAATTTTCCGAAACCGCGAACAACGTCTTAAGCGCGCCGGCCAGCATGTTTTCCGCGGCCGCCAATTCTTTCACGTCTCCCGACGCCTCGGCGCTGAGTGCTCTTGTTCTGGCTTCGGTCACGTTTTCCAAAACCCCTTTTTCGTGCGCCGCGTAACCCTTAACCGTCTCAACCAGATTCGGAATCAAGTCATATCTCCTTTTTAACTGCACGTCAATATCCGACCATCCCTCGCTGACGCGATTTCTTCTTTTGACGAGGCCGTTGTAAATCGTTATCAGCCAGACGATTGCGACGGCCGCTATAATTAAAATAATCCATAATGGATTCATGATGATTTTTACTTACAACTCGCAACTCGCAACTGACAATATTTCCATTGTTAGTTGTAAATTGTTAGTTATTAGTTGTTTATTATAGTATACCACGACTGACTTAATTTTAAAAAAAGCTCCAATGCGATTTCGCACTGGAGCGTCTGTTAAGATATTTTATTAAATTATAACTCCGTCGGGAACGCTCGGCGGCGCAACCGTCTTGATCGCGTCCGTTATAATATTCATTCCTTCCGCGATTTCATCGGAAGTGATTGTCAGAGGCGGCATTATCCGCAACACCGACTCGCCCGCCCCTATCACTATCAATTTTCTCTTGTAGCACTCTTCCACCACTTTATTCCTGGTCGCGTTGTCAGTAAATTCAATTCCCCACATCGCGCCCAATCCCCTGGACATGATTGTCCAACCGAAGGCGATTTTCAATTGATAAAGATAAACGGAAATTTCTTTGGAAACGCGTTTAACCTCATCGCCAAAGCCATCTTCAAACATTATCTCAATCGTCTTGAGAGCCGCGGCCGAGGCAAGCAGATTCCCGCCGTTGGTCGTTGAATGCCGGCCGTTTTCTTCCCAATTGAGGTCGGCCCTGAATACCATCGCGCCTATAGGAACGACCCCGGAACCCAAGGCCTTTGCCAGCGTCATAATGTCGGGCTCAATTCCGTAATGCTCGCTCGCGAACATTTTGCCGGTCCTGTACATTCCGGTCTGAATTTCGTCAATTGCGACGAGAATGTTATGCTCCCTGCAAATTTCAATCAGCGCTTTCACCGCTTCCGGATCCGCGGGAATTATTCCCCCTTCTCCCTGAACGAGTTCCATTATCATCACATTGACTTCTCCGGGCGGAAGAAATTTCTTGAACTGCCGCTTCATCGCGCCAATACAATTATTCTTCCAATCGCTTCCCTGAGCCGGAAAAGGAAAATGATGAACCTTGTAAGCCAGCGGATAATTGCGCACGTGAATTTCCTTACTCGCCATCAGCGGAATCACGCCTAAAGTTCTGCCGTGAAACGCGCCTTCAAAAGCGATAACTCTTTTGCGCTCCGGTCTTTTGGCGAAGCAAAGTTTCAAAGCCGCTTCGTTCGCCTCGGCTCCGGACGAGCATAAAAAAACTTTTTTCGGAAAATCTCCGGGAGCGATTTCCGCCAGGCGTCGGCACAGCTCGGCCGGCGTGCGGCTCGCCCAATCGTGATACAAAAACTGGGTCAAACCGGAAGACATCTGGTTCAGCACCGCGTCGTAAATTCTTTCAGGCCGGTATCCGAGATTGCTTACCCCGACGCCGGAAGTGAAATCCAAATACCATTCGCCGTCAATGCTCTGAACTTTTACACCCCTTCCCTTCACGGGCACGAACGGAGAACAGATTGTGGTCCTCGCGGAATATTCAAAAGCATCCCGCAAAATAAGTTTGGCTTTCGGCCCTGCCAATTCAATAAGCCGTTTTTCATGCTCTTTCATTTTTTAACCTCGCAACCATCATTTTAAGGTGCTTTTCAATGCCCCAACGATAACAAAAAAGGTTGATTATGTCAACCTTTTTTGTTATTTAAAATTTTGGATTAAGTCCTTAGTACCCCATTCCCATTCCGCCGCCCGGCATTTGCGGCATTTCTTTTTCCTTCTTTTCGGGAATGTCGGTTACCACAGCCTCGGTTGTCAGCAAAAGCGACGCGATGGAAGCGGCGTTTTGAAGCGCGGTTTTAACCACTTTTAAGGGATCAATAATGCCTCGGTCAATCATCTTCACGTATTCGCCAGCCGCGGCGTCATAGCCGTAACCGGCTTCTTTTTCCGTGATGCGCTGGACAACCTCGTTTCCGTCCTTGCCGGCATTCTCGGCAATAATGCGGATCGGCTTTTCCAAAGCCGCTTTGATAATCGCCACGCCCTTTGCCTCGTCTCCGACCGCCGAAATCTTCATAGTTTTCAAATCCAATTCCTGCGCCGCGTTGAACAGCGCGACTCCGCCGCCCGGCACGATGCCCTCCTCAATCGCGGCTCTCGTCGCGGCGAGAGCGTCTTCAATTCGGTATTTTTTCTCTTTTAATTCGGTTTCGGTCGTGGCCCCAACTTTAATCACGGCCACGCCGCCCGAAAGTTTCGCCAGGCGCTCCTGCAACTTTTCCTTGTCAAAATCGGAAGTGGTTTGTTCAATCTGGAGCCGAATCTGCTTGATTCTTTTTTCAATTTCGGTTTTTGAACCGGCGCCGCCAACGATTGTCGTATTGTCTTTTGTCGCGATGACTTTTCTAGCCTCGCCGAGCATGGTCAAGTCCGCGTTCTCGAGCTTCCTGCCGAGTTCTTCGGAAATCACTTCTCCGCCGGTTACCGCGGCGATGTCCGCCAGCATTTCTTTTCTCCTGTCGCCGAACCCGGGCGCTTTGATCGCCAAAGCGCTGAACGTTCCGCGAATCTTGTTGACCACGAACGTCGCCAGGGCCTCGCCCTCCACTTCGTCGGCGATAATGACCAGTTCTTTTTTGCCGCTCTTGGCGACCTTTTCCAAAACCGGCAGGATGTCGTTCAATGAAGAAATTTTTTGGTCGGTGATCAAAATGTAAGGATTTTCGTAAATCGCTTCCATCCTTTCGGCATTCGTAATCATGTAAGGCGAAACGTATCCGCGGTCGAACTGAAGGCCTTCAACAATTTCTTTTTCCAAGCCGAAAGTTTGCGATTCCTCAACGGTAACGACGCCCTCCTTGCCGACGATTTTGAACACTTCGGCAATCAAACCGCCAATCTCCGCGTCGTTCGCCGAAATTGACGCCACTTCCTTAATTCTGTCGCCGCTGACGGTTTTTTTGCCGCGCTCCAAAATTTCAATGATTTTTTCCACCGCTTTTTCCATTCCCCGCTTTAAAACAATGGGGCTGGCGCCGGAATCAACCGCGCTTACCCCTTCGGCATAAATCGCCTGAGCCAGAACGGTCGCGGTGGTCGTGCCGTCGCCGGCGACATCGCCGGTTTTGGACGCGACTTCTTTAACGAGTTCCGCGCCGACATTTTCAAATTTGTCTTCAAGTTCAATCTCTTTGGCGACGGTTACGCCGTCCTTGGTTATCGTCGGCGCGCCATAGCCCTTGTCTAAAATCACGTTTCTTCCTTTGGGGCCGAGAGTGACTCTGACCACATTGGCCAGTTTATCAACTCCCCGCTTAATCGCCGCTCGCGCGGCTTCGTCATAAATAATTTGTTTTGCCATAGTGTTAACTTGTAGCTTCTAGCCGGTAGTTTGTAGGTGAGAAAAAAAATTCTTCTTCCTAAAAAGCTACAAGCTAATAAGCTGTCTTGCTATTCTAAAATTGCGAGTATGTCTTCCTCTTTCGCCACCAGATACTCTTTATTATCGATTTTAATTTCGTTCGGCCCGTACTTCGTGAAAAGCACGACGTCGCCTTTCTTGACGCTCATCGGAATTCTTTTGCCGTCCTCGTTCAATTTGCCCGGACCGACGGCGATGATCTTGCCCTGCATCGGTTTTTCTTTGCTTACCGTCTCCGGTAAAACGATGCCCGAGGCGGTTTTTTCTTCCTTGGACATAGGCTCAATGAAAACATGATCGTTTAATGGTTGTATTTTCATAAAAGGATTGTTCTTGTTGTTAGTTATCGGTTGTTAATTATTGGTTTGAATTTAGCACTCCCGACCTTTGAGTGCCAATTTTACTTTCTAATTTTATGCGCTTTAACGGACTTGTCAAGTCCTTGTCCAAAAATTAAAAAACGACGGCTTTTTTGCCGTCGCTCAACTGAATAATTATTTCTTAAACTCTTAAAACTTCTCCAGCAACTTCAATTCCTTAATGATTCTTTGCTTAAACTCTTCCAGGGCTTCATCCGTTTTCACCAAAATCGGAATCGTCGCCCGTTCTCCCATTTCTTTCCCTTTCTCAAGATGCTCGTTCACTCCCGCCCGCGAACTCTTAAAGTCGATCGGGATTTTATCGCCATTCAAAGCGTAAACCATCGCATCAATACCTTGCCGGTCCCAATCGTCCCATTTTTTGCTGAAATGAACCCTGGTAATCAGGCCGTCCTGTTCCAGTTCCTCAAGCGCTTGCCGTCCTTTTTTCTCGCGCGTATCCCCCTTTTTTTTGGATTGAATCCTTATTTGTCTTAAAACAGAAAAACCTTGTTTTGTCGTTTTGTTGCGCGAATGAAAGCCGTGCCTTCTTTTATCCTTTTCGCGGCGCACTCTCTCTTTTTCCTCCTTTCATTCAATCAAAATGAATATCTTGAATTTATTTTTAAACGCGTCCCAACTCGGACAAGCCAAACTTTATCATGGTCTCTTTATACTTGTCAAGCACCGCGCTTTCGGGCGACTCCGGATGAAATCTCAAACGATCGTCCGAAACGAAAATGCCGGCTGACGACTGATGGGTCATTGGATTTTTCCGTATTTTGCTCCCTTGAACGCGCCTCAAAAACATTTCCAGACGGCCGCCCAAATAACCTTTCAGGACAAATTCCGCGGCGCGGGCCAAAAAAAGCAAAACCCGTATTTCTTTAATTCGCTTCAAGTTCATTTCAGCCAAATCGTCCCCGTTTCGCTTCGCGGATGAAACCGCTTGAAAATAATTTTTAATCCAGCCGTTTTCCTCCCTGAAGCGCGAGAAAAGATTCGGCTCTTTTTCAAATAAAAGAACAAGCTGATTGTAAATCTGGGCCGTGTAAAGAGACCGTCCGGCTTGAGGAATTTGAAGCGATTTGTCGGTGATGTAATGATTCAGACAAACTCTGTCTTTAATTTTTTCGCCGTGCCGGCGCAAACCGAGAACGTGAGTCAAAATCGTGGCAAAGAAACGGGCCGTCCAGATTCTGCCGCTCTTGGCGACAATCAGCAAATCCAAGTCGCTTTCGGAATGACAGCTGTTTTGCGCCAGCGACCCGCTGACGAAAATCAAACGCAAAAAAGGAACTGCCTGCAACAAGACGGCGGCGCGCCGGAGCTTTTTCCATTTTTTGGAGGAAATTTTTTCCCGTTCAATCCTCTGCTCAACCAAATAACTTCGGCCGTTTAAAAAATAAAAACCGTTTTTTTCTTCAATAAAATTTTTTAACGCGCTGTTTGAAAAAAGAGCCGAGCAAACTTGCCCATAATCAATTTTTTTCGGTCCCTTTTCCTCGGGGTTTTTCGTCAAATATTCATAAACCTCGAACGAAGTCAGGGGGAAATTCAAACAATCGTAATAAGCAATTGTCCTTAAAATGGAATGTTCCACATTTGACATGGATTTTATTTGCATTAATCTGAAGTTAATAGTTCTTTTTAATTCTAACATTATGAAAGGGGGTGGCAAGAGTGCCTTCGGAATTGAAAAAAACGCTGATTGAGATGCTCACCGAAGAAGAAAAAAAGAAAAGGGACAACTGGTGGCTGACAAAATGGATTTTAGGTATTATCCCGTTTTGGCTTAAACCGAACGTTCTGACTTTTTTAAGAGTTTTCCTGGTTATCGTATCTTATAAATTGTGGCAGACGCAAAACGAGATTTCTTCTCTTCAGCTCTTAATCCTCGGCTTTGCCGCCATAACCGACTGGATTGACGGCTCAATGGCAAGAACGAGAAATCAAATCACGGCTTTGGGCACGATTTTGGACCCCGTTGCCGACGACCTCCTTGGATTCTGGATTATTCTTCTTCTTGTTTACAGCAACGCCCTTTCCCCTCTGCCGGGATTCGGATTAATCTTCTGCGAACTCGCCCTGGCCACGGGAGCCGGCGTTTGGCTGCTGGTTGAATTGATTAAATCCCGCAAAAGCGGGGCGGCCTCGCGCGTGCGAGTGTCCGCAATAGTGCTTGACAACGTCAAAGTCAACATAATCGGCCGCTACCGTTTCGGATTCATGCTCGGCGGTTTGGGACTTCTGATTTTGGCTTTCGCTCGCGATCGGGCAACGCTCTTTTTTTATTTCGGCCATCTCTATCCTCCGCTCATTTTAATCGGCATTGCCTTGCTGGTTCTCGGGTTCATTGACAACAAAGGGCGTTTAATAAACATCGGCAAATTCGTCACCAGCATCGCCATAATCATGACAATCCTCTCCATCATTGAACCCTTCGCCCTAATTGCCGGCCGCCTGCTTGTCTATCTCTCTTTCGCCGCTTTCGCGCTGGAAATAGTCGGCTATTTAAAAAACATACGTGACGCGTCCCGTTAGAAGTTTAATTTCTAACGGGACGCGCAAAAAGCCGCTTGAAAAATCAAGCGGTTTTTATTTGCCATTTTTATCTAAATTTTTAAGTCCTAAAAAGACGAAGAAAATTTAGTCATAAAACTTAGCACCCTGTTAAATAATTTTGCGAAGCAAAATTATTTAACAGGGTAAAGGTTTTGTTACCAAAAATCCTGCGCCTACAGCTTGGATTTTTGGACAAAGCCCTTTAAATACTCCCCTGTGTAAGATTTTTTATTCTTGGCGATTTCTTCCGGGCTTCCTTCGGCAATGACGCGTCCGCCGCCCTCTCCTCCTTCCGGCCCCAAATCAATAAGCCAGTCCGCCGAACGCAGGACGTCAAGATTGTGTTCTATAACCAGCACGGTGTTTCCTTTGTTGACAAGTTCACTCAAAACACCGAGGAGCCGCCTGATGTCGTCAAAGTGCAGGCCGGTCGTCGGTTCGTCCAAAATGTAAAAAGTCCGGCCGGTCCCGCGGCGCGAAAGCTCGGACGCCAATTTTATCCGCTGGGCTTCGCCGCCGGAAAGAGTCGTGGCCGGCTGTCCAAGTTCAACGTAGCCCAAACCCACTTCAAAAAGCGTTGTCAGTTTTTGATGAAGAGCTGGAATCTTTTCAAAAAATTTCATAGCGTCCTCAACCGTCATCTTCAAGACCTGGGCGATGTTCTTTCCTTTATATTCGATTTCCAAGGCCTCTTGATTATAACGGCTGCCGCGGCATTCTTCGCATTCAACGTAGACGTCGGGCAAAAAGTGCATTTCAATTTTTTTCAACCCCTGGCCTTCGCAATGTTCGCACCGGCCGCCTTTGACGTTAAAGCTGAATCTTCCGGCGCCGTAACCGCGAATCTTCGCTTCGTGGCTTTTGGCGAAAAGATCGCGGATGACGGTAAAAATTCCGGTGTAAGTCGCCGGATTTGAACGGGGCGTCCGGCCGATTGGCGACTGGTCAACGCTGATTACTTTGTCAATATGTTCAATCCCTAAAATTTCTTCGTGCCGGCCGGGAATCACCTGGGCGCGATAAAATTTCGCCGCCAGGGCCTTGGCCAAAATGTCGTTCACCAAAGTGCTTTTGCCCGAACCTGACACGCCGCTGACACAGACGAATTTTCCCAGAGGGATTTTAACGTCAATATTTTTCAAATTATGTTCAGCCGCGCCTTTGACAACCAAATTTTTTTCATTCTCTTTTTCATTCAGCGCCGGCGCTTCCCGCCTTTTCATAACCGCGGTCTTTCGTCCGAAAAGATAATCGGCAGTCAGGGTCTTGGCTTTCTTTAAATCATCAGGCGTGCCCTGAAAAATGACTTCCCCGCCGTGGCGGCCGGCGCCCGGACCAAGATCAACCACCCAATCCGCGGCTAAAATGGTCTGCGCGTCGTGCTCAACGACCAAAACCGTGTTTCCCAAATCGCGCAAGCGTCTGAGCGTTTCAATCAAACGCGCGTGATCCCGCGGATGCAAACCGACTGACGGCTCGTCCAGAATGTAAAGCACCCCGACCAGCCGGGAGCCGATCTGGGTCGCGAGCCGTATTCTCTGTGCCTCTCCGCCAGCCAGAGTCGTTGACTCGCGCTCCAGCGTCAGATATTCGAGCCCCACATCAATTAAAAATTGCAGGCGGCCGATGATTTCTTTGACAATCGGGGCGGCAATCGGCTTTTCCGAAACTTTTAAACCGCCGTCCAAAAGATTTTCAAAAAAATTTTTCGCGGCGCTGATATCCAAAGAACTTGTGTCATAAATGTTTTTTCCGGCTAAAAGCACGGCCAGTGCTTCTCTCATCAGCCGCCTGCCTCCGCAGGCCGGACATTTTTGAATCACCATGTATTTTTCAAGCTCGGCTCTTGTCCATTCCGACTCGGTTTCTTTCCAACGCCTTTTGAGATTCGGAATAACCCCCTCGAACTTTCCGTTCTTTTCTCCATTCAAAATCAAGTCAATAACCTCCTTGGGTAATTCCTTGACCGGCACATTCAAAGAAAAATTATGGCGTTCCGCGAGTTCGGAGAGAATGTACCAGTACCAGCTTTGGCGGCCGACCCGATGGGATGCCGAAGCCCACGGCCTGATCGCTCCTTCGGCCAAGGTCAAATTTTTATTCGGAATGACCAGTTCCTGCGAAACCTCAAGCTGCGTTCCGAGTCCCGTGCAGGCCGGACAAGCGCCGTAAGGACTGTTAAATGAGAAAAGCCGCGGTTCTATCTGAGGCAAATTAATTTCGCATTCCGGGCAGGCGAACATTTCCGAAAAAATCAAATCATCGGACTTCCGCGCTTTTTTTCCGCTCTTAAAAACATTCGCCATCACCAATCCTTTGCCGATCTTCAGTCCGGTTTCCAGCGAATCGACAAGCCGCGGCTTGTCGATTCGCTTGTCAACGACCATGCGATCTATGACCGCCTCAATGTCGTGAATTTTATATCTGTCCAATTTAAGCTCAATTGCTTCTTCAACGAGATGAATCGTCTTGTCGACTCTTACCCTTAAATAACCTGCCCTTTGAATTTCCTCCAAAATTCCGCGATGTTCGCCTTTCTTCCCGCGGATGACCGGCGCTAAAATCGCGATTTCGCTTTTAGCGGGCAATTTTAAAATTTGATCCGCGATTTGCGAAACGCTCTGTTTTGAAACCAGCCGGCCGCATTTGGGGCAGTGCGGTTTGCCGATTCTGGCGAAAAGAAGCCGGAGATAATCGTAAATTTCCGTAATCGTCCCGACGGTTGAACGCGGATTTTTTGAAATGCTTTTCTGGTCAATGGCGATGGCCGGACTCAAACCCTCTATCTTGTCCACGTCCGGCTTGTCCATCACGCCGAGGAATTGTCTGGCGTAAGAAGAAAGCGACTCAATGTAGCGGCGCTGGCCTTCGGCGTAGATCGTGTCAAAAGCCAAAGAGGATTTTCCGGAACCGGAAAGCCCCGTGATAACCACCAACTTGTCGCGGGGAATCTCAAGATCAATGTTTTTGAGATTATGAACCCTCGCGCCTTTAATAACGATTTTATCCATATTTAGTTTCGCATTATACATTAAACGTCCGAAACAGTAAAGTCCCGCGTTAATAAGAATCAATTTGCTCAATCAGCTCTTCCTATAATAAAAAGCCCGCACATAGTTGTTGTGTGCGGGTATTTTGAAAAATTCAATTTATTGCGCGCCATCCCAGACGCGTTGAAGACAGCGATGCGCGCGTTCCATTCCGGTGTTTAGGTTGGGACTGGAAGCGTCGCCGGGCATTATTTCTATGGTTGTGCACTCTTGACTCAGGCCATTTCGTTTAATGAGGTCACGGAATGACGGCGAGGACAGAAGCCGGTTGATGCGTTCGGTAAGCGCCTGTTGCTGCGCGTAAATATCGTTCAATGCGGCATTATTTTCTTTTGTTCTCTTTGCCCAATCCAGCGTTGCGTTGCTCAAATCGTTGATGCGTTCATTGAGTCCTGCCGCGTACATATCCAGAGTGTCCGCGTGGGCGTTTATTCTGCCCCCCCAGTCGTTCAATTGCCCGGCTCTTGTGTTGCAGGCATTCACAAAGTTCTCGTCTTCAAATGTGCCCGTGCATTGAGCATTATGAGCGATGACTTGCGCGTTTTGGTTGGCTGCCTCTGCGTCATGAGCGGCTAGATCTTTTTTGTAATTTGCGATCGCCCCGCTCAAAAGCTCGTCGGTGGCAATCAGCCGTTGTTCTTCCTGCGCGAGCGTCGCGGCTTTGGCTTCAGCGCTGTTTTTATCTTTTTGCAATTGCTCCAACTGACCCTTAAGATCATTTACGCGTTCAAGAATGTCGTTTGGAACCGCGGCAAACGAGTAATTCACCGTCAGCAAAAAAACAAAAACCATTGCCGTTTTCAACCACATTTTCACCAATTTCACCTCCTTGTTAAGGTTCTCTTTACAGTCGAATATTCCGACTGCGACAACCGGCCTGTTCCGGTTGTGATTGGTAAATTAACACAACAAAAAAATATGTCAAGACCCTGTTGTGGTTCAATACCTTGGAACCATTCCTGCTAAAATATGAGAATGTACACAACATACAATCGTCTGCCTCGGATTCGTATGGAAGCGGTGCGGCTAGTCC
>Ga0209317_1001350_pt1 | contig 21886 bp, 22 predicted proteins | sample RifGroB2_FD_183994 | JGI IMG/M metagenome (GOLD analysis project Ga0209317, IMG submission 183994) | Soil microbial communities from Rifle, Colorado, USA - Groundwater B2 (SPAdes) (version 2) | ecosystem: Environmental > Terrestrial > Soil > Unclassified | place: Rifle, Colorado | collected...
CGGTGGCCGACGGCGAGTGCCTCTCCTGCCATGACGCGCATCAGTCCGACGGGGAATCGCTGTTGAGAAAGCCCGGCTCGGAACTCTGCTTCATGTGCCACGACCGCGCGATAGCCGAGGGCAAGTCCGTGCACCGCCCGGTAGCAAACGGGGAGTGTGTCAATTGCCATGAAATTCACGGCTCCTCCCACAGGAAGATCCTGAGGGACGAGTACCCCACCGAACTGTACCGCCCCTTCAGCACCAACGCCTTCCCGCTCTGTTTCACCTGTCACAACCCCGAACTCGCGTCGGAAATGGTAACCAATGACATGATCACCAAGTTCAGGAACGGGGAGAAAAACCTCCATGCGGTTCACGTGAACAAGGCAGGGAAGGGACGTTCCTGCAGGATGTGCCACAATCCCCACGCCGAGGTCCAGGACCGCCTGATCTATCCGAAGGCGATGGGCTTTGGCAACTGGGATATCCCCATCCAGTTCACCGCCACCGAGACCGGCGGCGGCTGCTCGGTGGGATGTCACAGGACCCTCCGCTACGACCGGGTGAAAGCCATTGAGCAGCAGTAGTCCCTACCCGACGCTCCTCCACCATGGTGTTGCTGATTCCCTGTCCGGCCCGCTGCTGCGATGACCTTGCCGAAGTTCACGATCATCATCCCGGTAAAACCGGGGGGGGTGGCAACAGCCCTCACCGGCATCGCCAATGCGACCTATCCGAGCGAGCTTTTCGAGCTGCTGGTAGCCTACGGTTGCCAGCCAAGCGTGCAGAGGAACCTGGCGGCGCGCGAGGCTAAGGGAGATATCCTCTACTTTCTCGACGACGACTCACTGATCGATCCGGGATTTTTGGAAAGAGCAGCGAGTCACTATCAGCAGGCGCAGGTCGCCGCCGTCGGCGGGCCGTCGCTCACCCCCGCTAGCGATTCCGCGCTGCAAAGGGCGATAGGGATTGCATTCACCTCGCCGGTCGGCGGAGGGGGCGTCCGAAACCGCTACCGCAAAAGCGGGAGCGCCAGGCCGAGCAGCGACAGCGAACTGATCCTCTGCAACCTGAGTTTTCGGCGCGAGATCTTCCTCACCCACGAGGGGCTTGACGAGCGGCTCTATCCGAACGAGGAAAACGAGTTGATGGACCGGTTGCAGCGTGAGGGGTACCTGCTGGTGCATGATCCGGAGCTCGCGGTTTTCCGCAGCCAGCGCAGGACCTACGGCGCCTACCTGAAGCAGATGTTCGGCTATGGCCGAGGACGCGGAGAGCAGACGCTCATCTCCGGGAAGCTGAAGCCGGTCTCCCTGGCCCCGTCCCTGTTTCTGATCTACACCCTTTTGCTTCCGTTTCTCGGGCGGGGGCTTTTTGCCGTGCCGATGCTGTGCTACCTGCTGATCGTCGCCGCCGCCTCAGTATCCGGGACCGTCTCCGGGCGTGATCTCGCGCTGCTCCCGAGGCTCCTGTTGGTATTCCCGACGCTGCATCTGGTCTACGGCGCCGGTGTCCTTTGCGGCCTTGCCAAGCCACGTTACCGGGGGGGGAGGAAGACCCATTGGGAGGTCGAGGTGCGACGGGTGAAGGCTTTTGGAACCGGTTCAACTTTTGGAACCGGTTCAACGTTCAACGTTCAACGTTAGAGTCGCTTACGTGGATTGACATGCACCAGACGATGTACGGCACCAGTGCGTGGCGGTTCAACGTTCGTCTCGTTCCCAAGCCCCAGCTTGGGAACGTAAATTGTCTGAGAAGCTCCGCTTCGCTACGCTGGAAAGCTGGAGCTTTGCCAGCAATGCATTCCCAAGCTGGAGCTTGGGAACGAGAAGCAAGGCTTTTGGAAGCGGTTCAACGTTCAACGTTAGGACAAAAACATAGAACATAGAACGTAGAACGTAGAACGTAGAACGGCCTTTAGGGAGAGACTTGTGGATCTCAGCATAGTGGTGCCCATTTTCAACGAAGAAGATAACATCCCGATACTGCACAGCCGTATCACGGAGGCGCTTGGCGACACCCCCCTTGACTACGAGCTGATTCTCGTGGACGACGGTTCCTCGGACAACTCCTACCCTGCGCTCAAAAGGCTGGCCTCGAAGGATGACCGGGTGAAGGTGATCCGCCTGCGCCGCAACTTCGGACAGACCGCCGCGATGGCGGCAGGTTTCGACCTCGCCTCGGGACGTGTCGTGGTGCCGATGGATGGCGACCTGCAGAACGATCCCCTTGATATACCGCTCCTTCTGGCCCGCATCGACGAGGGGTACGACGTCGTCTCCGGCTGGCGCAAGGACAGGAAGGACACCTTCATCAACCGTCGCCTCCCTTCCATCCTGGCAAATTCGTTCATCTCCATGATGACCGGCGTGTACCTGCACGACTACGGCTGCACCCTGAAGGCGTACCGTCGCGACGTGCTCGATGACGTGAACCTCTACGGGGAGATGCACCGCTTCGTCCCGGCGCTTGCCCATCAGGTAGGGGCCCGTGTGGCCGAGATGCCGGTCAGGCACCACGAGAGGCTGCACGGCAAGAGCAAGTACGGCATCTCACGCACCATGAAGGTCATCCTCGACCTGATGACGGTGAAGTTCCTTTTGAGCTATTCCACCAAGCCGATCCAGCTCTTCGGCCGCTGGGGGATCTACACCCTCGGCGCCGGTATGGTAAGCGGCATGCTCACCTTGTACATGAAGCTCTTCGACGGGATGAGCATGAACCGCAACCCACTGCTCATACTCACCGCGTTTCTGCTCTTCATGGGGGTGCAGTTCATCGTCCTTGGACTTCTGGCAGAGCTCTCCGCCAGGACCTACTACGAGGCCCAGGGGAAGCAGATCTACAACATAAAGGAAAAGATCAACTTTGGCTGATGCTCCCTTGCGCGTACTGGTCCTTGCTCCCACCCCTTTCTTCGCAGACCGCGGCTGCCACGTGCGGATACTGGAAGAGGCGAGGGCGGTCATCCCCTGCGGGGTGGAACTGCGCCTGGTCACCTACCACCTCGGGCGGGACATGCCGGGGATCCCCACCGAGCGGATCGCCAGCATCCCCTGGTACGGGAAGCTGGAGGCGGGACCCTCCTGGCACAAGCCGTATCTCGACCTGCTGCTTCTTTTCAAGGCGCTCAAGGTCGCGCGCACCTTCAAGCCCCACCTGATACACGCCCACATCCACGAGGGCGCCTTCATCGGCGCCATCCTGAAGAAAATCCTCCGCGTGCCGATGCTCTTCGACTGCCAGGGGAGCCTCACCGCCGAGATCACCGACCACAAGTTCGTGCGTTCCGGCTCTCTCCTGCAGCGGCTCTTCGCCACCCTCGAGCGCTGGATCAACCTGAACTCCGACTTCATCATCACCAGTGCGAGCCCGACCGTGAAGCTGCTGGTAGCAGACGGCGTCCCGGCCGGGCGGGTCCGTGCGCTTATCGACGGCGTCGACACCGAGGTCTTCACGCCGCACCCCAAAGAGGAGATCCGTGCGCGGCTGGGGCTACCCCCGGACCGGCGGATCGTGTGCTATCTCGGGGTGTTGAACCGCTACCAGGGGGTGGACCTGCTGCTCGAAGCAGCGGCTCTTTTGCAGCGGCAGGGAGCGAAGCTGCACTTCCTGATCATGGGGTTCCCGGAAGGGGGGTATCGTGAAAAGGCGGAGGCAATGGGGCTTTCCGGCATGGTGACCTTCACCGGGCGGATTGCGTATCAGGATGCACCGCTTTACCTTTGTGCCGGCGATATCGCCGTCTCGCCGAAGATCTCTCTTACCGAGGCGAACGGGAAACTCTTCAACTACATCGCCTGCGGCCTCCCGACCGTCGTGTTCGATACCCCCGTCAACCGGGAGATCCTGGGGGATGCGGCGCTGTACGCGAAGTTCGGAGACGCGTCGGAGCTCGCCGGTGCCATAGGGCGGCTGGCCGGGGACAGGGAGCTGCGCGAGGATTTGAGTAGCGAAGGGAGGGCGCGCGCGGTGAAAGAGCACTCCTGGCAGGCGAGGGGGAAGGAGCTGGCGGAGATCTACTGGAGTCTATTGAAGCAGTAAAAAGCTTGACGCTTTGAGGCAAAGGCGCTCAGGGGTGTTCCGCCATGTAACGCGATGCAGCCTGCGCGAGTAAACCGGAGCGTGTCAGATGGTGTGCTAGTACATAGCGGTCGATACGGGAAAGCAGGTTTTCCGGAATCGTAATATTGACCCGTTTGGCTTTTACCTGAAGTCGTGACAGATCTATGTCTACCATAACCCAGACTCCGTCCTTGTAATCCGGCTCCTTGATCCACTTTTCCATGTCAGACGGCGTGGGAAGATCCGGCTCCCCAAAGTAATGGCACTCCGCTGCCTGCTGGACATTACTCACCGCTTCCAGCATGCTTTCACCTGCGGTAAAGCAGCCCGGCATGTCAGGAATGCTGACGCTGTAACAACTGTCATCGTCCTTGTGAATCACCACTGGGAACAACATTTTTACCTCCACTCCCATCCTGCCTGTTTGAATATACTTCTGAGTGTGCCGATAGCGTAATCCTTCTGCGGGTGAATCACCGTCACTGCACCACCCTTTACCGGATGAGTGTATTTATGGTGGCTTCCGACAACGTGTGCCTCTTGCCACCCATCTTCTTTCAACCTTTTTATGATCGCTCGGCTATCCATCTACCGATTGTACGCATTATACACACTGCGTCAAGGGTTATGTGCAGGTCCCACGTTTTACATCTCTCCGAAGTCCTCAGATTTTCTCCGTGGCCAATGGTTCAGTTTTTTTGTTGAAATCCGGATGAGTTTATACTACTGTTCAGCGCATGAACGGTGATGATGAGAAAGTCCTTGATACGTATCGCTCTTTTCTCCTTCTCTCGGAGATCTCGGGCGACCAGCAGCTCTCGCAGCGCGAGCTTGCCAAGCGCCTGGGCATAGCCCTCGGCTTGGTCAATTCGTACCTGAAGAACCTGGTCGCCAAGGGGTTTGTCCGGGTCAGCAACTTCCCCAAAAACCGTTACGCCTACCTCCTCACCCCCAAAGGTTTCGCCGAAAAAAGCCGCCTCGCCTACCAGCACCTGAGCTACTTCTCCGGGCTGTACACGGTAGCACGCCAGGACTACCTGAAGCTTTTCAAAGGCCTATCAGCCCAGGGAGTCAAAGGTGTCGCCTTTTGCGGCATAGACGAGGTCGCAGAGATTGCCTACCTCTCGCTGAAAGAGGCGGGGATGGAACTGGTGATCGCCATGGATGCGGAGGGGGCGGGCAAGAAATTCTTCGACAAATCGGTAGTGACCCCAGCCATCGGTTTGCTGTCGGGCAATCACAACATCGTCATCACCTCTTTGAAGCGTGGCGAAGCGCTGCGCGAGGAACTGCTGCGCATGGGCGTCGAGCCTGAGCGGATCCATCAGGCTGCACGGAGCTAGCGCAACAAAAAAGGACACGCCATGGAAAAAGATCATCTGGAAATACTTCTTGAGGACATCAACGGCAAGTTCAACTTGGTGCTTGAGGGGTATACAGCCCTCGACAAAAAGATAGATACCCGCTTCGACGAGTTGAACGAGAAAATAGAAAACAATTCCTTCATGATCGGTGTGTTGAACAACAAGATTGATGCTGTGGATGAGCGCCTCAGTACAAAGATCGATGCTGTTGAAGAGAAGCTCAGCAAGCGGATTGATGCGGTAGACGAGAAGCTCAGCCAGCGGATTGATGCGGTAGACGAGAAGCTCAGCCAGAGGATTGATGCGGTAGATGAGAAGCTCAGCAAGCGGATTGATTCCGTTGAAGAGAACCTTGGCGGAAAGATTGATGCCGTCGCCGCGGACCTGTCCGCCCACAGAGCCGATACCGAGGCACACCACGGCATTTACCGGGTGAAGGAAGGGGACGAAGAATTCGGTAAGTGAGGATTGGCCTCGACCGGCAAATGACCAAAAGCTGGACCCGGCAAGACGGGAATGGCATATGATCACAGCGCTCCAAATCGATTTTAACTTACAACGCCGTAACGAGATTTCATGTCCACAGTAATCAAAAAGATCCTCCGGTTCTTAGGCTTTGACCGAGCGGTCACATTCGGTATCTTGACACGGGTGTGGAGCCTCTTTTCCGGGCCGATTACCATGCTTGTCATTGCCACTGGCTTTTCGCCTGACGAACAGGGGTTTTACTTTACCTTCAGCAGCCTCTTGGCGCTCCAGACATTTTTCGACTTGGGACTCATGTTTGTTATTGCCCAGTTTGCCAGTCACGAGTTTGTCGATCTTTCGTGGGGGAAAAACGGGTCGCTGATCGGAGAACCGGTTCCACTGAAGAGGTTTACCGATTTGGTCTGTAAAACCACCCTCTGGTTCGGAGTGGCTGCGCTGCTGATGATGGCCATCTTGATACCTGCTGGTCTTGTGTTTTTCGGCCAGAAGGGGGATGTCTCTTTCACGTGGCGGCTCCCTTGGATTTTAGCTGTAGTCGGGACGTCTTTGAACCTTTTCGTCATGCCGTTTTTCGCGATTATCATGGGAAGCGGTGATGTCGTTACTGTGAATAAAAGAGAGCTGGTTGCAGCAGTTCTCAGTTCGGTTATGTGTTGGTCAGTGATTGGCTTACATGGGGGCCTTTACGCGGCTTTTGCGGTAAATATCGGTGCGTTGGGGATCTCGTGGGGGTATCTGCTTAGCAAGCGGCGGGAGCTTTTGAAACTGGCTTGGCGCGGTTGGTTCGGAGAAGGTCGAACCGCTCGGAAAGCCCCGGGTGGCCTTTCGTGGTGGAAAGAGATTTGGCCGATGCAGTGGAGGATGGCAGTTTCTTCGGGTTCTGCATATTTCATCTTCCAGCTTTTTAACCCGATTTTGTTCCAGTACCATGGTTCCGCCGTCGCTGGGCAAATGGGGATGACTTTGACTGCGGCCAATGCATTGGCCGCTGGAGGCATGACGGTCGTCCAGGCTAAAGTGCCACAATTCGGGAAGCTTGCGGCCGTTGGCGACTGGAAAAAACTTGACGAGCTTTTCCGGGTAGCAACGAAAAAAACCCTTATCCTGGTTTTAGTCGGAGCAGTGGTCGGTACCGCCACCATCTGGGGTTTGCAGCAGTATTACCTCCCTCTTGGGAAGCGGTTTATTCCCGCGGGGCAAGCTGCGTTGCTCTTCGGAGCAGTATTCTTCATGACGATTGGTGGAGCAATCGCAAATTACCTGCGCGCCCACAAGCAGGAGCCTTTGATGCGGATGACGCTCTTTTCATCACTGCTTCAAGGCGCCGCCACGTGGTATCTAGGCAAACATTACGGCTCACTGGGCGCCGCTGCCGGGTATTTTGCCGTCACCACTTTCTTCACGTGTCCATACTGCATTATAGTCATGAAGAGGTGCCGCAATGAATGGCACGTGATGCAGCCCGAGACGGTCAATGACAAAGTTTAGCAATTCACCCTGATCTTTTCGAGGTTTAAGGTAGACAGGGGCCGTTCGTGACAATAAGGCAATCAGGGTCAAATGTGCTTAAGTATATAAAATTCCTTTCCGATTATCTGAGATTCAAAGCCAGTGTGTCAAAGGGTGAAAAACGCTTTCCTCTTACTTGGAAAGATCGTTATCCCTGTCTGCATGACCGTACGCAGAGCACAGAGTTCGACGCTCATTACCTCTATCATCCTGCTTGGGCTGCACGCATACTAGCCCAGGAAAAACCTGAGCTGCACATCGATATTTCCTCGTCGATTCTGTTCTGCTCAGTGGTTTCAGCCTTTGTCCCGATTAAATTTTACGACTACCGGCCAGCGAACATAGCGCTAAGCGATCTTTCCTGCGATGCGGCAGATTTGCTGGCTCTTCCCTTCCCTGATGGGAGTATTGGTTCACTCTCTTGCATGCATGTGGTCGAACACGTCGGTTTGGGGAGGTATGGCGACCCCCTTGATCCCGAAGGAGATATAAAAGCAATCGCCGAACTGACCCGCGTTCTCGCGTCAGGCGCCTCATTGTTGTTCGTCGTGCCCATAGGGAAGGCACGAATACAATTCAACGCCCACCGGATATATTCCTACAGCCAGATAATTTCCTATTTTAAAGGACTGCAACTGAAAGAGTTCTCACTGGTCATGGATGGCAATGGCGGCTTCATCAGAAACGCAACTAAGGAGATGGCGGACCAACAGTTGTACGGATGTGGTTGTTTCTGGTTCACAAAGTGATCCTAGTTCTCAGGGGAGGCCCATGTTCTTTTCAAAGAAGGTGAGGGTCGGGACATCGGTGTCGCGAGTCCCAAGGCAAATCACTGGGTTTGGAGCGGTAACTTGATCATAGTGAAGTTAATGGGAGGTCTGGGCAACCAGATGTTTCAATACGCAGCGGCACGGCGCTTGGCTCATCACCATGGGGTTGAGCTGAAGCTGGACCTGTCGTTTCTCGAAGAGAACACTGAGGTAATAACTCGGCGAAAGTACGAACTCGGGCACCTGAATATAACCGCGGCAATAGCTACGCGCGCCGAGGTGGCCGAGTACACCCGGAAGCCGAGGCATGTTTTGGCTCGCATACTGGACCGGTGTACAGGACGGACCGAGTCGCTACCTAGCTATATCCGTGAAGCCTCGTTTGATTTCTGGCCGGGGTTGCTGGAGGCGCCCGACAATTCGTACCTTGATGGGTACTGGCAGAGTGACAGGTATTTCCGCGACATCGGTGGACTACTGCGGGAAGAATTCCAGGTCGTGACCGCTCAGGACCAATGGAACAAGGAAATGGTCGAGCGCATCACCGGCGAAAACGCCGTGTCGCTCCATGTGCGGAGAGGTGATTACGTATCGGACAAGGCTACCAGTGAATTTCACGGGACCTGCTCGCTTAAGTACTACCATGATGCGGTTACTGCAGTTACGGGGTCACTGCCCTCGCCTACTTTTTTCGTGTTCTCTGATGACCAGGCGTGGGTGAAGGCCAATCTGGGGCTGCCGAAGGGTACGGTTTACATGGACCACAATCCGCCGGACAAGGGTTGTGAGGATTTACGGCTCATGAAGTTATGCCGGCACTTCATCATAGCCAACAGTTCCTTCAGTTGGTGGGGGGCCTGGCTGGGGAACGCCCCTGAAAAAATGGTTATCGCACCGCGCAACTGGTTCAACTCACCCGGAATGAACACCGACGACCTTCTGCCTGTATCATGGTGCAGGCTTTAAAAATATGGCATATCCCGCAATAACAGTTTTGATGTGCGTCTACAACGGAGAACCCTATCTCAGGGAAGCAATCGATAGTGTTCTTGGCCAGTCATTTGGCGACTTTGAATTGCTGATAGTTGATGATGGATCGACAGACGGCAGCGTTCTCACCGTTACAGGGATCTCAGACCCACGCATTCGGCTGTTAAAGAACGAGAAAAACCTTGGGCTTGTTGAGAGTAGAAACAGAGGAATAGCCAATTCGTCAGGCAAGTACGTCGCGATACTCGACTGTGACGATATCGCGACCAAAGAGAGGCTGGCGAAGCAGTTCGCTTTCATGGAGGCGAATCCGGCTTTTGGGATGATTGGTTCATGGATCGAGATAATAGATGCAGGCGGCCGATCTACTGGTGAGGTGATGCAGTATCCTGCAGAACCTGATCAGATACCTTCCTTCTTGCTCTTTGGTAACTACTTTGCTCAATCGGCTGTCTTTATAAGAAAAAGCAGCTTGCCCGAGCAATGGTACCGTTCTGAATTTCCTGTGGCTGAAGATTATGATCTCTGGGCCAGGATGGCGTCAGTGACAAGGCTGTGGAACTTGCAGGAAGTTCTGACTAGCTATCGCGTTCACAGCCCGAGTGCAACTTTCCGAAAGGCTGAACTCATGGAACGGTGCATAAGGGGCGTTGTGTTGCACCAACTTCATCTTCTGGGAGTCCAGCCTTCAGACAATGAAATGAACATACATAGAAGTGTGGCACGCCTGGATTTCAGGTTGAACAGAGACTTTTTGGTTGATGCTGAATTGTGGCTGAAGAAACTGTGCCGGTGCAACGAAAATTCCGGACGGTACGATCCGGACAACTTCAAAAAGGTAATAGGCTGGTATTGGTACTTGGTATGCCGGCAGTCAACGGGCCTTGGGTTTTACTCCTGGCGGACCTTTGAAAATTCAGAACTGGGTCGATTGGCGGATTTGGGAGTGTGGCCGCAGGTCAAGTTCCTGGTCCGCTGTGCCATAAGGTTCCATAAAAGACGTAGAGGGTGGATATGCCTCGCTGTACCGTCATAGTGCCTTGCTTTAACTATGGTCACCTGTTGGGCGAAACCCTTGACAGCGTTCTTTGTCAAACGGAGCCTGATTGGGAATGCCTTGTCGTGGATGACGGCTCAACGGATGATACCGGAGAGGTTGTCGGCCGTTACGCAAGGAACGATGCCAGGTTCAAATACATTTACCAGAACAACAAGGGACTCTCAGCAGCACGGAATACCGGCTTGCGGGCAGCCCAGGGCGAATTTTTGCAGTTTCTCGACGCCGATGACCTCATCCAACAGCGAAAGCTCGAGTTGCAGTCACAGTTCCTGAGCAAAAATCCTGATATTGACATCACCTTTGGGGAGATGAGGTATTTCCGCACCGGCAGTCCGGATCAGCTTTTCCTTTCGATCGATGGCAAGAATGAGCCGCTGACCAAGAGGGTCGTAGGTGCTGGATGCGACGTTCTCTCCTTCCTGTTGGTCGATAACATTATGGTGGTGAACTCCCCTCTGCTCAGGAAAAGGGTTGCGGAGAGTGCCGGGTACTTCGATGAGACTCTTAAGGCGCTAGAAGATTGGGAATATTGGCTCCGCTGCGGGCTTAGGGGAATTCGTTTTTCTTACCACGACAGTCCCAACTCACTTGCCTTGGTCCGGGTTCACAGCAACAGCATGAGCAGCAACAGGCAACTTATGTTGAGTGCGAACCTCAGAATAAGAAGGGAACTTGCATCAAAGATAGGGGACCCTGTCCTTTCGCGGCTGAATCGCCGAGGCATAGTCAATGCTGAGGTCGCAATGGCAATGACCAAGATGAAAGCTGGCAATATACGCTCAGGCTTAACAGGGTTGTTAAACCTCTTGAGGCGCTAGTGCTGCTGGGCTAATTCCCTAAACTGAAAGAAACGACTTTATGACTGCTGACCTACCACTGGTCTATATCATCATCCTAAACTGGAACGGTTGGAAAGACACAATCGAGTGTGTCGATTCCTGCCTGCAACTGCGCTACCCCGCCTTCAGGATTTTGGTCGTCGATAACGCCTCCTCTGATGGGTCAGAAACTATTCTGCGTGCACAGTTCCCACACATTGAACTGATGCAAGCGGGCGCAAACCTCGGCTATGCGGGGGGTAACAACGTCGGCATCAGTCACGCTTTGGCAAATGGTGCAGACTATCTTTGGCTACTGAACAACGATACCAAGGTAGACCCGGGTGCTCTCGATGAGATGGTGCGCGTGGCAATTGATGATGCGACAGTCGCAATGGTGGGGCCGAAGATTCTGCTCCATTCTCGGCCCCAATACCTCAACTGCGTCGGTTCCACCATCAATCTGCTGACCGGCCAGCCACGCTTGATCGGCTTGGGTGAAAAAGACGATGGCAGGTTCGATGGCAATAAGGAAATGGACAGTCTGTCAGGATGCAGCCTGCTGGTCAGCAAAGAGATAGTAGAGAAGGTCGGCCTCATGGATGAGCGGTTCTTCCTGTACTACGAGGAAACGGACTGGATCCTGCGGGCGAAGCGGGCGGGTTACCGGATGATGTACGTTTCCCAAGCCAAAATATGGCATAAAGTTTCTGCTTCAATCGGTGGGCACCAGTCACCCCTCATGCTCTACTACATGACGAGAAATAACCCGCTTCTTATGAGGCGCAATGCCGGTGACGCCGCGTTTGCGTGCTATCTGCTCATTTACCTGTGCCTGGTGATACCTAAAAAGATGATAAATGTATTGATCTTTAACAAGGTGAAAAGGTACCAAAAGATGACAGCGTTACTGAAGGGAGTATGCGACTACTTCTGTGGTAGGTTCGGCGCTTATCGCGGATGACGGGGCGTACACTATGATGAATAGTTGCTGTTGCAGTACTGTTAGCGTTTCCGACACCACGACGCTTCAAACCAAGACCAGGACCGGAGCCCTGCGCTTAAGTGTACTGATCCCGGTCTACAACTGGGATCTCTCATCACTTTTGAAAAGCCTCCTCGCGGAGATCGATGCGTTCGACTTGTCTGCGGAGGTCGAGGTCATCGTCATCGATGACTCCTCCAGTGACGCCGAGCTTCTTGCCGGCAACGCAGCTTTTCTTGCCGCCCATGCGCGCCCGTTTCTGAAGTACCGGGCTCTTGAGAGCAATGTCGGGCGGTCGGTTATCCGCAACATGCTGGCGGACGACGCTCACGGCGAGTTCCTCCTTTTCCTGGACTGCGATGTGCTGCCTGATGCGCCGGATTTCATCCGAAATTACCTCTCACACGCCAAGGGGAACGGCTTCGACGTGGTGTGCGGCGGGATAAGTTACCGGACCAGGGTCCTGAAGGGTGCGGAGTACGACTACCACGCCTACCTCGGCAACAAAAAAGAGGTCAAGGCTGCGGCGCTAAGAAACCTGGCCTCCTGGCGTCACATCCTGACCTCAAACATCATGGTCAGAAAGAGCGTCTTTCAAACGACCCACTTCGATGAAAGGTTCACGGGCTACGGCTACGAGGACATCGAATGGGGCGTGCGGCTCACGGAGAAGTTCAGGATACTGCACACCGACAACACCGCCTCGCACCTGGGGCTGGTCACCAGGGCGAAGGCCTACGAGAAGATGCGCAACTCGGTGCAGAATTACCTGCTTCTGAAGGAACTCTGCCCCGAGGCCTATGCCGCCTCGGCCATAAGCAAGGTGGTGGGACCTCTGACGTCGTGCAGCATTTCGCTGCTTTGCCTGCTGGACCGGGCCCTAAAGGGCCTCTTCCTGGAGTCGACGAGCGACCGGCTTGCCTTCGTCTTCTTCCAACTGGATTTTGCCGTGCTGCTGGCCGGCTCCCTCAAGGGGATCTCCCGCGCCGGCAAGGCCCACTCTGATTTGTAGCAGCGAGCGTAGGTGATCGCGGCAGGAATGCCGCTCCTACTGGCGACGATGACATTTAAACCTATGGAGGATCAACAACATGTCGACACTAAAGAAGCTGAACGAAATTTTCTGCCAGGTTTTCGATGAGGACGATCTGCAGATTTCCCCCGAGATGACCGCCAACGACGTGGACGGGTGGGATTCGCTCTCGCACATCAACCTGATCGTTGCGGTGGAGAGCGCCTTCAAGATCAGGTTCAACCAGAAGGAACTGCTGACCTTCAAGAACATTGGCGACCTCCTCGCCTCTATCGAGAGCAAGATTTGATGATGCAGGAACAGGCAAAACGCAGGATCGCTGCATGAGCGCTGCGTTGAAAACCGTCTATGCCCTGATCATGCTCTTCGCGGTTTTCGTCGTGATCGGTGGGAAATTCCCCGCGTTCGGGAGGATGTTCGTCGCACCGGAACCTGTCACCTACGCGCTCGGCGACCAGTACAGGATGTGCGAGCTGGACCGGTTCAGGGAGGAGATCCAGGTGGTTGAATCCGCACCAAACCCTCCACTGGACGAGACTGAGATAATCACCTTGGGCGATTCCTTCTTTAACAGTGCTCTGGGCTCCGAATTTTTCGCCAACGAACTGTCTAAAAAAATTGGGCTCAAGGTGCATAACATGCACACCAGCGAGTTCTTCGAGCCCCAGAGCTACCCGCTCTCTTACCTTGAAAAAATAGGGTACAAGGAAGGCAGGAAAAGGATTGTTGTCCTGGAAAGCGTGGAACGCAGCGTCTTGGAACGGGCTGGGAAATACAACACCCTGGGCGTATCCACCAGTAACAAGCTCGACGCTTTGGCCTTCAAGGTGCTCAAGAACAGCGACGTGGAGTATTTCTTCAAGCACAACCTGATTGTTGAACCGCTCGGGAGGCGGCTTAAGAACTTCCGCTTCGAGCGCCTGGGAATCGTGGACAAGTCGATAGGCGCATATTCCACTGACCCTGAAATGCTCTTCTACCAGCGTGACATCCAATTCAGCAGGACGAAGAAGACCGAGGCGATGCTGGACCTGACCGCCGACAGCATCGCCACTTTGTCGGTCACGCTGAAAAAGCGCTACGACATCGACCTCGTGTACATGGCGATTCCCGACAAGTACTCCGTCTACCGCGCCCTGGTCCCCAAAGCTGAGGAGTACGACAGGTTCATCCCGCGCCTTTGCGCCAAACTCTCGCAGCGTGGAGTGAAAAACCTGGACGTCTACTCGCTCTACTCCCGCTACAACAAGCCCGGGATGCCGCCTATTTACTACTCAAGCGACACTCACTACACCGCCTTGGGTAAATCGATCCTGGCAGACGCCACTGCCGAACTGATCAAGGGGCTGGGCGCCACAGCCGGCCCGACCGACCGCCAAGCTGCCTCGGATTCCGGAATGCGCCGATGAATTTCAACTCGATCGAATACCTCATCTTCATCCCCGCGCTTTTTCTCTGCCTGTACCTGGCCGGAGAGAGGTTCCGCTGGCTGGTGCTTCTCGGCGCGAGCTGCTATTTCTACCTGACGCTTAAGCATCTCTACCTGCTGGTTGCCCTGGTCGGGGTGGCGGCGGTGAGTTATGCCTGCGGGATCGCGATGGATAAGTGCCGCTTTGCGCGGGGGAAGTCGGCGCTTTTCTGGGGTGGGGTGACGGCGAACCTGTCGGTGCTCATCGGGATGAAGTACCTTCCCTTCCTGGAGCGGAACCTGAACCTGCTGCTCGGGGAGTTCTCCCCGCGGCTCTCCGTCCCTGAGGGACGGCTGCTGGTCTCCATCGGGGTCTCCTATTTCGTCTTCCAGGCCGTCTCGTACCTGATCGACATCTACCTGGAGATCGAGAGGCCGGAGCGCCACTTCGGCTACTTCGCGCTCTACCTGGCGTTTTTCCCGAAACTTTTGCAGGGGCCGATCGAGAGGGCGGGGGATCTGCTGCCTCAGCTCAAATCGAGTGCGGGGTTCAACCAGGAGAGCTTCCGGGCCGGTCTACTGCAGTTTGGCTGGGGGCTTTTCAAGAAGGCGGTGGTTGCGGACCGGCTCGCGCTTTACGTCGACACGGTCTACGGCGACCTGCATGCCTACTCGGGGCTCACGCTGCTTGTCGCGACCTACCTGTACGCGCTGCAGCTCTACTACGATTTCTCGGGCTATACCGACATGGCGCTCGGCACGGCGCGGATGCTCAACGTGAGGCTCACCCAGAACTTCAACGCACCGTACCTCTCCCGATCCATTGCCGAATTCTGGCGGCGCTGGCACATCTCCTTTTCCCGCTGGATCCTGGACTACATCTTCAAGCCGCTCCAGATGCAGCTTCGGGACCGGAGGAACTTCGGGACCGCCCTGGCCCTGCTGGTCACCTTCCTGGTCTCCGGCATCTGGCACGGGGCGAGCTGGTGCTTCGTCATCTGGGGAGCGCTGCACGGTATCTACCTGGCCGCTTCGGTCTTCTACAAGCCGCTCCAGAAGAAGATCTACAAGAGGCTGGGGCTGGAAAAGAGCAGGGTGCAGCAGGTATGGCAGACCGTGGTCACCTTCCACCTGGTCTGCTTCGCCTGGATCTTCTTCAGGGCCGCGTCGGTTCCCGATGCCCTTTACGTGGTGCGCCATCTGTTCGACGGGGCCTCCGGCGTCACGGAGCTGCTGACGGCGCACGGGAGCACCGACCTCGCCATCGTCGCGTTCTCCCTGCCGGTGATCTGGCTGGTGCACCTGGCCAGGGAGCGTTTCGCTGCGGGGAGGGACTTTTTCGCGGCGCCCGCACTGCTGCGCTGGGGAGTCTATTTGGGGCTGGCCGCAGGCATCCTCTTCTTTAATATGGACAGCAACGCCGGTTTTATCTATTTTAACTTCTGACCTTTTCCTCCGGTTTCCGCGGCAGGGGCGGCGTCAAGGGAGTTGCAGTGAAGATAGTCTTCCTCGCACCGTTCGGCATCCGGCCGAAGGGGACCGTGCTGGCACGGATGATCCCGCTTGCCGAAGAGCTCCAGGCCTTGGGGCACGAGGTGGTGATCGTCGCCCCCCCCTATACCAATCCCGAGGATTCGGGGCGGACCGAGACGGTGCGCGGCGTGCGGCTTCGCAACGTCCTCCTGGGGCCGCGGCACAAGGCGCTCGCCGTCCCTGTGCTCGCGTGGCGCATGCTGCGCGCGGCGCTCGCGGAGAAACCGGACCTGGTCCACCTCTTCAAGCCCAAGGGGTACGGCGGCGTGGCTGCCATGCTCCTTGTCGCGCTGCAGCAGATCGGGGTCAGGCTCCCGCCCCTTTTCCTCGACACCGACGACTGGGAAGGGGAGGGGGGGATGAACGAGCTGCACCCCTATTCGGTGGCGGAGAAGCGCTTCTACCGGTTCCAGGAGCAATGGCTTCTGACCCATGCGGTCGGGGTGAGCGTGGCAAGCCGGGGGCTGGAGGAGCTGGCAGCAGGCGCCGGGGTCTCCCCGGAGCGCCTGCTCTATCTCCCCAACTGCGTGGGGCAGGCGCTGCCGGCCAAAGGCGAGGCGCTGCGCAAAAGGGTGGGGATCTCGCCGGATGAGCCGGTCGTGCTGCTGTACACTCGCTTTTTCGAATTCAGCCAGGAGAAGCTGCACTACCTCTTCGCGGAGATTTTCAAAGAGGTGCCGCAGGTCCGTTTCCTGGTGGTGGGGAAGGGGCGCCGCGGGGAGGATGACGCGCTCGCGAGGGTGGCGGAGGAATCCGGATTCAGGGACGCGCTCTGCATCGTCGGATGGGTGGAGCCCGCCGAGATACCGGAATATCTAGCGGCGGGGGACGTCGCCGTCTATCCCTTTGCGGACACCCTCTGGAACCGGACCAAGTGCCCGGCCAAGCTGACCGAGTTGCTCATGGCGGAAAAGGCGGTTGTGGCCGACAGGGTTGGGCAGCTGGCCGAGTACATCGTCGACGGGCGCTCAGGCATCCTCTGCGACCCTGATGACTGGCAGGAGATGGTCCGGCGCGTGGTCGAGCTGCTGCGGGCCCCCGATAGACGCGCAAACCTCGGGAGCGTGGCACGCAGGCATCTGCAGTACAACTTCAGTTGGAAGACAGCGGCTTCCCGTCTGGAGAGCTTTTACCGCCAGGGGGGCAAAGCGCCCGGCCGCGCGACGTGACTTCCCCCTCTGCATTGAACCTGATCGATTTTATCCCGCTCAGCCTGACCGGGTAGTTTTGGCAACGGAGCTGTTTTCATGACCCAACGGAAGAAAGACCTGCTTTTCCTGGCGCTGCTGCTCGCGGTGCTTTTGCTTTGCTTCTCTAAGATACTGTTCACCCACCAGATCATACGCGCCCCCGACATCATCGCCGAGTTCTACTGGGGGGTCAGAGGCTTCAACGACATGAGCTTTGCCGACCTGTTCAAGGTGAACCTAGTCGCGGATTGGAACATGTTCGTAAACAGCGGTCTGACGCTTGAAGGAGGCGGGGTTTCAAACCAGTTTCTCTTCGTGCGTAACTTCATTTTCTGGATCTTCCCGGCACCGTCCAGCGTCGCCTGGTACATCGTGCTCCACCTCTTTTTCGGCGCGGCCGGCACCTACTGCTGCTGCAGGCTGATCGGCGCAGGGCGGCTCGCCTCGCTGCTGGGGGGGCTCATCTTCGCGCTCGCGCCTGAAAACGCCTCGCTGATCAACGCAGGGCACGTGATGAAGATCGCCACTATCTCCTTCACCCCCTGGGTCTTCTACTTTTTCGAGAAGGGGTTCCGGACCCGCCGCGGCTTCTACTTCATGACCACCGCGGTGGTGCTCGCCTACCAGTTTTTCCACACCCACTGGCAGGTCGCGTATTACACCTGCCTGGCCGTCGGGGTTTACGGGGTCATCCGCTCCATATACGTCATCAGGGAGGAGCGCGCCAACGGGAAGGAGTTCGCTTGGCTGGTCGGGTTGAACCTCACCCTGCTCGTGTTCTTTCTCACCACCGTCGCCATCTCCCTCGCGCCGCTTGCGAACTGGTCGAAAGAGACCAACCGCGGCGTGAACAGCGGTGCCAACGTGGTCGCGTCTTCCGGGGAGTCTGATGCCAAAGGGGGGCTGGCGCGGGAGGAGGCGATGTCCTGGTCGCTCCCGCCGGAGGAGGCCGCCGCCTTCGTCATCCCCGGCCTGTTCGGGCTGTCGCGCCAGGAGGGGGGCGAGAACCCCACGAACATCGACGCCTACTACTGGGGTAGGATGCACTTCAGCCAGACGGTGAGCTACATGGGGCTTCTCCCCTGGCTCCTTTTGCCGCTGCCGTTCATCTTCCGGCGCGACCGCTACAGCTGGCTGGCGCTCTCGGCGGTGGCGGTGGGCATTTTGTTCTCCATGGGGAAATACACCCCCTTCTACAACCTCCTCTTCGACTATTTCCCGGGGATCAACCGTTTCCGGGTGCCGAAGATGATCATGTTCATCCCGGTCCTTGGCCTTGGCATCCTCTCGGCGCAGGGGTTCGAGCTCCTGCTTGACCCCGAGCTGCGCCGGACCAGGGCGTTCAAGAGGTACCTGGTTGGGGTGGTCCTGCTTCCGGCGTCGCTCTTGGTGCTGCTTGCTGCCGAGATCCTCGGCGCGAACCACTGGGTAGGCCAGTTCATCGAGATCCTGGCTCAGCCCACCCGCTACCAGCCCTCCAGCGAGCAACTGGTGCTGCAGCGCTGGGACAACGTGGTGGGGGAGACGGCGATAGCCGCCGGGCTTGCCGCGCTGTTTGCCGCGGCGTACCTCTGTTACTACCGCGGACTGGTTACGGCCAAGGTGCTCCTCTACCTGCTCCTGGCGCTGTTCCTGTTCGACGTGGGGCGGGTGAACGCGAAATTCCTGTTCCTGATAGACGAGCCGCAGCAGGCGAAGGGGGTGAAGACCCCGGATATCGCCTTTTTATCGGGGATGCCCAAGGAGTACCGCGTGCTGAACATGGATGGCAGCGACCCGATGCAGTACGCCACTGCCGGCATCCCGGTCATGTTCACCTCCAACCCGGTGCAGCAGCGCCGCTGGCAGGAGTTCCTCAATAACTTCAACGTCGTCTCCGGTATGCCCGACATGCTCAACGTGAAGTACCTTCTGGTAAGCAAGGAGCATTACGAGCAGGACAAGGCGAACCTGTCGGGGAAATACATCCCCGCCTTCACCGTTCCCGGCGGCGGGACGTTGATACTCGAGAACCGGAGTGTGCTCCCGAAGGCATGGCTGGCTCCAGTGGTGCTCGTCTCCGATTCGGCAGAGGAGAGGCTGAAGGCGATGCAGGATCCCCGCTTCGACCCGCGGGGCATGGCCCTCGTGGAGTCCGCGCCTCCCATCCGGATGGCCGGGCCGAATGCCCTTCCTGCGGCCCCCCCCGGGGAGGTGCGGGTGCTCAGCTTTGAAGGGGAGCGGATCGACCTGGAAGCTGCGGTCGCCATAAACTCCATGCTGGTGCTCGGCGAGAAGTACTACAAGGGGTGGCGCGCCACGGTGGACGGGAAGCTGACCGAGATCCACCCGGTGAACCACGTGCTGCGCGGCGTCTACCTCACCCCCGGAACCCACAAGGTCGAGTTCGTCTTCGACCCGATGCCGTTCAAGGTGGGGAAGTACCTGACCCTCGCCTCCTTCGCGCTGTTCGCGCTCCTTTTGGGAAGTGAGTTCGTGGTGAGGCGTAAAGGCGCTGAAGGCTAAACTGTAACCGTCTCACGCAAAGGCGCGGAGACGCAAAGAGAGGCGCAATACCGGGGTGTAGGGTTTTTGCGCCTTGGCGGCTTTGCGTGAGAAGGTTTGGAAGTAACTGATGCTGAATGTAAACGACGATCTTGAAACCCTGGATGAGCTCTCCGGGTACGACCTGCGCATCATCCAGCCGCGGCACGGCTACCGGTTTTCGGTGGACCCGCTGCTCCTGGCGGATTTCGCGGGGGTGCGCCGGGGCGAGCGCTGCGTGGACCTCGGGACCGGCTGCGGCGTGATCGCGCTCCTTTTGGCCCGGCTGGGGGAAGATTGCTCGGTGACGGGGATCGAGTTCCAGCAGGCCGTGGCGAACATCGCAACCAGGAACGTCCTTTTGAACGGCCTGGCGCAGCGGGTGGATATCGTCGAGGAGGACGTGGTCTCACTGAAGTCGCATTTCCCGGTGGACAGCTTCGACCTGGTGGTCTCCAACCCCCCCTACCGCCGACCGGGGACGGGGAAGGTGAGTCCAAGAGCCGGCCGCGACGACTCAAGGCACGAGAGCACCGCCACCCTCGCCGATTTTCTGGCGGCGGCGAAATACCTGGTGAAGCCCTCCGGCCGCATCTGTCTGATCTATCACACCTGCCGCCTGGCTGAGTTGATGGCGCAGGCCTCCCTGCAGAAGCTGGCGCCGCTCAGGTTGCGGATGGTGCACGGCAACAGCAAGGCGCAAGCCCGGATGTTCATGATCGAGCTGGCGAAGGGGAGAAACGGAGAGCTGAGGGTAGAGCCCCCGCTGATGGTGAGGGGGGAAGACGGCGGCTACAGCGAGGAGAAAGTCAGGATCTTTAGAGGCGGGGGTAGGGACTAGCCCCTGTTTTCCTTGTCTCTGCGGATCAGGTTTTCCAGGGCGGCGCGCAGGTCGGGATCGCGCAGGGTTTCGGTCTGATCTGCGATCCAGTGCCGCTCATCGTCACTGAGTTCGCGCCGCTGGACGGGTTTGGGCGGGGTTGCGGGGGATGATGCCCTTATCTTGCCCCCTTTCAGCTGCAGCTCCGTTACCAGCTCTTCCTCCAGCTCGGCGTTCACCTTGCTGATCAGATCCTTCTTCAGGAAGTTGAGCTGCTGCAGCCAGGGCGCGCTGTCGACATGAAGGGTGAGGACGCCGTTTCGAAAGGCTGCCGGCTGGGCATGGGAGGCGATGCGGCTTCCCACCGCGTCTTCCCAGACCAGCCAGATGCGCCCCTCCTTGAGCCTCAGCTCGGCGGGTGTGCCGCGCAAAAGAGAGCTCAACAGGTCTGAGACGATCGCCGGCCTTTTCATTTTGTGGCGCTTCTCACTCAACGCTGTTTCTCTTCCTGTACACCCTGCCACCGATGATCTGGCCGAGCACGGTGCTGGCAATGGTAAAGGGCACGAATTCCCAGCCAAGTCCGGTCTTCACTCTGGCATAGATGATGGCAGGGATGGAGATGTGGATATAGAAGTACCATGCGAAGGAGAACTTCGGGTAGGATTGTCGCTGATATCCAAGGGGGATGTTAATGGCAGCCGCAACGATCATCAGTGCTGCTGCCTGTAGCGCTGTCTGCATGTATAACCTCTTGTGGTGGATAATACTATGAGTTTGACCTCCCTTTGTCAATCTGCTTCTATGGGCGGGTTTCTCACTCAATAAAGGAGTTGCTGTGATAAAAGACGGTGATTACGTGGCTATTTTCAATTCGATCCACCGGGTCATGGAGGCGGAGCGGCTGCTGAAGCAGAGGCAGCTGAAGATCCTCCTGATCCCGGCGCCGCGCGCACTGGCGGCGGATTGCGGCCTGGCCATCCGCTACGCGGAGGATGTCAGGGGCGAGGTGGAGGGCTCTCTTGCCGAAGCGGGGCTCCTGCCGCGCGACCTGTACAGGAAAAGCGGAGAAGAATTCATTAAGATAGGAGGAGACCTGTGAACAGTCTGGACGTGAGGGGCATGGCCTGCCCGCTGCCGGTGGTTTCGGTGAAAAGGGCACTTGAGTCGGCGCAGGGCGAGTTGAGGGTGCTCCTGGACGACGGCGCCCCGCGGGAGAACGTGAAGCGCTTCGCTGTGGGGCGCGGCTACCAGGTGCAGGAAGAGCAGCTTGAAGACGGCTTCGCCTTCACCATTACCGGGGCCGGGGGTGTGGCTTCCAAGCGCGAGGCCGCTCCCGCCGGGAGC